>Ga0255372_10008_pt4 | contig 30994 bp, 28 predicted proteins | sample ANMaggSeSYBR01E8_FD_182092 | JGI IMG/M metagenome (GOLD analysis project Ga0255372, IMG submission 182092) | Sediment cell enrichment communities from methane seep in Santa Monica Basin, California, United Staets - ANME aggregate JGI... | ecosystem: Environmental > Aquatic > Marine > Cold seeps >...
CAAATCTGCCGGGGATGGCGAGCGCTGGGATGACGCTACTGAAGCACTGCGATCCGCTCTGGAACGGGCACAATTACCCTTCGACATTGATGAAGGCGGGGCTGCTTTTTATGGTCCAAAAATTGATCTTAAAATGATTGATGCCCTGGACCGGGAATGGCAGTTAAGCACCATCCAGTTTGACTTTAACCTGCCCGATCGTTTTGATCTGACCTACATTGCTGAAGATGGAAAACAGCATCGTCCCTATATGATCCACCGGGCTTTGCTGGGATCTATGGAGCGGTTTATGGGTGTTTTGGTGGAGCATTACGGAGGAGCTTTCCCATTTTGGCTGGCTCCAACTCAAGCCGTATTGATTCCAATTACCGATCGCAATTTACCTTATGCAGAAAAGGCTGCTGAGCATCTGCGGCAAAACGGCATCCGGGTCAAAGTTGACAGCAGGACAGACCGTCTGGGCGCAAAAATCCGGGATGCAGAGAAATTGAAGATCCCTTATATGCTGGTAATAGGAGACCGGGAAGAGGAAGCTGGAACAGTAGCGCCCCGGTTACGATCGGGCGACCAGCTGGACTCAATCAGCATTGAAGAGCTTCTGGCCAGGATGACTGAGGAGATGAAAAACCACGATCAAGTCTAAAACATCGGGGGCAGCGGAGGTCACTGAAACACCCCTGCCCCCGTATTCCTCCGTTGACGTTTTTCCCTTATATATGGTATTATCGAAGTCTAAGTTTAAATATAAAGGAGAGAACAATAGGAAAAATTAACTACTGGGCGAATGACCGTATCAGGGCTCGCGAAGTTCGTCTAATTGGTCCCGAAGGGGAAAACATAGGAGTAGTTCCGACAGAAGAAGCCCTAGCGATTGCAAAGGAAGCCGAATTAGATCTGGTTGAGGTATCCCCCAATGGCAATCCGCCTGTTTGTAAGGTCATGGATCTGGGGAAATTCCTTTACGAACAGGAAAAAAAGCGCCAACGGGCTCGCAAGGCACAAAAAATCGTTGAGGTAAAAGAAATTCGCCTGCGCCCAAAAACAACCGATCATCACCGTACTTTTAAAGTGCGAGACGCTCGAAGATGGCTTACTACTAATAAAAAGGTTAATGTCCGGATTCAATTCAGGGGTCGGGAAGTGCATTATCCAGAAATTGCCCTGAAGATGCTGAACGATATCGCTGAAGAACTCAGTGATGTTGGTGTTATAGAACAAAGACCTTCCCGGGAAGGCTATTCCATGCTCATGGTTATAGCCCCTGCAAAAGAATAATACTTCCTTTTCTAAATTTCCCAGAGGTGAACAGGGTGGTTTTTATCCAACCTAAACCGCCTTCCCTCTGTGTGTCTGCCCTTCAAATTTAGAAAACTTGAAAACCAGGTTGGAAATATAGTTATCGCAGCTGCTGGGTGCAGCAACAGGTGCCTTTCCAGGATGGAAATCGCAACCGGCGCCCAGGGGACTGCAGGAGAGAACAGAATGTCACGAGTAAAAACAGGTATAACCCGCCGGCGACGGCACAAGAAAATCATTAAGATGGCGAAAGGCAAATACGGCACAAGAAGCCGTCTTTACCGCCGCGCAAACGAAGCCATGTTGAAGAGTCTCTGGTATGCATACCGGGACCGCCGAACAAGGAAACGGGATTTGCGCCGTTTATGGATTACCAGGATCAACGCTGCCTCTCGGTTGAATGGTCTTCCTTACAGCCGCTTCATTTACGGATTAAAGGAAGCCAACATCAACCTCAATCGCAAGATACTGGCAGATATGGCCGTCCGTCATCCGGAAGCTTTTACAGAAGTGGTGGAGAAAGCCAAAGCAGCCATCAGCTAATTCCACAAACATACTAAGAAGGACAGGGCAATCCTGTCCTTTTTTGTTTTAATGCTACAATCGATTCTGTATCATTCTCAGTTTGAGACCAGGCTCAATTATGAGTTCTTCCGTCCAGAACCCCAAAATTAAGCGCATCCGGCTTCTGCAAACCCAATCCAGATCCCGGAAAAAAAAGAGCTCGCTTTCATTGTCGAAGGAATACGCCTGCTCGAGGAGGCCCAAAACACTTACCAGGTCCCGGAGCTGGTGATTTACACATCGGATATTGATCCACGCGGTCAAAAGCTGGTAGAGGCATTTCTGGAGCAGAATGTTCCTTGTGAAGAAGTATCTGAGCAAGTAATCAAGGCGGCCAGTGATACAGAAACACCCCAGGGAATTCTTGCCATCCTGCCTCTCAAACCGCTTCTTTTACCAGAAGAGGCTGATTTTTTGATAATTGCGGATGAAATCCGCGATCCTGGCAACCTGGGCACACTTCTGCGTACTGCGCAGGCAGCAGGCGCGGACGGTTTCTTACTCTCTCCTGGAACGGTGGATCCCTTCTCTCCCAAGGTAATTCGAGCGGGAATGGGCACCCATTTCCGGCTTCCGATATTAAGCTGCAGCTGGGAAAAGATCCGCGAGATCACGGATGGGCTGACCATCTTCGGGGCGGATATGAAGGAAGGTTCCCGGATCTGGGATGCTGATCTCAATCTCCCCCTGGCATTAATCCTTGGTGGAGAAGCCCATGGGCCAGGAAAACACTCTCGCGATTTGGCAGATGCCTGGATGCATATCCCCATGACCGATGGTTCCGAATCCTTAAATGCTGCTGCTGCCGGGGCAGTGCTGATGTTTGAAGTCCTCCGGCAGCGAACTCAAGAGGGACTGCTTTGATATCCTTGCTGGAAAGATAATCATTTATGACCGATAAAATTCTACCAATTAGCCAAATTATTCACGGGGATGCTGTTCAGGAAATGAATGCGCTCCCCGAGAATTCGATCGATCTGATCTTTGCGGATCCTCCTTATAACATGCAGATCAAAGGGGACTTATGGAGGCCGGATTTCAGCAAAGTGGATGGCGTGGATGATGAATGGGACAAATTTGATGATTTCCGATCTTATGACTCTTTTACGTCAGCCTGGTTGAAAGCTGCTCATCGGCTGCTGAAAGAAGATGGCGCCATTTGGGTCATTGGCACCTATCACAACATCTACAGGGTGGGAAAACTCCTCCAGGATATCGGGTTCTGGATTATTAACGAAATCATTTGGGAAAAAAACAATCCCATGCCTAATTTCCGCGGCGTTCGTTTTACGAACGCTCACGAGACATTAATCTGGGCTAAAAAATCCGAGGGTGGAAAATACACTATCAACTATCACGCCATGAAACCATTTAACGATGGAAAACAAATGCGTAGCGTCTGGAATCTGCCAATCTGCAAAGGGAAAGAGCGAATCCGGGTCAACGGAGAGAGAGTTCACTCCACCCAAAAACCCATGGCCTTGTTGTACCGCGCGATTCTTTCTTCCACAAATCCTGGAGATGTAATTCTCGATCCCTTCTTCGGTACCGGAACAACCGGAGCCGCTGCTAAAATCCTGCACAGGAAGTGGATTGGAATCGAGCAGGATAAATATTACATTCCCATAGCCAAGAAACGTATTGACCAGATTCAACCGGAAGAGTATACGATCCAAGCGTTCGACATCAAAGACAAAAAACGCTTAGCTCCCCGGGTACCTTTTCCACACTTGCTTGAATACGGGTTAATAAAACCCGGACAATCACTGTATTTTAATCAAAATCCGAAGCAAACTGCCGTTGTGAAACCAAACGGGAATTTGCTTTACAACGGGTTTGAAGGGTCAATTCATCAAACAGCAAAACATATCCTGAAGGGAAAACCGGGGAATGGCTGGCTGCACTGGTTTTTTGCAGACAAAAAAGGGGAGTTCCTCTCTATTGATATCCTGAGAGAAATCATCCGGAATGATTTGAACGAACCCACTGAATAACCCAAAACTCTAGAGTAAATCCAATTCTTCAAAACTAAAATTTAATCCAGGGCTCATGAGATGAAAATACGTTCGGTGACATACTTTGAGAATCCCGGAGATCCCATCCGGAAAGAAACCCTCAATCATTCGGAAAAATTTTTCGGGGAGGCAAAAAGGCTCTTCGAGTCTGCCGGGTATCAGGTCCAATCTATCCGTTTTGCATCACCCCCATTTCCACTCATTTTGAAAAACTTGGCTAATGAACGGGTTTTATCTTACGCAGGTGAGTTAGAACATTCTCTAAACTCACTTGGTTTTGATTACTTATCTCTCGGTCCTGCCATACCGTCCCACCCAGAGAGTTACGCCCTCATCCCCGATTTAATTCAGTCGACAGAAAACACTTTCTGCTCCGGGTTGATGACTGACCCTAAAAAAGGCATCTCCTTAAGTGCTGTCCGTTCCTGTGGAGAAATCATTCACCAGCTTGCCCCAATTGATCCGGACGGTTTTGCTAACCTGTACTTTGCCGCCCTGGGCAATGTGCCCCCCGGCGCTCCTTTTTTCCCTGCAGCTTACCACGGGGATGAAAAACCGATTTTTGCCATCGCGGTGGAAGCAGCTGATCTCGCAGTGAAAGCTTTTTCGGAAGCTTCTTCTTTTGAGGAGGCCAGGGGCAACCTGATTTTCCTTCTTGAAGATCAGGCAAAGATACTAACCAGGATTTCCTGCGAATTGGAGAAAATCACCGCCGCCGCATATGGCGGAATTGATTACTCACTTGCCCCGTTTCCTGAGGCCAGCCTATCCATCGGAACTGCCCTGGAAGCTCTCGGGGTGAAACGATTGGGGGATCACGGCTCTTTGGCTGCTGCTGCCTTCCTTGCCGATACTATCGACCGGGCAGATTTTCCCCGAACCGGATTCAGCGGGTTAATGCTCCCCTTGCTGGAAGATGCTGTCCTGGCGAACCGGGCCGCTGAGGGTTTTCTCGGAATTAAGGATTTGCTGCTTTATTCCACTGTCTGCGGAACAGGATTGGATACGATACCGCTTCCCGGAGATCTATCTCCGGAACAAATCACAGCAATTTTATTTGACCTGGCAGCTCTTTCAACCAGACTCAATAAGCCCCTTACTGCCCGATTAATGCCGATTCCAGGCAAAAACCCCGGCGATCCTACAAAATTTGATTTTCCATATTTTGCCAACTCCAAAATTCTGGATGTGCAGGCTGAAGAATTGACAAACATGTTCTCTGGAGACGGGTATCTGGATTTAAAGCATCGTTGAGGTTGATAAACAGATGGGGGGAATCGTTAAAAAGTTTAAGGTTTAAGGTTGATTTACAGTTCGCCCTCTCTTTTCCCCCTCTTTATCTGGAACTAAACAACTCTAATCATATCCTGCAAATACTCCAAACGGGCATCAGCCAAACCAGGCAATGCTTGCAAAGCAAAAAACGGACCGCTTCCCTCGATGACCAGGGAGGAAGCAACATTTCCGTATAAAACAGACTGGAGAGAATCAAAGGTGCGCCGGTATCCAGCTAAAAACCCGCCGCAGAAAGCATCTCCCGCCCCAATTGGATTCTGAACACGAGCTGGATACGCGGTTATATCCCACTTTTTTCCCGAAGCCGCATCATAAAGATATTGGCCGTTAGCTCCTCTCTTGATAATCACCATATCGCATCCATGCCGGCATAACTCAGCTGCCATTTCCCAGAGATCATTCGTTTTTCCCTTATAAAGATTTCTTAGATCATCTTCCGCTGGGATAAAAGCAGTGAGCCCGGTGATGAGCGCTGGTATGTCACCAAAATAGGCTGGATCCATATAAGAGGAAGAGGGATCCAGCGTGATGGTTGAAAAGCCTTGCTGGCGTAACACAGCTGGCAGGAGATTATGAGTAAGATAATCCAGGGGGCAGAGATGAGCTCCGGTAGCTGATAAAAAGTTTTTAGGAATATCACTTTCCCGGATCGATGTGTCTTTCTTTATTCTTCTATCAGTCGAGAAATGATGGTGAGAAGTGTATCCAATTAATGCTGGTGGTAATGCTATTCCCAATTGAGAGAAGTGGGGAATGGGATCCATTAACTGGCGGGTTTCGTGCCCCTGGTGAAGATAACACGCCCTGAGATCTACTGCTTCCGGGAGAACCACCACCCCGTCAATATTAATCCCCTGGTTGGAGAAATCTTCGAGCCAGGCTTGAGGAAAATCCTCTCCAACCCTGGTTAAAATACCCGGTGATTCTTCGTCTTCCCAAACCAAATAACCTGCGGATGCATATAGCGCATTTCCTCCAGGCACATCCAGGAGCCACTGATCATCAGCTGCCAGGGAGAATTCCCGCTGGAATTCCCCTACAAAGACATCCCGCGGGAATGGATTGTTTGGTAACATATCAGTTAATTTTTTTTACAGGCCTGCTGTATTTATAGACCAAGGCTGGATACTTGCCGCAAAAAGGCGATGATAGATCCCCCAATTTTAATCCCATCTCCGGCTGTAAGCTGGATTCCTTCCTCTTCCTCAATCCGCTTCGTCAATAAATATCCTGCGCCTGCGCCAGTTACTGCACCCAGGATCGCACCCAGGATAATATACAAACCAAAACTGCCTTGTTCTTCTTGATTTTCTTCATTCATAACCAACTACCACCTTATTAATTATTTTCACCGGGATTGATTAATCAATTTCATAGCGGGACTTTTCTCTGGTAAAAATTGACCTGAATCCCTTCAGATAAGCTGACGGTCGTATAACCGGTTGAACAATAATCTCAGAAAACCTGCTTACTCCATCTCGAATTTTATCGATAAATTCCACTATCCTGCTGGTGATGGGAGGCAACCCTCGAATCATCTTCACTGACAAAACTACACAAGCGGCCAGAATAACGAGAATTACCAAGGAAAAAAACAATACCGGAATGATCAACAGAACAGTTGATAGTTCCGCAAACCGGGAGATATTTCCTGCTCCAATCCCAATCACGACCCAAACACAAATCAGCAGGATAAATATAGTCCCTGCGATTGCCGGGAAGATTATTTGCCAGAAACTTGAACCTGCCGGGGATCTTTTTTCCTCTGCCATGATACCGATATTGTAGCATGGATTTAATTCACCAAGATTAATACTGCTATTGTAAATAAGTTTGATCACGCTTATTCAATAAAGAACTCTTAATTAACTTTCCGTTAAGCAAGATACTCACTGGATAATCTAATCAGACCTCGGAGGTCTTTGTTAAAATATTCCAGAGGAGCAGTTGACATTTGACCTGATTTTATTTACACTGAAAATATGCTGGCACGCGTTTACTCCTGCGCTGTGCTGGGGCTGGAGGGGGTCTTAGTTGAAGTAGAAGTGGATTTCGGTACCGGGCTGCCTAATATCACTGTGGTCGGCCTTCCGGATACTGCCGTCAAAGAAAGTCGGGAGCGAGTCCGGGCTGCGATTAAAAACATACCTGTCAAATTCCCCCGCAAACCAATAATCATCAATCTAGCGCCAGCGAATGTGCGCAAAGAGGGTCCTGCCTACGACCTGCCGATGGCCGTAGGGATTCTAATTACCATCGGACATATCCAGCCCGAAGCAGTGGACGATATGATCATTGTCGGAGAGCTCTCCCTGGATGGAACTCTACGCCATACACCGGGATTGCTGCCCATGGCTGCTATGGCCCGCGATGGTGGATTCCAGACGATTTGTGTCCCAGCTCAAGATGCCGCGGAAGCTGCCCTGGTTCCGGATTTGCGGGTTCTGCCGGTGAATACTCTTCAAGAACTCCTTGAGCATTTGATAGCCGTAAAACCTATCAATCCCTTTAAATCAAAACCCTTCGCTAAACTGCCTGCCCAGGTGGCCCAAACAGATTTCTGTGAAGTTAAGGGGCAGGAGCATGTCAAACGGGCTCTCGAGGTCGCGGCAGCCGGGAATCATAACATATTAATGAATGGACCACCTGGTGCCGGAAAAACCTTATTAGCGAGGTCTCTGCCGGGAATCATGCCCCGTATGTCCATCGATGAAGCCCTCGATGTAACCCGGATATATTCCATACTCGACCAGCTTCCACCCAACACGCCGCTCATCCAGCACCGCCCGTTCCGGGCGCCCCACCATACCATCTCTCATGCTGGTCTGGTGGGCGGCGGCACCTGGCCCCAGCCGGGAGAAATCTCCCTGGCTCATCGAGGCGTTTTGTTCCTCGATGAGTTTCCCGAGTTCGGCCGCCGCGTGCTGGAGGTGCTTCGGCAGCCTCTGGAAGATAAAGTCGTTACCATCAGCCGCGCCCAGGGTTCCCTGACTTTTCCTGCCAATTTCATGCTGATAGCAGCTATGAATCCCTGCCCCTGCGGATACTACGGCGATCCGGTTAAAGAATGCACCTGCTCGTCAGCATCTATCACCCGCTACCAGAAAAGAATCTCCGGACCGCTGCTGGATCGGATGGACATTCAGGTTGAAGTACCAAGGGTGGACTATGACAAGCTCAGTTCCGGCAGGCTCGGAGAACCCTCTGATCAGGTAAGAGAAAGGGTTGAAAGCGCCCGATTCCGGCAGCTGGAACGATTGAAGGATTCTTCGCGCTCTTCAAATGGGGATATGATTCCGAGGGAAATCCGGGAAAACTGCCCGTTGGACAGGGAATGCAAATCGCTGCTGCGGGCAGCCATGGGTCAGTTGGGGCTTTCCGCCCGGGCTTATCACAGGGTGCTTAAACTCTCCCGCACGGTTGCTGACCTGGCTGGCGATGAGGCCATCAGCACCATCCACCTTGCTGAAGCTTTGCAGTATCAACCGCGAGAATTATAAGGTCGTAACTCTTTGATTTAAAAAAGAAGTTTAATCCTTGAAGGATTACACTTCCCGGGTTATTCTTTTCTTCAACTTACACCACATAAACTAAATATTTCCTGGTCTCTGCCATTAGGTATAGGGCAGCGAGTAGGCTCATTATTATTTCAGCTTTTGCACCTGAACAATTTTGCCCTCCGGAATCAAATCCTGTCCTTCTGGAATCTTTAATACCACCTCGGTATGGGCAATCATTTGAAGACGGCTTTTTTGATGCAAAGGATAAAACAGGATTGATTTGGCTTGCTCTTTCAGGACGCCATGGATAAATTGAGTCCAGTTACTTTGCCCTGTCACAGTTTCAGCAAGTTGAACATCCACAGTGGGCAGGCCGGTGTTAGATTTTCCTGCCATCTTCTGTAGACCAGGCAATGCCAGCTGAAGAAAAGCCATATGATTCGAAGGTGGGCCCCCAGGTAAGCAAAAAACCGGTTTACAATCCACCATGCCAAAACCAATTGCTTTTCCTGGTCCTATCCGTACATAGTGATACTTTTTCTCCCAGTTTAGTTTCTCCAATATACGGACAACCAGGTCTCTCTCTCCTTTCCAGGCTCCACCACTAGTTAAGACAGCGTCATAATTTTCTAATGCTGTTTTCAGCGCTTCATGGATGTGTTTTTCACTGTCCTGTATCACCTGCGTATCTACAGCAAATCCATATTTGTGGCACCAGGCCGCTAATGTTACCAGATTGCTTGCATACAATTTTCCATCTTCAAGTGTCTGCCCTGGAGCAATCACCTCGTCACCTGTAGCTACAATCGCAACTCGTGGATTTTTAACTACTGGAACCCGATCATATCCCGCAGAAGCCAGGTACCCCACCATGGGTGGGTTTAGCACATCTCCCGAATTAGCTAATTTTTGTCCCTTTTTGACGTCGTTGCCTCTATTAAGCACGTTCCGTCCCGGGGCGGCATTATTAAAGACGGTGACTATGCCATCTTTTTCTACTGCAAATTCTTCAGCCAAAACCGCTTGTGCTCCCTTTGGAACAGGAGCCCCGCTCAGGATGCGAACCGTCTGCCCCGGTCCAATTTCACCTGTCCAATCTCCACCAGCGGCTATCCGACCCACTAAGTTCAAAGTAACATGATTGTCTGGTCCAGCATCCTTTACATCCTCCGAGCATACCGCATATCCATCTTTTAAAGATACATCAAGGGTTGGAGACCAGACATTTGCATGCAGGTCTTCACCAAGGACCCTGTTTACTGACTGAATAAGCTCTACCGTCTCAACGCCAAGAGGAGAAATTGACTCTATGGTTAACTTATACGCTTCATCAAACGAAATCATTCATACCTCCAGAATATCTTTTTCTATAAAATCTGCCAGAGCGGATATATCATCCAAACCCATAACTGGAACACCAACAACAAGGTCCGCATCGGAAACTACCGCAATCCTTTGTTTTGGGTCACTGATCAATTGGATACCATTCTCCAATCTTACAACTTCAATAGAGGGTTGATTGGCACTTTTATACCCTTCTACAAGGATTAAATCTAAATCTTTAAACTCCTTAATAATATTCTCAAATTTTAATTCCTGCTGCAACAAACGGTAAGAGGCTATTTTATCTGGCGCAGCAATAATCACATGCTCACTACCCGCCTGCGCATGACGCCAACTGTCCCTGCCCGGTTGATCTACCTCAAAACCAGCGTGGAAATGATGTTTGAGTGTACCGATCTTAAATCCCCTTCCCTTCATCTCAAAGATCAATTTTTCCATTAGCGTTGTCTTACCAGAACCCGATTTACCAATGACTGTCACTACCGGAATCGTCATTTCTAATTCCTCCTAACTCCAGGACTTCCTATTATCTGATGATTATAATCAAGACAATAGAAATCACACTTAGCGGAAGTAAAACCCAATCAAAATTACTCTTTTTTATCGGCGCGGGGCGGGTTTTACCAGAGTTGAATGCCCTTGATTCCGCTGCCAGCGCCATGTCTTCTGCATTCACAAGTACATTAGTAACCGCCGTCAACATGAAAAGCATCAGACCACGCCATCGTTTTTTCCGCAATCCTCCCTTCATTTTTAAGCTTTGCCATGATCGCGTAATGGATTTTTGCAGAGTCGGAATAAGATTTATAGCCACTCCCATCGAAAACCCTAACCCGTGTAATCCACACCTTTCCAACAATCCGGCAATTGAAGTTATGTCCACGGAATTAGTAAACCCTTCCAAGGCATACATCACAACAAGGAAACGGAGAAATATCTGGCGCGAAGTCTGTAAACCGGTGGTAGATATTCCGATACCCAAAAATTCATGGTCGATTTCTCCAAAAAAGAATAGGGGTGGAATGACCAAAATTAGCAATAAGGTCAGACGGCGCATAGTTAGAACACTTCTCCATGTACGAGGGTAAATTACAACTAACACCAATATACAGAGTGCTGCCGACCAAAATATCGTTTTCGAAGGAGAAAACATCATTATCCCTAGAGACCAGATAAACAATCCAAGATGCCCTATTGTCCCTAACGAAAAACGAATGTTATTCTGAGCTTCTGAGCTTTCAAAATTCATTTATGCTCCACAAAAAGTTCTACCAGTATCCGTAAATTTAGCTTTCCCTCTTCTCCAGGCAGAACCATTCTAAACGTACCATCATCCTTAGAAAGAGGTTCTTCTGCTTTTGCGTATGCAACCAATACATCTTCCCGTGTAAAGATAGTAGAGTCATATAAAACCGAATAACCATCGGCAGCTACAGCTTTGATCGTTTTTACGTTGTCTACCTTAAAACCTGCCACCGCAAGAAGATCAGGTAAAGGAACTCCAATGTAGGTCTCTTCTAGGAAATCCTCCTCGGTCTCACTTATTTTTTTCAAATCATCCACAGAATAAATGGCTTCATCTACTCCATCTGTCACAACAAGATTTTCTATGGCGTTCTTCTCGATATTTCCAGCTGTACAGGCGCTAAGCAATAAAACAACTAGTCCAAAAATTAATCTAATCCGGCTCATAGTTTTTTCTCCTTTCTAACTGCTATGAAATTAATTTATTGGTAAGCTCCCTTATCGTATTCAGGGGTATTCCCCAGTCTGGTTTGCAGCAGATTCCCTAATTTCCAACCCAGCCATCCCGAAATACAGCCAACTCCGAAATGAATGACTGCTAATCCACCAATAATCCAGACAGGACCACTGCTATCTAGGCCAAGAATGCGACTGCCCATAACCAGTAAATTCAACCATACATCCAGTACTGAGCGCCCAAACATAATTGGATTTGTAATAAAAGGTTGGGCAAGGACCCAGAGTACCCCCAGGCTTCCAGCCAGGATCATTGACCCCTGCTTTGGCTTGCCTGTCAGCGATAACGCCACTTCCGCTACAATCGCTTCGGAAATGATGCCTATCATGGGGCCCATTACTACACCCCCCAGGCTAAATAATTTCAACAGCATGGCAATGGCTCCAATAAATAAAGTGGAACCTTTTTGTGGCACGAATACCCGACCAATCAAGGCAATGGTTAAACCGATCGTGGATAACACCATTCCGCTTAATGGGATATTCAAGGATTTTATTACTGTTCCCAGGCTGATTTCTGATAATCCCCACAAAGATCCAAAGACAGCCAGGGTCACTAAATCACGCGTTGAATACTTCATGCCTTTTCTCCTCTTGCCTGATTGATTGCTGGTTGAGATGGCCATTCAAAATGATCCTGCCTTCTTCCATTAACAATACTCTGTGAACGTATCGATGAACCAGTTTATAATCATGTGATATCAATAAAATCGCCATTCCGCATTCGTTTAGTGTTTTCAAGTAATTCATTAAGCGTGAAAGGTGTTCCCAGTCCTGTCCCAATGTAGGCTCATCCAGTATTACCAGGCCGGGCTGGATGGTAACGCAAGCAGCTAAGGCTGTGCGCAATTGCTGTCCTATAGAAAGCGCATAGGGGTGTTTGTCAGCAAACGATTCCAAGCCAGCTTCTTTCAGTACAGTACTGTGTATCTTGGAATTAAAACAATTAAAATTCTGGGGTGCAAATGCAATCTCCTCTTCTACCGAGTTGGTAAACAACTGTTCCTGGGGATTTTGAAATAGAAGAGCTACATCTAATCCTGCTCTTTGATGTTTCCCGGCTTGATAGACAATTTTTCCACTTTGAGGTTTAAGCAACCCGGCAGCTACCAGGCCAAGAGTAGATTTACCTGCTCCGTTTTCTCCTACTAATGCCACAAACTCTCCGGGGTAAATGCTGAGATTAATATCCTTGAGCACAATTTGCTCTTCATAACCCGCACTTACGTCTTCAAACTCCAATATTCGCTGTTGGATCTGTTTTTTTTGTCCATCTTTTTTGATCAATGTATGCCACGAGGACATTGGTTCATCAACCAGTCGTCTCAAACCGTAGGTTTTCCTCAGATCCGGATCTGAAAACACTTTTTTCGGAGATCCCTGAACAACAATACGACCAGCACTCATCACGCATACGCGGCTTACATTATTTAATGAGGAGGTAAGCCTATGTTCAATCATCACGATTGTAATACCGTATCTTTCAATCATTCTGTCAAGCACACTCATCAAATTACTAGTGCTAGAAATATCCAATGATGCGGTCGGTTCATCAAGCACTAATACCTTTGGCTGCATTGCCAGCACTGCAGAAATTGCTACTAACTGTTTCTGTCCATTGGAAAGTTTATTTGGGCATATCTCTCTTAAATCTTGTAATCCCATTTCGCTTATTATCCAGCCCACTCGACGTTGAACTTCTTCCTCAGATAAACCTAAATTTCGAGGGCCAAAAGCTAATTCTTCTTCAACCGTCAGGTGAAAAAGCTGGCTCGAGGGATTCTGAAAAACCATTCCCACATGCTGAGCTATTTCCGACAAAGGAGTTTTTAAAATGTCTACACCATCGACTTCAAGCTTTCCCGAAATTGAAGCTGATATCGCATGAGGTATTAATCCGCTAATTGCTCGCGCCAGTGTGGTTTTCCCGCATCCTGACAGGCCGGTAATCAGGATCCATTCCCCCGCAGATACTTGAAGCGAAAGTTCATCCAATACATAATCTGTATTGGTATAGCTTACTTTAATATTGTTAATGTCAATTATCTTCTGTTCTGTTATTTTCGACATAACCTTCTATCTTCAATCAATATAATAAACAAAACCTGCCAGGAGGTATCATGGCAGGCAAAACATAAAAAACCATTATTATCTCCTATCCAATTCCATCTACCCTGAAGTAGATTTCGGGAGGTCAGCCATTTCTGTTCTAGACCTTCATTTACACAAAACAAATCTATGTAAATACGTATTTCCAACCATAGCATCCTTATCTTCAGTTACTTTAGGTTGAAAATCTCGGATATTAATATTATTTCAAGTCATCTAGATCATTTTTTACTTCCTTGAATTCTTCCAGAATATCCGTTTCAATTTTCAGTTCTTCAGTTAAGCTATTTAAATATGCCTTTACTTCACGCACAATAACACCAAATTTTCGCGCTGTGACGACTAAACGTTCAGGACCAAGTACGATCACAGCCAGCAACATGATCAAGGCCAGTTCAGTTCCCCCTATATCAAAAATTTCCATTAATTCCTTCCTCCTATCCAAGCTAGAAAGATACTAAAAATATATAAACCGCATAACGGCAGCATTACCAAACCCATATTGACAGGGTCTACGGTGGGGGTAATTGTTGCTGCAAGAATAGAGATCCCCACCAAAGCATATCGCCATCCCTTTAGCAATTGTTTCCCTGTGATTATCTTGAATTTCGCAAGTATAAATGCTATTAGTGGCATCTCAAAGCTTAGCCCAATCCAAGCCATAAGTTTTGTGATAAATTCAAAATAATTTTGGGGTCGGACCTGAGTAGTGATATCTAAGAAAGTTGTCAAAAACGGCACTGCAGTCGGGATCATTACAAACCAGGTAAAACCCATACCACCTGCAAAAAGGATGCTAGCAAAAGGAATTCCTATAAACAACCACCGGCTCTCGTTTTTTTTCAACCCGGGCAGCACAAATCTTGCGATCTGGTAAACAATTACCGGCATTCCCAGAAGAAGTCCCCCTAATAGAGAAACCCGCATAAAAATCGCGATATTTTCTGTGACTTCAATTGATACCAAAGCATCCCGCCCGCCTATAGGGCCGGCTAAATAATCAATTGCCTGGCTAGCAAAGTAGGCACTGATCGCCGTGGTCAACACTACAGCGCCAAGAGCCTTGAAAAGACGTTTGCGAAGTTCATTTATATGCTCCAAAAGAGGAAGTGAAGCATCAAGCTTTTGTTTGGCTTTATTATGCGCCCGATTAAAAGCACTTAAATAATTTCGCCACTGGGCTCTTCTTTTCTTATCCTTCAAACCGGTTTGTTTCATTGTTTATCGAATCCGTGCATCTCATATATCGAGTTTTCTTATGCGGAATCTTCTTTATCCTGTTCTACTTCCTTGTTTTTATCTTCAGGGTTAATTCCTTGTTTAAATGCTTGAATTCCTTTCCCCATTTCACCGGCGATTTTACTGATCCGTCCAACGCCGAATAAAAGCAAAACAATAACCAGGATAATAATCAGTTCAGTAGTTCCTAGGCCTGCCATAATATCTCCTTAATTATCCGTGTCTAGTTTTTTCATTTTCGATTATACAATTTACTCTCAGCCAGTGTATCTCTAATTGATTTGTATCAATTATGTTCGTAAAAGCTTATAAGTTTACTAAGGGGTTCAACCATCGTTTGCTTGTGTCTCAGCCTCATTATCACCATCATTACTCTTTAGATTAGATTGGAATTCCTAAATCCCGCTTCCGAGTTCCTTAGCCACTTTACTGATGCGACCTACCCCAAAGAGCAAGATAATAAAAACCATGATGATTGTCAGCTTTATCGTACCAAGTCGGAAAGGCGTAAGTGTTGCCTCCTCTAAGAATAATAATTCTTTCTATCACTTCACAAGGGAGTGATGCGTCCTCTATGGAAAGCAGGGATGCCAAACAACTAGACATCAATTTCTAGTTGGAATGTCTCTGGATACACCAATTCGACCTTCAATTCTCGTAAACATTCTCCATCGTCTCGTTGTTCTATCACTGAGGAAGAGATGCCCACTTCGAGATTCATTTCCTGCAGCAATGGGATCTTATTGACATGGAATTCAAGGTAATTGAGATCTGTATCAATAAAGCAATCATATTCGCCAAGGGAGTTGAATCGCCTCTGTACTCTCTTAACATCATCTCCAAATACTTTACCCGTCTTGAAGAAGAAGTCTTTCTCGGAGAAATAAGCTCTTGAGGGAACCTTTTTACCAAAGTTCTGCTGATATATTTGACCGGTATGTTTATTCTCGAGTGAACAGTAGTGTATGCCAATTCCGAGATTATTATCAATAGCGAACTCCAACAACTGCAGACATTCTATCTCACTACCGGCGATTGGAAGACCACCCGCATACCAATAGTCATACAGAATCCGACAGGGTGAATTTTTAATCTCAAAGCCTTTATTGCGGAAGACCTTAGCGTTATTGAATGGAAAACAGAACTCGAGCAAGTTAACGCCATAGATCTCGAGGTCGTCAAGCTCCAACAGGACCTTCTTCATTGTATCCAGAGTATGAGGCAGCACAGGCATTTCGACCATAACGGAGGAAATGAAGTCCTTAGATAAGGAAATTTTCTCAAGGGTCTCTTGTATGCCTTTCTCGCTATCCTGCAATCGGATGCTAAAACGAATCTCTTTAAGACCAGTATCTTTAAATTGCTGCAAAGAGTCTTTGTCAAGAAAATCACCGGATGTATAAAGCCTAGAATGTGCATCGGGAAAGTTTTCTTTGGCGTGTTGGAAGAAGTCTATAGATTCTTCCATGTGGATTAGGGGTTCTCCGCCGGTTAGCGCAAGATGATGAATTTGATGTCCATTCTCCTTAATTTGATCGAGTTCTTGTGTTAAATTACGTTTATTCTTGGTGAAATTGTCATAATGTTCCTGATTTGGATTGAAGCAGAAATAGCAATCTCGGTTGCATTGCAGGGAGATGAAAAAGGTGGCGCTGCCAATACTCTCCCGGCAAGCGACACAGGCTGGAGAGATATGGTTGATATAGATGCTTTTTTCGTCATTGCGAAGGATAGCACCTTTTTCTTCTAATCGAGAATAAAGAGCTGCGACCTGATCAAGATGATCATCTTGCGATATCTCGAGCCCAGTGCCCTCGACTTGTTTCATGAAGTCATCATAGACATCTAAGTATTTAGATGCGTAATTAGAAAATGCAATATTCTGAATTTCGGCTAATGTGTGCCTATTTATTTCTCTGATCATAGATTGATCTCATCCCGCTGAGTGATGGTCGGATAAGCATGTCTCTGGTTGTAAAGGCGGATCCGCAAGGATTTTTCAACCCGAATTCACATTTCCTGCAGAATAAATATGGCGGCTTAACTGGCTGCCGGGCGTTCCGCGGCTGAAATCAAGTTCACTTGGAAAACTCCGTTATTTCTAAACCCAACAATTCGGCAAGATCGAACAATGCACCACGAATTAATAGCGCCATACCTCTGTATAAATCTGTTTTTGCCCCTGCAATAACCTTCTCGCAAAAACGAGGAGCCCACCTAAGAATGTGCTCTGACATAAAATTGCGTTGGGCATCGAGCAAAGCAACAAACTGTTCCTGATCTTCCTCATCTATAGCTTGCACCCCAAGTTTCGCAAGGTGTGCCAGGAAAGCCAGCTCCAGGCCAATATGATCATCAGGTTCGGAATAGAGTTTTTCGCTCTGCAGCCCAAAGCGTCGGTACCAGTTGCGTACCTCCAGCGTTTTCTCTTGAAACATCAAGCGCGAATCACTCAAGTAAACCGATCCCCACGGCGGCGCAATGATATCGGCAGAGCCAATAAAAAGACTCGTGTAATCCACCTGCATCAGTTTTAAGGTCTCGTCGCTGAGACCGGCTTCTACCCATTTTTGCAGAACTTCGAGACCGGCTTTGACATCATCCCGTTCAGCGGAGAACGGCGCTTCAGCAAAGACATCTTCATCAATTAGCGATTGGAACCATCCCCTCTCCTTATTATCCGGAAATTTATAAGCAATCTGCCCTAACAAACTCAACAAAAGCATTTCGCCGGTTAAAGTTTCTTGCCATTGGGCTGGGAAAACGTCAGTCATATTTTTTCTCCTGTTTGCTCTCCTGTTTAATCTATTCCATTCGAGCTATAACTTCCTGTACTTCTTCCAGGGAATTAATTGTTGCATCGGGTTTTATCTCAGCATGATTATACCGAAAACTTTCTGTCCCCTTAAGCCCTGCTTGCTTCCTACGACAGATCAAGATACCACGCATTCCGGTACTGTGAGCGCCAGCAATGTCATCTCGAAGAGAATCGCCTACCATTACGATTTCGTGCGGATTCAGCTCCCACTCCTGAGAAACTAATTGAAATATATCAGGCCTGGGCTTACGCCAGTTAACCATTGCACTAATAATTATGGGGCTTAGGTAGGGTGAAATTCCATAGCGATCCAAAACTCTCCTCATCATTTTATCGCTCTCGAAGTTTGAAATAGCTCCTAAGCGCATACCAAGTCCACTAAGTCTATCTAACACCTCGATAGTATCAGAGTAGGCAATCCAGTACTGTTCATAAACATCAAAGTAAACATCAACAGCACGCCGCAAGATCCCGTCTGACACGCTTTCATCTTCACTTGTCAATTGAAGGGCTGCGCGCAAAGCTATCTCCATTTTCTGCTCGAGATGCGTGTTTTCAGCGATTCTCAATCCTTGCTCACGAGCGATTCGAAAACTAGTGACAAATTCAAGTTCCGGAGTAATACCATTTGCATTCAGGTAAGCTAACAATGCCGCAGTAGCCTCTTGATCTACTATCATGCGTTTTTCTCTTGAGTAAATTAAAGTTCTACCTAAATCGAAAATAATGCCTTTTATCATAGTAATTTCATAAACTACTGTCAGTAATTATGCTGTCCCCCAAAACCCAGCGACATTTCCTGAGTCGGTGAGATTCTAAGAAGTGTAGCCCTCGTCTGCAGTAAGTACTGGTCTACAATCACACCAATAGCCGGTTTTCACCGGCTTGGCTGGATGATCAAATGTGGATATTCCATACCCTAAAAGGTACCTGCGACAACACCTAAACCTAGGCCTTTGACATATTTGCTTCAAGGCCTAATATTGATTACTGTGTGTCGATACACGGACACTGCATTGCGTGAGCTCGAAGTTATTGTGGCGGAAATGATGTCCTTCTACTACAACCGAGAACGAAGATTCTTTTCCCTTAGCAACTGTGCACCAGTAAGGCTATATTGCGACTCTGTGCTTATGCCTGTAACATCACTATTTCGAGGTCCAAAGATCACCCAATAAATGGAGTGCTCCGTCAATTGTAATGTAATGGTTTAGGAGGTGCCTGACTAGCACCGCCCAAATTGAATGCTCTTATTTTAGGTGAGAGGATGTTTTGTCATATAGAACAGGAATCGTCCCAAGACTTCTGCCAACAACACTAGCACAAATGCGGCGTAAGTCAACTTACCTAACATCTTCTCTTGTCCAGGGTTAATCGTATTCTGGTACATGAACATGATGGCAAGTACGGCGCCAAAGGAAGCCAATGCCACTCGCAATACCAGCGCCCAGCTAAACGGGCCGGCCATTAACTGCACACTCAGTAGGGCTGCGCGCGGACCTGCAGCTAACAAGGCAAGATAAATCGGCAGAACCACAAACTCTACTCCCAACAGCACCACAGCTGCCACTGCAATCCGGCGCAATGTCCCTCTCATCAGCTTAGATTGCGCATCCGCATAATCTGGTTCCTTGCGCTGCATGTAGACATAGTTCGCCACAAGTGCGGCCCCCATCGCCAGCGTCCCCATCAACAAAGTGGACGTAAAGAATGTTACTGGCGTCACCCAACTATCCCAAGACGGGTACGTCGGCAACATATATACGCTTGACATGCTCACTATGAGCCCCAACCCGACCAACGCAGTCAACCAGGCAATCACATTGCGCAAACTTATCGTTCCAATCTTGCGCCACTGCAGTATTGCAAAAACGATTACCAGCCCAGCAAAGGCCGCTCCAAAGAAGCTCTCTCGACTCAACCACGAAGTACCAATATTAACCACTGCAAGGTAGGCACTAAACGGGCGGCTCAAATGGAACAACGAAGCCACACCCCCCAACACTATCACCGGACCTATTGCCATCAGCGCCCGGTCGGTCAGCCGATCGACTTCCTCCATCTCGTACTTGCGCCCCGCTAAGTAGCGCGTAACCAACAACACCCATAATGCTCCCACTGATGTTTGCGCCAGGATCGTAAAAACTATCAACGCCCAGTCTCTTATACTCATCTTCCCACCTCTTTTTCTTTACCAGTTACAGCTTCAGGCTTAGGAGTGATTAATAGTGACGGTTGGGTAATATGCGAGTCAGGCAAACCAACAATGTCGCCAGACCCACCAAATTCTTTCCTAAGTTCCTCAATATCTCCAAAGTGCAGCACACGCATTAGACAAGCATCAACACAAGCAGGATTCTTCCCTTCGTCGATCAAATCCACACAGAAGTTACACTTTCCTATAACTTTCTCGTTTTCTAAGAAAGATATGGCTCCATAAGGACAGGACCACTCGCAATACCTACATCCTATGCATTTTTCTGGATCGTGTAGTACAATTCCATCCTTTTCTCGTTTATATAGGGCACCGGTAGGACAGTTTTTGACACACAGCGGATCGACGCAATGGTTACATGACATCGACAAATGCCAAACCCAGGGATTTGGGAACTCGCCCCCTTCAAAATAATGTACCTGGCGGAAAAGCGTCTCAACTCCCAGATTATTCTTATCATTACATGCTATCTGACAACTCTTGCATTCGATACAATATCTGGTATCTATATGAAAACCTAATTGTGTCATACTTATTCCTCCAAGTAATCTATTGTTCTAGCGGGCCACTTCCAGTCAGGCTCAAGTTTAATTGGGCCATCATATTTTTCTACCTGAACTAAGCTCGTATTGTAGCCACCGATACCTTGGCCTGTAGGTACAGCCCCACCAATCCAGTTATCTGTACCTGCCTTGTCTATTTGGGTTTCCTCGTCCACTTCTACCCAAGCACCATGCGGTAGAATAACAACTCCGGGAATTACGCGTTCAGTTAACTCTACTGGTCGCATAGACTTAGCGTGGGGACTTTCTATTAAAACCGTGTCGCCATCCTTAATGCCACGCTCTTCGGCGTCTTGTCTGTTCATGAAGAGCGGATTCGGGAAGGCCCTTCGCAACCAAGGAACCTGGTCGAGATCACTGTGTGACCGCCTTGGATAATGCGCGTTGAATACTTGCAATGGATAAGGGCCCTTAATTTTATTCTCCCAGTCTGAGAAGGAAGCTTCATAACCTTCTACTGACGGATTGTAGGTAGGAATTGGCCTGATTGTCGAGTAGCCTCTCTGATTTACAAAGTTTGCCAATTTCTGACAATGTATTTCACACTTTCCGCTAGGAGTGGACATCGGATTGCCTTCGGGATCATCACGGAATGGTTTATAAGCAATCCGCCTATAATTGTCATCCTTCTCTCTAGGCATCTGGTAGAAACCTTTATCTTTTAGCTCATTAAAGGAAATGAGTCCCTTTTGAGCCTCACCGACAACACCTAACTCAGCAATGTCTTGCTCTGTTATTGTCACCAAGTTTTTGTAGTCTGGCACTGAACCGGGGACCTCACCCTTCATAATCTTTGCACCTGATATCCTATTGTAGATCTGTTGTTCAGCAGACAATGGGCTAATCACGTCCACGTCTAACCCCAGCCGCTTCCCGATTTCTTTATCAATCCATCCAGGATCCTTGGCTTCGTACATCGGCTCAGTAACCTGACTTGCCCAGACAAATCCAATTTCCCTGTTGGCAAAATTCACAGTCCCGTATCTCTCCCATGGATGTGTAACGGGCAAGACAACGTCAGCATACTTAGAAACTGTGCCCAAGAGATAATCTACACCAAGTACAAATTCAAGACCGCGTAACCCATCTATATTTTTGGCCAGACCCACATTGTTACTAAGTGCATTAGGGCCACAGGCAACAAACATCTGGATATTGATTTCTCTGATTTCATCTTTTGACACAGTGAATTTACCGGTAAGAAGAGCATCAGGAAGGTCATTCTCATTAATACTGAAACCCGGGGCATCTTTCACCCAAAAATTAGATTTGGGAGCAGCTGGGTTATCAATACCTGGTACGCCACTGACACCATAACCCACAATCGGCATGGCCTTGGGGTAACAGTTCTTTAACTCCCAACCAACCCTGGGACCAACGCCAAGAAAAGCTCTATGGAACTGAGAGCCAGCAGTCATGCTGCCCTCTTTCCCAAAATGACCTGTCATCCAACCAATTGTCATGAACATTTGTGGGTAAGAGTCTTGGTTCTTACCTCTGGCTGGTGCAGTTCCACTGATAATAGCCACGTTCTCAGTTGAGCCAATCTCGATAGCCAATGACTGAATTCTAGCTGGGTCTACCCCGCAAATCTCAGAAGCCCACTCCGGTGTCTTGGGTGGATAGTTTTTGTGTCCATCGGGTGCAGGTTTACCATTCTCGTCAAGACCAAGAGCATAATCTTTAAAGTTTTCTGAAGGATCTTTGGCATCCGCCGGCATGTGGTCTTTATCAAATCCGACTGTGCACCGGTGGAGAAAGTCCCAATCAATAAGAGGTTTGTTTACCGGGTCATCCTCGGTAAGCAGGGTATAGGCCATACCAAGAAACATGGCATGGTCAGTACCAGGCCGAATAGGAATCCACTCATCACCCAATGCGGCTGCCGATTCTGTATAAGACGGGTCGATGAAGATAACCTTAGCTCCTGTTTCTCGTATCATTTCCTTGAAGAGATAGGGGCCATTGCCCAGACAACTCCAAGCTGGATTAAGACCATCAAGGATCCAAAGGTCGGTTTTAAGGTTTTCCATGCGATCATTACCAACAGCATGGCCCTTTAAGGCTGTGTCCATAATCACTTGTCCTGTAGCAGCCCAGGAGCCCATGGAGCCAGTAATGTATTCACGGGAATGGCCACCGCCTAAGGCAAGATGACGGTCTATTCGAGCATTCTCCAGACCAGCCTTCATAAGCGTATTGTAGAAAATCGATTCATCCCCATAATTCTCTCTGATTCTCGTTTCCTCACTAGCAACAATATCTAATGCCTCATCCCAAGAGATACGTACCCATTCATCTCGGCCGCGTAACTCTTTTTTGCCTCCTCCAGGTTCCCAATTCTTGCGCTTCATAGGATACTTAAGACGTCCTACGTTATAAACTTCCGATCTTCGAGATCGCCCCCGAGCACAAGCACGTTGCTGTGGATATAGCCAAGAATCCTCATGAGTATCGTCTGTCTTTTGTCGCACGACAACACCGTCTTTGACCAAGGCATAGTTTACGCAGCGCCCACCGCAGTTGTTCCAGCACGGAGCGACAACCCACTTGCCTTCATCGGTATCTTCCGCCGCTTTCTCGGCTACTTCCAGGCCGTAACTTATACCACCGGCCAGAGCCACTGAGCCTCCCAAGGCCGAGCTCCACTTCAAGAAGCTGCGCCGGGTGATGGCTGTCTCGGTTAGCGCTTTGATGAGAAAATTCTTCTTAGGCATTTTTTTCCTCCAAGTGTTATTACCAAAATTACATGCTCACTACTAGCAAGACACAAGGTGTCAGAAATATTAAGGGATGTACTTGTAGCCTACTATCCCAGAAAATATTTTCCGGACCAAATTAAACGAACCTACTGACTATATCGTATTATCAGGATACAATTTTCATCTACTAATTGCATCCCCCTAGAGGGTACTTCTTCTCACCCTATTGGGTGATTCAATTGAAAATCCAAGACCACCTATATCTTTGGTGAGAAACTCGTGAACCACTGGGGAACATAGGTCGCTCTTTCCTCATAAAGGAGACAGAGCCCATGCCCTGGAGAGCTATTACCGTAAACGAATAAGGACAAAGATTCCTGAAAAACTACAAACCAAACTATTACTCCATTACCAAACTACCTGAGCGTTTTTACATCTCTAAGGAAGATTACCCACGCTGCCTATCCTAAGGGAGAAGTAGATCGAACGATTCAAGTAGAACGGTCAGGTCATCCTTTATAATCAAATCTTTGTGAGCAACATATTAGAGGGAAGATTGAGCGCGATACAGGCAGATCTTGTGAGTAGTGTGTAACCCGCGTCTTTGGACTGTACCTTTGTTCCGTTTAACAGTTAATTCTAAATCGATCTTAGTTTTCAGCCAGGGTTTGAGACCAGCCCACTATGTACTGCATAAGCCGCGGCCTGGGCACGGTTATTCAAGTGTAATTTTGAAAGGATGTTTTTCAGATGCGACTTGACGGTATTAATGCTAATGCACAACTCATCGGCAATCTGTGTGTTACTTGCCCCCTTTGCGACTAATCGCAGCACTTCGATTTCGCGGTCACTGAGAACTTCTTCTCCCCGTTCAGCAATGTCGGACTGTTTAGCTACACTTTTTAGCAAGCGTGCAGCCATGGCTCGTGTCATTGCTGCTTCTCCCCGCATCACTCCGTTTAGCAAACTGAACAACTCGTCTGCATCCAGACTTTTTAGCAAGTATCCAGAAGCACCCAACCTGACAGCCTTGTATAGATGTTCACTCTCTTCAGAAGAAGTTAGCATCACGACGGCAATGTCAGGAAAAAGCTCCTTAATTTCTTTGGTTGCCTGTAAACCATCTCCTTCTGGCATAAAGATATCCATTAAAACCACATCTGGCCTTAATTTTCTCGCCAATCTTACAGATTCTCTCCCGGTTGCGGCCTCCCCGACTACCTCAACTTCATCCCCTCTCGTTTTTATAAGACTGATCAATCCTTGACGAAAAAGTTTATGATCATCTGCAACTAACACTCTGATTGTCATTCTTTTTCTCCTCGATGAAAGATCAAAACTTTTATAACCCCAGGCGAACATGGGTGGCATAGAATATGAACCGCCCTAAGATCTCAGCAATCATTACCAACAGGCATGAAATATAAATAAATGTCACCAGATCCAGAACATTTTTCTTCTTCCGATTCATCAGGATTACGGAAATTACTAACAATCCTACTCCTGTGGGCATTAACCCAAGACGTAATCTAAACAATGGCTGGTATAACCCTAAAAGGAGATTTAAACTGGTCTTTGCCGTTTCACCTGCATTTTGGAGATATGAGATCTGGTAAAAATTCAGAACAAAAACCATAATAGCCATTATACTTGCGATAACAGCTAACCAGATAAGTGATTTTTCGATAATCGCGATTCGAGTTTTTGGAATATCCAACTCCCGAACCTCAGCGAATTTTAGATCCATGACAAATAAAACAGCCGTGGCCATCGAGCCTAGGAGCAAAGTTGTAATCAAATAATACGTAATCGTGATGGGGGAATTCCAGGTGACTTGAGTTGGTAAGAGATAAATGCGGGCCATACAATAAATACTTACAAAGCCGATTATTACTGCGAACCAACCAAGGAAAATTTCTAGGGTCCGATGATAGCTTTTCCTTCTTCGTAATAACCAAAGACTGCCAACAGCGAGAAAGAAGATGATTGTAAAGACTATTTCCCGGCTTAGCCAAGAGGACTTAAAATTGCGCACTGCGAGAAACGATAAAAGTGGCCTGCTCAAATGAAAATGTGATCCAATGATTGCGGTGATAACAGTCAAAAAAATTATTGTTATTGGGTTATCGATCATTTGATCCATCTCTTCTCTCTTTAGTTTTGAGCTATTTAGAGAGCGGAAGATCCATACCATAAGCAGAATCCCGGTCGCGATTTGAATCAAGATCGTATATACAGGTAAAGCCCACTCACGAACATTCATTCTATTAGATAATCCTCATCTTTTCTTAACGCTAATGAAAATATCCGACGGGGTTGTTCAATTTTTCCCTTTTTCAAGCACGGGAAATTGCACTCAATTGAAGTACCCTTCCCAGGAGTTGAATTAATATTGAATGTGCCCTTGATGCTTTGAGCACGTTCCCGCATTGTCTTCAGTCCAAAACTAGTATTCGAATCAGCCAACTTGAAGCCCACGCCGTTATCCGCGACCTTCAAAAATACGTGTTTGTCATTATCTAAAATTTTCTTACCTAGCAACACTATGACATTACTTGCCAAGGCATGTTTTCGAACATTGGTGAGTGCCTCTTGGAGTATGCAGACCAACTGGACTTCGGCAATTGAGGACAAATTCAAATCGTCAGGAAGCTCATTGCTGAAATTGGCATTAATACCTGTTTGAATGCTGAATTCGTCCAAGTATTCATCTACAGCAGATACCAGTCCTTTCTCATTTGCCAAGGTCGTTCGTAAACTGAGGATATTTTCTCGTACATCCGCGTTTGCGGTCTGAATTGCCTCACGCATGTATTCTAATTCGACATGGAGTTTTTGCCGTTTCTCCTGTGCTAATAATGATTTCAATGTCTGTACCTGTAGATTCAGATATCCCAGGATCTGGGCGATGCCATCATGCATCTCGCGTGCAATACGTGCCCTTTCTTCAACGATGGAGATCGATTGCAGTTGGGAAGTCATAAGACCATGTTGTATAGCAATCACAACCTGATCCGCCAAACATTCCAACCAGATTATATCCGTCCCAGAATAAAGTTCTTCCCCGCGCTTGGCAATCCAAAGAACACCTATCGGATTATTATCAAGGTTTAGATGGACAATTGCAACAGTACTGGCGGGTTTATCCGAAAAGAAAATTACATCTTCAATCAATTCTCGAGGTTCATTTTCTTGTGAGAGATAGGGAGAAGCTCTTCGCAATGTTTTTAAGATGCTAGGGTTTTTGACAACAACTTTAGAATCGACCATTTCGGTCTTTATTTCGTTCGAGTAACATTTCAGTTCCAAATTAGTATTGTTTTCATTTATTAACGCAAGTCCGATAAAGTCGGATTTAAGTAAACCCCGTGCATTCTCAACAATGTAGAGCAAAATACTATCAACATTATCTAACTCAGCGATCTTGCGACTGATGTTTACCAGTGCCTCTGTCCACCTCTCCGCGGTTTCCCGGGCAATGCTTTGTACCTCAATAGTAATATTTTGTGCTTCATCACGTTCTTCTTGTAATTCCTTGACCTGGCGCTTCCGGATCGTTTCAAATACACCCAACCCTCTTATAACAAAGAATGCCACTGCGAGAGCTGATAGCATTCGCCAGAAATCGATCGGGAGTCCGGTTGCTTTGAGCACACTCTCGTAATCAAGCCATGCCGTCAAGGGGAGGGCCTGAAGCGTGGAAGATGCATCTCCAGCGAAGGCATTATGAACAACCCGATCGTAGTTATAGTAGGAAGCGGGTCCGTAAGGTGCTGCAGGAACGATAAGACCCATAACGAAGGCTTCGAACAAGAATGCCAATCCGGCTCCAAGCATTAACTTCGAAGCCTCTTGGCGTCCAAGATTTCCTTGTACTTTCCATTCGCGAAGGAAGCCAATCCCTGCCATGATGCTTCCGGGGAGGTAAAACAAGTATCGAGTCCAAATATCTAATGGTATTTCAACAGGCGAGGAGGTAATAAAGGTGGTCGCGGCAAAGGTGATTACATAAGCTATAGGAACGATCAAAACACCTGGGATAAATATGGTCCAAGCGGGTAAGGGAGACAAACCACTGAGTATTCCCCATCCAAATCTAAGCAACAGTAACCCTGATGCTAATTGGACAAACATTCTGATGTTTTGTAATACCTGGTAAATATTTTCTAGGCTTTGGCTAGCCAGAAACATATCAATCCAGTATGTAGTTCCGCAAGTAAATCCAAAAGCGGCGAGATATGGAAGATGTTTTCGAAGAGGGAAGTCGCCCCCACTCCTAAGCTGCAAATATGCAGCGAGACCAAAACCACCAAAGAATAATCCAGTGAAAAAGTGAATGATTATCATGGTCTAAATAAAATAATCCAGGAATGGTTACTATATGAACCGGAAATGTGATTATTAATGATTTGCAAATAATCATCCTCCCGTAGGTTTGTACGTTATATCGCCAAAAATCTTTGTCTCGAATGGATATTCAAGCCAATAAATGCTCTTAATTCAAGTCTGTATGATCGTAGGCTGAGTAATCATCACGTTTGATAATCTCAATTAATACTAGCATCTATGCCAATAGTGTCAAGAACATTTTGTAACTAGTGTATAAAGATAAAGTGATTGGTCACAACGGGCCACATTCTTTGAAGAGTATTGCCAGTTGATTGAGGATCACGGGCCAATATTGCAGCGGAGCCGGGCAAAGATTCCCTCTCGTCCGCCATAGAAGTCATCAATCGATTTGCCTTTCCCAAGTTCTCGCACAACTTCTTCTACGTTAAGCATTTTCTGCGGATTATCTTGACCAGTGGTATTCTATTTATATGTCATGAATATTCCTTCCTTATTAATTTCTAGAGGATAATCCATTTACACAATTAATTCCCCAATCCTTTTATGCCATAGATGAGTCAATTGTTTGCATGTATCAATATCTTTTTCATCGAACTGAGTCCCGTATACAATTAAAGGCGCGCTGAATGAAGCAACATCATTGCTCGTAGCCTGCACCGTGAAATCAGATATATTATGAATAAGTTCAATATTGCGGAACAGCTAGGAAAAATCAATCGATCATCAGTGGTTCTGATCTCTGATCGATGCTTGCACACAAAGTACAAATATTCTGATTGTGAAGCATGCTTTGATATATGTCCGGTAAATGCTATCAAACAAACAAAGCCTCCCTTACTGAACATCGAGGACTGCATAAATTGCCTGGCATGCCTCCCCGTTTGCCCCATGGGAGCCTACCGTGCGGACGACGCCATCCCATCACTTCTCCGTTGTGCCAATCGTGCTCAAGTAGACAACATCGATCTCGTCTGTAATTACCACTCCAACCCATATGAGGGAATTGATGGCTCTGAACTGGGCATCCGCTTACGCGGCTGCTTGGCCAGCCTTGGATCCGCTGCTTTCCTCAGCTTGTCACTCTTCAATTTTAAACACATAACAATCCGCATCGATGAATGCGAATCCTGTGAGCTTCATTCTTTACAACCACACATTCAACGTAATGTTAAGCGAGCGCAATTCCTTTTATCCATTTGGAATGAATGCACTCTGACGCTCAGCATGGCAAATAACCCAAAAACGATATCAATAGAACGCCCTCTATGGGACGCTGATAATCCACCACTCTCCAGGCGTGATTTATTCCGTTTTGCTTCATCACAAAGTCGCCTTGCAATAGCCCGGTCACTTAATAAAGACGTTGATTCCCATAAGCACCTCTTAGGACAGGAGCGAAAGCGAGAATTAACAGCCATTGACCAAATACTCAAAGAGAATCCTGCAAATCACGATTTTACATTAGAAGGCATGGGTTATTCCATGCTCTCGATTTCTGAGAAATGCACTGCATGTGAAGCTTGCGCGCGCATTTGCCCCACAGGAGCCATAAGTGTAAAGCGTGAAGAAAACCATTTTCAACTATTATTTTCACCCCGGATCTGTATTTCATGTGATATATGCCAACGCATTTGCCTTGTATCTGCTATTGAAATCGATACAGCCCCAACATTTCAACAAATATTCCCTCAGAGCACTTCCATCAGCCTTTTTGAAACCGAACTGATCTACTGCGAGAATTGTGGCTCCCGGATTCCCGCTCAGCTAGACACAACACTTTGCTCGATATGCGCTCACCGGCGACAGAACCCATTCGGATCGAAGTTACCACCTAGCACTTCCTCATGAACGAAAAAGAAATCTAGTGCAACTTCTGAAGAAGATTGTCCTGTTACTATATACTGGACAGAAGATACCAAAAAGTGTGGATGTAACTGAACCATTGGTTTCTCTTATTTTTTCAACTGTAATGTTTTTAGATTAAGAGCCTGTCCCATAAAACAGAGTAAGTTGAACTCCTCAAGGGGGATATGATTCCGAGGGAAATCCGGGAAAACTGCCCGTTGGACAGGGAATGCAAATCGCTACTGCGGGCAGCCATGGGTCAGTTGGGGCTTTCTGCCCGGGCTTATCACAGGGTGCTTAAACTCTCCCGCACGGTTGCCGACCTGGCTGGCGATGAGGCCATCAGTGCTATCCACCTTGCTGAAGCTTTGCAGTATCAACCACGAGAATTATAGGATGTTTTTAGACGGTTCTAAGGTTTAACAATACAGCGTATCCGTTTTCCTGGTTACGCAGGAATCTTGAACTGAAAGGTTGCGCCAAAACCTGGTTTTGATTTTACCGTTATCTTTCCACCCAATCCCTCAATAATCCGTTTAACAACCACAAGCCCCAGTCCTGTACCGGGAACGCCGGCCTGTTTTGCATTTTCTGCCCGGAAGAACTCAGTAAATAACTTTTCCTGATCTTCCAGAGGAATCCCAATTCCAGTATCCTGAACACGGCCCATCAAAGTCCCGTTTTTATACTGCAGTCCAATTGCTATTTCTCCCCGGTCAGGAGTAAATTTCACGGCATTACTGAGCAAATTACTCCAAACGCTTTTTATCTGCTCAGGCGATGCAGTGATTTCTGGAATATTTTTATCCACCTCCACCAACAAGCCAAGATCTTTTTGATCGATTACTTCCCTTAATTCTTCGATCACCTGCTCCAGTATCTCCCCCGGATTAATCCAGGAAACCTGAAAAGATTCAATCATTTCCAGATGCCCCAACTCAAGCAGGTCAGCAATTAATTTGCGTTCTTCCCGGGTTCGAACTATACACTTCTCAAGAATGCCCTTCTGATCCTCAGTCGGCACATATCCTTCTAGTATCAGCTTGAGATAATTTTCAACAGCCGCTACCGGGGATTGAAGCTCATGAGTAACCAGGCGGATAAATTGTTTCTTAGCCCGATCCAGTTCTTCCAGACGGATTTTTTCTTCAGCCAACTTTTGCATCTCTGCTTTCACCCGGGCAGCTCGCTTTGCCTCCAACGAGAGCATTCGCCGCTCAAGCCCCTGGTTAACTGCCAATAACAGGATATCTACCGAAAACGGCTTGGTGAGGAAATCGTAAGCTCCCTGTTTGATCGCTGAAACTGCCATTTCCACAGTCGCATAACCGGTGATTATGATGCAGATTATTTCGGGGTCAATCTGGTGAATCATAC
>Ga0255372_10033_pt2 | contig 29741 bp, 26 predicted proteins | sample ANMaggSeSYBR01E8_FD_182092 | JGI IMG/M metagenome (GOLD analysis project Ga0255372, IMG submission 182092) | Sediment cell enrichment communities from methane seep in Santa Monica Basin, California, United Staets - ANME aggregate JGI... | ecosystem: Environmental > Aquatic > Marine > Cold seeps >...
CTGGTATACAGACCAGACATCCTGGTGCAGCTGTTTTTCAGCTTCCGGCGCATAACCCAGGCACCAGGTTCTGGTGAAATCAAAAAAGTATCCCCCGCCTGCTTCCTGGGGAAAAATGTCAAAGATAATTGTTTTTCCCAACCGGATTTCATCTGCGGGTTTACCCGCGCTGTGAGGAACTCCGGCATCTCCCCCGATAGCAAAGATCGTGCCCTCGGGATTTTCTACACCCTGTTCTGCCAACCAATAATTGATCTTTGTCTTTACCTGCCCGACAGTAACCGGCGAGTCGTTTTTATTCAGCAGGACCTCATCCTCCCGGACTTCGCAACCTTGCAGGAAAGAGGCGGTTTTGCCTACTACTCCGGTGGTAATCTCTCCCATTTTCCGGATGCGCTGGATTTCACTCTCATCTTTGGTTGCCCGGGCTTCCAGCAGAATGGATTTGGCTCCTTCGCCAATAAAACTAATCCCGGGCAGCAGTTCACCCAGAATTGAAAACACTCCGATTTGGGAACTCAATTCGGTTTTTCCATAAATGGAAATCCTGCCTTGAGTGATTCCTAGTTCCTCAAACATTTTTTTCCGAACCAACGCTCCGGCTTTATTCTCGTCGCCGCCTGTCTCTTCCAGTAATTTAACATATTCGTATTTAGCTCCATTTATTACCTTTAAACCGGTGCTGGCTGCTTCGTCCCGCTCCATGGGGTTACAAAAAATTACCGGTTCTTCTCCCCTTTTCAGGATAAGATCCGCAGAGCCCAGGTGCACAGCGCCAGTAAAGTACATCATTGCAGGATTATGAGTCGCGGAACCCAAAATCCAGATCGCGTCAATATTTTCCCTTTCCATCAATCCAGCCAGGTCATTTTTCATAATGGCTCCAAGTTCCTTTAAATGCTTGTATAAACTCTGGATCCGATTGGGGAAGAATCGTCCTGGGATCAAATATCACCAGGTCATTTTCAATCCTGCCTATGATGGCGGGAGATCCCTCCCGCAGATCAGCCAGCAGTTTCTGGGGGTGATCAACCTCCACCGCCCAAACCATTGTAGGCAATGTTTCTCCAGGCAAGCTTCCACCTCCAACCATAGATTTTGATTCTGTCACTTCGCCCAAACCCAGGGTCTTTTGCCAGTTTTCTGCCCGAGACTTGATCTCCTCTACAGAAGCCGAGATCATCTGCCAGACAGGCACTTTCTCAAAAGCCTCTTCCTTTATATAATGACCAAGGGTTGCGGACAATGCTGCCAAAGCCATCTTGTCAGCCCGAATCGCTCTTGCCAGTGGATGAACTTTCAGCTGATCAATCAATTCTTTGCTCCCCAGGATAACCCCAGCCTGCGGTCCACCCAGCAGTTTGTCTCCCGAAAAACACACCAGATCCGCTCCCGCCGCCAGGGATGCCTGAACCATTGGGTCATGCTTTAAGCCAAAGGGGCTGGTATCCAGCAAAGCTCCCGATCCAAGATCGTCAAAAAACCACAAACCAGCCTGGTGAGCGCTTTCTATAATGTCCTTAATATCCGGTTCACTGGTAAATCCCACAATTGAATAATTGGACGAATGGGCCCGCATTACCGCAGCTGTTTCCTCATTGAAAGCGCGCTCATAATCAAAAAGGTGCACCTTGTTGGTGGTTCCAACTTCAACCAAATCCGTACCGGAGTGACGCAGCACTTCTGGAATCCGGAAACCTCCCCCAATTTCAACTAACTGGGATCGGGAGATAATCACCTTTTTTCCCCTGGTCAACACAGTCAGCATCAGCAATACAGCTGAAGCATTATTATTTACAACCAAGGCAGATTCAACTCCCAGCAGCTGTTGGAAAAGGGATTCAGCGTGAATTAATCTTGATCCCCTTCCTCCGGATTCCAGGTCATATTCCAGGGTGGAATAATTACTTCCTACCTCCCCTACTGCCTCTAAAGCTCCTTCACTTAACGGCGCTCTTCCCAGGTTGGTATGAACAATAACACCCGTGGCTTTTAAAACCTGAAACAAGGTTGGCTTTAACCAGCTGGATAACAAATCTTCTGCAGCAATGAGGATAGATTCCAGATCTGGAACGGCTGCCCCCTGTTGAAGATGCTCCTGCCTGGCTTTATCCAGGCTGGCCCGGATAGCCTCAACTACAGGGTTATGACCGTACTTCTCCTCTATTTTCTTTCCTTTGGATGAAGTAAGGATCTGATCAACTGAAGGCAATTGACTTAATGAATTCATTTATAAACAACCTTAAAACCAAGTTCAAAGATGACACCCGGCAGCCAGGTAACCGGTCCAGTCATCACTCTGCTGGATGCCATTCGCTGCGGGTCCGGAGACGAATTAATGATTCTACAATAAGAAAACCGATTCCCAGGATGATTGCCAGGCCATAGGTGAGAATTTGTCCTTTATTGAGCCAGATCAAGATTCCTGCATAAACTCCGATAATGGTTGATTCCCGCACTATCATCTCATAGGTAGCCGGGCCAAATGGTTTGATAATACGGTTAAGGTAGGCAATCAACGGCATAGATGTTCCTGTCACGGCAAAAACTGCCGCAACGAAAAACATCCAGCGATTTCCCAGAGTGGGAATTGTCTGGGTCATAAGATATATCAGCCAAATCCATCCCGGGACAGCAAGAAAAAACACCAGGGGAAAGAAAGATCTAACTGAAAGGGAACGAGTTTCTTCCATGCTTCAAATTCTAACATAGAGTTATCGAGCTGAGTTACCTGTTGTCCAGATAAATAATTCAGTGATAAACTGGTAAGCTGAGCATGTATTTCACGCCTATAAAAGCGACATAAATCGAATTCACCTGCAAATTGAAACCAGAAAACTATCATTTTAACCGTGAGATTCAAGTAAACGGGTTAAAGACTGCCCAGGTAAATTATTTAATATTTGGAATGTTTTAAGATAAGGGTATTTGGCCTTTTGCTTACCCCTATCTGTAGGGGGTCTTAAGTTCTGAATCCCCAAATCGACTGTAAAAAACCCAAATCCAGGGCAACCCTGAACCTGGTTCTATTTTCAAAGTTTTCCTTAAGATTGCCAACCTTAAAAAATCGTTTTTCTTTAGAGGGTTGGGATTGCTACACCAGCCATCATCCATTAGAATTATCCTTGAAGCGTTCCCCCATTTTGGGATATTTACAATAACAAAATAAGGTAATCCTCCAGAGTGTATGGTGTTTGAAATTTCGGAATAAGCAATTTTTCCGGACAGGAGTGTAATCTTCTTTTCAGGAAGAAGTGAGGAGGTCTGGGTTCATGGAAGGAAAGCAAGCTTGGCAAGCAGCTCTCGGGCAATTACAGATGGAAATGCCCAAAGCAGCTTTTGATACTTGGGTACGGGATGCAGAATTGATCTCGGTTTCGGATAATGTTTTTCAAATCGGCGTACATAACGCCTATGCCCGGGACTGGCTTGACAGCCGTCTTAAAAGTACCATCACCAAATTGCTTACCGGAACACTTAACCGTCCTGTTGATATCTCTTTTGAAGTGAAATACGGAGCTGGTCAGAACGCGAAAAAAACACAAAACGAACTCAGAGAAGAATCTGATTCAGTAACTCCCCAGATAGAAAACTCACCTCCCCATCGGATCTGCATCAACAACCGCTACAACTTTAATAACTTTGTGGTCGGGTCCAGCAACAGGCTGGCTCACGCAGCTTCCCTGGCTGTATCAGAGAAACCTGCCCAGACATATAACCCCCTCTTCCTATATGGTGGTGTGGGATTAGGAAAGACCCACCTACTGCATGCAATCGGCAATATGTGCCAGATTCAGGGACTTGAGATTTTATACGTTTCCTCAGAAGAATTTACCAATGACCTGATCACAGCAATCCGGAGTCATACGACCCCAGCTTTCAGGGATAAATACCGCCGGATTGACGTACTGCTGATTGATGATATCCAGTTTATTGCCGGAAAAGAATCCACTCAGGAAGAATTCTTCCACACATTCAACACCTTGCACGGCCAGAACAAACAAATCGTGATGACTTCTGACCGGCCTCCCAAGGCCATGGTCACACTAGAAGAAAGATTACGCTCCCGGTTCGAATGGGGATTGGCGGCAGACATTCAACCCCCTGATTTTGAAACCCGGGTGGCGATTCTGCAGTCAAAAGCTGATCGGATGGGGTATTCAATTCCGGATTCCATACTTGAAGATATAGCCCATCGATTCCAGACCAATATCAGGGAACTTGAAGGCGCAATGACCCGCATCATGGCTTATTCTGATTTGAGAGGGATGGCTCTGGATGAACAGTTGGTTGAATATGCCCTGGCTGATTTAATGCCCGAATCAAAGGAAATTGAACCACAGCAAATCTTGAATACTATCGCCCGTGAATACGGGGTTTCAATAGAAGAACTTCTCAGCCCGAGTCGAAGCCAGAGGTTTTCCTTCCCGCGCCAGATCGCAATGTATATGCTGCGGGAGGAAAGTGAATTGTCTCTGCCAAAAATTGGAGAAATGCTGGGCGGGAGAGATCACACAACGGTGATGTACGGTCATGAGAAAATTACAGATCTTCTGGAAACCGACAAAAACCTCCGCCGGAAAATCGTCAACATTCAAGAAACTCTATATTCCCCTGCCGGGATCGCTGTCTGACATCAAATCGTTAAATAGAAAACTGCTGATTATGAAGAACTAATCAGCAGTTTTTTGTTAATCTTTTTTATCTTTTCTGACCCTCAACCAAACCGTTTTCAGCCATTTCACCAGCTGCCTGGACCACCGGTACCAGGGAAATTCGATTCGGTGAAGTTCAACTTCCGGTTCCGGCCAGGGATCAAGGTCAAACATTTTTTTGAAAACATAAATTCCAAGAAGTTTCAATGTAGCAACCACCGGTGCTGCCAGGAAAATCCCTACAATGCCCAATAGACTTGCCATAACAAGGGCGGCAACCAGCACTGCTGCTGGATGTATGTCCAGAGTCCTGCCAAGAAAACGCGGTGTGATGTAATTGTCAAAAGTAAAGTTGATCACCAGGGTTATCGCCAGAACCAGCGCCGCGTACTGCCAGGGGAGCAAACCGAAATAATTAGAGGGTTGTAAAAAAGTAACCAAAAACAAAACTGAAGCTGTCACCCAGATACCAACATAGGGAACAAACACAGCCAATCCCGTCATAGCTGCCAGCGCTATTGAGTACCTGACACCAAGAACAGATAAAACTATCAGATAGATTACAAATACCATCATAAAAATGATGATCTGCCCTCTAAAAAAGGAATCCCAGACAATTCTTAATTGGCGGGACATACGCCGGACATCGTAGTCATATTGCGGGATTTGTTCGATCGAAATATTTCCTACTTGCGAAGATTCAGCCAGGATAAAGTAGGCAACAAACACAACAAAAAACAACTTGCCGATACTAGAGGCTGCACCTGTTGCAATTGTTCCCACAATGCTTCCTAACTGACCCAGGAAAGGTTGAATTGCTTCCAGGGCTCGATTGGCGAGATCATTGAGATTGATTATTTCTCCAATAGTGCCAAATTGACCCAGGTAAACGGTTAGATCATTTGCCAGTTCAGGCAAATTTTCAGCAAAATCCTGAAGCACACTAACCAAACTGGTTACCTGCTGGGCGATTGCCAATCCGGCGCCGGTCAAAAGACCAATCAAAATAATTATTATCAGCACAAAAAGCAGCGTTGCGCTGAGACGCCAGGACATTTTTGTTTTATCAGCCAGGTAAATCACAACTGGACGGAATAGATAGGTAATGATGAAAGCAAGTATCAATAACGAGACAATTGACCGGTAGTAAAGAAAAATTCCAGCCAAAATCGCCACTATAGTTAATCCAAAAACTAACTTCGTGGTGGTATTCCAATATGGTGATTTGATCGATTCTTGTGAGTCCATGTCAAATTACTCTGTAAAGATTTCCTATCTAATTCTATCATCCAGCTGCTCTTCACGGATAATCGTTTACAATTTTCTCTGAAGGAGAAAAACCTGCAGCCAGGAATCTCCCTTTCCTCAATGGTCTTTTCTTTAGTATCTAATTTTTGAAGATGGTTAAATTTGTGAAAATTCCAGGTTTTCTCTTCCCAAAGATCAGACGACTCAAGTTCTTTTTACTACAGGATAAAAGATAACCCAATCAAGATCACCAACAAAGACCCTGCAATAATACCGATTCTCTTTAAATCTTTAATCACGTAGCTGTAATCCGGATTAAACTCTCTTTTCTTCTTTGCCATAAATCTTATAACTCCTCAGCTATCAATTAGATTCGCAATAACAACAATTCTTTTATTATCAATCATATATGGGTAACAGGATATAAGTGTTGCCGTTGGCTCACCCGTTGATGCCAGAAACTCAACCTGGGTGGGTTCAACGAACAATACATCTTCCACAACATAGGTATAACTCTGCCTTTCGGAAAAAATAATAATTAAATCACCAGTTTCCAATTGATCAAGGTGCCTAAAAATTTCGCCATGAATATCATTGTGCGCAGATAATACCACATTGCCAGGTTCACCCGGGTTGGCGGAATTGATATGATGTCCAACTCCCTTTTTTAATTGTTCAAAACCATCACCTTCTACAATCGGCACATCCTGATTGATTTTCGGTATCTGCAGCCGGATCGCGTGTTGTGGACCCTGGGTCGGAATTGGAATTTCTCCAAAAGACTGCACCACGGGCTGCAGGTGCTCAGGAATTTCTGCCATGTTCGGTTTACTACCTCCCGGGGAATCCGGCGGAGTATGACCAGATGGTAAAACAACTGCCACAATTAACGGGGTTGGGGTTAACGTTGGTTGTTCAAGCGCCAGGGCGACTTCCCGATTAAGTTCCTGCAGTATGTCCAGCCCATTAAAGAGAACAAAAATCAAACCCAAAACGGCCAGAATTTCTATCGTGAGGAGAAAACCATCAACTACTCGTTTCCCGCGTTTTCTTGATTCATCAACCGGGTCTTGAGGTCCTTCCCCTTCTGGAAACGTTGTCCGGATATCATCCCAGGAGGTTTCTTCTTCATCTGAGACCAAACGGACGATTCGCCCCGTCTCCCGATAGCGTTCAATGCGTTCATGGCGGCCTGAACGCCTTTTTTCTATCAGCAGTCTGCGCAATTCATTTACAGACAAATCTCTGGGGTCTTTGTTCTTTGCCACTCCAAAATTATAATCGGGCTTGGATAAACTGCCAAGTCAGCTTCCTCCCTGCAAATAGTCAATGCGCGTTTAAAATTATTGTATTCCCATCACAAATAACCACCCTTGATAACTCCCAATTTAATTTTTTTCTCATGCTAGAATTAGGTAGAAAACAATATTGACCACAAGGAGATCAGGGATGGATCCAAGAATACAAACCTTAGCAAAAATATTAGTGGAGCATTCAGCCAGAGTAGTGCCAGGAGACCGGGTTGCCATCGAGGCCACCACTGCCGCCGAACCATTGGTCAGGGCGTTATTCCAGGAAATATTAACTCATGGCGGCTTTCCTTATCCGCTGTTGAAGTTTCCGGAACAAAACAGAGAATTGTTTTCCTTTGGAAGTGATGATCAGCTCTCTCATGTCGATCAACTCAGAAGCCAGGTTTACAACCAGTTTGAATCTCGGATCAGAATCCATTCCTTGACCAATCCTAACCAACTGGTTGATTTTCCGCCTGAGAAACAAACCATATTCCAGCAAGCCCAATCTCCTATCCTCGCGACTCAAATGGACCGGGGAGCCCGGGATGAGTTTAAATGGGTAACTACGCTCTTCCCAACACCAGCCTATGCCAGGGAAGCCGGAATGAGCCTGACAGTTTTTGAGGACTTTGTTTACGAGGCTTGCTTTGCCGATAGGGATAACCCCATCGACCTCTGGCAGCAGGTAAAAGAAAATCAAAAAGCGGCCTTATCTCTCTTTCAAGGCCATGACCGGATCCAGCTAAAAGGTCCAAACATTGATCTGGAATTATCAGTCAAGGACAGGACCTTTATTAATTGCTTCGGCACTAACAACATGCCAGATGGTGAAATTTTTACCGGTCCTGTTGAAGAGTCACTCAACGGCTGGGTCAGATACTCTTACCCGGCGATTTATAGCGGAGTCACAGTTAAAGGGGTTGAATTGACCTTTAAGGATGGCAAAGTTATTCAAGCTTCTGCGGAGGAACAGGAAGATTATTTGCTGAAACTATTGGATACTGATCCAGGAGCACGCTATGTCGGAGAATTTGCTGTTGGTATGAATACGGGTATTCAGCAATTTTCAGGCAACATCCTCTTTGATGAAAAAATTGGCGGCACAATTCACATAGCTATCGGCGCCGGATACCCCGAAACCGGCAGCAAGAACAAAAGCGCCCTGCATTGGGATATGATCTGTGATATGCGATCTGATTCAACCATCACCGTGGATAACAGCCTGGTATACCAGGACGGAGAGTTTCTTTTCTGAGGTACTCAAAAACCAATTCATTATTCCCCTATCGGACGAACCTGTGAGGTAATCATGCCTGACCGAGAAATACTTCAATCCCTCTCCAAAGAAACCTTAATCGAGATGTTGGAAGATCAAGCAAAAAATTGGCTTGCTCATGACGGCCTCTGGTTTCAGGCAGCAGAAAAACAGTACGGGATGGAAATCGCCATCGCACTGGACAAGGAAGCCTGGATCACTTTTACTCAAATTGAAGCGAAAAGAATTATGCGCCGCCACGATATTTCCCCCGGCAGCGGAATTCCTGCCCTGAAAAAAGCTCTTCAGTTCCGGTTATATGCCCGGATTAACGACCAATCTTTAATTGATATTGACAAACAGACATTAAGGTTTGAAATGAACGATTGCCGGGTACAGTCTGCTCGAAAAAGGAGAGGGCTAGATGATTTTCCCTGTAAACCTGTGGGAATAGCAGAATATGCTTTTTTTGCTCATACCATCGATGACCGGATCCGGACTGCGGTGATTTGCTGCCCCCCGGATGATCATCCGGAAAGTTATTACTGCGCCTGGCTGTTCACCCTGGAGGACCAACCCATCCCGATTGACGAGTTGATCTGATACTTAAAAGATAACCCGGGAATTCTGAACTGAACCCCAAAAACAGGACACAATAATAAAGACACCTCTCGTACAATATATATACGGGAGGTGTTTTTGATATAAGGATGAGGTTTTCCATAAACTGAAATTATGAAAATCTCAGAGACAAAGCAATATTCAATTTATCACGATGTTCACCAGGGGACTGAAGTCCCATCTTTGGGTCTTCGGCTACGCTCAGACCATGCATCGACCTCCGTCGATGCTTAAGCTTTCCACTGATCCAGTAATCCATAGAAAATTTAAGCATCCCTGAAGAGGGATGCTCAGCGCCTGTCCTGCAACCAAAGGTCGAGTCGAAGGGTAGCTCCTGCTACGACTTTCGCGAAGCATCCTGGCGGGGCAGTCGGCACATAAAACAAAACTGGCGCCTAACGAAATCAGACGTCAGTTTGAATAATATATTTTAAGAGGTTTTTATTTATTTGCCCACCTTAAGGGGTGCACTTCAATTCTCTCGGGTTATCCTTCAGATTGGCAAAAATTTACTTCCCTCTTAATATCCCCCGCCGGACAGCTACAACATCCTCTGTGGTAATAAATGCTTTTTCGTCCACTTCCCGGACCAGCTCCTCGATTTGCTGAATCTGCTTCCGCTTAACGCTGCAAGTAATCACGGATACCATGCCGTCCTTCCCCCTGGCAGGGATTTCAGTAACAGCATAGTCATTTTCCCGTAATACATCGATAATAGCAGCTCCCCATTGGGAACTAATCACCCGAATCTCAGCAAAACCTATTGCCAATTTGCTTTCCAGCCACATCCCGGTGACATTTCCGGTCGCAAAACCAGCCGCGTATACAACCACGTTAAGCAGGTTTTTTGTATCTGATAAAACAATTGCGATGGTCAACAACCAGATCAAAGAGTTGATAAAACCGAGCAGCCAGACCCAGATTTTATTGCTCCTCAAGGTGAAAATCAATCTCAAAGTATCTAAACTTGTCGAGATCAGCCGAATCAAAAAAATGAATAAGGCAATTAACAAACTTTCCTGTGTAAGCTGGAATGTATACATATCCAGTAATCCTTTTTTTCTAAACCTGGTTTAACCAGTCTAACCTGCTCATTAACAATAACACTATTCTTAACTTAATTATCCCTGTCCATCAGTTGAAAGTACATATCCTCCGCATAAGACTTCACCATTCTTCGCATGCTGAATTCAGGCGCAAGCGTCCGGATGGATTCTTTCATCCTGGCAATCCATTCTACTGGCAGGTCGCCGGTAGTCCGGTCATAGAACAATGGAACAATTTCATTCTCGAGCGTATCATAAAGACTTTCGGCATCCATTTCATCTTGAAGATTGTAATCCATGTTGCTTTCATCGATTCCAATTGCCCATCCATTATTTCCATTAAACCCTTCCCGCCACCAGCCATCCAGGACTGAAAAATTCAGGGCGCCATTTATTGCTGCTTTCTGTCCTGATGTACCAGAAGCTTCATTCGGCCGTCTGGGAGTATTCAGCCAGACATCCACACCTTGAACGAGATATCTTGCCAGATTCATATCATAATCTTCCAGAAAAACTAATCGTCCTCCGCTCTCTGCCATTTTTACTTTACGATACACATTCTGGATAAGTAATTTTCCAGGCTTGTCTGCAGGATGAGCTTTCCCTGCAAAGATAATCTGCACCGGCATATCGGGTTGATTTATGATATTTAACAAGCGGGTAAAGTCTCTTAGGATCAGGTCTGCCCTTTTATAAGTAGCAAACCGTCTGGCAAAACCAATTGTTAATGCGTAGGGATCCAACAGAGTGCCAGAAGCGATCACTTGCACAGGATGTATCTTATCCTGGATCCATTGACCGCGGGCTCGTTCCCGCATATAAAATACAAGTTTTCTTTTCAGGTGGTGGCGAACTTCCCAGAGTTCTTCATCCGGAATATTGTTAATATTTTCCCAGATCTCCGGATCATCAATATTTTCCATCCAATCAGAGCCCAAATACCTTCCATACAGATGTCTTAATCTGCGGGCAAGCCAGGTTCCGGTATGAATCCCGTTGGTAATATGACTGATAGGAACCTCTTCGGCACGGGTATCGGGCCACAGATAGTTCCACATTTCCCTGGCCACTTCTCCATGAAGTTCAGAAACACCGTTGCGAAGGCTCGACATATGCATAGCTAAGACTGGCATACTGAAGGTTTCCCCCCAGGATACCTTGTGGCGAGCGAGATCAATAAACTGCTCTCTTTCCAATCCAAGCTTCTCCTTGAATGTCGAAAAATATTTATCAATCAGCCATTCGGGGAATTCATCACTACCAGCAGGAACAGGAGTGTGTGTTGTAAAAACGGTTTTACTTTTAATTATCTCGATTGCTTCTTCCAGGCTAGAACCATTCTTGACCAATTCCCTCAACCGTTCCAGGGCGAGGAAAGCCGAATGGCCTTCATTCATATGCCAGACAGCAGGATTGTGTTCCAACTTTCTCAGGGCCCTCACGCCGCCTATCCCAAGAATAATTTCCTGGGAGATACGCAAGTCCAGGTCGCTGCTGTACAAACGGGAGGTTAATTCCCTGTCTTCTTCTGAATTTCCCTCAACATTGGTATCCAGTAAATAAAGGGGGACTCTTCCGACTTGAATTTTCCAAATCCTGACTAAAACTTCCCTGCCGGCTAATTCCACTTCAATTGTTAACGGTTTTTCATTTTCATCGACCAGGGGCAGCACAGGTAATTCATCAAATTTCAGCTTTACATACTGGGCTTCCTGCCATCCATCCTCAGTAATCAACTGGGTAAAGTATCCTTTGGTATAGAGGAACCCCATGGCAACGAGCGGCAGTCCCAGGTCGCTGGCTTCCTTGAGATGATCACCTGAAAGCACACCCAAACCGCCAGCGTAAATCGGCAGGGTCTCATGCAGGCCGAATTCAGAAGAAAAATAAGCAATGAGCTCATCTTGCACATGTCCATGATTTTCCTGGTACCAGGTATCTTCCCGTTCCATGTATTGATCATAAGCCAGCAAAGCCTGGTCATAAAAACCAAGAAAGTAGCTGTCATGAGTAACTGCATTTAATTTCGCTCTTTCCACGTTTCTCAGGAACTGAACCGGATTATGTGATGTCTGTTCCCATAAATCACTGTCAATTCTTTCATACAACCGCTGAACATCGGGATTCCAGGTCCACCACAGGTTATATGCCATTTCTCCCAGACGCACTATGCGTTGGGGAAGACTAAAATGATTGGGATTTACTTCATGATGCTTCGCCATTGCCGAAAGATCCTCCTCTTCAAACTGAGGGTAATTATCAATAAAAAACCTTGCCAATTTTACCATTGGCCGTCATTTGAGTAAACTGAGCCCTGGTAGTTTTTCAGCGCCAGAAAAGTTTAATTAAGTTAATCGGTTGGACTCTCTAGAATCAGGAAGTTCAATTATTCCAGGGTCGATTATTCATCCCCTTGATTTCGATCGAATTTTTATCCCTCGAAACGAACTTCACCCCAGGTTCTAATATTCTCGGGAGGTGGAAGTACCTCTCCTTCTGGCCGGCGGATTAATACCATAGCCTCATCCTGACAAACCGGCACACATAATCCACAACCGACACAGCTTCCCGGATCAACTTCGCAGACCAATTCGCCCAGTTCAAGGGCATCAAATTGACAGCGTTCGATACAATCCCCGCAAGAGACGCATAAATCCCCGTCAATTACCACCAGAAAATCAGATTTTGTAATTGCAGATGGTTTGTTAAATTCAACTACAGCCCGCAGGATACCGCAGCTGCAAGTGCAGCAGTTGCAAATGTAGTAATGTGGTCCCTGGTAATTTCCGGTGGTATGCACCAGGCCAGCCTCTTCCGCTTCGTTTAATATCTTCAGGGCTTCTTCCTTTGTGATTGCCCGATCCACATCGCTTCTATCAAAGGCGCCCTCGATTGGAGCGAATACCAGGCAGTTTTCTATCGGATGATCACAGGGATCGCCAATCAGCTTTTTTTGTACCCGGCAAATACAATCCCGCACACCCCAGGATTTTGCCTTTTCCAGCAAGTCAGATGCCCTTTCATAGGGGAATATTTCCATTTCAAAATCTACTGATTCCTCAACCGGAATTACCCGGTGAACCGATAATCCCTTTCCAGTTATTTCTCCCCCGGTTTCCTGGAAATACCGCTCAAAGAGTTCTGCCAACTCCTGATCCATACGGGGAAGCAATTCTTCGTAAAATCCAACCACAAAAGGCATTAACCCATATACCAATTCCCTTTCTCTTTTTGAGAATTTAATTACCCTCTTTCTAACCATGTTCTTCAGGATTTGCCTGGCTTGTTTCTCAGGGAGATTTGCCCGGGAAGCAATGAGTGAAGCCGGTTCCTTTACAAAAAACATTTCAGCAGCCAGCTCTGCTTCCTCAGGTGTAAATATTTTTTCCAGCAGACGTAATTCTATTCCGCTTTCTGTTGCCATGAACCGATTAGGCAGATCATCCAATTTTAGCGCTAGCTTTTTGTAAACATCCATGTTCATAACCAATTCTCCCTATCATGATAAAAATTCTCTTTGGGAAAAACTATTTCTTTCTACTCAGGCTGGTTCCATCAATTTGGCGGCTTCTTGAATGATAACATCAGACACGGCTGATTTTTCCATTAAAGGCTGTTCTTTTTTACGGCCGTCCTTCCAGATCAATGTTACCTGGTTTTTATCGGACCCAATTCCAGAATCTTTCCGGCTGACATCATTAGCAACAATCAGGTCAAGCACCTTCTTTTTCATTTTTAATGATGCGTTTTCCAGAAGATTCTCAGTTTCAGCAGCAAAACCAATTGTAAACCGCGGACCAACTCCACCAGATTTTTTTCTCTGAGCCAGTTCACTAAGGATATCCTGTGTAGTTTCCAGATTGATCACAGTCAAACCGCCCTGATCCTTTTTAACTTTCCGATTCATTTCTGCAACCGGTTTATAATCGGCGACTGCTGCAGCCATGATTAACAAATCAGCGTTTTCAGTTTCCTTCAATACGGCATCTGCCATTTGTTCAGCTGTTGTGACATCAACCATTGAAGCACCAACCGGGGAGGTTAAACAAACAGGACTTGAGATTAAGGTCACTTTTGCACCCTGGTCCAATGCCGCCTGAGCCAGCGCGAATCCTTGTTTTCCTGATGACTTGTTAGACAGTACTCGAACTGGATCAATCGGTTCTTGGGTTCCACCTGCAGTAACAACCACTTTTCTCCCTTTCAGAACGCCATCCTTGCCTAAAAACACTCGCAGATGGCCCAAAAGCTGGTCAGATTCCAGCATCCGCCCTTTCCCTGACATTCCGGATGCCAGATGGCCTGCAGCGGGACCTAAAAGTTTAACTCCGCGTTTTTCCAATGTTTGAAGGTTTTCCTGGGTCGCTGGATGGGAGTACATACCACCGTCCATCGCTGGTGCCACCAGCAGTTCAGTTCGAGAGGCCAGGGCACTTACAGTGAGCAGGTTATCCGCCAATCCATTGGCAAGTTTTGCAATCGTGTTCGCAGTTGCCGGAGCTATCAAAAAAGCCTGATTTTCTTCCCCTAGCTTGATATGGAGAACATGGTCTTCAACCTGCCACAAATCTTGATCGACGTAAGCCTTGCAGCCTGTCACTGACGAGAAAGTAAGGGGAGAAACCAGCTTGGCAGCAGATTCTGTCAGAACAACATCTACCATTGCCCCTGATTGGGTTAATTTTGATGCCAGATCTACGATTTTATAAGCAGCAATAGATCCGGTAATACCCAGTACAATTCGTTTTCCTTCAAATACCTTCATTTGAGATTCCTTATTAAACTTTCTGGATAATGATTTACAGCCATCTGTCTTGCTGAGGACAAAGGTCCAGAGTCCAAGAATATTTAATTTCCCGGGATTATTATCCTCATACCAGGATTTGGGTTAGAGCGTTTCCTTCCCTTATTGGTTCATATCCCAAATAATTCGAAGTCCGTCCAGCGTCAGCCAGGGTGCAACGATATCTATCATCTGGGTTTCCCGGGCAATAATCTCTGTTAATCCACCTGTAGCGATAACCTTCATTTCAGGACCCAGCTCAGCGCGAAAACGAGTAACCATACCTTCAACCAAACCTACATAACCATAAATCAATCCTGACTGCATAGAATGGGGCGTGTTCTGCCCGATAACAGAGGGAGGTGTGCTTAAATCTACCCGGGGAAGTTTAGCTGCCCTCCGGAATAAGGCTTCCGCAGCGATGCCAATTCCGGGCGCGATTGCCCCCCCGAGGTAATCTCCATCCCGGGAAATAGCATCAAAGGTGGTCCCGGTACCGAAATCAACCACACAAGCTGGACCTCCGTATAGAGTCTGAACCGCAGCAGCATCAACTATTCTATCTGCGCCCACTGATCGCGGTGTTTCATAAAGGATGCGCACACCGGTTTTTGTACCGGCATCTACAACCAGAGGATCCTGGTTCAAGTATTTCCGGCAAGCCTGGAGAAAAATTCCGTTCAGCGGAGGTACAACGGAAGCAAGGCAAATTCCGCTGATATCATCTGGTGTTAAATTCTCGTGCTTAAGCAAACCATCAATCTGAAGTCCATATTCGTCCGGCATGCGGTTGTGATCTGTTGAAACCCGCCATCGGGGGCCTAATACATCTCCCTGGTATAAGCCAATAGAAATATTAGTGTTTCCAATATCAATTGTCATTAACATTGTTTTTCCTTCACTTGGTTTTGATCATTGACCAGAACAATTATCGGGTGCCAAATCTCCGGCAGAGGTTCGGACACCAGAACGTGGGACATGATAATTATCCGATCACCCTGATAACAGAGACGCGCAGCCGCACCATTGAGCTCGATTATTCCCGAGTCCGGTTCACCTGCCAATGTATATGTTTCGAACCGGGCTCCAGTTGCCACATTAACAACCTGGACAAATTCGAATTCCTTGATTCCGGCTTGTTTCAGCAAGTTGCTGTCAACAGTTATGCTCCCTTCGTAATCCAGTTCTGTTCCAGTCACAACTGCTCGATGTATTTTAGATTTCAGTAGTTTTCGGTACATAATTCTCTCTTTTTTTAGGTGGTAGATTTATAAACTAGTTTTCTATTTACCACTAACAAAGTGCCCAAAATATTAATAATATTGAGAAATCAGGTTTTCGGTTGAAGTAAAAGGATATTATCAATCAAACGAGTTCGCCCGATAAAAACCGCCATGGATAACAGGCAGGATTCAATTTCCCCTTCCAATTCTTCGAGGGTTTCCGGGTGGGCGCAGGAAACGTATTGAAGTTCTGCCAATTGTTCTTCATCGATCACACTGGCAACGATCTCCCTTATCTTTTCCGCATTTTTTTCACCTTTATGAAAAGCTTCTTCTGCTTTGCTAAGTCCCTGGGAAAGACAAAGGGCCGCTTGTCGTTCCTCTTCATTCAAATAGCTGTTGCGGCTGGACATTGCCAACCCATCCACCTCCCGGACGATGGGACAAATTACAATCTCAATCGGGTAATTTAAATCACGGACCATCTGTTTGATAACAACAGCCTGTTGAGCATCTTTCTGTCCAAAATAAGATTTGTCAGGCCGGACTGCATTAAACAGCTTAGACACCACGGTTGTAACACCCTGGAAATGAGTGTTTCTAACCTGTCCTTCCAGGGGTTTGGTTACTTGTTCAACATTAATCCAGGTCTGAAAATCCTCCGGGTACATGTTTATTACAGAAGGTATCCAAACCAGGTTTGTTCCAACCCCTGTTAACAATTCCAGGTCCCGGTCGATATCCCGGGGGTAATTATCCAGATCCTCATCCGGAGCAAATTGTGCAGGATTTGCAAATATGCTCACTACAACACTTTCACAATCCTGTTTTGCTCTTTTTACCAAGGAGAGATGTCCCTCATGCAAATATCCCATAGTGGGGACAAAACCCAGCGGCCTTTTCAGCCTTAACAGCGCTTCTTGTAACGCATCAAAAGTTTCAACTATTTTCATAATTCTTTCCAGATAAATCCACTTGCGCCTGAACCAGTTGAAATAAGAGATTGTTCACCGGTGTAGGTACGTTTAACCTCTTCCCCTCCCGGACTATCTCTCCACAAATTGCATCAATTTCAGTCGGTGAATTCCGTCTGATATCCTGGAGCATGGAAGAGATGTTCCCTGATGTTGCGGCAGCAACTTCTTCAGCTGCAAGGGCAGGATCCTTGAAATTTAATTTAATACATTTTGCTGAAGCAACAGAAGCTGCTTCTTCAGCTGCAATACTCATAATTTTTCTAGCAGCTCTGCTTTCGAGCAGCTCTCCGTTCGTTACGCCTAAAAGGGCAGTGAGAGGATTAATGGCAGCATTGATAATCAGCTTGCTCCATACCAGGCTTGATAAATCACGTGTTTCGTAAATTGAAAAACCTGCTTGCTGGAGATTAACCTTAAGTGTACCCAGCCGCGGATGAATTCCAAGAGAGATAATCCCTTCACCTCCACGGCGAACCAATCCCGGCTCAAGAAGAGTGGCACCGTACGTTGTCACGCCCAGTGCAGTTCGTTCTTCTCCCAACACGTCGCTTAAGATCGCCAGGTTTCCCAGCCCATTTTGCAAGGTTAGAGCCACACCATCATGCTGCATCACTCCTTTAAGCTGCCGAGCTGCCCGCTCAGTCTGCCAGGATTTCACCAATACAAACGCAAAAGGAACTCTCTTTATTTCCTTGACATCAGCTGTTGCTTTGACAGGATAAGCAAACTCACCTGTTTCCCCAATTATTCGGATACCTTTTTCCTGGACAGCCCGGATTCCTTCCTCCCAGGTACCCAAGAGTGTGACTTTAACCCCAGACGCAGCCAGACGGCCTCCAAACAGCAGAGCCATTGCTCCAGTCCCTACAATCAGGATTTCTGCCATGGATCAGGATTCTCCCACGCGGCTTAAGAACAATTCCCACTCCTGATCAGAGATAGAAAACGAATGCCCCTGAGTAGGAAATTTCCCCTGCAGAACATCATTTTGATAAGCCCGGATAGCTGTATCAATTTCCTTATGAAGAAGAGCATATTGCTTAACAAATTTTGGCGTAAATCTGTCATACAAGCCCAGAAGATCATGAGTGACCAGTACCTGGCCATCACATCCACTGCCAGCGCCAATACCTATCGTTGGTATCTTTAACTTTTGGGTAATATAAGTGGCAACCCTGTCTGGAATTGATTCCAATACCAGTCCAAAACAACCTGCATCCTCCAAAGACAGGGCATCTTCAAGGAGATATCCGGCTGCTTCAGCTGATTTCCCTTGGGCTTTGAAACCCCCAAATTTATGAATGCTCTGTGGGGTGAGTCCCAGGTGAGCTAAAACTGGAATACCCGCGTCGAGGATTGCCCTGACAGCATCCAGGCGCTCCCTGCCCCCTTCTAATTTCACGGCATTCATTCCCGATTCTTGAAGAAACCGCCCTGCATTACGAACCGCATCCTCTACTCCAACCTGATAAGACATAAAAGGCATATCCCCAATTAGCAATGCCCGGGAAGCCCCCCGGGAAACTGCCCGGCAGTGATGAAGCATTTCTTCCATAGTCACCGGCAATGTGTTTTCATATCCCAGAACGACCATTCCCAGGGAATCTCCTACCAAGATGGAATCAATCCCTGCAAGGTCAACAGCCCTGGCTGTTGGGTAATCATAGGCAGTCAGCATGGTCAGCTGTTCACCGCGTTGTTTTTTCAGGTGAAAAGTATGGGTCGATATTTTCCGATGAGTATCGGGGGAATCAGACATGGTACCCTCCTTAGCTGGTAGGGGCCAAATGAAATTTAATCAATATTTTGTTTATGTCCCGGTTTGGGGTCAAATCCGGGCAGTACCATATTATCCCTTAAATTCTAAAGATAAACAAGGAGGGGAATTTTGTTTCAAATCAGTGAAATTTCATTCAGAATACCCATATTTTTGTAAAAAATCACCAAATAGTCTGTCGCATTGGTCAATCTGGGAATCTGTAAATGAATCTTTATAGCGTCCAACCTTCCCCTTTACAAAGTGTAATCCCTGCCGATTTTGACCCTTTTGTTCCGGGCGATAACTGCCTATGATCTCTTTTATTTTGTTCTCGGTTGGGTCAATTTCGAGGAAAGCAATTAATTTACTTACTTCATGGTCATAATTTGATTTGAAATCCTCATACTTTACAGCCAGAGTATGTTCAGAAGATAGCCAGCCTCTGGCTATCTTAACATAGGACGCCATGAAATTAATGGATTTTTCAATGGTTGTCAGGGGAGTAAAAGCATTCTCAAGTCGCTTTTCAGACATTCTCTGCCCATATTCATAAGCAGACAAAAGAGCATCTCTAGGATCCCGGAAAATATAGGTTGATTTAATCACTCCTAGAGTAATTAATAAATCTGCTAAGGGACGTCTCTCTGCATGAAGCTTAATCACGTATGGCCGTTCAATAACTAAGGGCAGCAGAACGGGAATCAAACGATAAAAACTGAGAGTTCCCAAATTACAGTTTACCTCTGTTAACAAACGTTTCAGGGGATATTTAGTTCTGATCTCTTTTGCATTTAACCCCCCGCTTGCAACAACCAGATCCTTAGTAAGATTATAATACCAACCCGATCCAGCCCTGGGCATTCCAACCGACAAGACCATTTGTTTATTCATCTAACTTTTTCTTCCGATTTTCTGTGTTTTGGCTGAGTATTTTTTTCTCATCATCAGTTAAAAAGGAAATTTTCAGTGAGTTCCGTTGAGCCTGACGAATATGATCAGATGTTAATCCTGCCGCAGGTGCCGCTTGTTCATATTCATGTCTGAGATCTATCCCGCTAATACCAGGGTCATCAGTATTGATTGTAGCCAGGATTCCCTCTTCTAAAAATATCCGCAGCGGGTGCGAACTATACTTATCAACCACCCGGGTCTGGACATTGCTGGTCAGATTGGATTCCAATCCAATTTTCTTTTCTGCCAAATATCGCATTAATACCGGGTCCCTGGCAGCGCTGACGCCATGACCAATCCGATCTGCATTTAACTCCTCTACTGCCTGCCAGATACTGTCTGGGCCTGCTTCTTCCCCGGCATGGATTGTGATTTTCCATCCCGCAGATCGCCCTTCCTGGATATGGTCAACAAACAACTGTCCGGGATAATTCTTTTCGTCACCTGCCAGGTCCAGGGCAGCAATCTGGTTTTTATATACCAAAAGGGTTTCCAGCTCCTTCCAACCCAAATCCGGCCCATAGGTGCGGCTGATAATTCCAATAATATTAACCTTGATACCAAATTCGTTCTGTCCTTGATTGACACCTTCCAAGACAGCTTCGACAACCCCTTCCGGGGATAAACTGTGCGGTTCAGCCATAAACAAGGGGCTGAAGCGGAGCTCAATATAGTCAATACCCTCCAGAGATGCATCTTCAACATTCTCGTATGCAACCCGCCGGCAGGCGTCATAATCCGCCAACACACCGATCATATATTTAAATTTTTCAATAAAAGCCATCACGCCTGGACGCGGATCTGTGATCTGAACATGAGGCCGCAGGCCTTCAATATCACTGGCCGGAAGTGGAATTCCGTGTTTCTTCCCCAATTCTAAAATCGTCTCCAGGCGGATACTCCCGTCGAGATGGCGGTGCAGATCAATCAGTGGAAGAGTTACATCAATCAAAGTCTTTCGCTCCTGGAATCCTGAAGGGTGGTTTCTTTTTTCTTAAAGACCAATTATAATAAACAAAAGCAAGATTGGCCAAAGGAGATCTATTGATGAGAAAGGCAATCGCATTCACGTTTGGAGCAGTGCTCGGAGGGATACTAGGTGGATTAGCAGCGCTGCTGCTGACTCCCTATTCAGGGAAGGAACTGCGTTCCACAATTCGAAAACAAGTAGATGATATCCAAATTGAAATCAAAGAAGCTTCCCAAAATAAACGCGCTGAACTTGAGGCACAACTGGAAGTTCTAATCGAGCAAAAAGAAGCTAAATAATCACGGAAACCAGGCAATAAAATTATTTTGCATCTCTGTACCAGTTCTTTTCAACGAAATTTAAACAAAAACACTCCCAATAAAATGGGAGTGTTTTGTGTTTTATTCCTCTATTAGCTCAAATTGGTAATCAGCTTTTTGCCGGGTAAATCGAGTAGTCCCCGTAACTACCAAAATCACTTCCTGAACGCCATCCTCTCCAATCATAACCGGTATCTCTATCTGATTTTCCGCTGATACTGTTAAATATCGGACTCTGGGAGCTGTACCCAGGTGAATTAGAGCCACTCGGTACGTTTGAGGAAGGGCATTTTCTATGCGGACAAAACCTTCACTGACCCATCCGCCATCATCTTCTTCAAAGTCTGCAGAGTATCCAATTTTCGGGATCGAGACATCATCCAGCAAGAAACCTTCGCCGTGAACTGCAGCGTCTGTTATATATTCAAAACGAACTTGAATGGTCTCTCCAGCATAAGCGGATAGATCAACACTTTCCTGGATCCAGCTGCCATCTCCTCCCGACAACCCGTTGTATCCCCAACCGTAACTGTTGCCGGACGGGTCCTCTGATGTGGTTGATGGTGCTCTGATAATCCTCCATTCCCCTCCGTTGGTTGAAATTTCCAGGAAGATATAATCATAATCCACTTCCAGATCATACCAGGTCCAATAGTTCATTGTAATTGAGCCAGACACCTCACTTAAATCAAATTCGCGGGTTAATCGCATATCCGATTGGTCCCCTTTATTGGACCAAAAAGCATATGAGCCTGAATGTGGATATTCTGGCAGGAGCTGGACTGACTGCTGCCCCTCAAATTTCAGCCTATAGGATCCCTGGCAATTTAATTCAATGTAATCAACCCCATATTGATGAACATCTCTATATACCACACCCGTTGGGCATTGATCTATGCTCTCCGTAGGATAAAAAATAGGGGCATCAGGATAGTTTGAGTAGTCAAATCTGTCAGAGACGTTATAGTCATCTTTAATATAGTTTGTCACCACCCAATCAAGAAAAAATTCATCCGCAGTAATGATTGAGCCGGTATCAGGATCAACTATTTCCAGATCCTGCAGCACTTTATCAACACTCTGCAGACCGTTTAAATCATCGGATACCAAGGCTTTGGTCGCTTCACTGCCGAAACGGTCCAGGAAGTAGGTTACAAAAAGAAAACTGGAACCATAGTGAGGAATAGTCGCATTGGGATCATTCGGCCAATCATTTAGCTGAGAATCAGGGTTATCGGCATAATAATAATCATGGGTTGGACCCTCCCGGAGACCAGTTAAAAGGGTAGCCAGTTCGGAAAACCCCTCATTCAGCCATGAGGTTTCATTTCTATCCCGATACCAATGGATCATGTGCTGAAACTCATGAGCCAAAACACCATAGGTGTAACCTTCAGTTAAACCTGCATTATCAGCGCTGAGCATAAAGGTTTCATGGGCATTGGAGTACTCGTGTACCAGCGGGTGGTATTCATCAATCGAGGCATAATAACCTGCGAGATTGGATCCTAAGCCCCTGGCGTAAATCACATAAAGGTGGGGGTCTTCATCAACACCCGGAGTCCATTCTGAGCCAAAGAATTCCTGATTAGTCGGATAAATATTATCCTCGAATTCTGCAGCCAAATTATCCACCGCCTTTTGTGAATAATCAACGCCATCTTCAATCCAAAAATACAGATGATCAGTCACCGCGGCCAGGGTTGTCTCAACCTGGAAATTTGTGGCTGTATCCGTATCTGTAACCCAAAATGTTTCCTTCTCGCCAACTTGACGATTCAGATTCTCCACCGGCAGAGTCAGGGGAATATTTTCTTTTCCCTCCAGCCGCTGGGCGATGTCGATTGGATCATTGATAGGGACCTCTGTATTCAACAAGGCATCCAATGTATAGGAAAGTTGGACTGGGGGAGCTGGGGCGGCAGGTTCAGGATCAATGATTTCAACTTTCTCCATCCAGACATTGATTCCGTATCCAATTACACCGCATGCCAGGCAGGAAAAACATAAAACAATAACAGCCAAAATAATTAAAACAATAAGTAAGGGTTTCTTGTTCAGTTTAAACTCTCCTCGTGCTGATTTTTAGATTTAGTAAAGACTGTAAAGGCAGCTGTGATCATACCAAACAATATCCAGGGATTTGGGACAGCAAATGAATCAAACGAGAAAGTATCACCTAAAAATGCCACAATACCCAGAAGTGAAGCAAATCCCCAAAATCTTTCTTCCTTGTCTTTCGACAACCACAAATACAATGCTCCTGCAGTCAGAATCAACAAGAACACGATAAAAATCGCTCCCCCAATCATACCTGTTTCTGCCAGTATCCTAATTAAAAAGTGCTTAACAGAAATTACACGGATTCTACCGGGAAGAGGAACAAGATGTCTAAGCAATTGGGGGTCAATTGTCAGCTGCTGATATGGTAAAAATTTTGAAAAATACAGGGTGAAATTCCCTAATCCGACCCCAAAAATCGGATTGTCTAAAAATATCCTCCAAGCAGTCTCCCAATAAGCCATCCGGGCTCCAAATCCAATGTAGTTGAAATAATTCCGCAGGTCAAAGTCTTCTTTGATAGTGAAATATTCCCACATCCGGGAGATATAATTGCTCTGGGTTCCCAGGATAAAAAACAAAACCAATAATACTCCAATACTAAGGGGGATTAAAACAAGGCGGTATTTTTGAAGCATTTGGGTAAGAAGAGGTTTTTCCTGACCTAATATATTCTCCTTCTGCATCTTACGATGAGGTTCAAATATCTTCATCAGAAAGCCAAATCCAATTACCCCTACTCCAAAAATTAAACCTGCTCGGGAAAGGGTAAAAGCAATAATAACGACCATCCACACAAAAAGGATTCTTTCAATCGTGATCCATTTCCAACGCCGTTTGAACACCGTGTAGTCTTCCAGGCTCGCTCCTAAGACCCACGGCAGCCAAATCACAATCAGCTGGTCAGCAAAGGAACTCGGTTCGTAGGTCATCCCTGAAGCCCTGGACGCATTTAATTTCTGGATAGTGACAAACTGCTGCAGCTTTGCCATCACTTCATACCAGCCAGGGATCAAATCGATGATATAGAGGGCTTGAAGGGATCCCCAAATCAAAACCAATCCCAAGCCGGCATAGACCCACTTTAGAGAGAACCGCAAATCAGCAATGGTTTGAGGAAATAAGCTGATTGTGAAATATATTGCCACACCTAACGACAAGGTAATAAGTGTTCTGATTTCACGCGGCAGCAATGACACTTCCCGCCAAGGAGATTCAACCCCCCGAAGCAGGGGAATAATGGACACAACCAATCCCCAAATAAAAAAGAGCGTTAAAATGACTGTTGGCCGAGGTATAGGTTTAGTAATTAATCTCGGCAGGGTCATCAAGACCACCAAGCCCAGCAGCGGATAAACGAGCAGGGGTCTGACATAAGCGCTGTTTCCCCCAAAACTTTCCGGGAAAAAAGGGAAATTCGTAACAGGCAGCGAGAGAAACAATCCCGCCATCAAGAAATAAATGAGAAACTTATGGGATTTTTGCATCAGCTATTTTCTCTTTGACGTTCAGAAAACATTACCCAGATAATGATATAAATTAACAAGCCGACCAAACTGCCTAAAAATGCTATCTGGGTGTCCGGGTAGGTCTCAATGATTTTAGGTTGGGTTCCCTCTTCCTCGATATATAAACTGGCCGATAAACCATGAGCTTCTTTGATTTCTCGCAGGTAATCTTCAGTAAGCAATTCATGACCCCTAACAAGTTCTTCCATAATTGCCTGGTGACTCTCAAGTTCACTATCTACAGCAACCAGAACTTGATCTATCCAAAGAATATATGCAAGATAAGGTTGATTCTTCTCCGGGATCTCATCCAGAAGCTGCTCCCATAAGGCATCATCTTCTGCAGCTCCCGCAATTAATAACCACAAATCCATTCTCGTAGAGTCATCCATTCCTTGTTCAGAGTCTGCGCTTTCCAGTTCCACCCGAACAGCAGCAACCTCTGCGGTAAGGATCTCCATCTCTATCACCCGGATTTCGAGTTGAGACATAGTGATGTTTGAAGCCCGCATTCTGCCTTCAAATTCCAGCACATCTTCACTTTCCCGGATTAAGCGAGATAAATCCTGCAGCAGGATCTCACGCCAAGCTTGAACACCCTGGAGAGCATATTCGTTTTCTGGTGCCTGTATTTGAAGCCGCCAGATTCCAACATCATACCAAAATAAGTCCTGTAGTTCTTGAAACTCTGCGACAGAGACATCCTCCCAATAATAATCAAGGTCGCGCAGTTTTTCTAACGTCAGATTGGCTATACGCTCAGAAGTGGCAATCGCATTAATCTGGGAAAGCTGCCAATGTTTATAATCATCCACATTAAAAGGTTCCGTTTCGGCATAGGTGGCCAGGGAAGAAACATCATTCACCCTGGTGATGTCGATGCCGATGAACAAATCAGCAGTTGCCTGTTGGAGAGGTGGAAAGAGATGAACAGTACCCCAGGCTATCAATCCGGACCCTAAAAATACTGTGATCAGGATAGGCCAGGTTTTTGTAAACTGGACAAGCTTCTCCCGCAGTTTCCACTCGTTCATCAATTCAAACTCCCTTATTACAATATTTAATCATGATATTTCCGATTTTTATATAACCGCCAGAAAGGACCAATCATCTTTCTGATCCAGTACTTAACAACCAGTATGGAAAACCAACTTCCACCGTCCCGGCGATGAATCTGCAGCATATCCGACCAGCATTTATCATCAGCAGTGATCGTTTTTGATTGATCGTGGATCCGAAAATCTGCCCAGGTATGGCCTGCATAATAATGAATCGGCGAAATTTTTGCCAAACGGACCCACAAATCATAATCCATAGCGAAAAACATCGCAGGATCCAAGGGACCTACTACTTTCCACAAGTCCGCCCGCCAAAATGCTGCTTGCTGTGGAATAAAAACTCGGCCCCGCCGTAATTTTTGGTAACTTGTTTCCCGAGCATTAAACCGTCCCAACCCCTGACCCTTGTGATTGATAATATTTACATCTCCATAGACCAGTCCGACTTCGGGATTCTCGAGAAAGAATTGGACTGCTTCAGAAATCGCCTGGGGATGGTATCTATCGTCTGAGTTCAGCCAGGCAAATATCTCCCCCCCAGCTTGTTGAAATCCTTTATTGATCGCATCAGTCTGACCCCGGTCTTTTTCTGAAATCCACCAGGTGATTCGGTCCTGATATTGTTTGATAATTTCAACACTACCATCAGTAGATCCTCCATCCACGATGATATATTCAATCCGGGGATAACTCTGGTTCAGGACCGAAGTAATCGTCTCAGCCAGAAACTCAGCCTGGTTGAACGAAGGTGTCACGATGGAAACCAGCGGGTCAGTCACCAAGATTTCCACTCTCCCAGTTCATAAAATTCTTTCACGACGTCCCGGGTACCGGTATCGATTCTCTCAATTTCAGAATCAGTGAGACGTTTCTTCCAGTTCCTCAAATTTGCCAGGCTGTTTAACCTCACAGCGTGTTCATCATACACGGCAACTTCGTTGGGATTGCTGGCTTGGGTTGAGATAATGATTTTTTCCTCAATCTTTTGCGAAAAAACAATCCCTAACTTCTGGAAAAGTTCTTCAAAAACCAGAAGTGGTCTTTGAGATAAATCCTCGTGCCGGATAAGCTGAACATCATATCCCTGAGTTTTGTTCTGGTGGACAAGTGCATAGATCATCCTCCATAATAAAATACCCTGTCCAACGATGTCCTGTTCATCCTGCTTGATGTGAACCATTTCAGAACGAAATGGTTCCAAATGATCACGCATTAACAACGGTTGGTTGAGAAGGTGATCAAAATTAAAATTCCACCCCAAGCGTTTTAAGCTGCCTACAAATGGTATTGGATGTCTTACCATGATCACGACTTGGGCATCTAATGCAGATATAAACCAGGGCACCGAAAGAACAGCAAAGGGATCTTTCAACAATGCTCGGCGCTTTAATAGTCGACTGGTGAGAAAAACAGGAAAATCCCTGACGATCTTCCCTGCCGCCCTCCAATTCCGCGAATGTTGGATTGCCATCCAGAGCTGGTACTTAAATTGAATTGTATTTTGAAAAGCATTTTCATATTGAGCACCGTTATCATCGCAAATATAACTATACCAATTCTCGACAGGTTGCGATAGAACACCACGGGAATGACCCGGGTGTAATGGCTCACTAACATAGGTTATACCGGGATCGAGAGCGAGCATTTTTCCCATCCAGGTTGTCCCTGTTCTATAAGCCCCGGTTATTAAGAGAGGTTTCATATCATCATCAATACTATTTAGTCGGATACTCATTTTTCGGGAAGTTCAGTCCGGGCCAATCTCTCAGTCTTTCTTTATCTGATACATGAGGGATTCCTGTTTTTCTCCGAAAGCGCCTGATCCTCATCCCTGTGGCTATACTTATCAGGGTAAAGACCATCCGACGCCAATGCTTTATGGTATTAGACGGCCAAAATCTGATCGCCTGGCAATACTGCTTAAATGCCCTGGCAGGGAAATCACCATCCAGTAAATAACGGGCACTTAATCGATACGCTCCGCCCTTTATTCGGTTTTGATCTTCTTCAAATAAAGCTGCCAATTTTGGATCAGTCTCAATCCAGGTCAATAATTGCAGAATTTCATCAGAAAATTCAGCCGCAAGAGCAACATTTTTTGCCTGCCCATGATTTCTAGCCGCCGCCCAGAATGATGGGATATGTTTTACCTTAAACCGGGAAGCGATTTTAATCCAGAGCTGATGGTCCAGCATAAAATGCAAATCTGAGTTTAATCCCTGCACTTCCTCCCAAACCTCTCGTTTCATAAACACCGCCGGCTGACAGATAACTCGAAAACGCAGCAAGTCAGACAAGTCCCAATCGCTGAACATAAGCTCATTCAACGGATATCCTGCTTCATCAGTAGTAATGGCGTCTCCATATACCAGGTCAACATCATAATCTTCCATTGCCGTGACCGCTTGGGTGATGGCGTTTGGCAGGTAAACATCATCAGAATTGATCCAGGCAATGATATCACCGCTGATTCTTGCCATGCCTTTGTTAATCGCCTGGGCTTGCCCCTGATCCGGCTCTGAAATCCACCAGCTTAAATGGGGGTCGTATTTTTTTAGGATATCCAGACTTCCGTCAGTGGAACCACCATCCACAATGCCATATTCCAAGTTCAAATAATCCTGTTTCAATACCGATTGGATAGTATATTCCAAGAAATCAGCCTGATTAAATGAGGGTGTAATAATTGAGACGCGGGGTATCGAATTCATGTATCAAGCTCTCTGTTCAAATTAAAGATAATATAACCACCACCTTCCTCAAAAATATCGAAATTCTCATAAAGAAGGTCGTGTAATTGTTCTTGTCGTTCGAATTCCTTAATTCTGGTTATGATGAAATAATCAAATCCTGCAGTGAACTCTCGAAAATACTCTTCAAATGGATCCCTCTCACTATCGAGGATGGGGTTTTGAATATTATTCTTAAATGCCTTCCAATCTTTTGGTTTAATCCAGCCATAATATGCAATTCGATTTCCATAGTCCTGGCTTAAGGTAACGACCTTAGATTCGCGCCCTACAAAATCAGCGACTTTTTTATAATAATAAGGTTCATTGCGGTAATCATCTTTCTGCAGTAAGTAATAACCACCTCCCATCCCGACCAGCAGAATGATCCCCAATCCAATTCGAGCCAAGGGTATCACTGCTTTGTTCTTGAAGTATTTAATCAGGACCTCAAAAAGCCCTGCCAACAGCACAGCCGTTAGCGGTATGACAGGCAGATGGTAATAGAGATGAGTTGTGATATGGTACGTAAAAAACAAACAGTACAATATATAACCAAACCAGATCCCTAATAAAAATCCCAACTCCTTTTTCCGGATAAAAAACAGTAATCCCAAAATAGCAGCAACTAAGATCAGTTCATGGCCCATCACAATCGTAATAGCATCTTTCCACAGTAAATAGTATTTCAACTCTCTTAACATCTCCGGGAAAAATCGTCCTTGGAATTGTCGACCTAAAGAACCAACCACAAACACGCCATAGAGATGGTAAAAGAGCACAGGGACAGCGGAGAGCCCCATAATCACCCATACCTGGGTATCTCGGATCAATTTACCAATTTTCTCCTTGCTGAGAACCAGGGCAGCAAAACCGAAAACTAAGAAGAACACGGCTGTAGATTTGACTAACATCGCTGCGCCTGTAGATATACCAGCTAGTAGAGCCCATTTCCAGGTTGAGGTGCGATACCAGCGATAAAATGTCCACCAAGAAATAACAATCAACGCAGTCATCAAGGGATCGGGCTGAAAACTACGGCTGGCGACAATGCCAAACGGCACAAATAAATAGTAAGTCAGCGCAAGATAAGCTCCGTCGGTAGAAACCATCTCCTTAACCAAGAAAAACAAAGCTATTCCCCCTAGAACCCAGAAAATGGATGAATAGATCCGTGCGATCCAGACATATTCTCCACCAGCAATCCGGTAGGTGGCAGCAACGATATTCTCCAGAATAGTAGGCTCTATCATGCTGTGCCTACCCTGTTTTTCTGCCATCT
>Ga0255372_10032_pt1 | contig 29691 bp, 28 predicted proteins | sample ANMaggSeSYBR01E8_FD_182092 | JGI IMG/M metagenome (GOLD analysis project Ga0255372, IMG submission 182092) | Sediment cell enrichment communities from methane seep in Santa Monica Basin, California, United Staets - ANME aggregate JGI... | ecosystem: Environmental > Aquatic > Marine > Cold seeps >...
AAGATCTCCAACAAGAGATCACCCAACGCCGGCAGGCTGAGTTCGAAACTCGCCAACTCCTCGAGACCCTGGAGAAGCGTGTCGCTGACCGCACTTTAGAGCTTGCCGCGTTTTTCGACCTGACCATAATGGCCAGCGAAACGCGCAGCCTGGATGATTTGCTTTCTCCTGCGGCAGCCCGGATCATGGAAGCGGCCCGTTGTGATGCTGTCTCCGTACATCTCTTTTCAGAGGATCACGCAACGATGAAGCTGGTGACGCACATCAACTTACCGGAGGACTCGCGCCTCCTGTTCAATGCAATCCCTCTACAAGGTCGTTTTGGTCGCTGGGCAGAATCCAAGAGTAAGCCGATAGTCAACTCCAAACACGAGCAAGAGTCGCTTCTACCATCGGCGTATCAGATTTTAGAATATCCTGTCTCCCTAATGGCTCAGATCCAAGCGCAGGATCAACCACGGGGAGTTCTTATTTGTTTTCGCCGTTCGGACGAAGTCTTTGCCCTTGACGAAATTTCTCTGCTCAATGGGCTTGCCGATCAATTGGGCATTATACTGGAAAACCAGCGCTTACGCGATTACGTTGAAGAGATAGCCATCTCCGAAGAACGGCAGCGATTGGCACGAGAACTTCACGATTCCATCACCCAAATGCTTTTCAGCCAGGTCCTATTTTCCCGGGCGTCACACTATGCCATTGAAGACGGCGATCAACCCCGCCTGGATGACAATTTGAAGCAAATAGAAGAAAATGCTGTGAATTCTTTAAGGGAAATGCGTCTGCTTTTATTCCATCTACAGCCCCAGGCTCTCGCTAATATGACGCTTGCCGAAGCTATCGAAACCCGTTTAGATATGGTTGAGCGACGGTTGGAAATCCAGGCAATTTGTGAGGTGGATGAATTCCTGGACATCCCACTTGAAATCGAAGAAACAATCTATCACTTGACCATGGAAGCCTTAAACAACAGCCTCAAACACGCCCACGCCGCCGAAGTTCGAGTACAATTGAAGGCAACGGAGACTGGAGCGATTCTGAAGGTCAGTGACAATGGACTCGGTTTCAACACCAATGAAAGTCAGGGGGGCATGGGGCTTGGCAATATGCGAGAGCGTGTCCGTCAATCTGGCGGCAAGTTAGAAATCCGATCACACCCGGGCGAGGGTACGGTTGTCCAAGTCACCATTTGATTTACGTCAATACGAGGTGGCATCTTTCCGCCGAAGCAATCCCATTTTGTGGAAAGGCAGGTTGTCGCAATCCGCTTCGCTCCGTTCGCAATCATTAGGCTGTTACTTTCTCTCTTGAGTAGTGTCCAAAGCGATATGGTTTTCCTCGCAATAGCAGAATCATGGAGGATTGCTCCTTTGAATGAAGAAAAAATTCGCGTCCTAATTGTTGAAGACCACACCGTTGTCCGCAAAGGATTGGTTTCCCTGTTGTCTACTCCTCGTTTCAATATCGAAATCGTTGGAGAAGCGGGCGATGGAGTTGAAGCCATCACTCAATCCGGGGCACTGCATCCCGATGTGATATTAATGGACTTGTTAATGCCACGCAAAGGCGGTGTGGAGGCCATCCCAGAGATCAAAGCCCACGCCCAGGAAGCACGCATCCTTGTCTTGACCAGTTTTGGAGAGGACGATGATATCATCGCGGCTATACGGGCCGGTGCGGATGGGTATCTGAAGAAAGATTGCTCTCCGGACGAACTTCTGTATGCCATCCGTGGTGTCCATAATGGACATTTTACTTTGCCATTGGAGATGGCTCGTAAAGTTATGGCACTGAAGGATGAGGACGAGAAACACCCCCTGAAAGAGCCATTAACTTCACGCGAAATGGACGTGTTGCGCTGTATTGCACAGGGACTCTCAAACCAAGAGGCTGCCGCGTATCTTGTAATCAGTTCGCACACCATCCGCTCTCACATGAGAAACATAATGCAGAAACTAAATTTGAAGAATCGCACCCAGGTTGCGTTGTATGCAATCGAGGTTGGGTTAATGGAAGAATAATCATCTTTCTCTGTAGACCTCCCAGTCGTGGATGGAGGTCAAGAAAGAAAACGGGTAATCCCGCTGCCGTTTGGTGATGAATTCGCCGGGCTATAAAGCGGCATCCCTTGAATGGGATCTCCCTTGGCGCTATTGCCCAGTTAATAACTTTATCTTCATACATACCTGGAAGTCTGATATTTAATCCTTTCCGACGAGAAATCCTCCTCTTTTTGGAGGATTTTCATTTTCCCCAATTACCATATTCCGCCCATGCGCGTTGGCAGGTTCGTTGTTATGATGGCAGGTATACAGGCAGATCAGGGTTTAAGATATTCAGGTCAACTCGATAATAATGCAGAGTGACAGAAAGACTTTTACCAAGGAAAAGCCGAAATAGGAAGAGATTACATCTGTATCAAGTAACTAATCTTGATCATAGGAAATTATTCGTTGCCCATAGGATAAATGGTGATTGCAAAAATTGTTCCAACCTCTACTGTACTTGTATCTCAACCTGGAATCTTATGTGATTCTATGCACATTATGCTCAAATCCCTACCTCCCATAGAGGTAGTAGAAATAGCAAGCGGCTGTCTCTCTGCGAGCAAACTGCTTAATAAGGAGGCTCTTCAATTGATGGTTTTAGACGCTACTTTACCGGAGGAAGAGGTGCTGGAACTTTTGGACCGGGTGAAGAAAAACTATCCACGCGTACCTGTCTTGACACTTGCAATGACCACAAAGCACCGCGAGACATTGGTGGCAGCAGGCGCAGATTCTGTAATATTGCGGAATAGTTCTGCTCAGTTATTTATTGATGCCATTCAGCAAACCATACTCTCGCAGTGCGTTCAATAACTTGTAGAGAGAACTTGTCTATTTATAGGAGAAAATATGTTAAAGTATCACTCATCAAAAAAAACAAAGTTATATCTTGCGGCTAATCTGGCAATGGTATTAGCCTTTGGGTTACTATCTACAAGTTGTAACAAAAAACCTGAAACATCAGCTACCGATGTGCCAGCAACAGAAGCTAGTGTCGAGACGTCCGATGGCGCTATAGAAATGTTGACCGCAAATGCCTGGCAATGGGTATCCTTCACCGATCCTGTCAATCAATTCGAAGTGGAAAATCCAGAAAATTATATTCTGATCTTCAATGATGATGGCTCTGTCAACGTCAAAGCTGACTGCAATAATGCCAGCGGTTTATACACCACCAGTGACAATAGTATTTTAAGCATCGAGTTTGGACTCATGACCAAAGTGGCGTGTGAACCGAACTCTCTCGGCAACGAATTTGTACAGAATCTCGGTTTTACAGCCAATTTCTTCTTTCAAGACAGCTTTTTGTATCTGGATATGTGGGCTGATGGAGGGACATTGAAACTGTCTCCCACTTCGGAAAGCATAAATAACTGAAGCAAAGAGCACAGTCTGGGAATCGGTCTCTTGTGATACCATTTAGGCTTAGAGACGCACACGGAAATTATCGAATGAAAAAAACGGCAAGAAAGACAACTGTAGGAAACAGTATAAAAGGAGGTGGTATTTATTGTCATTAACGTAATCGTGTAGACTGGGTTTATGAATAGGTCTGAGACCGCATGGTCTGATACCACAGCAACTGGAATTTGTAAATTTGCCCTACAAAAGAAAATTCAACTTATCAACAATATTTAAGGAGAAACAAAATGAGTGCCAGTGTTATCTTAGTTATAATTCTATCGGTAGTGTTTATGTTCATAGGCAACGGCTTCATTATTTGGGTCGTTGGCAAATTCGGTTTAGGTCTCGAGGTTGATAACTTCGGCAGCGCGTTCACGGCCGCAATTGTGATTGCCATTGTATCTGTACTGGCTCACTGGTTGTTCGGCTTTTTGAACCTCACCGGGGCAGTCACAATCAATTGGCTGGCGCACACCATCAGTCTGATTGTGGCGGGTATCATCCTGATGATCAGCGACAAGTTTGTGAAGGGCATGCGGGTAAAAGGCTTTTTGGGCGCGCTGGTTGCGTCCGTATTCATCGCGCTTTTCAGTGTGCTCTCTGAGAGGCTAGTGAATTATATTCTAACATTATAATTCGATAAAGAAGCAGGTACGAACACGGTTCCTTGTCAGCGAATCTTGCACAAAGGTTTTCCGCAAGGAGCCGTGTTCTTTTTTTAGAGTAGGAATTCCAACCATGAGCAAGCTTGCACTCGCAGTATTGAGCGCATTGTTGACATTAATGGCAGCCTGCCGCGGCGCGGAACTAGACACCGCAGTGTTAGCAGACGGACCCACAACGGTCCCTACCTTCACAGAATCAACTGCCCTCCATTACGTAGACAAACTGACAGAAATATGGGGAAAAGGAAAAACAGATATTACATTTTTCCAATTTGACGAATCATATAATATCCCCCCACAACTCAGTCGATCTAACCACAGATCCCGAAATTCGCAACTTTATCTACGACAAAACTTCAGAATGGACAGAGGATAAAAAATGAATGAGATTATCCAAGCCATCACCCTATGGTTCAAAGTGTTTTTCACAAACGAGTTAATCCCTGAAGCCATCTATCTGGGAATTACCCTGTTTTTTGGAGTGATTTTTGGGTGGTTTATAAAAAGAGCATTCAGAAGAATTCATCTACTTTTGAACAAATGGGAAGGAATAGAATACGCCCCTTGGATACTAGAGATTATCAAAATCTGCCAGCAAGGGTCAATTCCATTTGCAATTTGGTTTGTCGGCATAATAACAGTAGAGATTCTTAAAGAACTGAAATATCCTTTTTTAATTTTAGAATGGCTACTCCCTTTCTTTGCCTTATGGGTCTTTTACAGCCTTTTTAAGGCACTCATCAAGCAACATTTTAAAGCGCAAAAAATCTCCCTCTGGACAGATAAAGTCTTGCGCCCTGTTATCTTTCTATTGGCAATACTTCAAGTAGTCGGGGCACTATCTCCCATCCTGAACTATAAATTTAGCTTCGCAAATGGTATCTTGATTTCCTTCGGGCATTTATTGGGCGGTTTCTTCGTTCTATACCTCTTCGTTTTGCTGGGGAAATATATTCGTAACTTGCTTACAAATGTGCTTCTACCTCGCATAGAAGCCGACCCTTCAATCATTCCAATTATCGCGACCATTAGTGGCTATATAACTGTTTTTGTAGGCATGCTAATTGGCTTATCTGTGGCAGGCGTAGATATGACAGCTATGGCGGTTGTTGTCGGTGGGCTATCAGTTGGGCTTGGTTTTGGCATGCAAGAATTGGTCAACAACTTCATCAGCGGATTTATTTTACTCTTCGAGCGCAGCCTAGTACCAGGAGACATAATCCACACCGGCGATACAGCTGGCATAGTAGAAGACATTAGCCTACGCGCCACCCTCATTAGAACCTTTGACAATACCAAATTAATTGTCCCGAACGGACAACTTTTAGGGGATGCCGTAGTCAACTATTCGTACAAAAACAGCCCAAAACGTAAACGCATCATTATCCCAATTGGAGCCAGTTATAACGATAACCCTCACGAAGTAATGGCATCCTTACTAGAAACAGCGAAAGCCCACCCAGATATTTTAGACACCCCCTCCCCAGAAGTTTTCCTAACCGACTTTGGTGATAATAGCATCAACTACGAATTACGAATCTGGGTTGCAAGCACAATAAAGATGACCCCCGTTTCCAGCGCATTACGGCTCAAAATTTGGGATATTTTTGAAGAACAGAAATTTGAAATGCCCTACCCACAGCGGGATGTACATATAACTGCCAGCGAGGATAAGGGAGGAATTCCCACAACATAATGTGAGGATATTCTTCTCCAATATGAACGTGATTTGGGCTTGGGTGCCGCACCCAAGCAGATTCGCAGCGTGAGCAAAATAATGTCCACGCTCAGAAAATGCTGAGTTGCAACACTCAAGCTAAAGTCATGTGCGAAGCGGTTCTTCATCCAAAAGAATTTAACGAGTCTTTTTCCTCACCTATAATCCATTACAATCATGAAGAATTTATAAAAACTCACAGTGGAGTAAAAGATGAAGTCTCAAAATAAAATCTATACAGGTTCCAAATTTCTGTTATTAATAATACTTGGGTTATTTTTGTTAATCGGTTCAAGCATTTCTGCCGCGGCACAAGAAGAAGAGGGGAGGTCGCAACGCCTTTATGGGCATATTAATTCTGGTGGGAGTGTTTATTATGATTTGTCTGAGCTGAAAGAGGGAGAAACGCTTTACTTATTGATGCAAGGTACTTCAGGGAATTTGGATCCTTTTATCGGATTATTAGATGCCGAAACAGATTTAGATACGATTCAAAGGGACTTTGCACAAGAAATGGATGCCGCTTTTGATGATGAAAACCCAGTGGAAGCCATTAATGCGATACGTGACAAGTATTTTTTAGTTTGGGACGATGATAGCGGGGCAGGATATGCCGCCGCTTTGTCCTTTACTATTCCCGAAGACGGAAGTTATTATCTAGTAGCATCATCTTCGATAACTACACTTTGGGAAGACACCTACGGAGATTACACCCTCTATGTGGGAATAGACGAACCAGAAGTTCTCTCTGGAAGGGCGGGGAATACCGCGCTTATCGCTACCCTGAACAAGTTGGCTAGCCCCGAGAATATGGGCATCGAGATATTCACAGGCACGCTCTCAGAAATCAAACCAAGCACTTATTATGGCATTCCTGATGTTAAGGTGGGAGATAAGCTTTATATTTCAGTAGAGAGAATCGAAGGCGATTTAGAGCCAAAAATTCTTTTATTGGATTTTGGCGGCAAGCCTATGACAATGGTTGTGCCTGAAAGTGGTAAAGACAGTGCAACGCTTGTTTACACATTCCCTGAAGATAGTAGCGGGTATAGTTTGCGTATTATTGGCTGTTGTGGAGACTACCGTATGACTGCCGGGTTAAATGCGCCAAAGGTTTTATCCGGTAATACTGAGAAGGCTACAGGTGTTTCTGTATTGGATTCAGCAATTCCCGTTAATGTGGGAATCCGCTTACAACAGATTACTGATATTGACCAAAAAGCAGAAAATTTTAGTGTGGTGGCTACGTTGAAAATGGATTGGTACGACCCGCGCCTATCCTTTAGCCCGGAAGAATGTAATTGCTACAAGAAAATATATAATCAAAATAATATCAATGATTTTATTCATGATTTTGGAGATAAATGGCCAGATTTTACATTTTATAATCAACAGGGAAACCGTTGGATACAAAACCAAGAGGTCGTTATCTTGCCAGATGGGCACGCTACGTATCTGGAGCGTTTTAGCACAACTTTTCAGGCACCTGACTTTAATTTTAAGACATTCCCCTTTGACACACAGCAATTTTTTATTCGCGTAGATTCGTTATGGTCTGAAGATATTTACATCTTTCAAGATAATGAAGAGTTCACAGAATTGGGAACACAACTAGGTGAAGAAGAATGGTATATCGTAGGTTCTGACGTTACAGTAAGTAGCGAGGAAGCCAGTACAGGAACCCTTACATCCCGTTATTCTTTTGGCTTTAAATCTAGCCGACACCTGAGTTTCTACCTTATCCGCATATTTGTACCGATCTTGGTGGTCATCATTGTTTCTTGGTTTTCGTTTTTCTTAAAAGATTACGGGAAACGAGTGGATGTTGCAGGCGGGAATTTACTCCTGTTTATTACCTTTAACTTCACTATTTCAAATGATTTGCCCCGCCTGGGCTATCTCACTTCCCTAGACGCTGCTTTAATCAGCACTTTTGTCATCACAGCTTTTGTCGTGGTATTTAATGTGGTGCTTAAACGGTTGGAAATTGTAGAGAAGCATAAACTCGCCACGCGATTGGATACGCAGATGCTCAGGTTATATCCACTTTTATATGTGCTAGCGGCTGTATATATTATGCGCCACTTCTTTTTAGTGCCCTAGCCCTAGTGCAACGAGAGCGGGGCTGAAGCCGCCTGCTCAGTTCATGGAAGCCTTTCGGGCTGGGAAAAGAGTCGGATAAATCAGACTTCCATATGCTGAGGTAGAGGTTTTTTTGCACATCCCCTCAAAGAGGTTCAATCCAGATCTTCGTAAATGTCGACTGATCCCTGGGCTAGCTCCCGAACTACCAATTCAAGATCAATGGGCGCAGGTGTGTCAAGAACTCAAATTTTCTATGGAAGTGAATATGTTGCCAGGTAATAGGAGAAACTCGTCCAAGGTGAGGCTGCTGGGAAGGTCAGGGGGATATCTTCCTGCTAGCCATAATTACCAATAAACCCTTTTTCCTTAGCAGGTCGTAGATTTGCGCGAAGAGAATGTGTCTAAGAATAATTTTACAGGAACGATATACTCAGTGTGTCCGTATCGGGAGTGGTTAGAACGGAACAAAATCGCTGATGGTCATCTCCAGGTCGAGTTCTATATTGAGGTAATCTTGGGTGGTCTCAATACTGGCATGCCCCAGCAGTTTGCTGATCTGAGATATCGGCACACCAGCGCGTCTACCAAGTTCGGCATAGGTTCTTCTAAGATCATGCGGCTACAGCTCGGGTTTACCGATCATCGCACCGCGCTTTTTAACGATGTTATACAAACCCGTGGTACTGATGCTTTCTCCGGGTACTTTATTTCTTCCTAATCTCCGCAATACTAAACCTTCTGTTCATATTTTCCTCCAAATAAAATTTGTTAGATTTAGTACATTACATTCGGTGTAAGATTCTCTTTCATGGATAATTGGCATCCAATATACCCTGTAAACGTTATCCATAATCATATGAATAAACTCTTTGAAAGACAATCAATTTTTAGCACGATTTACCTCGGCAGACCTCACCCTTTCGTACGATAGAAAAATTGAGAAATTAACCCTGGATAGTTAATAAAAAAAACCTCCAGTTCTTATACTGGAGGTTTTTGCGAGTCCGGAGTTTTTGAATCGAACTTTCGAAAAGTCAGACTTAGAAACCTTTGGCAAAATTGCCTAAGGCCAACAGGACATAACCAGCCACGACAAACCAGAACATAACGGGGCCTACCACGAAGGACCCGATAATTCCTACAACGGCCAGTGCTACTGAAATCCAGAAAACGATTTGTTTAGGGGGTGTTAATTGCATGATTTCCTCCAATAAGTGATGATTACTAAGTACAGATTGGACTCACTGGAAGCAATATATTCTATTAATCTAAAAGCCACAACAACCCAAAGGATGATTTCTGTTTCATATCAAGGATGAGGCCAGGGTTTATTAACGTCATCCTTAAATACGGGGACCTCCAGTTATCAACAAAGGGCGTTTTCAATCTGGTTAGCCAATCATCCCACTATCAGGCTGAGTGATCAAAGACCTCATTCAATGCCAGGTTGTCTGCTTGGGCAAGGGTCACTTCCCAGAAGTTTTTAGATTTATCTCTCCCCACTTCCGTATATTCGAGGCCTGGATGAACGTATTAACCAGCAACGCCAGTGCCAGAACCCCAAAAAACAACCAGCTGAGCAAGGGTACTCTGTTTGCCCATAGATCGAGCTGGTTAGCTGTATTAGCAAAATCTGTGGAAAGGATTTCTAACTGATCGATCAGCCGGTCTAGTTCAGACAAAAACTCGTCCACATCATCCCTGATCTCATCGAGAGAAGTTGTAACTTCGTCAATGTCCAGAGTGACCTCGTCCAAGGAATTGCCCAGGTTTTTGAATTCAGCTGGCCAGCTGTCCAGGACCAGGTTCAAATCCCTAATAGATTCACTAAGCGTAGCCTGGGAATTCTGTCCGCTCTGGTCCAGTAAACCCAGGGAGCCAAGCAGATCCAGAGCATTATCTATTGTGGTAGAGGCTGTTTCAACTCGCTCCAGAGCTCCCTGCGCACCAGTGATCAATCCACCTCCAATGTCATCCATGATCCCGGAGGCCGAGTCAATTACAGCGGTAGACTTTTCGATCGAACTGGAAGTGTGCCCCAGGGCATCTGAGGTGGATTCCAGGGCTCGGGTTGAAACCTCTAAAGTACTGTTGATCCTACTGAATGATTCTGACAGCACTCGCAAACTGCCAGCAGTCGAGATCAGAACCTCTTGGGCAGCAGGGATAACTCGCCCAGGCAGCAGCAGTAATCCCACTATCAGGATTAGATTGAGGGTGATTCCCGCCCATCGAGCAATGTTAATGGGTTTTCGGTCTGTACTATCGTTTGTCTCATTTGTCATAATTCTATTCTCTCCCGTGGTAAGAAGCGCTGTCTTTTTTAGGACTACGTTCCTAGATTAGTTCATGGCCGGCACCTACCCAGCTTTATCGCCATTCCTGACAGCGTTTAAAAACGTTTCTTGGTAGGTCACTGCCGCATATACGTCTACGATATTCAATTCCATTTCCGCTTCACCTGAAGAGCGACTTGCTTTTTCCCAAGATGGAGGGTGTATTTAGCATCAATCATCTAATTGGTCTACATTTTACTGAAAAGATACAGAATGAACAAGGTGACAGAATTGATCCAGCTCAGTTCGAGTCCAATACCACCCACTGTCATGGACCCATCTCGAACCTCATAGTGAGGCTGTAGAGCAATTTCTGGCCATGCTCAGATTTGAACACAAAAGCGAGGTAGAAAAGCTCTCAGAAGTCCTCAAGTGAGGTTGGGATGGGAGTTTCATTTAATTCACTTCGATCCAGTTATTACGAGAGAATTTGACCCCTGAATAATTATATTCCTTAATAAATCAATCAAATTGTGTGCTTCTTTGTCCTTAAATTTTCTTCGATCCCATAAATAATCTATATAACCAGCAAGATATTTTAGAATTGGCTCATTAATTCTTTCTATATACTTTGCTAAATTCTTATCTGGAATGTTTCCAAAACCAGTTTCTATTCCAATCGAACTTGCTATATAGCACCAACCTAAGGAATGAGCAGTTACTTCCTTGATAGCCATTTCAAGTTGATTTAATGGAAAGTACTTATACTTGATATGTTTTTTTTGGATTGGAGGCATGTATTCTTTTAATATGCGGGTGAGTACGCGGGTTGTTTCGTTTGATAATTCTTCCGGAATTTTTGAATAACTTTCTGCCCAGGCTCTTGAAAGAGACATCAAATCATTTAGATCTAGAGTGTAGATTCCCTTATTCAGAGCAGGTTTATGTGTTGATTTTTAATTTTTGACTTACATCTAGGTCACTTTTACAATACCTGCAAAGAATTGCCTCATCTTGAATTTCTTCAGCGCAATAGGGACATTTTTTCATGGAATTTCTTTTTCGTAATTCAAAATGCTGATGGAAGGTTATCGCTACTACTGGGAGGTAGATCTTTTCGACAATACCGACAAAGGATGGCTTCTTTTTTATCTCTTCTGCGCAGTATGGACATTTCTTCATTCGAATTTTCTGGTGCAACCGTGGTGCAATAAAACCGGAAAACGTCCAATATAGCTGCCTGTTTGGTCAGAAAACGCTTAGGTTTGCCCGCTAAATGGGTGAGAAGTGGGGGATAAAAAAATAGGCGCCTGACATCCGATCAGGCTGCTGGATAACCGAGGATATCAAATGGGTTAGCGTCTGACTATAAGCGGCTTTTTTGGCCGCTTATGATATTTTATATAGAGATTCTATTGACTAGGCTGATACCACGGGATTAATTCCTTCATTTTATCATCATCTACATTCATAAAATTTTGCAGTAAACCGGCAACAATTTCGCCGCGGCCTAGTGCATTGTTTTTAAAAATTTCTACACTTTCCAGCCATTGATCATATGAGCCGTAATATTTCCATCTTTGTGCATGATAAACCATTTCATTTTTCATGGTATCAGCAATTTTGTCAATTCCGCTTTCCAGATATTCATCTGTAAAAACCTCTGTAAGATAATAAGCATATCTCTGCAAAAAGTATTCCTGATATTGAGGATTTTGTATCAGGGCTTTTTGTATATGAGGGCTAAAACCGATATATTCGCCGGATAGTCCGAACATTTTTTTTATCATTTCGAGGTGATAGCTGTTATCGCGTAATGATACATCCACATCATAAAATAATACACGCCATTTCATAGTTTTGGATTCATCCCGCCAGAATTTAATGTTGCCGGAATCGGTATTTGAAAAAAAAGTCTGAAAAATTATATAATCGGTAAAGTTTTCGATATCAATCCAATTTATCAGTTTTTCGTAGTTTTCCTGTATAGTGAAATCATTATTCATACAGAACTCTTGTAGTTGAAGCCAGTCTTCATTATTGCCGTGCAGGGCAACGCCGTTTGCAGCAATAATATTAATATTATCAGTGTCAAGATTGTAATGATAGGATAAATAATCTGCATTTATTCTTTCTCTTATGTTATATAGTCCCCAGTATTCTCCGTTGATATAGACAGCTACGGACTGACCGCGCATACCGTCTTGATTTCCTTCCTCTATAGCGCACTTTGAGATAAAAAGGTCTTTCAGTTTCGTTTGCGTATCCTGTCCGCCGTTGCGTAATATAAAATCTTTATATATGTTTACATCAGATCCTTCAAAAAAGGGGTAGTAGAGTTCATCAAGGCCATATCCATCACGCATATGAATGATAAATGATTTTTGGTCAAGCGCACGTGAAAAGCCTCCGAATATCTGTATGCCGGCATTAAAGTCAAGGGCTAGTTCCCCGTCAGTTTCATAGTACTCAATTGATACAGTGCGTTCGGCATCCCACCAGTAATTTGCAGTGTAGAATGGAAATTCAGAGTCGGTATGCCCTTTGCCGGCTGCATAGATACCATAGTCATAGCTGAACAGACCATAGTTGCCTGAGGATATACACATGATCGGAATGTCGTGTGTTTTATCAAAAATATACGTACTGCTTGCTATGGCGCTGGGCAGTTTGCTGCCGCTTATTGCTATGGCTCTGATGACGGCGTTTTCATTGATTGTTATTGGTTTGGTGTATGTTGTAGATGTTAATGTCGGCTCATCTCCGTTTGTCGTATATTTGATAATTGTGCCTGCTTCAGCATTGAGTTCCACCACAATGCTTTTTTCGGAAACCATACCTCCCTTTGCAGAAAATGTGGGTTTAGCACAGATTGATATAAATTCTCTGTCGCTGTTATTCTTTCCCGGAGTTTTTGTATCAAAGAAAACTTCTTTGTATTTATTGTCTGCCGAGCGGCCAAAGCTGTAGTCACCTAAAAGATAGCCTGTCTCTAAGTAGTCTATTATATTACCGGTATTGTCTTTTAAAATTATTGTTTCGCCGGCTCCGTTTAAGCGTATATCCTTAATTACAATTGATTCTCCGGCAGCCGGTATGCCGCCTTTTGCCAGAAGCAGTAAGTATTTACCTGCTTTGATAGTAATATTGTCAAAAAAAAACTCACTGTCCAGACCAACTGATATAGAATAACCGGATAAGTTTATATCTTCGCTGCCGTCGTTGAAAAGCTCAATATATTCTATCAGTCCCTGATATCCCTCTCTGTTAAGATTTATTCTGGATGCCGCGACTTCATTAATATAAAGGTCTTGTAAAATGATATCAACTTCGGAATCCAGGTGATTGATCGGACGAGTGTCATTTATTCTGCCGGGTGTGGGAACAGAGAAATAAGCTATTTCGCCATCCGGTGTTCTGCCTTTGGATGCATTCCCGGGTAATTGCTCGACAACCATACTGTCGGCAACAGCCGCATTCGGCTCTGACAGCAGTATTATGTCGTCATTTGAACTGAGAGAAAAATTAGTATGGTACTCTCCATTTATTACTTCATCATTGCCGCTTGCAAAGACAACCAGATATTCGCCCGCAGGCAGTACGGCGCTTTCCGGGAAGAGCCATTTCAAAGGGGCGGCAGCATCATCTGACAGAGCAAATTCATTTAATGACACATCAGTATCTGTCGGATTGTATATCTCTATCCAGTCACTGGACTTGCCGTATGCATCCAATATGCCGTATCGGTTGTTAGACATAAATTCGTTGATGATAATCCCTGATGCGGGATTTCTTTCTGCTGTAATGTCCATTGTTGGGCTGATTTTTGTGCTGTTTTCCTTACCTGGCGTAGGCTCAGAAAAATAAACCCATTCATCATCCTTAACTCCTCTTGAGATATCCTCAATTAAAGGATCGATCGGTAATTCAACCAGGATTTCACTATATAGAGTGGAAATCACCAATGTCTCAAATTGGGATAAACGGAAATTGGTATGCACATTTTCAGTAACCCTGTCTTTTCCAGATGCAAAAATAACCAAATAAGATTTAGGCTCAATAACTATATTGGGAAACGCCCATTTTCGAAGTTCAGTTTTATCGTCTGAAAAATAAAGCTGTGCTAAAGAGAATGGTTCATCACTGTTATTAAAAAATTCAACCCAGTCAACAAAATCACCGTCCTCATCATAGAGCACAGATCGATTATTGATCATATATTCGGTGATCATCAAAGGGGAATCTATGTAAACCTTAAAGTCCTGTGTTCCTTGACCATCCAGGCCATTTTTTTCATTAGGCGTTGGGTGATTAAAGAAAAGCCAGGTACCTGCTTCATCCACCCCGTAAGAGATGTCACTATCCAGCGGTGGGAGTTCAATTGAAGACATCAGCGTACCAAGGGCAGATGTAAAGTAAAGTGTTTCGCCAATTTCAGCATTTAACTTAAAATTCAAATGCAAAATCCCAGAGTCGTCCGCTTCGTTCAAGCCGGAAGCATAAACAATCTTATATTCCCCTGAGCCAATCTCAAAATCTGGAAACACCCACATCATGGGATCATCAATATTTGTAGATAGCCCCGCATCCTTGAGGTTAATGGCCTCGTCGCTCGGATTATTAAATTCTATCCAATCTGAACTTGAACCAAAGCCATCCAAAATCGTCATAGAATTTGATGACATCACTTCCGTGATAATGACCTTTGACTGTTTTTGGAAATACAAATTTTGGCTTTTTATCTCCAATTGCTTGAGTTCAATTTCAGCTGCGATTCTCTTTTCAAATTCAACCATAACAAACATGAATCCGGCAATTAAGCCAAATCCAATAATTACAATGAGAATCCTGGCAAAAGGAGAAATGGATTTATTCATTGATGGTTCCTAAACAGCAAAATCTCCATCGTAACCAAGCAGCGCGACTGAATTCACATGATTAATTCCCCCTATCTTGTTTACGAGATTATCGGTTTTTTTTCTGCTTCTGATCTCAACTGTCAACTCATAATTTTCGCCATCAAAAACCTTTGATTTCAATCGATACCTTTTGGCTTCCTTTTCAATCAGCTTAAAAACCAAATCATTCGTTTCTTCTGTCTGATAAGAAATCACACACAAATATGGCGTATTCAAATCTGATATTTTGGATAATACAAACAAAGTGATTCCAATTAAGACAGAAGACATCAACGCTAACATCCAAAGCCCTGCGCCACTAGTGATACCTATACCAACTGCCCAAAATAAATAAGCTACATCAATCGGATCTTTGATAGCCGTACGAAATCGAACAATTGACAAAGCACCCACCATACCCAGGGACAATATGATATTACTCGAGATCGCCATGATAATTGATGAAGTAATCATAGATATAGCGATCAAGGTCACATTGAATGTCTTTGAATACATCACACCCTGATAGCTGACACGATAGATAATAAAGATGAACAAGCCTAACGCAAATGAAAAAAGCAACGTATATGCAATTGACATCACGGATAAATCAGTCGTAAAAAAATCTGTGTTTTGAAAAAAATCGTTCCAAGTCATATTTCTTCCCTTTTATCTACAAACCAACAACAAAACACTTAGCATATTTTGAGATAGATTGCCATTGAAGGTTCTTTAATTGTATAAGATTTCGAATAATATCAGGGAGATATCCTGTATATTTCACTTCAAAAATAATCTGATCGGGAGGGATCACTGAGATCCTAGGCCCATTTGAGAACAAATCATCTTGAAAACTCCCTGCCTTAAGCAAAGTATCAAAACAAATTCGCACATCCCCATATTTATAGATAAACGCTTCACGACGATATTCAACTACTACCCTTGAGCGTAAGTTCTTCGTCCGATAATAAAGATAAAAATCCTTCGCAACACCATCATCTTTATGGCTCAAAAAACTCACATCGCCACGAACCAGTTGATCATATTCTTCCCTTGAGATTTGAAGGTGCGATTTATCGGTTAAATTTCCCCGTTTGATTTTTCTTTCTAGTTTGATGACATCAGATTGATAATTGTAAACACGAATCCTAAATTTCTTGCGATCTCTGACCCCGTTCGTCTTATCAAAAAAAGCACTTTGATGATAATCATCAAAATATAAACTTGAAATCAAATATCCCCCAGCCGCATCACTAAAGGAATCCCGCTGGCATAGGTTGCGTAATTTATTTCCCATCAAAATTTTTTGATGGGCATTGATAATAAACTTAAATTCGTTTCTATACATAGCTTATATTTTTCTATAGTTATTGTGTTAGTATAACATGTTGAAATTGGGCAGTGGGAGCCAGAATTGTTTCCGGAACCGGGGGATAATAACCCCAGGCGCAGTGCAGCACAGACGGGGAGGGTAAAATTTTGCCGGAGTAAGTAAAAGCCACCGACCCTGCAAACGGCCGGGAGACCTAAACAGATCAGTGATCCGTTGCGGTATCACGGTTTTAATGAACGAGTTGAGGTTTCATGCCAATGGCTCAACTTGGATGTAGTTGTTATATAAGGGTTAACGATACCCAGCAGAGGATTAACGTTCTACATCATTCGTATATCTGTAAATCCAGGAGGACCGGACCATCAATCAAGTTGAGGGAAATATCCCAAACATTTAATTCTAGATAATCATCCGAACAGTAGAAATCAAGTGTGGCGTGATGATAGATGGTACTGCGAACCTGCGAGTAAGGATTGAGAGATAAATTGGGGAAACCATAAAGGTAGGCACCTCCCCCTCCTGAAACGATGTAATAGATACCATCCTTGATACTGCGTTCATAATGGTGATTGTGCCCCGAGAAAACCATATCCACGCCATTTGCTTCAAACAATGGGACCAGGTAATCAGCGATTGGAACTTCGTCCCCGAGATGACTGCCACTGGTATAAGGGGGGTGATGGAAAAGCGCAATTTGCCATTTCGAATTGATATAACCAGATGACTGGAATTCCTCTACCAGCCATGAATACTGAGAGCCTCCAGGCGAGAAATTAAAATTGGAATCAAGGATGACAAACCTGGCGCATCCGTAGGTAAAGGCATACCATTGTTCGTTCCCCGGAGGAGAGAAGAAATCATAATACCACATCCGTTCCGACCCATTGTATTCATGATTTCCAATGACTGGATAGAGGGGAACGTAGGCAATAAGATCAGCTGCGGGATGGAAAAATTCTTTGTCCCAATTCTTATAATTCATCCCCTCTTCGACGATATCTCCGGTGTGTAGAAGGATATCGGGTTCGTTTTTAGTTATTGATTTAACAACCTCACGATGCTGCTCGTGTTGGGTCCGGGAATCTCCGTAAACAGCTGCCCGGAAGGTCTGGCTGGCATCTGGGGCAGTGGTAAAAACAGCTGGCCATGAGGGACTCCACTGGCTGCTGCCGTCCATGCTTACTTGATATTCATAGGTAGTGTCTGGGATAAGTCCCAGAAGGGAGATTTCGTGAATTTTTGTTTTTTCTGAGAAGGACTTTTCGATCCAGGTTGTATCACCCACCAGCCGATAGCGTAATTTGCTCCAGCTGTAGCGAAGAGGAGTTTCCCACATAATCGTGATTGATTCCCGAGTCACGTTTTGAAGGTAGGAACTATACTGATTGAGGGGTTGGGTTGGTGTGGGGGATTGGGTTTGTGTCGGTGGGATTGTTGGAGTAACTGAAGGAACCGGAGTGTGAGTAGGTGTTTCAGTAGAGGATGCTGTCAGGGTCGGCTCTAGTGTGAAGGTGGGAGAAGGGGGATTTTGAGTCGCTGTCTCATCGACTTTGAGGGTTTCAGGTTGTGCGGTAGCCGTACCCGGCGCGAAAAGCCCGATCGTCGATTCCGGGGGAGGTAGGGTAGGAATCGAGTGGCAGGAAGAGGCTAGTGTCAACAACAAGATCAACCCGGTAGAAAGCAGTCCTTTTTTCATAGAAATCCTTCTTCGGCATGTGTCTAAAGTCATTCATACACCGGAGCAGCTTTCTGCAGCGGAGTGACGTTTATTTCCCTTACCGTCAAACGCATACAGTGCATGAATTTTACCAATCCTCCATCCTGGCTGAGGACTGACTTGCCCCCCATATGTACAGGCAGGTATTTTATCATAAATGATAAAATTGGGCAGTGGGGAACCGGGGGCAGGTCACAGACAGAAAAGAGTAATCTAGCGCAAAAAATAAGGGCGTCTGATTTTATGATTGCAACATTTTTTAAGGTTCACATTTCTTGACTAGTTATTATTTATAAACCAACAGAAAAATAGAAGAAAACGAGATGCCAAACCAGTTGATATGGTGACAGTTTCTGGTGCAATTGTGGTGCAAATAGGGTGGAAAGGATGGAAATTATGGACTTAATGGACAGATTGTTATCAACTCTGTAGAGAGGATGGACCCTTCGACTTCCCCTGCGGGGATCAGGGCAGGCTCTTCCCCATGGAAAGGATTTTCAGTCCTGCCGTCCAATTCGAAGTCAAGAGTTTGCCCTGAGCGGACACTGAGCGAAAGCGAAGTCGGAGACGAAGGGCCTATCCATTGAGCTACGGGTGCGTGGTGGGCTTTTTAGAGGGGAAAAGTCAAGAAATGTAGCAGGTAGGGGTGTTTTTTGGGTAGGCTTAAATGATTCCTGGTGCAACCCCGGTGCAACCAGAGCTAGAATAGATCAGATATTAGGGAATAAGTTGTCTATCTAACAAAAAATTGCTTAGAATTGTCCTCAAAATGGGAGAAAGCAGGGGGATTATTCAGTCGGCGTCTGGCTAAAGATCAGATGTTTATATTGAGCGCCTGCTATCAAATCAGATTCCCTTCAGAACACACAGCGCACTGGGGTATACGCCCCAACACCAGAAGCTTTCGTCCCCTTCACTTCACAACTTCAGCTTGCTGGTGTAACATAACAACTGGTACATATTATGGGGGCAGGTCATGTCTACCGGCTTGCTGCAAGCTAATCGTTCCCCAGCTTTTGAGGGACTGTTCAGCTTCGGCAATGCATATTCAACCGTTTTGGCGATCAAGCATATTCTGGTTGTAGCGATCATTTTTTCACCAAACGATGGAGAATTTGATTATGAAAGAAGACAATAAATTTTCAGCAACTATATATGATCCTGTTCTTTTCTTAGCTATTAATCCCATAAGATTAGCAGTGATGAAGGAGCTTTTGCAATATAAAGATAAGTCAATTTTAGATCTGTGTTGCGGTACGGGAAATCAACTTAAATTGTTGTCAAAAAACGGGTTTAAAAATCTTCATTGTCTTGATATTTCAAAAGCGATGTTGAAAGTAGCCCAAAAGGGTGGACATCCGATAGAAATTTATAATACGGATGCTACAAAAACAAATTTTGATGATGCAATATTTGATATTGTCCTTATCAGTTTCGCTATTCACGAAAAAGATAGAAAAACTCAAGAAAAGTTGGTAGAAGAGGCTCATAGACTTATCAAGGAAGACGGAATCATTCTTATCGTTGACTATGCTTTTGATGAAAAAACAACAAAACTTGGCAGAATGGGCATAGATTTAATTGAACGAATAGCAGGCGGAGAACATTATCAAAATTTCAAAGGATATATAGAAAATGACGGCTTAGAAAGTTTGGTAAAAACAGATAAGTTTGATCTTGTCAAAGATAACAGAGCGGCATTTAATGGTGTGACTATATCAACATATAAAAAGAAATAATGGGCATTTATATCTCCGGGTGGCTTTTTAAAAGAAGGCAATGTACCGGGGTCACTTAAAATATGTTGGTGTCGTTTTATTAAAAATACGCCCACTCAAAAACAAGTTGAATTCTATGCAAAAAAAAAGAGACATTTTGAACCCCGGCGCTTACAACAAACAATCGAAAAAGCTTCTGTTTACCACCTTTAACTGTGCGAAATCACAACTAATTCCATTACAAGTCATGCAAAAGATGCACAACGACGACTTGATTATGGCATTAACCGGTCTTGCTGGCGGTATCTTAAATAATGGTTCAACCTGTGGCGTTGTGATTGGCGGGGCAGTTAGTTCCGCCATGATTAGGGACAAGGAGTTGTCAGGGCAGTGGACGCTTGAAGATGAAATTCAACTCTTAGACGAGATCAGAGCGGATGTCTCTTGGTTTGAAAATCGTTTTAACACATCGCTATGCCGTGAAAGAACAGAACTTAATTATCAACGAATTACTGTGCTTGGGCTGCTCAATCCACAAAAAGTCAAAGGATGTGTCGCTCGGGCTGGCGAAAGCATGGAATATTTTGTAGAAAAATATGATTCTGCGGAGAAAATAAAGAACGAATTGACTGAGCATGAACCAAACACAAAAAAAGAAACGGTTAAAACCGCCGAGCATTGCGCTCAAAAAATACTTAGGGATATCAGGCAAAAAACTAGGGTTGGTAACGAGGAACTGGAGAGGATATCTGTCGCTTTAGATGGCGGTACGGGATTATCCGGCGGCGGATGTGGTGCGCTCTCAGGGGCACTCATGTCACTGGGTCTCAAGTATGCTTTGGATCCAAAAAACACAGAACCCGAAAAATTGAAAAATATATACAAAGCGATGGATTCTGAGTTTTTCAGCATGGCAAAAATTCTAGTCAAGAATTTCATCAAAGAGTTCGAGTATTTTGAATGTTCAAGAATTACGGGTAAAAATTTTAAAGATTGGGATGAATTCAGCGAATTCAGGAATAATGGGTCCTGTGATACACTCAACAACTTTCTGCTGAAAAAAACAATTGAAATCATTAATATCAAGGAATGATTGTCCGGAGAGGGGGCAGCTAATTATTGCTGGGCTTGTTGCTATGTCCCGAAATGATCCCTGCTGGCTCATCAAGCCTGTACCTTCGCAGCAAGCGTCGGAAGTGCCGTTCACTCACCTCTATTTGGCGAGTTCCTGCTTGTTGCGTGACCTTCTTTTTTTCTGCTATCTTCAATATTTCACATCGCTTTATCTGGAAGCTGCCATTTCTATGATCCTATTCTGTGTCATGTCCTATCCTCCTCCATTAGGAAATTTTAACATTGCCAGAATAGGACATAACTACTTTACCCTAACAAGAAACATGTTAACAGCGACGTCTGATTTTCGCTGATAGGTGTTAATACCCTTATTTTTTTGATTATTTTCCCAGCAAAAAATAGCAAGAAAATGAAAGAAATCGAGCCGCCAATCCAGTTTGGTTGGTGCAGTTCTGGTGCAACCCCGGTGCAATTGAAAGAAGAAAAGAAAAGATGGTTGGGAATTTTTATTGTTACTACTTAAACAAGTCTGAATGGGTTCCAGTACGGACAAGGACAAGTTTGCTATCGGTCAACTCGTAGATAAGCAGCCAATCCGGCTCAATATGACACTCGCGGGTTCTTTTATATTGACCAGATAATACATGATCCCGATATTTGGTTTCTAGAGTTTCCCCCTCTGTTAGTTTCCTGATTATCCCTTTGAATTCTGCAAATATTTTCCCGCGCTTTCCCATTTGTTTGACATCTTTCTTGAATTGTGAAGCCCGGAGGATCGCACTCATTGGATTCCCAGGTCGTCAAAGAGATCTTCTACGGTGTTGAAACTTTCTGTGTTGCTCCGAGCAGCTTCCAAGGTTTCCGCAGTAAGGTCATTTGGAATTTTCACAATGAAGGGTAAACCTTGTTGAAGTTCTACCTGCTTATAGAACACTGTTATTGCCTGAGAAGAAGTTAATCCCAGTTCTCTAAAAACCTGTTCAGCCCGTTTCTTTATATTCGGGTCAATTCTGGCTGAAATTGTAGTTGTTTTTGCCATATTACTAATTCCTTTGGTTGAGATGTACTGCTAATGTATATACCTTGTAACACGTTATTTCCATACTCAAACCTCATCTTGCACTTTAAATTAATGGATCAACGGCGGATTCACAGGCTGATACAGCTGATCACAGCTGCTGGCATTGATGAAAGTAGTACCGTCTATTGCGTTGATTCCGTAATCCTCATGTATATGCCCAAAGATGTGGATGGCTGGTTTGATCCTCTTTACTACATCCAGTAAATCCTGGCAGCCAGCATGATCCTTTTGAAATGTCAATCCTCCTCTGCAGGTATTGACGAATGTATGATGAAAGCTACACAAGTTTTCGTTTAAGGCAAAAGTTACATCAGTTTGATTAATCGTAAAATTTCGACGGTAAGAAAGGAAATAGAAGTGCCAAAAAGTATACTAAGAAGGGTACCGATAATAATGTATTCTGCTTGCTGGCGGCGAGAAGGGTCAGTTAATTCCCCAAAACGGAAGACTGATTTGGCTGCAATTAAAAAGCCGATACCAGCAGGATATCCAGCGAGAATAAAGAGGAAAATCAAACTTCGTTCCAGATAACCAATTATTTTCCCTCCATCTTCAATACCAGAATTCTTGTAATTATCCGTTGTGGTTTTTTCTGGAGGATTAGATTTTGCTTGTTTCTTTTCTTTAAAATCAAATGATTCAAATGTGTACTCAACTATAAAGCTTCCAACAAGTATTGATAAAATCCCACCTGAAACCAGTGTGATTGCTTGAAGAAATCCTTTGCCGAAAAATATTGTCCAGAGGCTGGTAGCAGCATGATATTTAAATCCAGAAGCAGCGTATGAAAAAAGGATCAAAATGAGAATATGAGCTCCCTGATCAGTAACGAACCGAGAGAGATTAGTTCCTTTATTTGTTCTTATTTTCCAAGCATCTAGAAGGGTGTGACTGATCATAACTCCTAAGACAATATCCCAGGCGTTTATAATACCCAAAGCTAAGTAGCTGATTATTCCTACCGTTAAACCGTGTTTGATTAGTACCAGCGGTTTGTCCTTTTGACGGACATCTGAATCAGACTGGATGAGAAAATCTGTCAGGAGATGAGCAAATAGCAATGGTAATAAAATAGGGACAAACTGAACGTTCATCATTTCCTCTTTCTCTGATACAAGGCTTTGTACTTGTTTATTGCCCTTACAAGTCTATAGGCTTGTGGATCTTGTTAGGTTAGAAAAGTGTTGGCAGTATGGATTCGAAATACTCCAAACTGTCATTGATTTGAGTCCAGCCGGCTCCTTCTAAGTGCTGGGATATAGCCTGTTGGGTGACCGGTTCCTTGACCCAATTATTGGCAATCTCCCTCTGAGTCAATCCAATCAGTACACCAGAGGCTGCTTCGGCTTGTTTATTTGTCCAGTGTTGTACATGCAGGTCGATCAACCGAATAATGATATTCAGCGCCCGGGTAGTAGATGAGCGAAATCCTTGTGGAAAATTGAGACACATTCGGATTGGTTTCTTGCAGCGTTCCAGTCCCGTTCCTGATAGCAGGAACGCCTCTCCATTTCCAGTAGATATATTATTTTCTGGGAGGTAATCGATTGATCCAAAGCCAATAGAAAATCTTGTATCCAATTGCTTGAATCCTGGTGTAGAAAGCAGCAATGAGCGAAGTAACAAACCAATCCTAAGAGAGTATTCCGGTTTTGCAATTACCATTTGCCAGCTGTCTCCGCGAAAAATGTCGATGTCTCCGTGGACAGAGGATTGATATTGGGCAGATATTCTCGCGGCGGCAGACTGAATGACACTAGAAACATTGGGTTGCCCATTCATATTTAGCTTAGACGATCCGACAATATCTCCTGTCACAACCGCATATATTTTGTTTTCTATCACATTAGACCTCCTGAAAAACCAATTTCATATACAAGTTATAACACTTGTATTTGATAAATACAAGCTCTCTGTCTTGTAATTAGTATCGAAAAGAAATCGAGTCGTTTTTGGATTTTATTCACGTCCTGGTGCAATCTCGGTGCAATTAACGGGAGAAAAGATCCGATAGCGGGGATTTGTTGGCGATATAGCCAAAAAATGCTTAGATTTGTCTTCCATTATAAAAACTTTGAATATCTGACAGGATCCCTTCAGATATTAAATCCTGCCCAGATTTATGTTTGATTTCCCGGGAGTTAAACTTCGTTCGATCTGGATTAACCAAGGGCATCCCAAAATCGACCACGATGCGGGTTGTATCGGTCCAGATCTCTACGCACGAGCCGCCTATTTCTTGGGTTCCGCAGTGGATTTTAAACTTCATGAATCTGTCTCATAAATCGCTGCTGAAACTGCGCATAGCTATAGACGGACTGATGGCAGATTCCATATCCCATAAAATTGGAAACAATAAAATTCACCTCAAGGCTTTCTAGTAATTCCATTTCTTTAATGAATAGTTCGCTAGCGGGATCATAATTGGCAATTAAAAATGCAAGTTGAATTTCATCGTCGAATTTGGTAACAGCATTTTTATTTTCTGATTTTGCCAGGTAAGGGATTAATCCAAGCTCTCTTTTCTGGTCAAATAAATGGATCATTTCTTGTTTGAATTGTTCAGATAAGGTTCATTTGAGAGTAAATGATGAAATTGCCTTTGATGATCTTTTAACCCTGATTTGCCCTTGAGAGATTTGTCTCCGTATTTCATTTCAATAATGAAGAGATTAGGTAAGTATTTCTCGGGATACTTCTTTTTCGGCCCCTCTGAGCGCCATTCTACCGCGACCAAGTCTTTTGGATAAGCATATTCAATGTCGATGATGAAAAAATCAGTTCCATTTGCAAGGGATGAATAGTTATTGTCTCTAACGACTAATTGTTGAAACTCTCGCTCTTCTTTTCCGGTAGGCCCTAGCAAAATACGCTCGCTTCTCTATGGCCGCGGATAGAAGCAAGCGGGTCTTTAATCTTGCAGCAATTTGGTTTGGTGGGAATTATTCTGGGAATTTTTATGACTGGTCATGTTCTACAAAACCTCAAAGTTATATATTTTAACAATATGGATTAGAGTGGTATTTTGGATTGCATCCCTAATTTATCAATCTTCGGATTCATATATTTACTTTATCCCTGCCATTATCTCATTTTCGATTTGGATCGGGATTTGCGTGGGGTTTAGTATTAGGTATCAAAAAAACACAAAGTATTTTTGCAAGTGTTCTTTTTGTCTTTCTTAATTTTAAATTTAGTTGTTGTGGTTATTGGTAACTGGGAAAATGTTGATGCGTCCCAAGATGCCCGTGCCGGGAATTTTGTAAAAGAAGTTTTTGCTTTAGCGCCGGAGAATGTAATTGTTTTTACCGAGGGAGATCAAGCCACTTTTTCTTTGTGGTATTTTCATTTCGCTCTTGATGAACGGGCCGATTTGGTCCTGCTAGCCACAGACTTGCTGCATTACGATTGGTATCAAGAATCTATGAAAAGAACATATCCTTCTCTTGTTTTGCAGGGACCTTTCCCCTGGACTTCAACAGTAGTGGCAGCTAACCCTACGCGAGATGTTTGCTATGTGACGTACGATAATCAGGCGGAAATTCTTTGTGAAAAGGCTGCAGGACGCTAAAGCCTGCTGAAAAAATTCTTGAATTTGAGCATTTCTTCTAACCCTTTTCTGCTCGAAATTTCTTTGACTTTTGGGAGAGGGAAGTAAATAATTATTCCTCACTCCAGTTACAAGTTGCTCGCCGGAGACAGCAACTTCTCTAAAAAAAACCTTCGTGAATTAGTGCGGCAATCAATTATTGGGAGCGAGATTGAAACCTATATTTAGGCAAAAAGTCCATTTATAGAAGTTATGAAAACAAACCGGTGATTGGGATATGAGATAGCCAATCAGATCCTGTTACCTGCCATGTTACGTTCTTTGCCCACCGTTTTTCTTCCCGCTGCGCTTGTGCAGACTCTTGGGTGCAAATAAATTGTATGTGAATGTATATGAAGTGGAGTGTCCGTATCGTGTGATCGTAATGCGTTTACCTTTCATCACCTTTTTGATAAGCTCCGATGTTGGGCTTGGGATTTCCTTCTCGAGTTAGAATGGTCTAAAACTAGCCTAATATGATCTTAGCCAACAGTCAAATAGGTGGAATGTTTTCCGATCTCTCTGGACTTTACCTGGTGTAGATGTGACCGCCGGGTAAAGATTATGTAAAGTGAATTTAGTTGGATAAAGTATTAGGTAGGGGGCCCAGGAGGAGTTTCGCTATTTTTGCCAGCTGAGAGCCAGAAAGACTTTGCATAATTGTTGGGAAAACGTATTGCAATTTGAGGTGTTGTTCATTATGATATGTATTAACATGAAAGGTATGCATACACCTTAATTGAAATTCAAATAGATAGGAGGTAAAAACCATGTTATTCGCACCGAAAGAAAAAGGACAAGGTCTCGTAGAGTATGCTCTAATTCTTGTATTAGTTGCAGTCGTAGTGATCGTTATTCTATCCCTTCTTGGCCCAGCCATTGGCAATATTTTCCAAAATATCGTAGACAATATCTAAAAGAAACGTATAGGTTCGAGGCGAGTGATCGCCTACTAAGTCACATATGCTAAACCCTACCATTCGGTAGGGTTTTGCTGTTAATAGTCTTCAGGCCAAGGACTTTTATCCAATATTTGGACCTCCTCGTTAACCCACGCCTATATTGCAAACAGGGTTATTAATTTGGGAGCAAGTTAATTGAGAAAGAAATTATTTGAAACGCAAGGTCCTCGAAAATCGCACCCATTGGTTCATTGGGATGGTTCAATTGGCTTCCTGGTGCAACCTTGGTGCAATTGAAGCAATATTAGATCAGATTGTAGGGATATAGCCAAAAATCGCTTAGGTTTATCCTCTAAAGGAGGAAAAACTGAGATGTTTTTCTAGAGAAGTCGAACACCAAATAGGACGGTTTTAAGGAAACTAGGCGAAAATCAGAGTGAATATCTAATATATCTATACTTAGAACTGATATATTATGATACTATTACAGTTAATAATTCCCCCGCAGTATAGCTATCGTACATTTGTTTGCCATTAATGGAGTTGCGTTCATGCCTCGTTCGGAATCAAATGGTACCTCAAAGAGTCTGATCTACAATAACCTTCGGCGTTCCATTGGTGTTGGACATCGCAAACCAGGTGAAAGGTTAGACCTGGATAAGCTTGCCCTACGCTACGGCACTAGCATTACGCCGGTGCGCGATGCACTCCAGATGCTCAACCAGGAAGGGCTGGTAACGATCAAGCCCCGCTCTGGATATTTTGTCACCCACATCACCCTCAAACAATTGCGCGATATGCTCGAACTGCGCGAAATACTAGAAGTAGCTTGTATCGAACGAGCCGTGGTCCGGATCACCGATAGGCAGCTAGAACAGCTCAAACACGTTCATGCTGGCTACACTGACGAAGACGATGAAACATACATCCGTTACATGAGCGAGAACCGGACCTTCCACTACCTGATTGCTGAGGCATCGGGTAACTATGAACTGGTGGAGACGTTGGGTTGCTTACACGATCGGCTGCTCCGTTTTATGATTCTATGCCGAGACGGTGAGACGCTGGAAAGTAGACACTCGCTCGTCATTGATGCATTGCAAACTCGTGATGTTGCTATCGCCCGACAGGCAATAATCATTGAGGTTAAAGCTACCCGAGAGGCAATTCTGGAGAGTGTTATTGAGGAAGAAGGGGAATTCTGGAGACTTGATAATCAAATTTCATGAGTAAGTAGCTTCTGAGCATCTCGAAAAAAGGAGGAACTATGGCGACAGATCTAGCACGAACACAAAGACAAAACGGATTCTGGCGCGAAATGTTGAATGGATGGATGTCCATCCTGACCGAGCCTAATCTAGACGCATTTCGCGCTCAGAAAACTCGGGCTGACCCGCTAAAGACAGTATTGGGGGTGGGTCTCTTAGGGTTGGTACTCGGTCTTTGGGCTTTGGCTATCAAGCCGGCTGCCCTGGTAACAGGGATGGGGACAGAGGCTGCTTTGGTTGAGTTAATGCGGATGATCTTTTTCGCCGAGACCGACTTTTTCATTCTCAGCCTGCTTATATTTTTTATCGCCAGGGGGTTTGGTGGAATAGGCAGCTTTTCACAACAGAGTTATTTGTTGTCTCTTGTCATTGTACCCCTGGGTATGATCATAACTGCTTTTCTGTTTGTAGGTGAAAAATTGGGGTTGACGTTAACTGCTGTTCTTGATCCCCTAAGTCCCGTAGGAGTAGTAGGTGTCGTTGTTATTCTGTTGGCTCTCTATGGGTTCCTATTGCTGTTGTTTGCTTTGCAAGCGGCACACGAGATGAAATCCAGTGCGGTTTTTTACACCCTCGGCGCGCCATTCCTCGCCTGGGGAATATTCAGGGTAGCTTCCATGTTCATTGTTGGCGAGGAAAATGTCATCACTACTCAATGGTTCTTTATCGCCGAGCAGTGGACCAAGGGAACAGCGCAAGAATTATTGATGGGTCATCTCTGGCTGGTCGCTTTCTCCGTCTCTATCGCGATAGTGCTTGGTGTAACGATAGGTGTATTTATTACCTGGCCTGCCCGGAAGCCGAAACTTTCCCACCTTTCTATCTTAATTCCGCTGGTTTTATTCTTGCTGCTCTGGGCTGCATCATCGGGATTATTGGGGGAGGGAATGGCTGACCAGATTATGAGTACGGCGAAAGACTGGAGCCGTTCGCTTAAAAGGATAGACAATCTCTATTTTGGACCCCTGCTTGAAATCGTGGCCGCGATCATTGCTAAGCCGGCTGCAGTAGGGATGATCATAGCAGTGTTCATTGTCATTCTGTATGCACTATTTTTGGCTGGAGAGGTGGCTAGCGATCTGACCCTCTACATCGCCGGTATTATCTTAACCATACCCAGTGTAGCGTTGTTTGGTGCCATGATCAAACCGTTGGGAATTGGGCCTTTTAATGCTGCCTTTGCCCTTATCTTGTATGCCCAACTGCCAATCCTGCGTAATACCTACACAGGTATAAAAGCAGTGATGCCGGAGATCATTGAGGCTGGACGGGGCATGGGCATGACAGAGGGGCAGCTTCTGCTCAAAGTCAAGCTGCCAATGGCGGTACCGGTCATCATGACTGGTGTTCGCGTGTCGATAGTTATGCTAATCGGAATCGCATCTATTGCGGCTTATATTGGCAACGATACCCTGGGCAGGTATATCTTCGAGGGTATCTATCGAGCACAGGAGAAGCGGTATTATGCTGGAGCGATTTTAGTGGCCATCCTGGCCCTGGCAGTGGACTATTTCCTGGGTTGGCTTCAAGACCGGTTGACTCCTGAGGGATTGAAAGGCAGGAGAGAGGCAGCCTGATAAGAAGTTAAGTGAAGGAGAACAATAATGATCAAGTTCGAGAATGTAACCAAGATTTACCCCGGAATGTCGTCTCCCGCGGTAGACAATCTATCATTCACAGTCCCCACCGGAGAGATATGCACCATTGTCGGGCCTTCCGGTTGCGGCAAGACCACAGCTATGAAGCTGGTCAATCGATTAATCGATGCAACCGATGGGGCTATCCACGTGCTGGATGAGCGGGATGAAATGAGCAACGTGCTCGAAATGGACCCCAAACAGAAAAGCAGTTATGATCATACCCAGGGGTACAATGACAAGAGACAACAAATAACTCTGTTGTGAAAAGCTGCCTATTCC
>Ga0255372_10036_pt1 | contig 29261 bp, 28 predicted proteins | sample ANMaggSeSYBR01E8_FD_182092 | JGI IMG/M metagenome (GOLD analysis project Ga0255372, IMG submission 182092) | Sediment cell enrichment communities from methane seep in Santa Monica Basin, California, United Staets - ANME aggregate JGI... | ecosystem: Environmental > Aquatic > Marine > Cold seeps >...
AATCACAATCAAGATCCATCCCAGTGTGGACCCGATGTTCACTGCCGGCACAAGGGTTGATCTTAAACGCAGAGGAAAATAGTTTTCCTTGTCCTGCAAAGCATGTCCCAGTTCATGGGCAGCGATGGCGAGGGAGGCAACCGAATTGCCCTGGTAGACACCGGGTGATAAACTGAGCACTTTTTTCCTGGGGGCATAATTATCGGTCAGCTGACCCGGAATCTGCTGAATCTCAACATCGTGCAGTCCCCCGATTGAAATTAGTCTTTGAGTCGCTTGTTCACCGGTCAGACGGGAGCTGGTTGGTATTTTTCCCCATTTATTGTAGGTGGATTTTACATACCACTGCGCTGCCATCATGGCAATAATCGCCGGTGCCATATATAGCAGGTATTGTGGATTAAAATAAAACATCTTTTTGTTTCCTGATTTGTTATTTTGTGATTTCCAACATTATTTCAATTGCTTTATCCAGTTGGGGATCCAGCTCGGCCAGGTAATCTTCTTCGGTTAATTCAATCTAAAAAGTATATCAAATAATTATTAAGATACAACTATATCCTTGAATCAGGTAAAGGATACAATCTTACTTTAAATATTATTATTCTGATCGCATGGTAGGAAGGAAAATTATATCCAGATCCAGGGGGCGATCCAGTTCATTTTCCAAAGCCGCAGCCAGGTCATTAACAGTCTCCTGGTTCAGTGGTTCTGTAGATCGAACTGTTGCACTGATCAACAGTTTATCCTGGGATTGTACCCTTTCGATGTTGATGATGGACATTTCTTCTGTGAGTGGGGATTCGAGTAAGACTCGCTCAATAGTTTGTTGTTCCCGGTTTTGTTTGATGATCCCGTTCATGATAAATGCCAGGGGAATGGTAATCAGAAAAACCAGGAATAAAATGCCTGTAACTCCTCTCTGGACTCGTTTTTTGGTCTCTGGTTCCAGGTTCAGGGGATGAATACCCAGCAAGGTGAAGATAATTACACCGCCAAGACTGATGGTGACCAGGTTGGTGGTGAACAGCAGCAGAGCACCACCAGCTGCCTGCATGTTTCCATTTGCGAAGCCCAAACCAACTACGCCGAGAGGCGGCGCCAGGGCTGCGGCAATTGCTACGCCAGGTAAAGCTGCGCTGACATCTTTTCTGCTCACCGCATAAGCGCCGGCCATACCGGAAGCCAGAGCGAATCTAGGAGAGTCGGTTGAGTCCGGGAGAGAATTTCGGGTGTCATCTCTTTCAAGGGAGAAAGTAAGCCGATTATGATCGCGACAATTATTGATGCCATTACACCCTTAAAGACAGATTCCAGTGAAGTCCTGACCAACCGTCCTTCACCGAGGATTATCCCGAGTGAAAAACCAAGGATGGGAGACATCAGCGGGGCTACAAGCATAGCACCGATGACAACTGCTGGGCTGTTAAGCAGTAATCCCAGGGTAGCGATGATTGAAGATAAAATAATCAGCACGAAATAATCTGAGCCGGGCTGCGCATCTTCAATTAGTTCCTCCCGTACCCCAAGCTGTTCTTCCGTTGTCAAGGTAGGAAAGAGGTTAAAGATAGCAGTCAGCACCCGGCGGGAAAGAAATTCCCGGGCACCGCTGTAGCCTTTGACCATAATGGATGTGTTCGGCGCCTGAGCAGCAATTCTAAGGGGGATGCTTCCAAAAGCAAACTGGTCAAAGGATCCCTGTTCTGTGGCGCCGACAATGACCAGGTCGTGAGCTTCTGCTTCCTTAAGGATGCCATCCAGGACATTGTTGGCCATGATCACCTTTTTTTCAGGTGGTTGGCTGAAGGTCAGTCCTTCCAGGGTTTCTTTAATAGTCAGCCGGTTTTCTTCCATCCGGCGGGGTGTAGCCCGACCAACCTGGACATACAGCCCGGTTACGGCAGCTTCATAAACTTGAGAAAGTGTGGCTGCTAAGCGGGCTCCAATTGGAGCGTTGGGACCTCCGGCGGTTGGCACCAGGATAGACTTGATTTCTTGCGTATGGTCTCCTCTCACAATTAAAACATCACAGGGAGCATTTTTAATGACCGGGTCAATAACTGGTCCCAGTGAATTAGAGATTGACCGGGTATCTCCTAGCCATCCGAGTAATATCTGGTCGACCTGTTCCTCTCTTGCAGTATCCAGGATACCTTCAGAAACACTGCGCGATACACGGGTCATGGTTTGAACCCGGAATTCCTCTTTTGTTGCCTGGTCAACTGCCCGGTCTAAAAGAGCATGGTCGGTTTCTGCCTGTGAACTGCCTTCTGAAAGGGGAACCTGGCCGGGCACAGTAATTACCCGCAGGGCGATGACTTTTCCTCCTTGCTGGCGGACAAGTGTACCGGCTAGACGAAGCAAAGTTTCCGCAGTATCCGGGTTAGCGATTGGGACCAGTACACGAACACTCTGTTTGGTCTTCACTTCTTCCAGATGTGTTTTAAATATTGTGATACCTTCTTTGGCTGTGATACTGTGGTGCCGTCCGTATCCAACAAATATGGCAAAACCTATCAACAGCAGCAATCCGGCAGCAGGAAGATATTCTACCCAGGTCAAAATAAACAGGGAATCAAAAACTAAAACCAGGGCTGGAATCCAGGGGTGAATGGGAAGGTGAAAGGGGGCTGCGGTGATTTGTTCCCTTCTGGCGAGAGTGAAGTTAACTGACATCAGCACGATCAAATAGAGCAGTCCGCCCAGCCGGGCTAAATAATCCAGGGGGAAAAAAAGCGTCAGGGCAATCAGAATTGTGAAAACGGCAACCAGGAGTACCGGTGTGTTTGCCCGTTTGTTGGTTCGTTTAAGGGATTCAGGCCAAAATCCGTCATTTGTCATGGCATACCCTTGATGGGTCAGGAGAGTTATGATCCTGTTTAATGCCAGGGGGATAGCCGCAATGCTCAGGAATAATATTCCGACCCTGCCCCATTTTCCAGCGGCCAGATCAGCCAGCTCAGCCAACGGCAACCCCAGCGCTGCGGAAGATCCGGTATGGAATATTCCACTGGTAATGCCGGCAAACAAGGCAATTACTAAGCCGGCGAGTATTGGGGCAATAAACAAGGCCCTGGGGGCGTTCGTGGTGCGTTTTGTAATTTCACCTTGCAAACCAGCCGTGATTTCCAGGCCGAGAAAACAAATCAGCAATAGATTAAAGGATTTGTTGGTTCCAGGTTATCCAATTTGATTTCAGGTAATGCGGCCAGGCAGAAGATCAGGATTGCAGCAAGAATTAGCAGCAGCAGATAGCCGTTCCCTTTCTTCTTGAGGGGAAGAAATTTAATCCCGGCTGTAAGAAGGAGTATTCCGACAGCAAAGGGAAGTTGCGGCAGACTGATACCAGCCAGGGTTTCAAGCAGGGCAGTGCTATGCCGGGCAAAACCCTGGATAAGGATCCCGCCAGCGGCGATTCCAGCCAGGAGCAGCGCCCAACCGGTTAAAAACGCCAGCCAATTTCCTTCCTCGCAGTCTTGAACAAGTCGATAAGCTCCACCGGGCTGAGGAACGCTCATAGAAAGTTCAACATACCCGAGCAGGTTTCCGGTCACGATTAATGAGGACAGCAAAACAATAATGGGGATTGAAGCGCTATTTGTGGTTATTAAATCACCCAGCAGAACAAGGACAGAGATAACCAGCATCACACCCAGGCTCATTGAGATAGCGCGCAGCAGGCTGATACTGTAGCTGTAACGGATTTGCTGAGGATATTCGTTTTCGCTCATGGTTTTTTCCTCATCATTGACAGGAATGGACCTGGATCAATCCCGAGACCATAGCTGGGGCATTTTTTCTTTCATGTCATGGATTGACTGTAGTTGAATATCAGCCTGGTTGGAAGAACCATTTTCCCCAACCAGCGAGGTGTAAAAACCAAGTTCTTTAGCAGGTATCAGGTTTTGAATCAGGTCATCAAACATCACACATTTTTTTTGGATCAGTCACACCTGCCAGCTTCAGTGCTACCTGGTAGGCTTTTCGGTTCGGTTTAACTATAAAATCCAGCGCAAGAAGATCCACGATCCCTGAAAAGAGATCGCTTATTCCCAGTTCAGTCAGTACTCTGCTTGCATGGCGATGGTCTGCGTTAGTAAAAACCCATAAATCCTGGGGAAGGGTATCCAGTAAGCCCCGGAGAACAGGATCCGGTTCCAGGAAATCCTTCAAGGGGAGATCATGAACATATTTTAAATAATCATCTGGCTCTACCTGGTGGTGAATCCTGAGTCCTTCCAGCGTAGTTCCGTAAGTGGTCCAATATTTGTCTCTCGTGGCAGGGATCTCTGCCTCCGGGATTCCAATTTCTTCCAGCATGAACTTGTAAATCCGGAGCCTGATTTGTTCCCAGAGCCCGTTCGAGGCAGGATAAAGTGTAGCGTCAAGATCAAAGAACAGGGTAGAAAATTGCATATCCGCATTATACCTGATCCTGATCTTAGAGGATGAACCGTGCGAATGATAGCAATTCTGCCGGATTTAGAAATCGCGGAAGGTTTTTTTCCATTCATTGTCCTCACTCCGTTATAATATCTTCTATGTCTATACAAATATTGTCAGAAGAAGTTGCCTCACAGATTGCTGCCGGAGAGGTTGTGGAACGTCCCTCTTCCGTGGTGAAGGAATTAATCGAGAATTCGCTTGATGCCGGGGCAGATCAGATCACAATTCTGGTCCGTGAGGCAGGAAAACGCCTGATTGAGGTAGTGGACAATGGGGCGGGAATCCCGGCAGGGGAACTGGAACTGGCGGTGCACCGCCACGCGACAAGTAAACTGAGAGATGCGGCGGATTTGTTCCGGGTTTCCACCCTGGGTTTCCGCGGTGAAGCTTTAGCCTCGATAGGGTCTGTCTCCCATCTGTCATTAATGTCCCGGGTTCAGATAGAGGACCTGGGTGCGAGTATAAAGGTGGAGGGAGGAGAAATTGGTCCATCCACTCAGCTGGGGATACCGCCAGGGACAACTGTCCGGGTAGAGCACCTGTTTTTTAATGTGCCCGCGAGATTAAAATTCCTCAAAACTGACCGGACAGAGAAAAGACATATCAATGATATTGTCAGCCGGTATGGGCTTGCAAATCCCGGGGTTCGCCTGAAACTTTATCAGGATGATGAGCTGGTATTTCAAACCAGCGGCAGCGGAGATCTCCGGGAAGTGATCACCGCGGTATATGGAGTAGGAACAGCCAGGCAGATGATAGAGGTTCTGTACGAGGATGACGTGCTGGCGGTAAATGGATTTATCAGCCCTCCGGGATTAACAAGATCTAACCGGCAGGGTGTTCTCTACTTTGTCAACCAGCGCCCGGTCCAGGATCCTGCCCTGGTAAAAGCCCTGACGCAGGCCTACCATACTTTATTAATGAAGGGCAGATACCCCATTTCAGTTCTCTTTCTGGAACTCCCCCCGGACAAAGTGGATGTTAATGTGCACCCAACCAAGGCAGAAGTGAGATTTGAGGATAAAGGGGAAGTCTTTCGTAGTGTGGGAAGGGCAGCCAGACGGGCTTTATTGGCCAACACTCCTGTTCCAGAGGTCGGGAACCTGGGAGGAGTCAGGTTATGGAGTGGTCCAGCGCCGGATCACCGGGATGTTCAGCGGCGGATGGACCCGGTCTGGGAGCTGGCGAAAGATGAAGATTCTTTTGGTACTTCTTTGGAATCCGGGCAGATCACCGCAGGAATGGGAACCCCGATTCTCCGGCTGATCGGGCAAGTAGCCGCAACATATTTGATTGCGGAAGGTCCCGATGGATTGTACTTGATTGACCAGCACGCTGCTCACGAAAGAATATTATTTGAAAAATTTATCTCGACAAGAGATGAGAGTGTACCTTCCCAGATTTTGCTCGATTCCGTGGTCGTTGAGTTTTCTCCCGGCAGCGCAGATCTGGTGAATGAACATCTTGAATTACTTGGGGAATTGGGATTTGATCTGGAAGGCTTCGGTCCAGGCGCTTTTGTGATCCGGGCTGTGCCGGCGCTTCTGCAGGGAACATCTCCGGAAGGAATACTCAGAGCTGCAGTAGAAGATCTTGAGGAAGATGAAACCCCGCTTGAGAAAAACATTGAACAGAAAATTATTGCCAGGATCTGCAAGAGGGCTTCAGTAAAAGCCGGGCAGATCTTATCTCCTGAGGAGAGTAAACAACTTCTACTGGATCTGGAAGCCTGCCTATCTCCAAGGACGTGTCCCCATGGACGTCCAACAATGATTCATTTATCGGTTGATCTGCTGGAAAGGAAATTTGGCAGAACAGGCCCGAGGTAAATTGAAGAGACATTCACCGTCTCCCAGTTTGTCATCCTGAACTTGTGAAGGATCCATACTGAGATCAGGCATCAAATGTGACTGTAATTTACAAAGCTTGGAGGCTTCTTTTTTGGGATCTTGATGGATTCCTCGTTCCTCGGAATGACAAAATATAAGTTTGTCATCCTGAACTTGTGAAGGATCCATACTGAGATCAGGCATCAACTGTAACTGTAATTTGCAAAGCTTGGAGGCTTCTTTTTTGAGCTCTTGATGGATTCCTCGTTCCTCGGAATGACAAAATAGGAGTCTGTCATACTGAGATCAGGCGTCAAGGCAATCCACTTATCCAAAATCAGGCCTGAGTTAAAAGCAAAAGATCCCGGAGTTTTAGAAACTCCGGGATCTTAGTATTTCTACTTACGATAACTCAGTGACAAATATCTCTGGAAGGTCGTGGCATTCCCCGCAACCCAGCTGCGGTTCCTGAACGTCCTGATGGGTTTTTGCACAGTATGCTTTAACTTGAACCTGTTGGGGGAGAAATAGAAAAGGCCGTTTGAGTTCCGGTTTCAACTCCATATGTTCACAGGAATTTGCCCGTAATATCTTCGGGACAGGACAGTTATCACATAATTTTGCCTGCCAGGGCAGGGGAGGATATGCTGACCCAAGCAGCCGGCATTCTTCATGGTTTTTTCCGCGGTGATAATCACCGAAAAAATAGGGGCATTCAATTCCGGTAGGAGTTTTCATACCCGGGTGACGTATTCTCCGGTCCTGGTATCAATCCGGATGGTATCTCCCGCTTCGACGAAGTTCGGCACATCCACTTCAAGACCGGTTGAGGTTGTCACAGATTTAGTGACACTGGTGGCAGTATTTCCTTTAACGGAGGGATCAGCCTGCACAACCTGCTGATCTACTGTGGTCGGCAGAGCAACATCCAGAGGAGCACCCTCAAAAAAGGTTATTTTCACTTCCATTTCATCAGTAAGGAACTTGGTGGCGTCTCCTAGAATATCACCCCTGAGTGATGGCTGTTCATACGTTTCAACATCCATGAAGAAGTACTTTTCCCCGTCATTGTACATGTACTTTGCATTCTTGAAGGTGAGCCGGATATCCTGGACTGAATCGCCGGAGTTAAATTTTTTCTTCAGACGTGTGCCTGTGCGAAGATCTCTTACGTCTACCCGGATAGTGGCTTTCCCACGTCCAGGTTTGTGATGATCATACTCAAGCACTTTATAAATATGTCCATCTAATTCAAATGTCACGCCTTTTCTTAATTCGTTAACATCAATCATTTTTTGCCCTTATTGTACAAGTTGACGATAGATATGCCTCGTGATTATATTCTACAGTCATAATGGTGACAAGGGAGAGAAGGAGACCCGCTTTTTTCCTTTACTAAGTCCTGGTTCAGGGAATTTCGGCCGGAAATCTTTCTGATCATACTCCCTGTAGTAAACCCGGTAAGTAGGTGTTATCCCTCTTAAATTATGGTAAACTTACAGTTGATTAGAAAGGGATTGGACAATGGCGGACAAAAAACGGATCATTTGCATTGAAGATGAGCCAGAGACCACAAACCTGATGAAATTGATTCTCGCCAGAGAAGGATATGAAGTCCTGGGAGCAAATGGCGGTGAAGAAGGACTGGCTTTGGTTAATGAAGAAATTCCTGATCTGATCCTGCTGGATTTAATGATGCCTGAAATGGATGGAACGCAGGTATTTCAACGCTTAAGGGAAAACGAAAAAACACGGGATATCCCTGTTATTGTTGTTACGGCAAAAGTCCAGAGCATTGATATTGTACTGTGGCGGCAGGTAGCAAAAGTGGATGACTATATCACAAAACCTTTCCGCCCTGAAGAATTGGCTGAACGTGTGAAGTACGTGCTCTCTCAAACAGGGGAATAAACTTCCCTGGTTCCAGCAACTATCCACCATGATGAAAGTTAATGTCATTAATGAAACTCGAAGTTTGGAGAAACCGCTTCGAGTAAAAAATTGTGATACATTTTTCTGCCGCTTGCGGGGTTTAATGTTCCAGAAAGAATTGGATTCGGCCGATGGGTTGCTGCTGGTCCAAAAGTATGAAAGCCGGGGCAATGCTGCTATTCATATGTTTTTTGTGGGAATGGATCTGGGTATTGTCTGGTTGAACAATAACCGGAAGATCGTCGATATTCAATTGGCGGAAAGCTGGAAGCCAATGTACAGGCCAAAACACCCTGCTCGATATATACTGGAAATTACCCCGGACAGGATTCCCGATTTTAATCTAGGAGATAAACTGGACTTTGAAAAAAATTATCCGGCTTAGTATTCTTTTGGTCTTGACCTTCAGTCTCTTTAATCCTGTGTTTGCTCAGGAAAGCCAGACCGGAGGACCAACTTATATTGTCCAGGCTGGAGATACGCTGTGGACTATTGCTAGAAATCTTCATATCTCTTATGACGAACTCCTGTCTGCGAATCAGTTGACTGGTGAAAGCAATATTATCCCCGGAAAAGAATTGGAAATTCCCGGACTGGGAGATATTTCTGGCGTACTTTCAATAGTCAATGTAGCGTATGGGGAATCTTTGCAGAGTATCAGCCGGCGTTATGATGTTCCGGAGGATGATTTAGTTAAATTAAACCGGTTAACCAGCCCGGTGGAACTTTATGTTGGAGTATCCACGGTGCTGGTGGCAGAAGATAAAGTCATTGACCAGGCAGGAAAGCGAGTCTCACTTGCGCCTGAACAATCTTCCCTTGAATTAGCTGTGGTTGAAAACCTCAATCCCTGGGACCTGATAATCACAAATGCTCAGGGTGGAGAATGGGATCTGATTCCCGGAGAGGTGCTCTACGTTCGGGGTACTGACCCCTCGGGACCGGGTGCTTTTCCAGAAGAGATACAAAAAATAGCCTACACACCCAATCGCTTTGTTCAGGGCCATACTTCAGTCTTTAAAGTAACGGCTCCTGAAGGCACAATCATCCAGGGATCACTGGGTGATTATCCGCTATCTTTTTTCTCGGAAACCGGTGTGAACTACCTGGCGCTGCAGGGTTTACATGCCAAAGAAAACCTGGGATTAAAACCACTCTCCGTTTTCGGGACGCTGCCGGATGGAACACCTTTTGCCCATACACAGATGGTGCAGATTAGAAGCGGGGAATACTCTTATCAGGATATATCCGGTGTTCCCTCCAAAACAGTCAGCGTAGAACTTACCAATAAGGAAACGGAACAGCTGCAGGACATAGCTGATGATCCGACGGCCAATAAATTCTGGGAAGGGGAATTCTTGAGTCCGGTTCCAGTGGAACTGAGCAAATGCTGGGTGTCCTTTTATGGCACTCGCCGCTCCTATAACGGCGGTGGATTCTTTTATTTCCATTCGGGATTAGATTATTGTGGGGCAATGGGAGGCAATATACTGGCGCCTGCGCCTGGAAAGGTTGTCTACACCGGCAACCTGCTAATCCACGGCAATACGACAATGATTAACCATGGCTGGGGGGTATATACTCTTTATGCTCACCAATCCGAATTTCTGGTAAAGGAAGGGGATCGGGTGAAAACCGGGGATCTGGTTGGGAGAGTAGGAACAACCGGCAGATCCAGCGGTCCCCACCTGCATTGGGAAGTTTGGGTCGGTGGAATTCAAGTTGATCCGATGTACTGGCTGGTTGATAGTTATCCATGACCTACGGCTGCTATCACGTCCTTGGGGGAATCTCTCCCTTCAAAGGTTGTCTGGCAGAAAGAGTAGAGTATAATATACAGGCTTGAAATCAAAAAATTTCACTTGTTTGAGGCAGATTTATGGTTACAGCAGTACTATCCCTCCGAGAGAATTACTGGGAGGAATATGAGTTGGAAGAAGAAGATATAACCTATCTCTATGAGTATCTTCTGGAAAATGAAACACCATTAACTTCAGAAGAGCTGATGCCTTTCCTGATTGACCAGAGGATATCCAGGGAGAAAATCCTCCTGGAGAAGAAACGTCTGGATGGGAACGATATCTTCTATCCAAAAGATCAATATGAGGTGGGGAAAAAGCTGGTTTTCCCCGCATTTGAGTGGCAAAAAGGTGAAGTAGTAGGTCTGCGGTCCGGCGAAAATCCTTCTGCTGGTCAATTCAGCGTTATTCAAGTTGAATTTGAAGGTGGAGAACAGCATGAATTTGCTTCGGGCCTGGAAGATCATTTGCTGAATATTCCCCCGGAAGCGTCAGAGGCAGATTCGTTAAAATCGGAAACAGTGATCGCTGAATACAGCGACTTGCTTGCCAACCAAATTGAGCTGGGATTATCCGGCTCTGAGGATTTTGTTCAGATTGCGGGACGTTGGTTCCTGCAGGCACTGCTGGTTGATGTGAACGCAGGCCATTTGAATCTGGCAGAAGCTGTCCTGGATATGAGCCAGGGCGGCCCACTTTCCACTGCTGATCTGGTAAAACAAATAGATTTACCAGCAAATGTTAATCCAAATTTGATCAATTTTTCTCTCGACCATGCACTGCAGGAAGACCCCCGGTTTGATGAAGTGGGTCCAGCAGGAATTGTTGCCTGGTACTTAAAAGCCCTGGAACCAGAGAGTGTTCAAAAAACACCGATGTCCCTGCAGTATATGCCAATTGAGTATGATCCTGACTCGTTAACTGAGGAGATGCTCGCCTTGGAGAAATCTCTCGATGATGAGTTGACTCCCTGGAAAGAGCACCACCTGGAAGCAAAGAAGAGGGTTGAAGTCCAATTAATCTTTCCCCATTGGCGGGCAGGAACGCTTCCCTTATCTGAACGGGTACTCCCGTTGTTTCCGACGGCGTATGAATCACCCCGGATTCGCTTTACCCTGATTGACGGGAATACCGGTAAGAGATTCCCTGGCTGGGTTGTTCGAAATGAGCGCTATGTTTCGGGATTAAAGGAATGGTATGAAAAGAACGGGTTGATTCCGGGAGGCATCGTTTACATCAAACCCGGAAAAGAACCTGGTGAAGTAATCGTCGAAACAAAAAGCTCCCGTTCAACCAAAGAATGGATGCGTACAATCCTGGTTGGATCTGATGGGGAATTGGTCTTTGCCACCCTGAAGCAGATTGTTTCATCAGATTATAATGAAAGAATGGCGATAATCGTCCCGGATGCTGATCCAGTGGATCTGGTTTGGGAAAAAAACAAGAATGAGCCGCCGCCATTTGAGCAAGTTGTAGTAGATACGGTGCGTGAACTGACAAAACTTAACCCTCAAGGACATGTCCATGTAACTGAATTGTATGCGGCTGTAAATACTGTCCGCCGCTGCCCGCCGGGACCGCTAATGTCCTTGCTGGAAACCAGGCCCTGGTTTGTCCATGTGGGAGATTTGCATTTCCGGTTTGATGATTCTGAAGGGAAATAATTTAAACCAGATCTGGAGGAAGGAGAGAAGCGGTGTCAAAACCTAAGTTATCGAGTATGTTGAAACCTACGGTTGAAACACCGTTTCAGATAGATTTTGAATGGTGGAAAGAAACTGACCGTTCCTGGCGGGTGCACTTGAGGAGTTGTCTCTGTGAAGAACACCAGGAACTGTATGCAGACCTATCCGGAGATGAGGAAGTAGATTGGATAGATCCTGAAACTGCGGAAGTTCAATCTGTAGATGGATTGCAGCACATCTTGATATCCCATTGCGCGCAGGAAGAGCAATTCATTACCGAATTCACTACACTCACCGAATCGTTATTCCGGCTTTTCCTGGCCAATGGAAACCAGCCCTTATCTCCGAATGAGCTGGCGGAAGTACTTGATCATCAACCTCAGAAAATTTTGCAGACCATTTCCGGACCGCGGGTTTATAAAGGGATCCGGCCCGCCACTAGAAAATAAGGGCCGGCAGCATGCCGTACAGCTGGGCAACATGCCCTCGTAGCTCAATGGATAGAGCACCGGACTTCTAATCCGGCGGTTGTAGGTTCGATTCCTACCGAGGGCGCTAATAACACCAGGATTAGTTCTAAAGCTTTCTTTGCCTTGATTGTGGGGAAAAGGAGGCTTTTTGTTATGTTGGGGAAAGTAACAGAGCAACGGATTTTCATATTAATAGATGGAACACTCGATGAAGCTTTGGAAGGATTCATCACAGATAGAAGGAGCAGGGGGTTATCACCGAGAACAATAGATTTCTATATCGAGAAGCTTTCCAGGTTCAGAAAATTTTTTCAAGAGAAAGGCATCCTACAGATTGTTGAAATTTCAACTGCTGATATCAGGTTGTATCTGTTGGGACTTTCAGAGTCCTGCAATAATGGTGGTGTTCATGCTCACTACAGAGCCTTGAGGAGCTTCTTCAATTGGTGGGAGGGGGAATCAGAAGGTAATACGAATCCAATCAAGAAAGTCTCTCCTCCCAAGGTAATCAACAATCCCAAAGAAGGCATAGCTATTGATGATGTGATGAAAATGGTTTCTGCATGCAAAACTGGTATGGCAGAGAGAGATAAGGCAATCCTGCTCTCCCTTGTTGATACTGGATGCAGGGCAAGTGAATTTCTAAGTATCAATATTGGGGATATGGATTTAGTGAATGGAGATATTCGCATCCTGCATGGGAAGGGGGATAAATATAGAACTGTCTACTTGGGCAGAAATAGCAGGAGAGCAGTTCGGAGGTACCTCAAAACACGGAGTGAATTATTTGCTCATTCTCCTCTCTGGATAACCAATGATGGTTGTAGATTAACTTACTCTGGATTAAGACAGATAATCCGAAGAAGGGCAAGGGATGCTAATCTAAAAACACCTGGTATCCATGATTTTCGAAGGTGTTTTGCGATTGAGTTTCTGAGGAATGAGGGAGATATATTCACTCTTCAAAGAATCTTGGGGCATTCATCTTTAGAGATGGTTAAAAGATACTTGGCGATTGCGAAAGCCGATTGTGAATCTGCTCACCGGAAGGCGAGTCCAGTAGATAGGTGGAATACATAAGTTCTCATCTAATACCTTAGGTAGGGTATCTTGCTCAGGAAATCTATTTTGGCTAATCAAATATCGCTTCTCAGCTAAAAATAGTGTTGAATGCCCCTAAGATAACCATAGCAATTCCTCGTTGGGAGAAGCGCAAAAGTCTTAAATGCCCAGAAGATACATGGGACGGTGGATAATTATTTATAATGCCAGCCATGTTGTTAGATGGATTCTATTTAAGTGCATCCATGATTTCTTTTTTTGTGTTGTTGGGGTCTTCCAGGAATTTCTCTTCCATGTTGTTGGTACATAATGCTATATAGTACCATTCACTTAATTTAATTCCTCCTTCAGCTGAGCCCTTGTCATATTTGTATTTACAGTATTCCTCAATTCTATATAACCAGAAAAGAGGAATGGATGGTTGCGTCTCTTCAATGGAGGGTTGTGTCACTTCTAACGAAGGTTTAGGAGTAGGGGTAATACTTGGAACTGGTGTATCAGTTGGGATAGGGGTAATAGTTGATTTGATGGTATCTGTAGCAGGGGGAGCGAGATTGATAGTAATACAACTGGGTAGAACAGCTAATCCTGCCATGAAACAGAAATAAATAGTTAAATGTAAGAATTTTTTCATTATCCACTGTCTTATCTTCATAACACCTTTTGGGAGAGCAGCTACTATTTATATTATATACGCTTATAAAGCTGGATAACTCAGAAGTATTGAATGCTCAGAAGATACATGGAACTGTGGATAATTATTTCTAACCCTAACCATGCTATACTAAAAATAGACAATCATAGCTATGTAAAAACACGAATTTTAAATTTAGGTTTATCAAGTACCGAAAATTTAGATTGCATTGTTCAACATAGCAATTATCAGGTATATATTAAGAAGGTTATATGTCTAGTGAGCGAAAATCCCTCTTTAAATGGTTAGGCAAATTTTCAGAAAAAGGGGGAACCCTTTGGCCCAATACCCATACTGAAATAACCCTTACCGAGTTTAATAAAATGGTGAAATCAGGAGTAAAGTCGAATATAGACCATCAAATTAAACTAGGAAACATTCCCCCCGACTATAAACATCCCCGTGAGCTAAAGCTGCAAATTAGAGAGTTAGTGGAAAAAAGAGCATCCGATTACATATCACAGAATGCTAACGTGTATATGAGGGAAAGTGAAATATCCTATGTTGAGTTCGAGGAAATTGTGTCTAAAATGGTTAAGTCAGCTTTATCTGAGTATAGAAAGCTGAATAATTTACCTGGTGATTGGGAGCCTACCGACGAGCAAATGGCGCAATTTAGAGAGATTGAGAAGAGCCGTCTCTTAAAATCCTTGGGTAATAAAAATGTAAAAGTGACAAATCACTCTTAATATACCTTGTAAATTTTAGCAGATTTTGATACCAGCTAAATTTATGTCTGGAAGTTGGATAAATCAAAATTATTGAATGCTCAGAAGATACATGGAACTGTGGATAAATACAAATAACAAGACGGTGGAACACCTTTATTTTTATGCTATCTCAATTGTAATATAATTGGTATGGGCAACTTTAGAATACCCTGTGTTCTTTTTTGTAGTAATACAAGTGGCATTATTACGGCTTTCCATAGCAACCTCAAATCAGTAGAATACACACGATTTACTATTGAGATATCGAAGGAGCTGAAATGAACAATAGACAAAGATTATATTTGACCAGTGTAATTACTCTTGGAATTCCTGTAATCATATTAATGGCAGCTGCCTTCGAAGAACTGATTGAAGTAAACGCAATCTCGTTGATGATAATTAGCTCTCCCATCGTGGTAGTTGGAGTTTACTTCCTATCCTTCAAGGTATGGGATAAAACGGAGATGGTAGCAGGCGAGGACAGAAGACCAAGAACCGATAGTACTATGAACCGAAAACAAAGAATATTATTTGCCCTGATAATTGCTTTTGTATTTCCTGTAAACATAGTCTTAGCACTTGTCCTCGATATTCTGACAGGAGAGTACCTAGAAGAATGGATGTTAATGCCTACCTCTATCATCATGGCAGTTGGAGTTTATTTCCTATCCTTCATGATATGGGATAAAGCGGAACAAGAAGTACAGGAAGACTAAAAAATAGTAGGTGGTAACCCAATTGTTAGGTAAAAACGTTCAGAAATTTTGAGCGCACAAGAAATACATGGAACTGTGGATAATTATTTATGAAAAAGACTGCTCGGTTGACAGATGGAATCGTAGCTGATGATTTGCTTGATTGAGTTTTTCACTGGCAACCAACCTTCATCTATTCACCATACTTGTCTTCAATCTCTCCCAAGCTTACCTACGTCTGATTTCTGTTTGTGCAGATATTGGCTGACTCGATGCTCATTTATCTAGTATTGGAGCGTGTTCATTCGTCTTCTTCTCCTGAGAGATTTATTACCTTATATAGCTCCCAGACATCCTTATTTATTCTATCCAAGTTTTTTTTATGTACCTTGATTTCAGATTTTAGTTCCTCAATATTGTCTCGTTTCCTCTTTATTGTCGCCCCTAAACGTACTACCTCGGTTATTTTTCTATCGATACAGTATTTGATTTCTCTTTCTGGAAGTTTTTTTACCTCCTGTAATAAGCTATCAAGCATGATTTCAAGTTCCGCTTCTGAAAACCCTTTTGCTTTTGGTTCTTTTCCATCTGTCATCAGTCCGTCCTTAATAAAATACTATTCTTTTTAATAAAGTTTATGAAATGCCTCCTCCATCATTACTCCTTTAATTTAGGTCAACTACCAATTTCAACTGCTAGGTATATTGCCAATATGAAAAACCCCCAGTTAACCGCATATCGAATCAATCGCCTTGGAAATACAGGAAGGTCAGAAATGTCTATAAATTTGAAGAAAACTCTAGTTAGACCGTAAGCAATCAAGCTAAAAACCAGAACAAATATTGCAATCATTAGTACCTCTTTTTTGGTTCTCTAGTTCAGGCTTCTTGGGCTGCTTTTTATACTTAATGCATATGTTATTATTCTACCCGCATTCTGCTGGATAACTCAGAAGTGCTAAATGCTCAGAAGATACATGGAACGGTGGATAATTATTTTTGATTAATGGCGATTATCCAATAATGCAACATGTGACAGGAGTATAATATGGTTAGATTATTCTCTATTCCTAGGTGAGCGTTATGGAAAGAAGGCAAAAACTGCTCTATGCGGGGGGTCAAGTATTAACAGCACTCTGGACGGCTATTACCTTTTCATTAGAAGTTGGTGGTATTACGAGTAATATTAACTTTCGCCTATTGACGTTTATTGGCTTTTTTCTGTTCGTTATTATCGTTTGGGCAAATATAGTTACGCTAAATAATCAGTTAGAGGATAAAAAGCCTAAGGTTGATATTTATCATAACCCTCCCGAAGATAATCCGTTTATTAACGATGTGTTTATGAAACACGAAAGAGGAACAGATATTCACACTCCTAGTGGCAGCTATTTAAGAACTGGAAAAACAAGAATGGGACATATTCGATTTTCCAATAATCCAAAATATCCCAATGAATACAATCACGCTCTAAAAGTATCTGCAAAACTTTCCTTTTTTGATATGGATGAGAATTTGTTAATCACACCATTTTACGGAAGATGGGGGGATACAGACCAACCTGGGGGAAAAACACCTTCGGAGAGAGTGGATTTACTGAGTGTTGATTTGCTTTCCAATGGAATACCTAAATCTGTTGACCTAGTTATGAAATATCCTGATGATAAAGAATGTTTTGCTTATAGCAATGAGTCATATAATTATGAAGATTTTAGAAATCCAAAGTTCAAGATTGAAAAAGACAAGTTTTTGATAAAGGTGGAATTAGAAGGTATTCGTGTATCTCAGACACATTGGTTCACGGTACATAATAAAAGAGATGATATTGAAATAACGGTAGGAAAATAACCAGAGTGAAACGAAAGAGCAGCGATAAATCTAGCTCTTAAAGCCCCCCTCCCTTTGTTAAAAATCAATGGGGATTGAAGCTGTGATTGGTCGCTGTGATACCCATATCCACAAAGAGCAGAAATACTCAAAAACACTCATTTTAGAGGGTGGGGGGAATAGAATTTAGCAAGATTCTGACCAAAATGGTATAATGTATATATAAAGATTGAAATACCCAGAGGGGACAGTGTTTTTCATCTTTTTAGCGTTTCCCATTGATTAAATCAATACCAGAAACGAAATAACAAGAGTATGGCTATTTAATTAGGCTATGCCTTCATTGAAGGTCTTATCCTACGAGTGTTTTATGGAATATGTAAATACATTTTCAGAGTTCAACCGAATAAGTATAAAAAACCAGGAGACTCCACATCTGAGAGCTTGGTATCTGTTGCGATACCACAATACAAAAGATAATGGGGGTAATGGCTGGGTGTCTCGTACAAATGCTCTATCGATACTAGGAAAACTTTATGGAGAAAACAGACCGAGAGAAATTATGAAATCAGGGGAGGGTTTCTGGTGGAAGGTGGATGGAGATGGATATAAACTGTTTGGTATTGAACGTATTGCTAAGCGATTAAAAATCAAACCTGGATATAGGGTTAAAATTCCGATTTGTGCCTTTGGAAAAAACATACAAGATTTTCGGGCTTATGCATATGCAACGTATTTTTCTCATGCTTCAAGTGAGTACAATAATAACAAAGGCATGCCTATTAGCAGGGCAACACTATACGACCTGTTTGGCATAACTGTGCCTACCCAGATAGAATATGAAAGAATTGCAAAGGTAAATGCGAAGCCACGAAAAGCGTATGAAGATATACCCCGCTTCGATGGAGAAAACTATATGCCTGAAGAAAAAGCGCTGAACGATTATCAAGAAAGCCATGAAGGGTACTACAAATTTAGTGATATTGATGGGGATGGAAAAAAAGAAGCTGTGTACCAGATAACAAATCTCTATTATGTTGATTCTGTTGTTTATATGTCAAATGAGAACAAACGAGTAAAAAATATTGGACGTTCTGACCAAAGGGACGGAGCAAGCCACTATTTAAATTACCGTATGTACTTTGACCATATTAAACAACTTAAGAAAATCAAGAATAAAAAATCCGTTCACGAATACAGCTACGTGGAAGATAAGAATTTAAGCAAAAAATGGGGTAATCCTATACACAAAAAGATTAGAAATTAAACACAAATACTTTAATACGTTTAAGGGATATATTTTAAGTTTATTAATTTAACCGTGTATAAAATTATTCAAAAAAAGGGGGTTTTATGAAAAATTATCTCAATAACAGAGAATTAACTTCCAGATTCTGGGATAAAGTAGATAAAAAAGAATCTGATGAATGTTGGAATTGGAATGCTGGAACTCAGTCTAAAGGCTATGGTTCTTTTGGTATTGGCAATGGTAAAACCTGGAAAGATTTACCAATCGTTGAGTAAGCTATCTTCCACCATATTGAATAATAAAACCATTAATTCATCGGGGTTGTTGTCGAAATATCATTGAGTGATATTCGGTAATATTTATTACCGAAAAGAATAAAAAGATTCCTATTTTTTGTTTCGTAGATTAGGAAATCTCAATTCTTTTCGGAAGGTGTACTATACAGCCATGCAAAAATCAATTCTGGTTATCAATTATTGAGGGAAAAGAAGACATCGGTATTTGCTCTAGAAGTCTGTAAGCTTCCGAAATATGAATTTTGACACACAATTGATAAAGGGATATACTAAATATGTTACGCTCTTGTCAATTCAGAGGAGGAGCAATATGGCGACAATTCCAAAACGTGTCCTTGATAGATTTAGTAAAGAAGTTCGGAAGTATCAAAAAGTTCTCAAAGCTGCAAAAGACAGAGATATTAATGAATCCGACACCGTTCAAATAATCACTGATATGTTATCGTCCCTGTTTGGATTTGACAAATATACAGAAATCACAAGTGAATATGCAATAAAAAGTACTTATTGTGATTTAGCAGTAAAAGTAGAAGATAAAGTTTATTTCCTCATCGAAGTGAAAGCAATTGGACTAAATTTAAAAGAAATACATGTACGTCAAGCTGTTGGGTATGGAGCACAACATGGTATCCAGTGGGTGGTCCTTACAAATGGAGTTATTTGGGAGATTTATAGAATAAAATTTGATAGACCAATCGTCAATGAATTACTATGTTCAATCGATTTCCTTGAATTGAATCCTAGAAAAAAAGATGACCAGAATAAACTTTTCTTGCTTTGCAAAGAGGGATTATCTAAGGCAGTGATTGAAGATTATCACGAACACCTTAAAAGTGTAAATAAATATATTATTAGCGCCATTCTCCAGACAGAACAAGGATTGAATCTTATAAGGAGAGAGTTAAGGCGAGTTTCTCCAGGACTAAAAGTTGAAATTGACGAGATTACAAATATTCTAGTAAATGAAGTATTGAAAAGAGATACTATTGAGGGGGATGAATCTTCAGAAGCCAAAACGCGAGTAAAGAAAGCTGCAGGCAGGTCATTAGTAAATCGCAAGACGAGTAAAGCAATATAAGATTAATCTTCGTGAATGATTAGATTGCTGCCAGTAACCGAAGTGGAAGAAAAAATATTCTCCTGATTTGTCAGGGGGAAAACAAATGAATATTCAGATTATCAATGGTTTTCTAATCGATACTAGCCAGGGAGGTTTGGGTCATGACATCTGAGGTAGTAGTCATGAATCGCGAGGGAATAGCAATAGCCGCTGATAGTGTTGTTACTTATGGTGGGTCTAAGACGTTCGATACAGCTAATAAAGTATTTATGTTAGCTCCTAATTATCCTGTGGGAATAATGATTTACAATAACGCCACGTTTATGGGTTTGCCCTGGGAAATAATAATAAAACACTATCGCGACTATATCCAAAGGGAGAAAAAGAGATTCGACACTCTTGTCCAATATAGTAAGAACTTCATTGAATTCTTAGAAAGCAAAAGTAATAAATTTTCAAAAGATGAACAACAAGAGTTTTTCATTTTTAGTGGAGCTGATTTTATTTTTACTGACATAGCAAAGGTAATATGGAGAGAAATTGAAATTGAGTTTTACGACACTGGACAAAAAATTGAGTATGCAAAAATAGTTGAAATAACAGATAAAGCAGTAAGAGATGTTTACCATCAGATAGAATCAATTAAATTTGATTATTCAAAGAAAGAATATGAAAAATGGAAGGCATGTTTTAAGAAAAACTTCCTTGTAAATATTAATAAAGTAAGGGATTTTTATTTAGGAGAGCTTCCTCTCAGTGAAGAAAATATTAGACAATTAGAGGAAATATGTCTATTGTTCTTCGCAAAGCCATTAGTTACAACCTCATTCTCTGGCATTGTATTTGTAGGTTACGGTGATTTAGAAAACCTACCAACTTGTGCTTCTTGTTTTATTGAATCTCTCATCTGCGATAAATTAAGATACAGTGTTGATTCAATTTACAATATCAAATTTTCCGGCGCATCTGCTTATATAATTCCTTTCGCTCAAGCAGATACAATTGAAACATTTATTAAGGGGCGTCATACTTCTTATCCAAATGCCATATTCAATAAATTGAAAGGTAAAATTCCAGATGATGAGATTTCCCCCCTCCTAGATAGCGTTGAGGCAGAGTTTAGAAAAACATATACAAAATCAATTATGGATGCAGTGGATGGCTTGCCCAAAGAAGATTTAGCAATGATGGCCGAAACTCTCGTAAGCCTCACATCATTCATGAGGAAAGTCTCGATGGTGCAAGAGACGGTAGGTGGTCCGGTTGACGTAGCTGTGATTTCGAAAAAAGATGGGTTTGTCTGGATAAAGAGAAAAAACTATTTTGATTTGGAAAAGAATCTTCATTATAAGGTAAACTACTTGTAAGGAGAATTTAATGAATACCACAAAATCGCAAGCTGATGCGAAATATACACTCAATGAAATTAGGAAAATGTATTTTCCTAATCAAGCACTCGAATCGCTAAAACCTAATGATATTCAATTGTTGTCTAGAGAAACGTTTTTGGACACTCTAAGAAAAATGTCTCATATCGAGGAGGAAACACAGGACGTAGAAGAATAAAGATATACTAATGAAAACAATAATCATTGTGCTAATTCTCCTGCAGTGAATTGTAGTTTGACTATGCAAACCCTATTTGTTGTAATCGGTTCGCTTATTAATTGGGCATCAGCTTCCCAAGCTTTAGCTTTTACGCTCGAAACCTCCAGATAAATCACCAAAAACCCCTCTAATTTAGTATAATAAGCATAGGATTTTAGATATTTTATTGAGTCATTCTTTGCTTTCAAGCGCAGGATGGCTTTAGGACGGGCTCTAAGAGCTTCTTGCCCTCGTAGCTCAATGGATAGAGCACCGGACTTCTAATCCGGCGGTTGTAGGTTCGATTCCTACCGAGGGCGCTAATAACACCAGTATTAGTTCTAAAGCTTTCTTTACCTTGAATGTGGGGGTAATAGAAAGCTTTTTGTTATCTATGAGCAAAATATCAACCAATGAAATTTCCTATTAATTGACCCACCCCTGGATGAATTCCTCAGGAATAAGGCGGATATCTTCTCGCTTCAATAGATCTTGGGTCACTTATAATTGGAGATGGGGAGAAGATATCTTGATCCCTGATTTGTATAAAGTCAATAAATTTGCTATATTAAAGGTATTCCTGCTTTTTGCCAGGGGATTCTCTTCTTATAAAAAGAAGTTGAAATTCTCAGAGAGTAAAGGAGTGTAAGATGGACATAATTCGAAGTTGGCCTCGATGGCTCCAGGGAGGGCTCTTCTCTGTAGTTGCTGCGGGGATATTATTTTTAGTTGGATATCTTATTGAGCCCCTTGCCATCTTTTCTTTTGGTATTGTGGCCCCCAGCATTATTAGCATGTCACTATCACCAGTCCTGCCAGAGTCAATTTATATATTTATTGCTATTCATCTTGGATACTGGTTCCTTATCGGCGCGCTCCTGGGAGGATTTATCAAAAACCTGGGCCTGGATATAATAATTTGGTTAGTGGTCCAAATCTTCGGGGGGATAATCGCTATCTTTTTAATCGGCGGTATTTTGCACTAACCTATCAACCAATTCCAAAGTAGTTGATGAACGGATGGAGGAATGGTATGCTAATCTTTATCATCTGCGGAATTGTTAGAAGTTTTCTTCTTTCGGTTTGTCTTTTATCTCTATTTGCTCCGGCTGTAAGCAGGAGATAGAGAAGCTGGTTGGCCTGAGTTAAATTTTCTTTTGCAAGAAGATTTATCCTACCTGGAATCACAAGCAGAGGATTTATGACTAAAATTATGGCAGGGTATGATATAGAAAATGGGGTCTACAAGGTTTACTATTATATAGGTCAAACAAAATATTATTATTCTGGTTACCCCAGTCGTGAAGAGATGGAAAAAGCTCACCCTGAACTCATTGGGAGGGAGGAAGGGGATTAAGGACTGAACTCCCCAAATCTGAGTAACTGAAACTAGCAACAATTTGGTTCTATTGGGAGCGGCCATTCCCTGGTCTGGATTGAGCACCATTTTCCCTTTTTGAAAATCCAATCTGTCTGAAAAGAAAAATTTCTCAGTTTCCTGGAGGAATTGTAAAAAAAGTTCTTGTTTCTCGAAAGTTAATCAATTGTGAGGAATAAATAAGCTTGAAGCGATATTAAATATGGCTCTTTGTTTTTTTGTGTCAGACCTGCATGGTCGTCTGAACCGTTATCAAACCCTTTTTTCGAAGATCCTGGAAGAAAAACCTGTAGCTGTTTTTCTGGGGGGAGACCTCTTGCCGTCTTTTGGAAACATGAGGGAAGGTAATTTCATCCAGGATTATTTGTCCCCGGAGTTTATGAAATTAAAAATCAAGCTGGGGGATGATTATCCGCGTGTTTTCCTGATCCTTGGCAATGACGACAGCCGGAGCGATGAAGAAGATTTGATTTCTTGCATGATGAAAGAGGGTGTCTGGGAATACATCCATAACCAATCAGCTCAATTTGGTTCCCATACTGTTTTTGGTTATGCTTATGTTCCCCCAACCCCTTTCATGAACAAGGATTGGGAACGATATGATGTGTCCAGATATGTTGATCCGGGCTGTATTCCTCCTGATGAAGGATGGCATTCAGTTGAACAAGCAGAAAACATTATTCAGTATGCGACAATTAAACAGGACCTGGAGGATCTTGTCGGGAAGAATGATTTGTCAAATTCGATATTTCTCTTCCACACTCCCCCTTACCAAACAAAATTGGACCGGGCTGGATTAGATGGCAAAATGATTGACTATGTGCCCGTTGACCTGCATGTGGGCAGCATTGCAGTAAAAGACTTGATAATGGATCACCAGCCCCTTCTTACCCTGCACGGTCATGTTCATGAGTCTGCCAGGATAACTGGCTCCTGGAAAGAGCAGCTCGGAAAAACTCTTACCTTTTCAGCTGCTCACGATGGACCTGAGTTGGCATTGGTCCGGTTTGATCCGGATAAACCACAGGATGCTGTGCGCGAATTATTCTAAACCCCGATATTATTAACCTGATTCCCCCACTTTGGAAAACCTTATTTATTCAAAGCTGAGCCAACAGATAGCGGCATTGCAGCATCTGATACTGCTCCAATTTTCACTGCATAACTGCTGCGGTTCTTGATTTCCTCATCCGTGATGATGACAACATCCAACAATCCATCTGTTTTATAACCCGTTCTTAATTGGTTAATATGGCTGAGACTCAAACTCCACCCTTCCAACCAAATTCGCAACTCTTTTTCTTGATGATCACTTCCCTCAAAGTGGATTAATATATCGAGATCACTTTTTGGGCCGGAGGTGGCATTTTTAGCGCTTCCGAATACATAAAAACCCTTAACTCCAAATCTGTCCGGATCGATCATTGACGCTATTGTTTCCGCGCTTTTTAAACGCCAGCTCCAATGATCTTCCCGTGAATCCGTTTGCGGGATCGATTTTAGTTCACTTTTAATTTCACTTGTTTCATCTTCCTCTGCGAATATGGCAATTGCCTTGTTTTTCTCAGCGTTCATAAGAACTTGCAGTACTTGACCACTAGAAGTGTTTTTCACGTTAATCACCCTGATAATTTTCTCTAGATGGGCAAAATCTGGCAGTATATCCTTGAATGTGTTTTTTGATTCCAATAAGTAATCAGAATTAAAGATGATGCCATAATCATCAGGATATATGGGGATATAACGAATCGAGGATTCAACCAGGTCCTGGAAAAAGTGGGTCCCGAATGAGAGATCAGGAGTATAATCACCCCGTTTTTGGGCAACTTCAATTAAAGCCGCTGTATTGTTGATATCGGAATAAGTAACACTAACGCCAAGTTTGATATCACCCCGGCTTCCCCATCGGCCAGGTCCCATCAAGATGAATTTTCTTTTTGTGAGGATTTTGTTTAACCTGCTAATCGCACGGCCTACATCTAGCATATCCTGCCGCGTTGGAAGTTGGCTGTATTGTTCCGGGTCAACATATACGATATGAGTGATATTGGGAATCGTTCCATTGGATATGAAGCGATCGGCAGTGAATAGTACCCGTTCTCCAGGGATATCAGTCGGGATATCCGCTGGTATATTTTCTACCCCGTAACTCTGGGAACGGCATTGCAGCAGGTAAAAATCATCCCCATCATAGGCAAATTCAATATCTATGGGGTGGTTCAGTTTATCCTGTAGTTCGTTTAGCACTCCCCGCAATAAATTTAGAAAAGGGGATTTAGAAAACAATCCATCAAAAGTAAATATCAGTTTATCTTTTTCAAAATCAGGTCCCAGTCCTGTGGGGATCTGCGCATGGTCTTGGGTTATAACGGAAACTAGCTGCTTAATGTTTGGGTACTCGTCCCCATATTCTTTTAATAATTGTTGTATTTCAATTGTCTCAAAAGTTCTTTTTTCTAAATTGATTACATCGATCTTCCTGGGAGAATACCGGACAATTTCATCCAATGAGGTATTTACGCGCAATCCGGGTTGGCCAGGGGCAGCCAGGATTGGATAATCGTCACTCAACCGGTCTACAGCGCGGGTTCCTAATCCGGGCACAATCCGGACCAATCCATCTTCCTTCTTGATCCGGCTGGACCAGCGGAACTCATTTTGACTGAATGCAACTCCGGCAAACGCAGGGAAATAGTAGGGGCCAATTTTCTTCCCAACTACTTCCTGGATCAGGATTCCCATTTCTTCGTGATGGTCGATTAAATTATGTTCATGCCTGTATTCAATCGGGTCCGGGCCGTACATGGATGCATAAACTTCAACAATTGCATCTATCAGGCTTTTTAACCGCTCTTCTTTGGTTCCTTGATTGGCAACAAACAGGCTTTTATACTTACCGGCAAAAGACATTCCAACCTGGTCTTCTAATAAGCTCGAACTGCGGACAATGAGCGGTACATCCCCGAAGTCATCCAAAGCCATGGATAAACCCTTGACAATTTCAGGCGGGAGCGGTGAGGTTTTAAAGACGTGGACAATATAAGGGTATTCCTGGCGGATTTCCCCGATATCCAGGTACTTATGTTCGATGATTTCTTCAAGATTATTGTGCTCGATATATGAAAACATGGCGTCAGATATGATGTACCAGGTTTTAGGCATTTTTACTTGCTGCAGCAAATCTTGGTTAAGAACTGACTTTTTGATTATCTCCATTGCCAGGAAGATTCCAGCACTTTTCCCGCCTAATTTTCCGTAGCTCCCAGGTTGGAAAATAATATGTGACGATAACTTGTTGAAATCCTCAATACTCAGGTGGCATTTGGCGGTATCAATGAAATTTTTTTGTCCACTCAGCAAACGGCGGATAAGAGAAACTCGAACGCTCTGCTCTCTGGCAGCAGACAATTCTAAACCCTGTGTGGATAGATGCTGGTACCGGTCAAGAGCGTTAATAATTTCAGGTATCGAACAGCCCGGTTGGACAAGTGTATTTATTAGAAAACCGGATTGATCTTCCCGGATCCACTGCTGGATGCTGGTTAAAATTTCGTCTTCATCCAGGTACTTCCCGGCGAGTTTAAATACTTCGTCTATGGCGCCAATGGCATCCTCATCTGATTCGAATTGATAAGGAAAATTCGCTTCAAGAAGTTCTCTGTCTTCCCGGTACGCGGAGCTGAATAATTCCAATAAATCTGTGGCTTCTTTTATCCCACTCCCACAGAGGTGGTGGACCATTTTTCTAGCTATGGTTATCAGTAAATTGGGATCAGTCTTTTCCAGAAGACTCAGAATCACCTGCCAACCAGCTTTGGTTTCTATATCGGGTTTGGTTTTTCTTTCAAACACATCCTGTAATCGTTGGTGTAAAAGAAAGTTTCCCACTTGATCAGCGATGGTGTTAATCAATCGGCGCTCTTCTATGAGAAAGGGGCCTTCATCCAACTCGGGTTTTTCTTCCGTGTAGTACACACTGATTCTTCCAGCTAATTGATCCTGGACAATGACATCCGAGTGCTGTCCCCAGGGTGTTTTAACAAAATCTGATGACTGAAAAACTTTATCCCCAAAAATGATTTCTGATTGACAGATTTCAGGATACTGCCAACCGGGAGGAAGTATAGCTATGATTCTATTGAGGGCATCTTCGGTTTTGATACCCGGTTTACCCAGGGTTTCCTGAACTTCATATAAGCAATTAAGTTCTTTTGCTCTTTCCCTGAGTTCTTCAACTAATCGGTTAATAGGTTTTCCAAAGTTTTCAGTCATTTTCTTCTCGCGATTTTAATATTGCTCCACGTCCGCTTCTACCATCAATTTTAACGTATAAAGGGGCAATAAGGCGTACATGACGCACAAATTGAGTGGTTTGAATTTCTTTCTGAAGAGCCAGCCAATCCCAGTCCAGCTGATGTTTTCCAGATGCGGGGACAGAGATATAGCTGACACCAAGGCTGGTCATATTATGAAAGAAGTGAGACCCCTGGCTCATTTCAACCTTGAACCCTTCTTGAAAAGTCTCCACAATCACTCTGGCACCAGATATCTGCCCCCAGTTGGCGGGGATGCCCAACCAGGGATCGGAACTTCCCAGCCGGCCAAAAACGATTAATAAATAAGATTTTCCTCTATCTATCAGGGAATCGTTAATTTTTTCAAGTTCATCAGCAATCTGCCGTGTGTTTTCAAGTTCAAATTTATGCGGGATAACATAAACGATGTCCTGGATATCATCAATTAATCCATTGCCCAATACATTCTCAGATGCTACAAGGGCATTTTCGTCGATCAAATCTTCATCAGTGACTTTCACAATGTCGGAAGCGACAACCATGGATCTAACCTGCAGCAAACCCAGGCTGTGAGGATTGAATGTCATCGCGAACTCAATTTCTACGGGGTTTTGCAATTCTTCCTCGCAGGCAGCCAGGAACGATTTAATCAAATCATTCAGGGGAATTTCCTTCAAGGTCAGCAAGGGGGCAAAGGTTAATGCTCGAGGTCCCGGATTTCCCATCCCGATGGTCAACCGGTTCGATTGCAAATCGTAGGTCGAACATAAGTGACGCAGCGAGCCGTCCTTTTCAGCGGTAGTTAAGTTCTCCTGAATTAAATACTCGGTTTCTTGAATGGGATCATAGACCAGCGGGGTTCCCATGTTAATTGCCCAATACTCTTTTTGACTGCCTTTCAGGAGTTCTTCCACTGAGCCAAATGGTGGTCCTATTTTCGGATAGGCCGGTGAATAAGTCCATGAAACACCGCCATCAACTATGGTTTTCCCTAAACCTAAAGCAAGATTGACTACACCATCTTCCTGTTGTGCCCGACCGACTGGATAGAAATTGTATGATCGGGTCACTCCCGATAGTTCAGGATAAAATCGAAGACTATGCCGTGAGCCAACGACATCCTGAATGATCACTGCCATTTTTTCATCTGAATGATCGTGATTAGTCGCTTTCCGGAAACTTTTTGCATTATTAAAATAGGTTGAGGCATATACGAATTTGATTGCCTCAGTAAGTTTTTGGAACCGGGTGCCGGAGTCATGCTGGTGATTTGGAATCATTTTGGTGGCATAAATGCCGGCGAATGGCTCATAGGTTGCGTCTTCAAGTAGACTTGAAGAGCGGATAGCCAGTGGTGTATAAATCTGGTTTATCAGGGATTTTAAATCCCCCAGGACATTAAATGGCAAATCTGCATTTTGAAATGCCTGGGCAATCCGGTCATCAGGAGAATTGGAATTGGCGATGCCGTAGAGATCGTTCTCTGCCATGAAAGCATCGAACACATCAGTAGCAATCACGGTCAGGTTTGGAATCCCTACCGTGATTTGTTGAAAATCAGCTGTCTGAAAACGTGATAAAAGAAGGTCGTTAAGGAAGACCAATCCTTGTGCTTTGCCCCCAATTGAACCAGTTCCAATTACACGGATACAATTTTCCTGATCGTTTTCATTGCGATCGAATGGGATCAGGCTTTGGGGGAAAGTGCCCTCCGATTTAATATTCATCCGGTCAGGATTATACCCATCCGCGGGATCTGCAAGCTTGAGCTACACGGTCTACGGATATCATATATGCCGCATCACGCATGTAGATTTTTTTGGCTTTGGCAAATTTGCTGACATCAACATAAGCATTGGTCATCTTCAGATCAAGTTTCCCAAGGGCCTCTTCTTTTGGCCAATAATAATTGGTATTGCTCTGGACTTGTTCGAAATAACTGCAGGTCACTCCACCTGCGTTTGCCAAAAAGTCGGGAATCACATGAATTTCCCGGTCTGTCAGGACAATATCTGCATCCGGGGTTGTTGGACCATTCGCGCCTTCTGCGATGAGCTTAACTTTCTGCGATATTTTGCCGGCATTTTCACCTGTGATTTGATTTTCCAGCGCTGATGGGACTAATAAATCCACATCCTGCTCCAACCAGGCATCACCAGGCAGCTTGTCAAAGCCTAAATCCTGAGCTTTGTTTTTATCGATTTCTCCAAAATGATCTGTGACTGACATTAATTCTTTGAGATCAAAA
>Ga0255372_10015_pt2 | contig 27350 bp, 29 predicted proteins | sample ANMaggSeSYBR01E8_FD_182092 | JGI IMG/M metagenome (GOLD analysis project Ga0255372, IMG submission 182092) | Sediment cell enrichment communities from methane seep in Santa Monica Basin, California, United Staets - ANME aggregate JGI... | ecosystem: Environmental > Aquatic > Marine > Cold seeps >...
CCGGTAAGAGAATCAAGTTTTGCCTGCCGGGAAACTTCCTCGTGAATACGCGCGTTCTGAATCCATAATACCTGTCATTACTCTAGTATTAGCCTGGACAAACTCATACCATCATCTGATTTGGCATAGGGTCTCTTTAATCGAACTTTTCGGAATAAAGTTATTACAGCTGAATTATGGTACCTGGTTCTGGATTCATGTCTTGTATTCCCACTCGTTATATCTTTCTGGGATGTACTTTCTAATCCGATACTATTTTAAGACCCCAAAAAACCTGCGTTTTCAGGCCCGTTATATTATCGCAGCTGGATTAATCCCGGGTATCTCTAATATCTTCTACCTGGGTAGTTCCAATCCGCTCTCCATTATTGATTTTACCTCCCTGAGTTTTGCAGTCAGCGGAATTTTGATAGTCTGGATTTTGTATTACCATCGCTTCTTAGATATCATCCCGATTGCTAGAGATACCCTGATTGAAAATATGAAAGACGGAATCATCGTTGTCGATTTACAAGATAGAATAGTAGACATAAATCCCGCAGCAGAAACAATAATCAATCATTCCTTCAAAGATGTTATCGGGGAACCTGCAGAACAGATTCTTTCAGAGATATCAGATTGGATTTCATTTTCCAAAGATTCAGAAACTCCCGCAAAAATATTAAATATAGGAGAAGGGAAAAACAAGAAGATATATGTTCTAAGTTTCTCTCCTCTCTCAGATGCGCAAGACCAACTAATTGGTCATACAATTGTCTTTCATGATAATACAGAGTCCCTAATCCTGAATAATAACCTGAAAGATCAAGCCGACAGATTAGCTGTTTTATATGAAATCGGAAAAGCTATCACCAGCACATTGGAGATAGACGATCTGCTTGATTTAATTTACAAGCACCTTTCCCAAGTCATATCCTGTGACGCTTACTTTGTCTCCCTTTATCTCCCTGAAGACCATCTGCTGGATATCAAGCTCCTGATTGATCAAGGAAAACGTTATGCACCAGAAAAATCATCTGCCAGCGAGGGTTTATCAAGCTGGATTGTAAAAAACCGGAAACCACTACTGATCCAGGACCTGAGGAAAGAAATTAATTTCCTTCCTGTAAAACCGGTTATGGTTGGTGAGAAAAAGCTTTCTAGATCCTGGCTTGGTGTACCCATGCAAATTGAGGATGATCTGATTGGCCTGCTCGCCGTTGCCAGTTACCAGCCAAATGTCTTTGATGAAATGGATCAACTACTGCTGGAACAGATCGCGCAGCAGGCAGTATTAAGTATTCAGAACGCGCGTATTCACGAGGAAGTTTCCCGGCAGGCAAAACTTGATTCTCTTACCGGGGTCAGCAATCATAATCATCTTATTGAACAGTTATATGAAGATGCAGAATTTGCGTTAACTGCTCCCACTCCATTATCTTTGATTATGCTCGATATTGACCATTTTAAACTTTACAACGATACCTACGGGCACGTTATCGGGGACCAGGTATTGATATTAACCGTGCAGGCTATTCAGTCCCATATTAAGAAGACAGATACAGTAGGCCGCTGGGGCGGAGAGGAATTTAGTGTAATTCTGCCCAATACTACAATTTCTCAAGCAAAGTTGGTAGCCGACCGGATCAGGCACACCCTGTCTGAACTGCCACTATTTAACGTTGAGGGAAAAACCATCCCCAAACCTACCATCAGTCAGGGCATCGCAACTTTGCCGGACCATACCTCGGATGTTGATGAACTGGTGATCATTGCTGATCGCGCGCTTTACCGGGCAAAAAATAAAGGACGCGACCAAGTCGCGATTGGTAAACCAGCTCAAACCTCTCAGTCATAAGATCCCGAAATATCTCTCACTACCTGCCCCAGGATAATAACTAATTATCTGGAATCTCAACAGTTCTATTGATTAGGTTCTGGACATTATGTTAAAATCTTCTTATGAACCCTTCCCTCATTTTCATAGGCACCCCGGATTTCGCGGTTCCTGTATTGGAAAAATTATCCAATAATTTTCAAATTATTGGGGTTATTACCCAACCTGATCGACCCTCCGGGCGAGGTAGAAAATTAATTCCACCTGCGGTCAAAGTTTCCGCAGAATCTCTAAACCTGGAAGTTTTCCAACCGCAAGATGTTAATTCCAAATCATCCCTGGATCTGATCAAATCCTGGAATCCGGATCTGATCACTGTTGCCGCATTTGGTCAAATCCTCAGCCCAACTCTTTTAGCCCTACCCCGTTTTGGTTGCTTGAATGTCCACGCCTCGCTTCTCCCCCGCTGGCGGGGAGCATCCCCAGTCAACGCAGCAATTCTGGAAAATGACACTGTCAGCGGCGTTACGATTATGAAGATGGCTGAGGGGTTAGATGATGGACCTATCCTTACTCAAGAATCTACTTCAATTCAACCTCAGGAAACAGCAGGATCTCTTTCTGATCGGTTATCAGTTATAGGGGCAGATCTCCTGGTAAAAACCATCCCCTTATATATTTCTGGCGAGGTTCAAACCCAAATCCAGGATCAATCGAAAACAACTTACGCTCAGATGTTGAAAAGAGGTGACGGGTTGCTTGATTTCAATCAACCAGCCGAACAATTAGCAAGAAAAGTCCGCGCATATTCACCCTGGCCGGGAACTTTTACTTACTGGGACGATCAAAGGCTGATCATTCATCAGGCTCAAGCAATAAACGTAACCTCACCCGGGTCCGGGGTGTTTACTAGATATGAGAGCTTACCTGCTATTGGCACTGGTGAAGGCTTGCTGGCGCTGAATATCCTCCAGCAGGCGGGTAAAAGAAAAAATACTGGAAAGGAGTTCCTTCACGGGTCTACTGATTGGCCCGGAGAGTGAAAACACAATCAAATATCGGAATTATTTAAAACTATAATTATGCCTCAAACTTCAAACTCTTCCTCTTCCTTCATATTTACCTTCCTGCGCCATGGCGAATCAACCGGGAATGCGGAAAACCGCCATCAAGGACAGGCTGATTTTCCGCTGACAAAACTGGGGATTACCCAGGTAAAAATCCTGGCTGACTACTGGAAAAAACAGGAAATAGAATTTGACCGGGCATTCTCCAGTCCATTAACCAGGGCAAAGCAATCTGCAGAGATTATCACCAAAGCCCTCAATCTCACCCTGGATTACGATCCAATCTGGATGGAGAGGGACAATGGCAAATTAGCTGGAATGCTGCATGAGAAAGCCATGCAGGAAATGCCTCCTCCGGATTTCATACCTCTGTACCAACCTATTGCCAGCACTGGAGAAAGTCAATGGGAACTTTTTCTGCGGGCAGGAAGAGCTCTTAATCTATTGATGAAAAACCCACCAGGCAAATATTTAATCATCTCTCACGGGGGGCTGCTCAACATGGTGATCCATGCTGCAGTTGGACTTACCCCGCAGCCAAATTTCCAGGGCCCTAATTTCCGGTTTTCTAATACCGGATTTACTACACTGCAATTCAAACCCGAGAATAATAACTGGATCTTGAGGGGACACAACGTGACCTGCCATCTGCATGATTAATCTCCAATCTTTCCGAATCTAAACTATGGGATTTCGCTTTTTAATTTACGGAGCCGGAGCAATTGGCACATATATAGGGGGAAGCCTGAGTCTACAAGGCCATCAGGTTGTATTCCTGGAACGGGATCAAGACCTGAAAGCGCTCCAATCCCGGGGGCTGAGGATGGATATTGATGGAACTCAATATCAGATACCTTCCCCTACCTGTATCAGTAGTTTGGATGAGATAAAAGAGAGTAAGTTCGATCTCATTATTCTAGCCCTGAAAACATATCACCTTGTTGATATCCTGCCAGATTTAAAGCGGCTCCGGAAATACCTGCCTCCTATCCTCTGTCTGCAAAATGGCGTAGAAAGTGAAAAAATTCTGGCTGATCACATTGGTGAATACCTGGTCATCCCGGGAACTGTGACCTCCGCGGTGGAAAGAAAAGGAAAAGGAGACATTACAGTCCGGCGTTTGAGGGGAATGGCCGCAGCGGACAACCATCCAATTTCCCGGGAGATTCTGCCTATCTTTAACCAGGCTGGGCTTAATCTAAAACTATATGCGCAGCCAGAGAGCCTGAAATGGTCAAAATTATTAACCAATTTGATGGGAAACGCCAGTTCGGCGATCCTGAATTTAACCCCGGCCCAAATTTATTCTGACCCGGATTTATTCGATCTGGAGCATAAGCAGCTTCGGGAAACCTTAAAAGTGATGAGCCGGATGGGCATTCCACCCGTAAATCTTCCCGGAGTTCCTGTAAAATTACTGGCTCTGGTTGTTAAGTATCTGCCCCGGCAGCTTTCCAGACCCATATTTTTAAAGGCAATCGGAGGGGGCAGAGGGGGAAAAATGCCTTCATTTCATATAGATTTGTACAGCGGCAGGGGGAAAAGCGAGGTAGACCAGCTTAATGGCGCCGTCGTGAGAGCCGGCAAGAAGATTGATGTCCCAACTCCGGTTAATCAGCTGTTCACTCGCGTATTGTGTTCACTGATACTGGGTGAAGAGCCGATAAAAAAATACGCCAATAAACCAGAGGTATTATTGGCGCTTTTACCAAACGACTAAATTCTAGAAACTAACCTCAACTGACAATATCATAAACCAGGGGGAGCGGATCTACTTGGGATTCACTCCATTGATGCGCTTCAATTAAGCGTTTTTGGGCGATATCAAAACCTGCCTGATCCTGCGCATGGAGAATAAATAAGTCATCCCCTGCTTTTATTTGATCACCAACCTCACGCAGAATTTCAACCCCGACTGCATGGTTGATTTGATCCTCTTTTTTCTCTCTCCCTGCACCCAAACCAACAGCAGTTTCTCCTACAATGCGGGCGTTAATTTGGCTCAAATAACCTGTTTCTGGTGATTTAACGATTTTGATCACAGGTGCTTGGGGAAGTTTATCAGGATGTTCCACAAAACTAATATCTCCTCCCTGAGCCTGCACCAATTCAAGGAATTTCTGCCAGGCTGTACCATCGGCCAAAGCAGTCTCGGAGGATTTTCTCGCCTCTTTTACCGTCGGGAATGCCCCTCCCAATACCAACATCTGTTCTGCCACGTCCAGGCAGTGGATCACAAAACTCACAGGACCGTTCCCCTGGAGAGTATCAATCGCTTCCCTGACTTCCAGTGCGTTCCCTACCGCCCTTCCCAGCGGCTGATTCATGTCCGAAATCAAGGCAACTGCCTTTCTATCAGCCAGGTGGGCAATATCAACCATCAATCGGGCAAGATCCCTGGCTTCTTCCAGGGTTTCCATAAACGCGCCCAAACCGATCTTCACATCCAGGACAATTGCCTGCGCGCCGGCAGCAATTTTTTTACTCATGATGGAAGATGCAATCAGCGGGATTGAATCCACAGTACCGGAGACATCCCTCAACGCGTAGAATTTACCATCCGCTGGAGCCAAGTCCGCAGACTGACCAGTTAGTACCAATCCAATTTTATCCAGTTGGGATAAAAATTCTTTTGTGGTTAAATCAACCCGGAATCCCGGTATGGATTCCATTTTATCCAGTGTCCCTCCGCTGAATCCCAACCCCCGTCCGGACATTTTCCCAACTGGAAGACCACAAGCAGCTACCAGGGGTTCCACAACCAGCGTGGTTTTATCCCCTACTCCGCCACTGGAATGTTTATCAACAGCAAGGGGAACAACCTGGGACAAATCCAGCACATCGCCGGAATTGACCATTGCTATTGTCAGGTTAGTTGTTTCTTGCGGGGTCATACCATTGATTGCAACAGCCATTGTCCAGGCCGCTGCTTGGTAATCCGGGATAGACCCATCCGTAAAACCCTCAATAAAATAGTTGATTTCTTCCCGACTTAATTCCTTCCCGTCTCGTTTTTTGATGATAATATCTACTGCTCGCATAACTGCTCCACTGTATTTTTTTCTATTGTGTAAATTCCAATAATTCCTGATTATACCGTATCCAAACCCGGGAAATTCTACTGGTCCGGATACGCTTAAGCAGGTCCCTCCCTTGTTGTTGGTTCTTTGGAGGCACTGCTTGCCCGGTAGATTCCGGTGACTCCAATTAGCACCAAAACCCCACCGGCTATCGTCCAGTATGTAATAGGTTCGCCCAGAATTAACCAACCTAACAAGACAGCAATCACCGGATTAACATAAGAGTAAGTAGTGACTAACCTGGTAGGTAGAATTTGCAAAGCAGTAACAAACGAAGTAAAGGCGATCACTGAACCAAAAATTACCAGGTATCCCCAGGCTAGCCAGGCTTCTGTAGTTGGAGTGGGAAGTGGTTCCCGCACAATTAACGCAATCAGCGCAAAAAATATTCCTCCGAACAACTGCTGATACCCCGAACTTACTCCCCTGCTCAAGGCAACCGGGTGCCGGGTTTGAAGAACTAAACCAGACGCCCAACTGAAGCTGGCGAGAAGTAAAGCCAATATAGATAAAAGATCAGCTCGAATACCTGAGGTTAATACTGGCAGGCTGAGAATGAAAATTCCCAAAAACCCGATTATCAGCGAGAGGATTACCTTCAGAGTTGGTATCCGCGAATCCATGATTGAATCCAGAAAAGCAACCCAAATCGGTACAGTTGCTACAACAAGAGCAGCAATTCCAGAATTAACTTGCTGTTCAGCCCAGACAACCAGCCCATTGCCGCCAATCCACAACAAAAATCCAGATCCAGCCAGAATCAATAAATCCTTTTTCGATAGGCGGAGGTTCTTTCCCCTTATTAATCCCCAACCCAGCAGGATTATGCCGGCTGTAAAAACCCTCATTCCCCCAAACCAGAAAGGCTCAAACCCGGCCCCGCTCCGGATACCAATCCGGATCGCCAGGTAGGTGCTGCCCCAGACGAAATAGACAACAAACAGGTGAATCAAACCAGCTGGAGTTACTTTTCGCTTGTTTTCCAAATACCTCTTCTCCAAACTTACTACTTTTTGCTTAATTTCGGGCTGCTAATTTAATAGGGAAACTGCCTCTTCTGGTGATTTGATAACTTTCCAAACCCAACAGATCCTGGATTAGAAGTTCAGATATTTTCACTCCGAAACCTCTCAGGGATAGAGAAAACCAGTAAATTTCCCTTCCGCCAGCGGAACCGCTTGATTTGCCCCCAGAGCTGGATCAAGCGGGAAAGCGGGATCCGGGGCATAGGCAACCAGTAAATAGTTTTCCACTCCTGGTACTCCTATCTGCAGCAGCAGGACATGTTTTGACAGCCAGCTAACCTGGGCAATATATGAAGGAATTTCGCCCCCGGTTAACCCCGTTAAATTCTCTAATTCAGAATCGACCAGGGTAGTTTGATTTTGGTCCAATTTTGATATTCTCAACCGCTGTGTTGCATCATCAATAGTCAAACCGCCTGCTTCGATCCAGGCAATATATTGATTATCTGGCGAAAATGCAACCCCTCCACCTCCGCGAATGCTGGATTCGTTCCAGGGAAAAATCCATTCCTGGCAGCTAACCAAATCTCTAACAATAAAATGGGGCAGATCAGCGTCAGGGTCGGAATCCAGCGCATTTCCAAATGCCACCAGGGATTGGTCAGGAGAAATTCCCTTTATCCGGTAATCAGTGCTGAGATATTCAGTTACCTGGTTTTGTGAGATATCATAATAAAATAAGCCGTTATAAGGCATGTATGCAAAATCACTCATCTTGTACTTCAATAGAGTAAACCACGTTCCTTGATTTTGCCCCTCAATCACATGGACAGCCAGGGGATTGTAGACAAAGACGTCATCCTCCAACCTGGTTAATTGAGGAGTTATGGCCGCGAGTTCTCCCATCTCTCCTGTTTTTATTGTGGTTAAGTACCCCTCATCGGTATACTCAGCTGCGCTGTAGGAAATAATTGTAAAAACACCTTCAGCCCCAGAGAGTGCTACTACCTCTCCTGAAGAATCCATCTGGAAAATATTTGAGCCAATATTTGCTTTGATGATACCTTGATATTCCAAGCTGGCATACAGGAGCGGCACACCGGAAATTCCGTTGGAAATCCCTCCAGCTATGTGAACTTGGTTCAAACGGACTCTCGTTAACCCGGGTGTTTGTTTTTCACCCAGCAGATTCCCTTCCGTATCATAAAAACTAATTGCTGAAACATCTACACCCGCCGTGAACCCGCTCGGAAGATCAAGTATCTGCCTTCCAGGATGAAGCGGTAAACAAGCAGGGGTTTCAACTACTTGTTCTGGTGTACGGGTAGGCGCCTGGTCATTTTGCGCCCTCAGGGTTGCCGCCACAGAAGTAGTCATCGCATCAATATCCGGGGTTGGTTGTGGTTCTGAGGAACCAAACAGGCAGGCCATACTTGAAATCAAGAGGGCAGCTATTATCAGAAAAATATTCCTTTTTTTCATTGTTTCCTCCTCCGCCGGGAATCAGCGGGGTCCGTTTTATCAAATAGTAATTTTATCTATTCCTGCCTATTTTGCGCCAATTCCAAAGCAGTAATTTTCGTCTTTCTGGATAATCATCTCTGAAGGGATTCTTTACTCTAACAGCATTGCATCCCCAAAAGAATAAAATCTGTACCCTTTTTGCATTGCCGTCTCGTATAACTCCAAAATATTTTTCCTGCCGGCAAATGCACTCACCATCATTAATAAGGTTGATTCGGGCAAGTGAAAGTTGGTCAACATGCAGTCTACCACCTGGAATTTATACCCGGGTAAAATAAACAGCCCTGTTTCTCCTTCATAAGGTTCAATAATATCAGGGTTTTTGGACGCCCGGGCTGCGGTTTCGAGGGTTCTCACCGAGGTTGTCCCAACCGCAATGATTCTGCCCTTCTTTTCTCGAGTGCTATTAATTACCGAAGCGGTACCTTCCGGGAGCTGACACCATTCTCTGTGAATGATGTGATCCCTGGGATTTTCTTCGTTTACCGGCGCAAAAGTGTCCAATCCAATATGAAGTGTGACTTCAGCAATCCTCACTCCCTGCTCCTGAATCGTATGGAACAGTTTCGTTGTAAAATGTAAACCAGCTGTCGGCGCCGCAGCTGACCCGGTTTCCCTGGCATAAATTGTTTGATAGCGTTCGGGTTCTTTTAGCGATTCGTGGATATAGGGGGGAAGTGGAACATTTCCGATTCGATTTAGATATGGCAGGATGGGCTCCTGGAACTCGATCAGACGCAACGGTCCCCCCAGATCTTCCTTGACGGCTGCCTCAGGACCCTCATTAATTTTTATCCGGATACCAGGAATCAAACCCTTCCCGCCGACCATTGCCTGCCAGCGCCCTTCTCCCATCTCACGTAATAGCAGCAGTTCAATCTTTCCCCCGGTGGGTATTTTCTTGCCAAACAAGCGGGCTTGAATTACTCTGGTGCGATTTAGAACCAGTAAATCATCTGAGTTTAATGTTTTAACAAGATCAATAAAATGTTTATGGCTTACTTCACCGGATGCCCGATTGTAAATCAATAAACGCGAAGAATCCCGGGGATGAACCGGTTTTTGGGCAATAAATTCTTTCGGCAAATGATAATAAAAATCTGAAGTTTTCAAAGCGCAATTGCTCTTCTGGTTTATTTACTTTTTTACTAGTAGATTAATGAGTATTGTTAATAAAATGGACAGGATCAGAGAGGAAATTAAGGGAACAATGCAGGTAAAGTTTTCCCGTTTGATGACAAAATCACCAGGCAAATTCCCAAAAGGCAGGTTCAACTGGGCGAGAAGGTAAAAGACACCAGCGGTAATCAATAAGCCTAAGCCGAATACAGCCAGGACCCGGGCAATATTCATAAAATCCATGGGGTTTCCCTACGTGATCAATCTGGGTTGTGCTGTGTCTGCAGGAGGTTCCAACCCTAAATGAATATATGCCTGATGGGTGGCTACCCTGCCCTGGGAAGTCCGCTGAATAAACCCCAGTTGGAGCAAATACGGCTCAACAACATCCATTATAGTATCGGGGTCTTCCCTGATAGATGCCGCAATGGTTTTCAGTCCAACCGGGCCGCCCTGGTACTTGACCACAATCGCTTGCAGGACCCGGCGATCCATTATATCCAGCCCTTGCTCATCAATACTTAATAAAATGAGGGCTTTCTTGGATATATCCGGAGTAATTACTCCCTCTCCCCTGACCTGCGCATAATCTCTCACCCGCCTTAACAGCCGGAGAGCCACCCGGGGTGTACCACGGGACCGTGAGGCAATCTCGGTTATTCCCTTCTCATCTGAAGGAACCTCCAACCGCTTAGAAGCCTGTCGTATTATCTCGTTGATTGCTTCAGAGGTATAGTAATCCAGCCGGTAGACCGCTCCAAACCTGGCTCTGAGCGGCGCTGTGACTAAAGCCAGGCGTGTAGTTGCGCCAACAATGGTGAAGCGCGGCAATTTTAACCTGACAGACCTGGCTGAAGGACCTTTCCCGATTATGATATCCAGCGAATAATCTTCCATCGCCGGATATAGAATTTCTTCAACAGCCCTGCCCAGGCGGTGAATTTCATCAATAAATAGGATATCTCCCTCATTCAGATTAGTTAAAATCGCCGCTAAATCTCCGGCCCTTTCCACAGCTGGACCTGAAGTAATTTTGATATTAACACCCATTTCATTTGCCAGGATGTGTGCCAGGGTGGTTTTTCCCAACCCGGGAGGTCCATAGAAGAGGACATGATCAAGTGCCTCCTCTCTGTGCTTTGCAGCAGAAATCAAAATCTCAAGATTCTCCCGGATATTATCCTGTCCAATCATGCCAGCCAGGGTTTTTGGACGCAGTGCGTAATCCTGCTGGTCCTCCGGTTTTGGATCTGAATCTACCATTCGATCTGGTTTTGTATCATTCATGCCTAAGATTATACCGAAGTCAGACCCAATTGCGTAGGAAAGTGTCCAAATTCAAGACTAGAGGATATAATCAGCAAAAGTGAGATCACACCCCAAGACATTCATCTTACGGTAAGCGGACAATCCATGGAGATAAAATATGCCCAATATATATGAGTCCAGTCACCCGCTAGTTGCCCATAAGTTAGCCAGATTGCGAGACAAATCCACCGACCCAAAGAAATTCCGGGAATTAATCCGCGAAATTTCTGCCCTGCTGGCTTACGAAGCTACTGCCGATTTAGAAGTTGCCTCCAAGGTAGTTGAAACCCCACTGGGAGAAGCTGCCGGAGTGGAACTCAAACAACCGATCGGACTTGTCCCTATACTCAGGGCGGGGTTAGGTATGGTTGAAGGTATCTGGGGGTTAATGCCGTCCGCTGAAGTATGGCATATCGGTCTCTACCGGGATGAACAAACTCTGCAACCTGTTCAATACTATAATAAATTGCCGCTTGAACCTACCGTTTCAGTTTGTCTTGTGCTGGATCCAATGCTCGCTACCGGTGGATCTGCTGTAGCTACCGTGGATATTCTCAAAGAGTGGGGTGTGCAGCGAATAAAATTTGTGGGTATCCTGGCCGCCCCTGAGGGTGTACAGGCAATGCAGGAAGCCCATCCCGATGTCCCTCTACACCTGGCAGTGATTGATAAAAAACTTAACCAGCATGGCTATATCGTCCCCGGGTTAGGTGATGCGGGTGACCGGCAGTTCGGAACGGGATAAACCTGTTGAACACGTCAAATCTAATAATAAGCAAAGGCTCCCAAAATACTGGGAGCCTTCTTTTATTTTCAACGGGTTTAATTATGATGAATTAGGCAGCGGCTTCAGTTATCTGGATAAAAGCATCCGCTTTTAAACTTGCGCCGCCGACAAGTGCCCCATCGATGTCCGGCTGCATAAAATATTCCTTCGCATTAGCAGGTTTTACTGATCCCCCATAAAGAACAGGAACTTTTTCTTCCAGTCCCGAAGTCCACAGCTGGGCTATTTCTTCCCGAATAAATTCCTTGATTACCTGATTAGCGCCCTCAGGTGTGGCTGCTCTCCCGGTCCCAATTGCCCAAACAGGCTCATAGGCAATCTTCAGTTGAGCCATTTGTTCTTCACTAACGCCCTTCAATCCAGCAGAAATCTGCCGTTTGACCACATCACCTGTTTTTCCTGATTCATTTTCCTCAAGTGTTTCACCCACACACAAAATCGGCTTTAGACCAGCAGCCAGGGCTGCTAGAATCTTTTTGTTTACATTCCCATCAGTATCATTAAAATATGCCCGTCTTTCAGAATGGCCGATGATCACATACTCCGCTAATTCAGCAAGCATGAGGGGAGATATCTCTCCAGTAAACGCACCATTATCTTCCCAATACAAATTTTGTGCTCCCAGGTGAATGGTTGTGTCCCGGATCAGTTCTGCGATAGGAGCTAGCGCCGTAAAAGGCGGACAGATAATGCTCTCAACCCCGTTAATTCCCTCTAATCCTGGCAGTAGTTCTTTTACCAAAATAACCGATTCTTCCACAGTTTTATGCATTTTCCAATTTCCAGCAACACATGGTACCCGCATTCTTCCTCCATATTCAGTTTGCTTGACAGTTTTTACTGATCTGGCTGCAGCCTTAACGCTTCCTGGATCCACAGGGGCAGATTTTCAATTTGCTCAAGATCCAGCAATAAATCTCTGGCCTCCTCATAACGCCCCTGGGCAAATAGAATATCTGATTTAATCAGATAGACTTCTAACAAATCCGGTCTTTCCCGCATCACCTGATCTGCCAGGCGTTCAGCCACATCAGTTTTGCCTGTGAGCAGTGCTCTGCGGGCTTCCAGCAATTGACGAAGCGAAGGATCAAGATTTATCTCCGGATTAGACAATACTTCATGGGAAATTTCTTCGAATGCCGCATAATACAGGGCCTCACTGATCTTATTCTTCATTTCCTCAGGACCGAGTGGAGATCCTGTTTGGTCGGCCATGAGATAGCTATAAGCCGCGTAGGTCCAAATATCAATATCGGTTAGCCTATCTCCCAATTCAATGATAATCTCTGGATTTCCTTCTGCCAGCATATAGGCCTTCTGGAAGGCCTCCCGGGCTAATTGCGGCCGATCCGCTTCCAGATAAGCGACCCCCAATTGATAACGGTAGAAGGGATCATCCGGAAATTCTCTGATTAGCTGATTAAGGGATTGTATCTCCCCAAAAACCGGCTCGGATTTAATATTTGCTTCCTGAGTCAGTTTTTCTGCTGAAATTAAATCCGGTCCCGGCGGTTCCAGCGCATTGGTAATCACCATCGTTCCCAAACAGAGGGTTAATGAAGCGGGAATTGCCATCCACCAGATCCAGCCTGGAATTCCCTTTTTTCTAGTCTTTTCTCCAACAACTGAATCAGCTGTTCCTGCCGTAACAGCTGAATTCTCTTCCTCTGCCTCAACAGCTCTCTGGGTGGCAATCTGCCTTGTATCAGAGTTAAGCATCAGCGTAGGAGCTTCCCCATCCGAAGGATGTTCAACTATCAGCGTATCAAACGCTTTTAAGAACATAGCCATCATCTCGGAAACATTCTTGTACCGATCCTCTCTTTTCTTTGCCAAAGATTTCAGGATTGCCCGCTCGATATCCTCATTCAGGTCAGGATTCATGTCCCGGGGCAATGGCAGGGGACTGTAAATATGATCATGAATGACAGAAAATGGCGTATCCGCTTGAAAGGGAACCTCCCCCACCAGCAGTTCGTACATCATCACCCCTAAAGAATATATATCAGTACCGCTATCCAAACCTCCCATTCCCTTGGCTTGTTCGGGAGATATGTAGTGCGGAGTTCCCATCATCATCTGGCCTGAGAGAGTTGTCTGACTGGTTTCTGTCATCCTGGCCAATCCGAAATCAGCCAGGTAAACTTGTCCGCTTTTTTCTACTAGCACATTGGATGGTTTTATATCACGATGCAGCACACCTTCCTGATGAGCATAAGCCAGGGCGGATGAAATTACACGAAAAATATGCCTGGACTCTTTGTAAGTCAGTTTAGATTTCTCCAAACGTGCTTTTAATGTCTCACCCTGGACATATTTCAAAACCAGGTAAGGTCGATCTTCGTGTTCTGAGAAATCAAAAATGGGGACAATATTCGGATGGTCAAGCTTTGCGACTACTTTCGCTTCCCGCTGGAACCTGTCAATAAAACCGGGATGCTCCATGAATGCGGGATGCAGCGCCTTAATGGCGACATATCGATCAAGGCTGGGATGGTAGGCTTTAAAAACCGTGGCCATTCCCCCTTTCCCAAGCTTATCGATTAATCGATAAGGACCAACATTCTCACCAATTATAAACGGCATCTTCCGTTCTCCTTAAAATCCTTCCTGATTATACCTTACCAAAACCCGCAGACAGGGCCATGAAATTCTTCAATTTTGATTATAAGCTGGAATACGGGAGGAGAAACGGGTATCTAACAAAATAGCAAAGCGGTCCGCTAAAACAACAAGAAAAATCTCACTTTTATTGGATGAGGTTTTTATTTCCAACTCTGCAACTTGGACAATTTCACTCTTTAGAATCATCCCCCCCCGATACCGTAGACTCCTGCTTTTAGTACTTTCAAAGGTAGAAGGGCGCATTTTAACCGCACCGGTCCCAATTCGATTCCAAGCATATCCAGGATATCTTCTTTTGCCAATTCCTTAACAACCTCAAGGGATTTACCAATAATCGATTCCAACAGCAAATCGGCAGACGCCAGGGAAATTGCGCAGCCTTCACCGCTGAAAGCTGCCTCAGTCACGACCTGATTCTCATCTATTCGGACATCAATCCGGATATGGTCTCCGCAAGCTGGATTGTCATCCTCATAGGTAATATCGTTGGGCTCTAGCTCTCCTCTAAAGTGAGGAGTTTTATACCTATCGATAATGATTTCCCGGTAAAAATCTTCCATTTTTTATCCTATCCCCTCGCCTTACTTGAAGATATTCTTAACTTTCTGGATTCCATCGACAAATCTATCCACTTCGTCTAACGTATTATAGAGATACATACTTGCTCTTCCAGTCGCCGGAATGTTAAATTTAATATGGAGAGGCTGCGCACAGTGATGTCCAGCCCGGATAGCAATACCAGAACCATCCATAATTTGGGCAACATCATGAGCATGAATATCGTTGAGATAAAAAGAAATCACACCACCCTTTTTCTCTGCTGGAGGACCCAGAACAGTAAGATCTGGAATCTCCGCTAATTTTTCCATCGCATAGTTTGTCAGCAGACGTTCGTGTTCCTCAATTTTATCCATCCCCAATTCCAGGAGATAATCAACCGCCGCGCCAAAGCCTACCGCTTCGGCAATCGCCGGTGTTCCTGCTTCAAATTTATGCGGCAAATCATTTGCTTTAAATGACCGCAGTTCTACCCGCTTGATCATCTCTCCTCCACCCAGAAACGGAGGCATCTTTTCCAGTAAATCCTTTTGCCCATAAAGTGCTCCAATGCCTGTTGGTCCGCACATTTTATGAGCTGAAAATGCATAAAAATCAGCTTCTAGATCCACCACGTTTACAGGGAAATGAGGTACGGATTGCGCTCCGTCAACCAGGGTGACTGCACCAATAGATTTCGCATCGCGTATGATCTCTTTTAAGGGGTTTATTGTTCCCAGAACATTCGACATGTGAGTAAGGGCAAGCAGCTTCGGGTTATTTTTTAACAGCTTTTGGTACTCGTCAAGGTCCAAGACTCCTTCCGGCGTCACGGGAATAAAATCCAAAACCAGGTCCATCTCTGCCGCTAGCAGCTGCCAGGGAACAAGATTGGAATGATGTTCCATCTCTGTCAACAGAATATGATCACCCGCAGACAAGTTGTTCCTTCCCCAGGAAAATGCGACCAGATTAATTGCTTCAGTTGTATTACGAGTGAATATCAGCTGCTCAGTAGAGGGAGCATGAATGAACCTGACAATCTTTTCACGAGCTGTTTCGTAAGCGTGAGTAGCTTCTTCGGCAAGTTGGTGTATGCCCCGATGAATATTTGCGTTATTTTCCCGGTAATAGGCACTCATCGCTTGCAATACGACTTCAGGTTTCTGGCTTGTTGCAGCTGAATCCAGATAAATCAGCGGAACTCCAGGCCGGACTTCTCTTGATAGCACAGGAAAATCCTTCCGGACCTGCTGAACATCAAAACCTGTTGTCGTTTTAGCAGTCATGGAATACCAGCTCCAAATCAATATTCAATTTAAATACTATTTATGATTTTGTCCGGCGTTTCTTTACCGGTTTTCGGATATTTTGTGAGGTTACTGCACACCATAAAACCCGATCAGGTACCATCCACCCATCAGTCAAGTACACATTCTTATGGAATTGTACTGCTACTTTCTTATGTCCCCTCTTTACGACCACTCCATCCAGCCAATCGCGGACACGGCCATCCTCAAAATCATGATCACAAAGCACTTCTACATGGTCGCCTATTTCAAAAATCATATCATCTGCAGGCGGTGCTGAAAAAGGAATAGTTGCCAAGGTATCCTCCAAACAATTTGTAATAAAAACCAATTCTATCAGGCTTCTCTGAAAAGTGAATAGTACTGCCGAAAAACCACAGTATTACTTCAGCGAAAATCTATTTTTAATTTTATTCCAGATCTGTTCGCCTACTTCCTGCAAAGGAAACCTGGAAAAGATATCATCAAAGAAGCCCTGGATAACCAACTGTTCTGCTTCATGCCGGGGAATTCCCCGGGAAAGGAGATAAAAGAGCTGCTCCGGGTCAATTTTTCCTACTGTAGAACCGTGGGTACAGCGGACATCATTGTTCAGGATTTCCAATCCAGGAATGGAATCAGCTCTGACGTTTGAATTAAGGAGTAAATTTCGGTTTGCCTGGTAGCCGTCTATATACTGCGCTCCAGGAGCAACGTAGATCATCCCTCGCCAAACCGAACGGCTTTTCCCGTCTAACGCACCTTTAAAGAGCAGGTCGCTGGTAGTCCGGGGAGCAAGATGACGCTGCAGTGTATTATAGGAAAGATGCTGCGTCTGGTCCGCAAAAAACATGCCGGACACTCTTCCTTCAGCGCCTTGACCAATTAAGTCCACTGTAATGAAATGCTTAGACAAGGATGAACCCAGGGCTGCAATTTCCCATTCCAGGTATCCATCCCGATCAACAAGGGCTTTTTTATGACCAAAGCTCCATACTTGATCGCCGTAAGACTGAATTTCAGCAATTTTCAGGTTGGCGTTTTTACCAACGAATATCTCTACATTTTCTCCACTAAGAGAGGGTTGAGAATTTTTCTCAGGAGAAAACGATTCATGGATATAGGTCAAAGAGGATCCTTCCTCCAGATATACCAGGAACTGGAAAAAATGTGCTGTTCCTTCCCAGGGGGCAAACCCAATACTAAATAGCGTTTCATCGACTTGAACGCCCTTTGGAACATAAATGAAAATTCCATGATTAGCAAAAGCTGCTGTTGCTGCAGCAAATTTCCCGTCTCGGGGAGATACAATCTTTCCCAGAACTTTTTTCACTAAGTCAGGATGCTTTTCTGCCGCTTCAGTAAGGTTTGAGAAAATCACACCCTGCTTTTTAAGTTTTGCAGTTTGATTAATCTCCACTCCCGCCGGGCTGAGAGTGGCAATTGATTTTTTTGCCAGGATACTTTCTGTAAGAATACTGCCGGTGATATTCTCAGGAACCGCTTTACCATTTGGCAATTGAATCTTATTAAAATCAAATCCTGAAAGGGATGTTCTGCGCCAAGCTTCATCTTTCAGGGTTGGAAATGGCAGGTCCTGATAAGCGTTCCAGGCATCGGAACGAAATTCCCGCAAGAGGGCAGGAACCTTATCAGAATCCGCAATCATTTCGCGGGAAAAATCGAATCCCTTTTTAGGTTGTTTTCTTGCCATAATATTCCTTCATCAGCCAATTGATCCTTCCATTTGAAGCTGGATCAAACGGTTCATTTCTATCGCGTATTCCATCGGTAGTTCTTTTACCAGAGGCTCAATAAACCCCGAAACAACCATACCAGTTGCTTCTTCTTCAGTTAAACCCCTGCTCATCAGATAAAAAAGCTGTTCATCTTCCACTTTGGATACAGTAGCTTCATGTCCTATGTTGACATCTTGTTCATCGACCTCAATATAGGGATAAGTATCAGAGCGCGAAGTTTCATCCAGAAGAAGAGCATCACAGACAACATTGGATTTGACATTGGTGTTGCCCTTATTTACCCGTATTAATCCCCTGTAAGAAGCTCTCCCGCCATCTTTACTGATGGATTTTGAAACGATCTTGCTGGTCGTATCCGGCGCCAGGTGAATGATTTTGCCGCCGGTGTCATGCCGCTGCCCTTTGCCTGAAAAAGAAATCGAAAGAATCTCTCCATGAGCTCCCTTTCCTTCCAGCATGCAGGAGGGATACTTCATAGTTACTTTCGATCCCAGATTGGCGTCTACCCATTCCATGGTCCCATTTTCTTCCACACGAGACCGCTGAGTCACCAGGTTATAAACGTTATTTGACCAGTTCTGGATAGTAGTATAGCGGATCCGGGCACCCTTTTTCACAACAATTTCAATCACCCCGCTGTGAAGAGAATTGGTTGTATACGTAGGTGCTGTGCAACCTTCCACATAATGAACCTGGGAACCTTCATCAGCGATGATCAGGGATCTTTCAAATTGCCCGATATTGGCAACATTCAACCTGAAATAAGCCTGGAGCGGCAAATCCACTTTAAGACCCGGTGGTATGTAAACAAATGAGCCTCCCGACCAAACAGCGCTGTTAAGGGCAGCGTATTTATTATCGGTAAAGGGAATGATTTTGCCAAAATATTCCCGGAATAGTTCGGGATGTTCCCGAAGGCCATTTTCTATACTTTTAAATAAAACGCCCTGCTCTGCCAGCTGTTCCTGGATACTGTGGTAAATCATCTCTGATTCATATTGAGCACCCACTCCAGCCAGAAATTTTTGCTCTGCTTCTGGAATTCCCAGCCGATCAAAAGTATTCTTTATTGAATCAGGAATATCATCCCAGGATGATTCTTCTTTCTCGGTTGGTTTTACATAATAATAGATATCCTTCAGGTCCAGATCCGAAAGATCAGGACCCCAGGTTGGCTCTGGCCGTTTTTTAAAGTGCTCATATGCTTTTAACCGGTACTTGAGCATCCATTCCGGTTCGCCTTTCATCTGGGATATCTCTTCTACTACACCCTGATCCAATCCTTTCCTGCTTTTAAATACATGGACTTCAGGATCACTGAATCCATACTTATAATCACCAATACTTTCAATCAATTTCTCGTCATTCGGCATGAGAAATACTCCTAAAATTTAACGAAGGAAAGCGCCTTCTAAAAAGAAACCTATACGGCGTGCTTCTCCCGCAACCACTCATACCCCTCTTCTTCCAAGCGGAGAGCCAGCTCAGGGCCGCCAGATTCAACAATCCTGCCATTCAACATCACATGAACAAAATCTGGTGTGATGTAATTTAATATTCTCTGATAATGGGTAATTACCAAGATGCCCTGGTCTTTTTTGTTGACAGCTTTGATCCCATGGGCCACGATCTTCAAGGCATCAATGTCTAATCCGGAATCAGTTTCATCCAGAATAGAAATCTTGGGTTCCAGAGTGGCCATCTGCAAAATCTCAACCCTCTTTTTCTCTCCCCCGGAAAAACCATCATTTAGATACCTTCCGGCAAACGATTCATCCATGTCAAGGAGAGCCATTTTTTCTTTTAGTTTTTTTCTGAAATCAGGAATCGAGATGCCTTTATCTTCAGGATTCTGTCCTTTCCGATGGGCATTAATGGCTGTCCGCAAGAAGTTAGCAACCGATACTCCTGGCACGGCAACTGGATATTGAAAGGCCAGGAATAATCCCAGCTTGGAGCGCTCGTTTGGATCCAAATCCAACAAATCCTTTCCATCCAGAGTTGCCTCTCCCTCTGTAATTTTGTACTTGGGGTGACCCATTAATGCATATGCCAGGGTTGACTTTCCCGTCCCATTAGGCCCCATGACTGCATGAACTTCACCTGATTTTATTGTGAGATTCACGCCTTTTAATATTTCAGTATCTTCAACACTTACTTGGAGATTATTAATAACCAACTCAGACATTTATAACCGCTCCAATCATTGATTTTTGGTATTTTACCCATTTTTTCGACAGGGCAAATTGTAGCATAATTCCCCTGATAAGTCAATATTTAAGATAATTATCATATAAATTATTGACATTTATTTCCTTCGATGTTAGACTTTTTATGAAAGGTTAAATATACCTGTGAAAATTCAATGATTAATAACACCCGAAATGGAGTTCTTCGAGCCCTTCTCCTTCATCAACGGAGAACTGTGAATGATTTAGCTGAAGCTGTGGATATTAATCCTATTTCAGTTCGTCATCATATCACTAAACTGGAAGCGGAGGGTTTAATTCAGTCAGAAGAAGAACGGCACGGAGTCGGAAGACCCCGTTTGGTATACAGCTTAACCAACAAGGGTATGGAGCAGTTCCCCCAACGGTACTTGCAATTATCCCTTCATTTGCTGCAGCAGTTAAAAGCTAACCTCTCTGAGAAGGAACTCGGTGAAATATTCCAGAATCTGGCCAGAGAAATTGCCGGTGAACTTACTAAGGACGTCAACCTGGAGAATCTAACGCTGGAAGAACGACTTCAACTTCTTCAGGAAGTGTTAACAGCAGAAGGATATACAATCAATTTGCAGGAAGAAGAAGGCTATTATCATCTGGTAGGAGCAAGCTGTCCCTACCATCATGTTGGGGAAGATTATCCTGAGATTTGTGCAGTTGACAAGGAATTAATCACCCATTTTATCTCCTCAACACCAGTGCGGATTGAATGCATTCTCGAAGGAGATAAACAGTGTAAGTACCTGATTAAAAAACCCACTGAACAAGGATAACAATGTCGTTAGAAAATTGGCAATTAAAGAGTACAATTCCAGAACTGGCCGATACACTTCATCAAGGGCTGCAGAACGTAATGGACCCGGAACTGGGGATGAATATCATTCAATTAGGGCTGGTTAGAGATGTGCAAATCCAGGATGATAAAGCTCTCGTTACTATGATTTTTACCACTCCATTTTGTCCTTACGCCCCACAGTTAATGGAAGCTTGCCGCAGCAAAACAGAAGAAGTCCTTGGAATACCAACATCAATTGAGATGGGTCGGGAGTTCTGGGACCGCTCCTTTATGGAAGATGACCCTGTGGATTGGGGTTTGTACTAAATCAGCATATCCAGTGTTCGAAACTCAGATAACCACGAACTCATTAAGCTGTGTTATAACCAATAGTATCCAAACCACCCCAGCTGAACAAACCGGCTGGGGTTTTCTATAGCAGCAGGAGAAACTCAGATGAGACCTTCACTCAATCTTCTCACAAGTGAGACAGTTCAAAAAATCATCGATGAGGGATTCGCCTTGCTGGAAAATCCCGGGATTGAACTTCACAATCAGGATGGCAAGGAGCTGCTCCTTGCAGCTGGAGCTAAAGCAGACCTTAACAGCCAGGTCGTTAGAATTCCTGAAAAAATCGTCCGGAGTGCGTTGGAGAGCTGTCCAAATTCCTTTGCTCTTTACAATCTCAGGGGAGATCCAATTATTCAGTACGGATCAAGTCAAGTCCATTTTAATCCCGGCTCATCAGCCCTTACTATCCTTGATCGGGGAACCCAGAGAGCTCGTGAGGCGGTAACTGAAGATTTTATCCAATTTATAAAATTAGTTGAGATGCTTCCCCAAATAGATGCCCAGAGCACGGCCTTAGTCTGTTCAGATGTAACAGAGGAAATTAAAGATTTATACCGTCTGTACCTGGCATTAAATTACATGTCCAAGCCAATCGTTACCGGCGCTTTCCGAATTGATACCTGGGAGATTATGAAGAATCTTCTGGTTACAGCTGCAGGCGGATTAACGAACCTTCAAAAAAAACCGCTGGCTATCTTTGATGTCTGCCCCTCCCCTCCTCTAAAATGGAGCAATCAAACCTGCCAGAATTTAATCGATTGTGCCAGGTTCGAAATTCCACTCCAGATAGTACCCATGCCCATGGCAGGAGCGACTTCTCCGGTAACTTTGGCCGGCGCGGTTGTCCAGCATACAGCAGAATGTTTAAGCGGGATAACAATTGCTCAATTGGCAGGAGAAGGAGCAAGGATAGTCTGGGGTGGATCTCCAGCTATCTTCGATATGAAAAACAGCACAACTCCGATGGGAGCTGTAGGTACCTGGATGATTGATGTTGCCTATGCGCAAATCGGACAGGCTCTGCAGCTGCCAACTCAAGCCTACCTCGGCATGTCTGATGCAAAGGTTGTAGATGCCCAATGTGGGCTGGAAACTTCTGCTGGAACTATCCTGGCTGCCCTGTCCGGCGTAAACATGGTTTCCGGTGCCGGCATGATGGCCTTTGAAAACTGCCAGAGCCTTGAAAAATTAGTTATTGACGCTGATATTATCGGGATTGCAAAACATCTCAGCCGGGGTATTCAGATTAGGGATAATCCCATTGCCCTGGATCTGATCCGGGAAGTTGGCCACCAATCAGAGTTCATCATCCACGATCATACTCATCGCTGGTTCAAAGATGAATTTTATTATCCCTCTCCCATTATCGACCGCCAAACAGCAGAAGAATGGGAAAGAAACGGGGCACTAAACAGCTGGGATCGGGCAAAAGACCAGGTCAATACACTGATTGCCAGTTATGAAGAGCCAACCCTGGATCAATCCACCCGCGATGAAATGCGCCAAATCACAACTCGTGCTGCCCAAAATTTCGGCATGGCAAAACTCCCGCCTCTACCAGGTTAAGAACTCCAGGAACCTAATCCTTATTACAGATTTCCTCTATTATTGCAGCTCCCGGTAGAGACTTTATCAATCTTCCCCACCCCGGAAACCAGTCCTGGTGAAACTATTATCTACCGGATTTCTTACCACCTGTTCACCCTTCCCAAATACTTCCATCTATGCTAAACTCTCCCTCGGTCACCTAACCAATTTACTTTCCGTTTCCGGCGTGCTGACCACACTGTCTGGAGACAAGCCCGAGGAAAGGAGGATATGATGCGAGACTACGAACTCGTCATAATCGTTACCCCGGAATTTGAAGAAGAAGCAACAGCTGAAATTGTAGAAAAAGTAAAAAGCTGGATAACTGATACAGGGGGATCCATTGAATCTTTTGAAGAGTGGGGAAGACAAAAGTTCAGCTACTTGATCGACAAACACAAAGAAGGCCAATATTTCCTTTTCAATTTAAAACTGGAACCATCTGCAGTTGCTACTCTTGAACACAATTTCCGCCTTCAAGAATCCATATTGCGCTTCCTGATTATCAATCAGGAAGATTAATTCACCAGGAGCAGGTTCTACCTGCTCCGGTATTTGGATAGAAAAAGCAGCTGGTTAGATTTTTCTTCGTTAAGGAGCCATTCTATGACCAGAGGTCTGAATAAAGTAATGCTCATTGGAAGATTGGGCCATGAACCTGAGATGCGCTATACACCATCAGGTCGTCCATTAACCAAATTTCAATTGGCCGCGAACCGCAGCTGGAAGTCAGCAGATGGTGAGAAAAAGTCAGAAACCGAATGGTTTAATGTAGTCACCTGGGGAAAGCTGGCAGAGATTTGCAACCAATACCTTACCAAAGGACAGCAAGTATACATTGAGGGACGTCTACATACCCGGCAGTGGCAGGATGAGGAAGGCGGCAATCATTCAACAGTGGAAGTGATCGCCCAGGAAATGCTCATGCTGGACAGCAAATCCGGAGAACTGGAATCAGAGCCTGGCGAAGGCACCTTTTCAGAGGATGAATATCCCTTTTAATTTGAACTAGATATAAACTACTTTTAAGGAGTTGATAATGGCAGAGAGAGAGAGAAAACGTTACGACAGAGAGAAATATCATAGGGAAAGAGAATGCAGGTTTTGTGCAAACCCTAAAATGACCATTGATTATAAAGATATTGAGACACTGGGCCGATTTGTGAGCGATCACGGAAAAATCCGGGCCCGGCGACAGACCGGCACCTGCGCGAAACATCAGCGGCAGCTGGCCAGGGCAATCAAGCGATCACGCCACCTGGCTCTTCTTCCCTTTACAGGAGAATCCCTCCGCTAGGATAACCTTCAGCTATTAATTACTCTCTAGTAAAAAAAACGGAAACTATCATGCCTCGAAAAAATAAGTTTGTTGCTCAGAAAGAAAAAGAAGACCTTCAAAAAAGGACTATCATCATATCCACAATAGTGGTCCTGGTTGCTGTTTTCAGTTTGGTTGCCTATGGTGTGCTGGACAAATATGTCCTGAAACCAAAAACACCTATCGTTCAACTGGACTCCAGGAATGTTAATGTTGTTGAATTTGAACAACGGGTCCGGTATCAAAGATTTCAGATTATCAATCAAACCTATCAGTTGATTGAATTTGTCCAGAGTTTAGGCGGAACGCCAGATATATTTGCCTATTTTGAACAGCAGATAATATTGGCTACCACACAGCTCTCACAACCTCTTTTAATCGGGGAAGAAGTGATTCAAACCATATCCGACGATCTCATAATCCTTGCGGAAGCTGAAAAAATGGGAATCGAAGTGGATGAAGCTCAAATTGATCAGGAAATCAGGTCAGTTTTCGGCTACTTCCCCGAAGGGACTCCAACACCTATCCCCATCAATGAACCGCTTCCGACTTCTACAATGACCTCTCTGCAGATGACACTTGTCCCCCCAACAGATTCACCTGAAGTGGATCAGGAAGAAAATCAAAGCACTTTGCCGACAAATACTCCCCAGATTGAGGAAGCCCCGGAAGGCGAACCAGATCCTACTGCAACTCCGCTGCTAATACCCACAGAGTACACCCTGGACCTTTATGAAGTAAACTATCAGAATTACATGGATGTACTAACCAATGAAGAGATCAAAGAGCAGACTTTCCGGGACATGGTAGGAATGTATCTCGTCAGGAAAGAATTGATGAATATCTTATCAGCGGATATTACTCAGACTCAGGAGCAGATATGGGTTCGTCATATTCTTGTTGAAGATGAACTAACCGCCCTGGAAGTCACTGACAAATTGGCTGACGGGCAGGATTTTGTCGTCCTGGCAGCAGAATATTCCTCAGACGAAACCAACAAAGACAACGGAGGAGATTTGGGTTGGTTTGCCCTCGGTATGATGGTTCAGCCCTTTGAAGAAGCTGCCTTTGCGCTTGAAGTGGGTGAAATCAGTGATCCAGTTCAAACCGATTTCGGCTGGCACATTCTGCAGGCCCTCGGCAAAGAACAAATGCCAATTGATGAAGCGGCATTAGAAAATCTACGAAACCAGGCTTTTTCTGAATGGATGATCGAAAAAAGGCTCGAGTACGAAGTGGAAATAAATGAGGACTGGATTTCCTTTGTTCCAAGCGAACCAGTATTGCCTCAGGAAGTGATTGATTATATTCAATTCCAGACTAGTCAGCAGCCCGCCCCAGCCGTGGGTCCGTAGCAATAAATGTTAAATCCAATAACTAAAACCCCCGCAGCCGGAAACGGATTGTGGGGGTTTTTTTTATAATATGTCGGATATATGTTTGGAGATCAACTGCTGGATACCTGATTCAGCATACTCAAGCATCGTATCCAGAACTTCCCGCGAGAATGTAGATCCTTCCCCGGTACCTTGAATTTCGATAAATTCCCCCGCTTGATTCATCACAACATTGAGATCTGCTTCGGCTTGTGAGTCTTCAGCATAATTTAGATCCAGGACAGGAGTGCCAGAAAGGATACCAACACTAATTGCTGCCACTGGAGATAAAAACACTTCAGATGAAATGGATCCTCCCTCCACCAAGTCCTTCAAAGCCAGGCAGAGAGCAGCATATCCGCCGGTAACGGACGCGGTTCTGGTTCCGCCGTCTGCCTGCAGTACATCGCAATCGACAATGAATGTCCTGTTTCCCAGCAAGCCAAGATTAAATCCTGCCCGGAGTGATCTTCCGATCAACCGCTTGATTTCCTGGGTTCTGCCGCTAAGACCCTGAGTTTCCCTTCTTACCCGGATTGTAGTTGACCGCGGTAAAAGTGCGTACTCAGCTGTAATCCAGCCGCCTGGTAAATCATTTTTCTCCATCCATGCCGGCACCTGGTCCTCAATACTAACATTGCACAGGACCCGTGTATTCCCAATAGAAATGAGAACTGATCCTTCGGGATAATCAACATAGTCCAACACAAATTCCACGGGACGAATTTGGTTATTTTTTCGTCCATCATTTCTGATCATGAATAAATCCTTACTTGTTTTTCAGAGAAAAGATAGTTACCCAGGGCAACCAGACCAACATTTTGATCTAAAAACTTAATGTTCCAAAATCTGGCTTAAGAACAACTTTGTCCGGTCGTGTTGGGGATTATTGAATAAACCATCTGGTGTGGTATGTTCCACAATCTTACCGAAGTCCATGAAAATCACTTCATCCGCTGCAGAACGAACAAATCCCATTTCGTGGGATACGCAAACCATGGTCATGCCTTCCTGGGCTAAATCCATCATGACGTCCAATACTTCCTTGATCATCTCCGGGTCCAATGCACTTGTCGGTTCATCAAAAAGCATAATCTTTGGATTCATTGCCAATGCCCGGGCAATGGCAACACGCTGCTGCTGACCTCCTGACAAATTGGCAGGATAAGAATCGGCTTTTTCTGGAATTCCGACCCGCTGAAGTTTTTCAATGGCAATTTGCTCAGCTTCTGCCTGGGATCGATGCCGGACCACTCTTTGAGCCAGGGTAACATTTTCCATAGCAGTTAAATGAGGAAAGAGATTAAAGAGCTGAAACACCATTCCGATTTCCGCCCGGATTTCATTGATCTGTTTTGTTGCATGAGTCAATTTTTCTCCATCTATCCAGATCTCTCCACTAGTGGGTTCTTCCAGGTGATTAATACAGCGCAGCAAAGTAGATTTTCCAGAACCACTGGGACCAATTACAACCACAACTTTACCCCGTTCGATGTCAATGCTTACCCCATCAACTGCTTTAATAGTGCCAAAATGTTTATGCAGATTCTTGACTACAATTATGTGATCTGAATTACTCATGGGTTTTTAACCGCCTTTCCAGAAGCTGAACCAGCAGGGACAGCATTACAGTCATTGTGAGATACATAACTGCCAGAACAATATAAGCTTCGCGGAAACGGAATGTGCTTCCCGCGTATAATCTGGCAACCTGGGTGATATCCCGGACAGCAAGCACCGACACCAGGGAAGAGTCCTTCACCATGGCTACGAAGTCATTGCCAAGGGCCGGCAGCACATTTCGGATTGCCTGGGGGAGAATGACGTAACGCATAGATTGA
>Ga0255372_10020_pt2 | contig 26288 bp, 25 predicted proteins | sample ANMaggSeSYBR01E8_FD_182092 | JGI IMG/M metagenome (GOLD analysis project Ga0255372, IMG submission 182092) | Sediment cell enrichment communities from methane seep in Santa Monica Basin, California, United Staets - ANME aggregate JGI... | ecosystem: Environmental > Aquatic > Marine > Cold seeps >...
AATAACCCCTGGCGAGATCCTTTCTCAGGACCCTCCCAGGCTCGTTCAATTATCTGTTCATAAGGCATAATTTGCTTCCTGGGCTGTTCCAAATGTAATTAGCGCTGCCTTTTTTTCTCTCAGCTGATTTGGTTGAAAGGAGAGAAGAAAACCCTCGCCTGTATATAATTTGGCAATTAATTACCGTCCAGGGAGGCGAATTTAAGATTTTCAGCCCTCCAGCTGAAATCAATACAGGATTATTTATCGAATTGATTCTTCCTGGGTCTATCTTGGAGCATGATCAACGTGAATCTGACAGGGATTTACTCCAGGAACACACTCAGGCTGGCAGAATATTAGTGGCAGATTCTCAACCAGAATACCAGGTAATATTTAAAAAAGAGCTGGAAAAGATAGGTTACCGTGTGGATTTGGCCGTGGAGGGCAGCTCTGCTCTGGATATGGCTCAGGTAATTAACCCAGATCTGGTGGTGATTGACAGAAACCTGGCCGGACTGGACGGTTTGATGATCACCCAGGGCATAAGACGCTGGTCAGCAGTACCGATACTAATGGTCAGTTCCAAAACAAATCCAGATGACCTGATCCAAGCTTTCCAGGCAGGGGTTGATGATTTTGTGAATAAGCCATTTCTGGTAGATGAAATTCTGGTCCGAATTGAGGCACATATCAGGAGAGGAAAACAATCCAGCCCTGATCTTGCGCCTGATGTGTTTAACTCAGGTGATCTAAGAATTAACTATTCAACCAGGCAAGTGTGGTTAAGGGGAAAGATAGTAGAACTTACACCTATAGAATACAATCTTCTCTCGTATATGTCACAGCACAGGAAGCAAATTATGCCTTATGAACAGATAATTGAACGAGCCTGGGAGGGTCCTGAGAAAGGATCTCGCCAGGGGTTATTTGTGCATATGCGGCGGTTGAGGAAAAAAATTGAAGATGATCCAAAAAATCCCAGGTTAATCCAGAACAAGTGGGGCGTGGGATATATTTTTTCCCCCTGAGGAAAGGGGAGTGTTTGACAAAAAATATAAAGTTTGTCATAATTTGAACTGGAGCGAGGGCAATAAAAATGGTCTCAGTTGGAAAAAGTTACTGCCTGCAGAACAAAACGGCAGTTGATCTATTTTGAAGGAAAAAAGAAAGATTACGCGCCAGGAACACCAGATCTGGGAGTTAAAAGAAAAGTTTTATGGAGAACGAGAATTTGGAACATCAGGGTGAAAATCAATCCCGGGAAGAAGATTCCTCGATGGAGCAGCCGGGATGGTTCAAGGATTTTGTTGATCATTATGATGTTGATAAACCCCAGCAAGGAGAAATCCTGAAAGGAACAATTTTGAGTATTCAGGAAAGTTCAATTTTGCTTGATGTAGGATTCAAGCGTGATGCAATTATTCCTGGGCAAGATCTTGAAAAAGTAGATCAAGAGATCCGCCAGGGGCTGGCTGTTGGTGATGAGATTTTTGTCAGTGTTCTCAGAACTCCTCTGGGGGATGATGATTTACTGGTCTCTTTGCATAAGGCTTTATCTAAGAAAACCTGGATAAAAGCAGAGGAATTAGCCCAGGGGGGTGAGTTAATTGAACTCGAGGTTGTCGACCAGAACCGGGGAGGCTTACTGGTTGCATACGAAACCTTAAGAGGGTTTATTCCTAATTCACACATACCATCCATTCGCAGAGGGATGAGCGCTCAAAAGACAGGGGAAATAAAATCGGGATTAATGGGGAAATTATTGCCTGTTAAAGCGATTGAAGTGGATCAGAAAGAAGGACGGTTAGTATTTTCTGCCCGGGTTGCTCAAAAAGACCAAAAACAGAAGAGATTAAAAGAAATTGAAGTTGGGACAGTGATCAAATCGCGGGTTGTTAATGTCGTTGATTTTGGCCTTTTTGTGGACCTTGAAGGAGTAGATGGCTTGGTTCACAAATCAGAAATTGATTGGTTCCGGGTTAATAAACCTGCAAAACTCTTTAAAGCAGGCGACGAGATTAAAGTTAAAGTTGTGGGAGTTGACCTGGAAAAGGAAAGGGTCAGCCTCAGCCGTAAAGCGCTGCTTCCTAATCCTTGGCATGAATTGGTCGAGAAATACAATGAGGGTGATCTGGTTGATGGAAAAGTAATTTCAGTCCTTGATTTTGGCGCTTTTGTTGAACTCAAGGAAGGATTGCAAGGGCTGGTACATGTCAGCGAAGTCGGTTATGAAAATATCGAAGATCCAAAAAGTGCTGTTAGGAAGGGTGATTTAGTATTGGTCCGGATCATGGGAATTGACCCAGGAAGGGAGCGGGTCTCATTAAGCATGCGGCGGGTGCCTGTTTCAGAACAAATGGATTGGATGATGAACCTTGAAGATGCGCAAGAAGGTTTGTTGGTAGACGGCGGCGAAGCTGAGCCAATTGCTGAAATTATAGAAGAAATAGAAGAAGTTCAGGAAGATATTGATAAAAAGCCAGTTGGTGATGAAGGAGATTTAGATAAACCGGATGATAAAGAACTGGAGAGTTTAGTAACTGACCAGGAGGAATCGTCAGTAGAGGAAAGTTCTGAGGGGAATTTAAATGAAGAAACCTCCTCCGAAGACGGGGAATCAAAAGAAAAGTAGGATTCCAAATCAGTCTTGAGAGAAAAAAAGGCAGCGCTAATTACATTTGGAACAGCCCTTAATAACTTAATCTAACGGGGGAAACGAAAGGACAACAATTCAAACCCTGGACACCTAAACAAACCATCCTGATGCCCTCCAGTCTGGATAAACTCAGCGGTGAAAGATACCTGGCGCGAGTGGATGGCGAATTGATCGATCGTCTGGATTTCACTCCTGTGGAAAGGCGCAAATCTGAATGGCTGGATAAAGTGTAACGCGATATTGATAACAAAATACTCGCCTTGATTGAATGTAAAGTTTAGAGTTTTAATGAAATAAAGCAAGAGGAATTGTCAGGGAAGCAAAAATATAGTATACTGGGGGGGAGTATAGCTCAGAAGAGAGGTATCATTACAATGCCATTATATGAATATAAATGCAGCAGCTGTGGAAAAACTTTTGAGGAACTTGTAAGTTTTTCTGAAGCAGATCTGACGCCAACCTGCCCGAATTGCGGAGAAGATGACACGCAAAAGAAGATTTCCGCGGTAGCATCATTCAGCACTTCTTCCAGCGGGAGCATGTCTTCTGGCGGGTGCGCACCGGGCGGCCAGTTTACCTGAGCAGGGTGACAATCCCAGCCGTGTGCTGTTTAATAACCAAACCACCTTATGAAAATTGAGAATCTGGAGACAAAGAACAAATTGATCAAACGTCTGCGCCGAATTGAGGGGCAGGTACGCGGAATTCAAACTATGCTGGAAGAAGAACGGGACTGCCGGGAAATCATGCAGCAGCTTTCGGCTGTATCGTCAGCAATTAAATCTACCAGCAGAGCATTCTTCCATGATTATGGGACAATTTGTCTAACAGAAATGGACGGAGAGATAGTATCCGGAAAAAAATCAGACCAAAAAGCTCGCAATGAGAAAATGCTGCAAGAAATGATCGCGTTATTGGATAAAACTCCTTAACGGTAGTATCTAAAGTAATTATTTTCCTTTTCACCCAGAGGTAAACGAAATATTTTTCAATTTCAAATTGAACCAACACTCCCGTGTTGGGATTCTGGGCGAAGCGATTTTCGCTCTGGCATCACCTGTCACCTGGATAAGAGCACAGGGGGAGGAGAGATTGGTTTGAATTCTTATGTCCAACAATGCCAATTACCAGGGGGCGGCCCTTTGATTGTTTAAAAAGATGGATCCAAGGTGAGTTTTGTTGTTTCCTCCGACGGCGGGAATTCGTCTTCTATTTCTTCACATTGGCATTGGTTTCCCTCTGAACAATCCCTGCAGCAATAAATGAGATCATCTATTGACACTGGTTCCCAGCGAATCTCTATGCCGCAACCATCACACCAGAAAGTATCTTTGTAGCGAACCATCTGACACCTCCTTCGGAAGGGGTACTTCCGAGCTGCATGGGTATTATAAAAAATTATAAGCCTGAGGTATCACGAGCCCGATGAAAGGACAGATAAAGTACTCGCCTGATTTCACTATAACAAATATTGGGATGGATTTCAAGATTTGACTATTTAACGGGCTTAGATGTTAAGCCATCTGCTGGCAGCTTCCGCTAGTTCTGCTAAAGGGCCAGTTTGGATTGTACAGTCTGGTAGGGAGCTCAGGAATAATGATCCGTATCTTTTATTGAGCAGTCTGTTATCAAAAACAGCAACGACCCCAACATCCTGTTTTGAACGAATTAACCTGCCGAAACCCTGCCGGAAGCTGAGAATTGCTTCAGGGAGCATGTATTCTTGGAAAGATTCCTGATAGGTTTCTGATCGGGCGGCAACGACAGGGTCAGATGGTACCTGAAAGGGTAATTTTGCGATGACCAGAACAGATAGATCTTGACCTGGGATATCCACACCCTCCCAGAAGGCGCGGGTTCCCAGCAAAACTGCTTGTTCAGCCTGGCGGAAGCTTTTTAGCAAGGTATGTGGCGATGGTCCGCTTCCCTGTTCATAGACAATAATTCCTTCCTGGGCCAGGGGTCCGGTGATGGCTTCTGAAGATTTTTGTAGTTGGCTGTACGAGGTAAATAAAACCAATGTGCGACCACCGGTAGCTTTACAGAGGTCAATCAATCCCCGGTTAATGTTCATTTGATGTCCCCTGATGTCGGACGGGTCAGGGATATCATCAATCAGGTAAAGAAGGGCTGAGTTTTGATAATCAAATGGCGAGCCGAGTGCCAGTTCTTCCGCATCATCAGCTTGCAGGCGGCTGCGGATATAATCAAAATTACCTGCGGTGGTTAACGTAGCAGAGGTTAATATGACAGCTCTTTTTTCGAACCAGATATACCTTTCCATCAGGTTACCAATATGCAGAGGAGCAGCCTGGATAGCTACGGCAGGCCTTTGAGGATGGCTCTCGACCCAGTAAATCATATTCGGATCTGGTTCAAAAACCAGGTCATCAATATTTTCATACATTTCGTATAGTTCTCGGGAAGCTTCTCTCAGATCATTGAGTATGGGCTCGTATTGTTTCTCGTCTGATTGATCAGCCTGCAGTATCTCGCTAATGCCTTCCCACAGTTTTTGGATGTCTTCAAGCAGTCCATGAAGCGATTGACGTGCTTGGTCCCAGGCAGATTCTATCTCCTCCCAATCGGGCTGTAATCTTGTTGAATTTTGAATTCTGACTTGTTGAGTATAACGTCCAATTGGTTTCCCTCCCCGATTCCGCTCTAAGAATGTGTTAATGGACCGGAAGAACTCGTCCATCCGGCTTTCTGTTTTAAAGGAGCGGTCAATAATATTTTGAGTTATTTGATTTAATGCCCCGTAATCACTTGGCGAGAGGGTATTTTGACCCAGAGAGATTATCCAGCTTAATATACCTTTTTTCTGATCTCCCAGGGTCTTCAAAGTCCGCCGAAGATTGGATTGTGATGTGTAGAAACTGAGCGCATTGGTTGTAGCGCTCTCGAGGTGATGAGCTTCATCAATCACCAGGGTGTCATATTCCGGCAGGACCCTGTTTCCGGTTGCCACATCTGCCAACAAAAGGGCATGATTCACCACAATGAGATGTGAGCTGTGAGCTGCCTGCCGGGCTCTGTAGAAAGGGCAGCGCCCACCGGTTCTCTTTAGGCATCCTTCTGTTGAACAATCTTCGTGTTCAGCGGAAATCCGGTTCCAGATTCGGCGTTCCTGGGGTCCGTTAAGGTTGATTTCACCCCGATCACCTGATTGACTGGTTTCCAGCCAAACCAAAATCTTGCCCAGTACGCGCATTTCATCAGCAGACTTTGGTTTGCTTTTCCGCAGGGATTCAAGATGATGGGGGCATAAATAATTGGACCTGCCCTTAAGAACTGAGGCCTTGCATTTCAGGTCCATGGTTTCCAAAAGCATAGGGATATCTTTAGTGATCAGCTGATCCTGAAGATTGATTGTATTTGTAGAGATAACCACACGCTGCTGATTCTTCACTGCCCATAAAGCAGAGGGAATTAAATAAGCCAGAGATTTTCCGATACCGGTTCCTGCCTCAATTAGATAATGGCGGCCTTCTGAAATAGCCTTGGCAGCTGCCCTTAACATTTCTAATTGTTCAGAACGATGCTCATATTCGGGAAATTGTTTATGGAATGGACCTCCTGGTTCAAGAATGGAAGATACTTCTTCCAGGTCTAAGCCTTTCAGCCGGGTATTGGGCTGCAGCGGTGCTGTTTCCTGGGGAGGGGGCATGACCAGCAGGGGATTCTGATAGGCCTCTAAAGATACCCCCGGATTACTGGACTGTTTTTCCTGCAGAGCCCAGGAAAATGGGAGGTTTCCTTCCCAGTTAGTGTTTTTTCCCAAACGGGCAATTTCAGACAACAAACCAAGAGGCAGATCCAGAATTAGCTGGTACAAGAGATGATATATTGCTTGAGTAACCTTGGTATCATCCAGCGCCCGGTGTGTCGCCCTCATTGGAACTGAAAGCGACTGGCCTAAAGCTCGCAGGTTATATCGCCCTTCAGCAGGCAAAACTACGGAGGCCATTTCATAAGTATCGATGGCTTTGTTCTTCTTAAGGATGCCTTGTTTTCTCAAGAAAGAGAGGTCGAACTTGACATTATGTCCCACGACCGGTGTGTCTTTGGTAAAATCAGCCAATTGTTCAATGACTTCTTCAACCGGGGGAGCCCCGCGGACCATAGCGTCTGTGATTCCGGTCAGTTGGGAGATAAATGGAGGAATATTTCTTCCAGGATTTATCAGAGAGTTAAATTCTTCTTCAATTTTTGAACCTGAAAAACGGACCGCTCCAATTTCAATGATTCTGTCATTTTGTGAGTCAAGTCCGGTAGTTTCAATATCCAGAGCAACCAGTGTGTTTTTCATAATGATTCAGGTAAAGTTCCTGCGATTATTTGTTAGAAGTAATGCAGATCTATAACTTGCTGGTGCAAAATAGATTTAATCCTTTAGGTTTGGCCAAATGCGTGAAGGATACGGGAAATATGCTTTGCGCCTTTGAGGTACAAATCAATCCGGATATTTTCGTTTGGCGCATGGGCATTACCCCCGGGATAACCAATTCCTGTTGTGACAACTGGCAAATTTAATGTATTCACAAAGGCATAGTTAGGACCGGATCCGCCTACCATTGGCACAAGCTGCATGGTTTCCCCAAAAGCATCTGTAGATGTCTCAACTACCAGTTTAACGAAGGGATGATCCGGGTCTGTCCGGGCAGGTGGCCCTCCCCCTAAAAATTCTATTTCTACATCGGGGAATCCTTCTCGATCGAGATGCTCCCGTAATTGTTTTAATACCTGTGTAGGTGTTTGATTTGGTACCAATCTGAAATCAACTTTTGCCGATGCTTTAGCGGGCAAAACGGTTTTTGACCCTGGCCCCTGGTATCCAGAAGTTAAACCACAAATTGTGCAGGTTGGTTCAAACACACTTGCAACCCTTAGTTCGGTTTCGTTTTGATAGTCTTTGAGGAACTTGTCAATACCATAACGGGATTGGTACTCCTCCCTGACGGGAGGAAGTTCTGAAAGCATTTGAAGATCTCTCTCAGAGGGGGGCAGGATTGAGTCATAAAAATCTGGCAGCCGGATATGTTCTTCTTGATCCTTGAGAGTACTCAAGGCCCAATTCAAGCGCCAGGCGGCATTGGGGAATAGAGACCCGCCAAGTCCTGAATGAACATCCATTGCCGCAGTTTGGACGGATAATTCAACATAACATATACCCCTAAGGCCCAGGTATTGCAGGGGAATATCACGGTGATCTACTCCTCCAAATTCCCAGATACAGGCATCGGCAGCCAATAATTCCTGGTGAGTCTCAACGAATTGGGGAAGGTGAACGCTGCCGATTTCCTCTTCTCCTTCCAGGATGAATTTAACGTTGCAGGGCAGGTCACCATAAACATTAAGCAGAGCGTCAATCGCAAATAATCTGCTGGTAAAATGACCCTTATCATCGCTAATCCCCCGCCCATAAATTTTACCCTCTCGTTCCTCTGGTTCAAACGGAGGAGAAGTCCACAAGTTAAATGGTTCCGCGGGTTGAACGTCATAATGATTATAGATCAACAGGGTTTTATCGATGATTCCTTGTCGGTGAGCAATCACCACGGGATAACCCTCTGTTTCGTATAAATCAGCTTCAAATCCCCTGGCTTTAAGCATATCCTTCACCATCTGAGCAGTTTCTGTCATTCCCAGGTTTTGAGCAGCTACGCTGGGTTGAGCGCAGAGGGTTTTTAGTTCATTTAAGCTGGAGTGCAAATTGGATTCCAGGTAATTATCAACAGCGGTGAAATCGGTCATTGGTTTACTCCTGCAGCATGGCTTCAATTCTGGCGACGATTAAATCTAACGCTACAGTGTTATATCCACCTTCCGGGATAATCACACTGGCGTAGCGTTTTGAAGGTTCTACAAATTCAAGATGCATGGGGCGGACAGTCTCCAGGTATTGATTTATCACGGACTCAGTTGTCCGTCCACGCTCTTCGATATCTCGTTTTAGCCGTCGAATAAAGCGGATATCCGCATCGGTATCTACGTAAATTTTTAGGTCAAATAAATCTCGGAGGTTTGGCTCGACAAAGATCAAAATACCTTCAATTACAATAATGGGTTGGGGGTGGATAGTTATTGTTTCCTGGTTGCGGGAGTGGGTCTTAAAATCATAGGTGGGGAGCTGGATGGTTTCCTGGTTTCGGAGTTTTGTTATGTGTTCAATTAATAGCTCAGTTTCCAGAGAGGAAGGGTGATCGAAATTGACCTGGGCTCGTTCTTCCTGGGTGAGGTCGGTTTGATCACGATAATAGGCATCATGGGGTAAAAAGGCGATTTTTTCATGTCCGACAGTCTTCAGGACGTAGTTGGCGACGGTTGTTTTTCCTGAACCTGTACCACCGGCGATGCCAAATACTAGAGAGGTTTTTTTGTTTATCATTATGAAGTATTATACTTGAAGGAAGCAGGATTTATGGGCTAAATAAGTTCATCTGAAAGTAATTAAGGTTCGATTTTGATAATTTTCTGTCATGAAATTCAATGGGTGGTTAATTGGATAGTTAACTTTTAACTGGGTTACAACTTTAACGCAGTTTTGCCGTAATATAGATAATGAAATTTACAAAGGAGGAACGGTTGATGAATAAATCAACTTTGTTGTTAGTCCTGGTTGGGATGGCTGTGATCCTTGCTGCCTGCACTGCAGGTCCAAATCAACTGCGAAATATACCAGATGAAGATGGTGACGTGGCAGGTTTTTGGTCTGGGATCTGGCATGGTTTGATATCCCCCATTACATTCATTCTGTCTTTATTTTCCAAAGCCATCTATGTGTTTGAAGTGCATAATAATGGCGGTTGGTATACCTTTGGATTCCTGGTGGGCGCTTCGATGACCTTTGGCGGCAGCGGTGGCGGAGCTGCCTGCAGAAGCAAGAGACGCGGCTGATTTGGGACTGCTAGGCACAGGCCTGATAACTGCTTGATGGGAGAAAACTTCCTGAATTGTGGAAAACGGCATGACTGCAGCGATAGAAAAGACCAGATTGACTGAAAGGATTGTGCCACTCAGCATCAGTCTGGTTGGATTTATTCTGGCGCGTTATTCATAAAATCCTGCTGAGATAAATAGTCCAATATCTTCCGCGAATAAGCCTGGTGGGAAGATTTGTTATATTTTACGGTGGTATAAAGTTGAGCCAGATTTACCACACCGCTTTCCTGGATTAATGTTTTTAACCGCTTGGATTGCATATAACGCTTCCAGCCTGCTACTTCTCTCTTCTCGTAAATGTCCAGGATTTCTGCATCGCTGATTGATCGATACTTTTCTTGATGAATTAGTCCGGACGCTGGCAGCCGGTCTCTTAGATCAGGGTCTTCCGCCGGATACCCAAGCGAAAATCCAGTCACGGGTATCACGTTTTTTGGAAGGTCTAATATTTCTCCAATTTGATCCGCGTTGGAAAAGGTGCTTCCCAGATAACAGATTCCCAGACCTTTCGATTCTGCGGCCAGTGCGACTGTCTGAGAAACCAGGACAGCATCAATTGCCGCAACCATGAAGCTGAAATAATTGTCAAAGTTATCCGGCGCATCGCTAAGGGCAAGCCAGCGCCGCATACGGTGGAAATCAGCACAGAAAGTCAACAGGACTGGAGCATCAACTACCATGGTTTGTTGTAAATGAGGTACCAGGAGTTGTTCCCGCAAACTGGGATCGCGGGTGACAACGATTGAATAGGTTTGCATATTGCCAGAAGATGAAGTCCGGATTCCGGCTTCCAGAATTTCATCCAGGAGATCTTTCGGGATTGGGTCTGATTTATATTCACGAATAGAGCGGTGTTCATGGATTTGTTCAATCACATTCATGGGTTTTCTCCGGGATTTTTTAGCTTTCTAATACATAGAAGAAGTATACGATAAAACACTGGCTGTTATTTGGGATTATTTTCATGGTGGAAATAAAATTTTCTCTTGGGGTATACTGAGAAAGATTACTATGGAAAAATCTAATAAATCGAAAAGTTCTAAGGAATTTAGGGCTAACTCTCTATTGCTCATTACCGCTGTAATCTGGGGCGGTGGTTTCGTGGCGCAACGGCTGGGGATGCAGGAATTGGGACCGTATATTTTCAACGGATTCCGGTTCCTGGTTGGCGCCCTGACGCTGGTTCCAATAATTGTCATCAGGAAAAATAGAAACCCGGGGAATAAGGCTGATTTCAAGAGAACACTTTTAATAGGAAGTGCAGCGGGATTATTCCTGTTCTTCGGAGCCACTTTTCAACAGCTTGGATTGGTTTACACCACAGCTGGAAAAGCAGGATTTGTAACCGGATTATATGTCATCATAGTGCCTCTTCTGGGGATGCTTTGGGGAGACCGAGCGCCTGTTCAAACCTGGTTGGGCGCAGTATTTGCTGTAGTTGGATTATATTTTCTCAGCGCAACCCAGGGATTAAAACTTGATCAGGGCGATAGTTATGTGTTGTTGGGGGCTTTGTTCTGGGCTGGACATGTCCAGTTTATTGCCAGATTTTCACCGCGAGTTGATCCAATCCGATTATCATTTGTTCAGGCTTTATTCACCTCTTTGATCAGTTTTGGGATTGGCTTTTTCGTTGAGGAATTTCAACTGCAGCAGATTTTAGCAGTCGCGATTCCTATCCTTTATGGAGGAGTGATTTCCATCGGACTTGCCTATACTTTACAAGTGATTGCTCAGCAAGATGCTAAACCTGCTCATGCTGAAATTTTGCTCAGTCTTGAGTCCGTATTTGCGGTATTCTGGGGCTGGCTGTTAATTGGGGAAGTTCTCACTCCCAGGGCATTGTTTGGCAGTTTTCTGATGTTAGGGGGAATGATAATTTCTCAGGTTTTAGGAAAAAGAGTAAATTGATTGGTAATCAGTTACAAAAATTAAAAAAGTATTAGATTTCTTTTTCCAGACGTACACAGATGCAAGGATATCCCGCATTGTCGCTTTTGTACCGGTTAACTTCAATAAATCCTTCACTTTGATACAAATTTACCGCGGGAGAATTACCTGCCAGGGCGATTGTCCAAGCCTTTTCCTTAATAAGCTTAAGTCCTTCTTTTAGAAGCTCACGGCCTATACCCTGCTTGTAATAATCCGGATGGATATATAACCATCCGATATATCCTTCATCCACCCCAATAAACCCAGCTACCCGGTCATTTGAAACCGCGACTATTTTTTGGCAGAGTTTGAGGTGTTCGACTTCCTTATCTTCTTCAATGGGGACAAAAGCTCTTGGATCACAAGAGCCGGCTAATTCATCAGGCCTCGCCAGGTCGTGAATCTGGCAGATTGATTGCCAATCTGCAGGTTGATAGGATCGGATAATGAAATTTCGTTTTGTTATCACGGATTTGATCTAATTTTGTGAAGCACGATTGACGTTTAACCAGGACCGGTTTCTTCTACCGCATTTGTGCCGTAGATAGCAGGAACCCATTTCTGACTGGTAATTGGGGGACGTTTGTATCCCGGGTCCCGCTGTCTGGGAGGCAGTTCAATCGGATCGGGGGTTAAATCCTGGTAATTAATCAAGCTGAGCATATGGCTGATGCAGTTTAATCGGGCATGGCGTTTAATGTTTGCGTCCACCACGTGCCAGGGAGCTTTCTCGGTGTCTGTATACATAAACATGGCATCTTTTGCCCGGGAATACTCTACCCACCTTGATCGGGATCCCAAATCCATGGGACTCAACTTCCAGCGTCTGACTGGATCATTGTTGCGGACTCGGAAGCGGCGTTCCTGTTCCTCATCGCTTACCGAAAACCAATATTTTATCAATTGAACCCCGGAACGAACCAGCATTCGTTCGAATTCCGGACAGGTGCGCATAAAATCTCTGTATTCATCATCGGTGCAGAATCCCATTACCCGCTCTACTCCCGCCCGGTTGTACCAACTGCGGTCAAAGAGAACCATTTCACCAGCGGTGGGAAGATGCTGTACATAACGTTGAAAATACCACTGTTGTTTTTCTTTATCAGAGGGAATACCAAGAGCAACCACACGAACAATACGGGGATTAAGTCGCTGGGTGATTCTTTTTATAACTCCCCCTTTTCCTGCTGCGTCCCTGCCTTCAAAGATTACACAAACCTTTAAACCCTGCTCTTTGATCCAGTATTGGAGCTTGACCAGCTCTTGCTGCAAGTTTGCCAACTCCCGGTTGTAATGGGTTGATTTGAGTTTGCCTTGGGATGTGTACTCCAAAGGTACCTGGTCTTCTGACATCTTATGCTCCTTTTTGGTTCAAAGATTCCGGGAGGGGAATCCCGGATTCAGCAGAGTGGGGTCGATTGAAAAGGTCACTATAAATATATCCAATCCGGTTCTATACGTCAACTGATAAATAGAGGTTTGGATGATTTAATTGAAGGTAACCAGGGAAATTAAGAGAGCCACCGATGGGAATTGAACCCATAACCTATCGCTTACGAAGCGATTGCTCTACCCTTGAGCTACGGTGGCATGCAGATGATTTAGTTGACGGCAGAAATTATACCAGCTATCATACGTGGGTGAGAAGGGACCCGCCAGGGTCAACATGGCCTGGAATCTCGGATAAGATAAATCGGAGGATTACTTGAGAATCGCAGTTATTTCATACCACACCTGTCCCCTGGCGACTCTGGGAGGAAAACATGCAGGCGGCATGAATGTTTATGTGCGTGATCTATCTCGATATCTTGGCAGAAAAGGAATTCAATTGGATGTGTTCACTCGCTCGCAAGATGAACATGTTCCACATGTACTGCACGATTTAGGTTTTGGGAACCGAGTTGCTCATATCACTGCCGGTGCGGAACACCCGCTGCCCAAAGCGGAACTGGCCTGCCTTGTCCCGGAATTTGCCGATCAAATTCTGGATTTTACCAGGAAAAAGGATCTTAAATACGATTTGATCCACAGCCATTATTGGATGTCTGGGCTGGCAGCAGAGAAATTAGCAGAGCATTGGCAGGTCCCAATAATCCAAATGTTTCATACCCTTGGAAAGCTGAAACAAAGGGTTGCTCAAAATGCAGAAGAGGCAGAGGGGGAGTATCGAATTAATGGTGAAAACCGGGTAATTTCAATCGCGGATAAAATCATTGCTTCTACGTCAACTGAAAAAGCTCAACTTGAGAGTTTGTATGGAGCGGAACCCGGCAAGATAGAAATAATTTCCCCCGGTGTTGACTTGAGCCGTTTTTACCCCATTCCGCCTGATGAGGCAAAGGAATATGCCGGTATACCACAGGACGAAAGAATGCTGTTATTTGTCGGCAGGATTGAGCCCTTAAAAGGAATAAGGACATTATTGCGGGCAATATGCTATCTAAGAGAGAACGGCGGGGCAGAGGATAACCTTTGCCTGGCTGTGATCGGTGGAGACCTGGAAGACCATGATGGAAAAGAATCAGAGGATATGCGTCTCTTAAATCAATTGCGGAAAGAGTATGGCCTGCAGGATATGGTCACTTTCCTTGGCAAACAGAGCCAGGATTCTTTGCCATATTATTATTCTGCTGCTGAGATGGTGATTATGCCTTCCCATTACGAATCTTTCGGGATGGTTGCCCTGGAAGCGATGGCTTGCGGCACACCGGTAATTGCCTCTCTGGTCGGGGGATTGATCCACCTGGTTGAAGATGGCGTAACTGGTTATCATGTCCCGGTGGATGATCCAACTGCGCTCAGCGAGAGAATATCCGGACTGCTGGAGGATAAGGCGCTGCGCTACCGGATGGGCCATGATGCTTTTGCTTTTGCAAAGAAATTTGGCTGGGAAGATATCACCGAACGCATGATCCATCTTTACCGGGAATTGCTTAACGCCTCAAGCTGATGAATAAAATTATATATAAACCTCCGAGGTTTTAGAAACCTCGGAGGTTTATTTGTTTAACCAATACTTCCAGCGGCTCTCCCTGCCGCCCAACCTGTCGAAAATGCGGCCTGCAGGTTGTAGCCTCCGGTATCAGCATCTACATCCAGGATTTCCCCGGCAAAGTATAACCCTTGAATTAATTTGGATTCCATGGTCTCTGGATTGACTTCAGATGTATCCACTCCGCCGGCAGTGATTATGGCCTGGTCAAATCCTTTGTGGCCGGAGATTATAAATTGGAAGTCATCTTTGAGCCAGGATCGAAGATGTTTTCGTTCCTTGCTGGATAGCTGGCTGATTTTTTTATCCCTGGGAATCCCTGTTTGCTCAATACAGACCGGGATCAGTTTTTTGGGAAGCAGGTCTTCAAGAAGAGAGCTAAATTGTTTCCGGCCCTGAGCTTGAATTTCTCTCAAGAGGCGAGAATCGAGAGCTGACTGATCCAGGGCTGGTTTTAGATCAATTTTAATTACAACCTGATGTCCTTCTTCAAGATAGTTCACAATTTGGCGGCTCAAGGTTAAGATCACCGGTCCTGAAAGACCAAAATGAGTGAACAGCATTTCTCCGAACATTTGGTTAAGTTTCTTTTCATTTACCCAAACACTGATAGTAACGTTCTTTAAACTCAAACCCTGTAATTTTTGAGCGGTATCTCCCGGCGTAAGCAGCGGAACCAGGGCAGGGCGGAGGGGCTTGATCTTGTGTCCAAATCGCCTGGCAAAAGCATATCCATCCCCGGTGGATCCTGTGCCGGGATATGCTTTCCCGCCAGTTGCCAGGATTACAGCTGATGCCTGGTATGTTTGGTTTTCTGTCACGACCTGATGGATTTTTCCTCTCTGGATGATTAGATCAGTCACGGCTGTGCCTGTAATTAATTCCACACCCGAATTCTGTAACCAGGAAATCAGTATTTCAAGGACATCCCGGGCTTTTTCGCTTTCAGGAAAAACTCGTCCACCGCGTTGAACTACTGTTGGTAGCCCCAATTCAGCAAAGAACCCCCGCAGTTCATCCGTGAAATACCGGTAAAACAACTGAGTTAAGAATCGGCCGCCTTTGTTAAAATGTCCCAGCGCTTCCTGAACAGGAGCAGTATTGGTCAGGTTGCAGCGGTTTTTCCCCGTGAGCAGCAATTTCCTGCCCGGGGATTTCATTTTCTCAAGCAGAAGAACTTTTTTTCCCAGAGACGCAGCTTGCCCGGCAGCAATTAATCCGGCAGGTCCGGCGCCAATAACTATCACATCGTAATGGAGCATGGTCTCCTTAGTCAGGGGTGGGGGTGGAATCCACCAGACTTTAGATAAAGTGTAACATTTCCTTACTCATTAGTCAGCCAAAATCTCTGGGAATAACTGCGGGCAGGGTTGAAAAACCACTAAAAATGGAAAAATTGGCAGAAATTCTTATCAAAAGGACAAGAAAATTCAATAAAAGATTAATATTTAGACAATAAATGCCTAAATTCCTTAAATTGGTACTTGACAAACTAAAGAAAATTGATACAATGTTCACATAAGTTGATATTGCAATCAAAATAATTGATTTGGAGGAAGAAATGATTACGACAAATTACGCAGAATGTAAAGCTTATCAAAATGAGCTAATTAGACAAGCAAAACATGGACGTCTTTTGAAGTCCGCAAAGCGCAGCCAGGAGAAAAACTTAAGTTTGAAGAAAATTATTCAACGAGTTTTCCAGGCGCAGAAGCAGACAGTTCGAGGTTTGGAATATGACACTTTGTAAATCCTTGAGCCGGAACCTTCTAGATGAGACCGCTGATGAAGTGATAGATCAGCGGTCTTTTTTTGTTTGACATCTATAAGTTTTCAGATTAGAATATTGAATGTCCGGAGAAAACCTGCAGTTTAACAACAGAATACAGCAAAGGTGCCTGTATTCCCGAAAGGGAAGGATTAAAGGCGAAGTCTGTGAGAATCAGACGCTGACCCGCAACTGTAATTCGATTATCCTTCAAGAAATCGATAAGCCAGGTCGACCGCCATTGCTGTCCGTTCATGATACTCTCGCGGTAAGGAGGTGTGAACTTGGTTAAGTAAAATTAATAACCGATGTGCATTCCCTGTCCGAGACAGGGATTTTTTGTTTAATAATAAGCTATCAGTTATATTTGAGGAAAATATGAATAAAACAATATTAAGAATCAGTAGTTTGGTAATAATTCTTTCGTTACTGCTGGCAGGGTGCGGGACTTCGACGCCAGTAGAACCTACATCCGTACCACCGGAACCCACATCTGCGCCAGTGGAACCTACCAATGTGCCTGATACACCGGTTCCAACAGAAGAACCAGAACCAACTCCTATGGTTGTTACTGACGATCTAGGAACGGAAATTATCCTGGAAAAGCCAGCGCAAATAATTGTTTCTATTTCACCTAACCTGACTGAAATTCTATTTGGGATCGGCGCCGGAGATCGACTGGTTGGGAGGGATTCCAATTCCCAATTTCCAGAAGAAGCGCTGGAGGCTGCAGATTTAGGCGGCATGTGGGATGGAATTCCCGTTGAAGATATCCTGGCCCTGGAACCGGATTTGGTTTTGGCTGGAGAAATATATGCTGCTGATGCAATTCAGGAGCTGCGGGATTTAGGATTGACCGTGTATTGGCAGGAAAACCCGGAGGATTTTGACGGTTTATTTGAGAATATAAAAGATATTGCAGTACTCACCGGAACAGAGGATGAGGCACTAGCCCTGATTATTTCTCTTCAGGAACGAGTTTCTGCACTGGAAGGAAAATTGGAAGGGGTTGAGAATTTACCACTGGTCTTCTATGAATTGGACGCATCTGACCCTGCCAATCCCTGGACTACTGGCGCGGGAACCTTTATTTCCTATATCATTAATAAAGCCAAAGGACAAAACCTGGGTGATGCTTTAGAAGGCGAATGGGTGCAGATTAGCTCAGAAGAGCTTGTCGCTCAAAATCCAGAGTATATATTGCTCGCAGATGCGCTGTATGGAATTACTCCAGAGAGTGTAGCAGAACGGGCTGGATGGAGTGAAATTTCTGCAGTAATAAACGGAAACCTGCTGCCTTTCGATCCGTTTATCCTCAGTGTCCCTGGACCGCGGCTAGTAGATGGCTTTGAACAGCTAGCAGAGATAATCCATCCTGAGTTATTCGGTAATTAATTGATAAAAAAACGTTCTTTCCTGATAGTTTCCGGAATGCTGGTTTTGGCATTTGTGTTGAGTATTGCCCTGGGGGCAGTAACTATTCCCCCAGGCAATGCTCTCCGGATTCTATTGGGAAAACTCCCCTGGTTTGAATTTTCTGGAACCTGGCCAGAGTATTTTGAAACAATACTTTGGGAAATGCGGCTGCCGCATACTATCCTGGTTGCTCTTACCGGCGCGGCTCTGGCAGGAAGTGGAGCGGCTTTTCAGGGATTGTTCAGGAATCCACTTGCTGATCCATACCTGATTGGGGTCGCTTCTGGCGCTGGATTGGGTGCAATTGCGATAATGTCTTTCTCTCAGGCAGGTAAATACCTGGTTCCGATAGGTGCGTTTATCGGTGCCTTGGGAACAATTTATGCAGTTTATGCTTTAGCAAAAGTAGGGCGTATTGTTCCGCTGACAACATTGATCCTGGCTGGAGTAGCAGTCGGATCTTTTGCTTCAGCTTTGACTTCGTTTTTGATGCTCGTTTCGGATCAAATGATTCTGCAGGCAATGAGCTTTCTATTAGGCGGTTCAACGGTAGCCGGATGGGAGCCGTTGAAGATTGCTTTTCCGTATTTAATAGCTGGTATGACTATGCTGGTTATAAGCGGACATTCATTAAATGTGCTTCAATTTGGTGAGGAGCAGGCCCAGCAGTTAGGACTGCCCGTTGAAAAAGTTAAAATATTGATTATTGTGGCGGCGTCCCTGACCACAGCAGCTGCCGTTTCTTTTTCTGGTGTGATAGGGTTTGTTGGCCTGGTAGTTCCCCATGTAATCCGGATGGTTTGGGGTGGAGATTACAAGAAACTGATACCTTTATCTATCCTGGGAGGAGGTTTTACTTTGCTGATATCGGACCTGGCCGCGCGAATTGTGATGGCTCCCCGCTCATTGCCGGTTGGAATAGTGACAGCGCTGGTTGGTGCGCCGTTTTTCCTCTGGATCCTGAGAAGGGCAAAGAGAGAGGTGTTCTGGTGAGATCTGGAAATCAAGGGAACCCCGTTCTAGATATCAGGTCTTTGTCTGCAGCATACGGGGAAGTTACTGCGCTTGACAGGGTGTCCATTTCAGTGAACCGTGGGGAAATATTGGGATTAATTGGTCCTAATGGCGCTGGAAAATCAACATTGATCAGGGTTGTAAGTGGAATCCTGAAAGCAAAAGCTGGAGAAGTCCTGTTAAATAAACAGAATATCACTTCCTACACGCCATCTCAACGGGCTCGTGTGCTCGCGGTCGTTCCGCAGGCTCGCCAGCTCGGGGGGGCATTTTCTGTAGAGCAGGCGGTGCTGCTGGGAAGAACTGCCTATCTGGGCTTCCTTGGCAAACCCAGTAAACTGGATCTGGAAAAAACATACTGGGCGATGAAACAAACAGAAGTGACCCATCTCTCCGAGAGGAAATTGGCAGAAATTAGTGGAGGAGAACAACAGAGAGTGCTGCTGGCCAGAGCGCTGGCACAGGATACACCAGTTCTGCTTCTGGATGAACCGACCAATCATCTTGACCTTAAGTACCAGGTAAATTTACTCACTTTATTGAAATCGTTGGTTAATAAGCAGAATTTGACAGTATTGATGGCGATGCATGACCTCAACCAGGTTTCCGGCACTGCAGATCGAGTTGCCTTGCTGGTAGATGGTTGTTTGCATTCAATTGGCAAACCAGAGGAGGTTCTTACTCCTGATAATATAAATGAAACCTATCAAACTAAGGTGGAGAGCTTTAACCATCCCCGCACAGGTAAACACTATATTTTTCCGATGATGTAATTTTTGAAATATTAAAAATGAAAAGATAGCGCCAGTGAAAGATAATTTCTGGCGCTATCTAGTTATTTGGTTGCTTTGTATATTAACGGGTTTATGATCTACTATTTAGCGGGTTGGGTCCCAACTCGCGGATGCGTTCCGTCATTTCTTTTGCGGCATCCGCAAAAGATTTTCCCTGGCCGCCGGACATAAAGTACATATTCAATCGCTCTCCACCGAGGCCGATAGAATCGAGTATCTTTTTTGTATATTCCACCTTGAGTTCGCCACGTTCATTCCCCCGGACGTGATGGCAATTACCCTTCGGGCAGGCGATAATGTAAACACCGTCTGCGCCGTCCTCGAAAGCTTTTAATATATACTTTGTGTCGGCCTTCCCGGTGCAGGGCAGTTTAATGAGTTTCACATTAGCTGGATACTCAATGCGGAGGGCGCTGGCAGTGTCAGCTGCCATATAGCCGCAGTAGATACACATAAAGGCGGTTATTTCAGGCTCAAATATTTTTGTGGTCATAATTCTACCCAGCTTCCCAAGACGGGGAATCCCGGGACCATAATTTGATCGTCTGTGTAATTTAATAACTGGATTGCATTGGCGGGGCACTCTGTTGAGCAGGTACCGCAGCCGTGGCAGAGAGTGGGTTCAATGTACGCCGCTCCGCCTAGTTCTCCCACACCGGTAAATTGAGAGTCTATGTAGGGAATTTCAAACGGACAGGTCCGGGTGCATGTTAAACAGCCGACGCATTTTTCCGGATCTACAACCGCGATCGTGCCGCCAAAATGAAAAGGATTTTTACCCAGAATGGTTGTTGCCCGGCCAGCAGCTGCTTGTGCCTGGCTTATACTCTCTTCAATGAATTTTGGATAATGGGCAATACCGCAGATAAAGATTCCTTCTTCCATAAAATCCATGGGACGCATTTTAATATGGGCTTCCAGGAAAAAACCTTCATTTGAAATCGGAACTTTAAGCAGGCTGGCAAGTTCTATTGTCCCTTTTGAGGGCTGAATAGAAGTGCTGAGAATCAGCAAATCCGGGTGCAGGACCAGCTCGCGGTCCAGCATCTGTTCTTTCATTTTGATTTCAATATTTCCTTCAACTTGTTCCACCTGGGGTGGATATTGATCATCGTAGCGGGCAAATACTATCCCACGTTCCCGCGCTTCTGTGTAATATTTTTCTCTAAAGCCATAGGTAATAATGTCTTTATATAAAACGGTTATCTGGCAATCGGGGTTGATAATCTTAAGTCGAATGGCATTTTTAATTGTGCTGATGCAGCAAATCCTGGAGCAGTAATGGTAAGTTTCTTCTTCAGGTTTTACACATTGAATCATCACAACCTGTTTCAGATTGGAAACCTCTTCGATGTGATGAGCAATTTTATTTTCCAGCTCCAATTGGGTGAGAACTGAGGGGTGCTCTCCCATTAGATAATGTTTCACGCGGGTTTCCTGACCGCCTGTAGCAACAATTGTTACGCCGTGGGATATTTCGCTCTGTGAGCCATCCTGGTGGCGGAGGATAGAATGGTAAGCTCCTACATGTCCGCTGTGCTCCTCAAGAACGGTCCTGGTCAACACCGTGATGCGTTCATGGGCAATAAGGCGGTTTACAAGATCTCGGAGCAGTTTATGCGGATTGTCGCCTTCCACGAGGTATTGAACTTTCTGCAGATTTCCACCAAGAGAGTCTTCCCGTTCAATCAGGACGACATCAAAACCGGAATCTGCGATAGACAGAGCAGCGGTCATTCCGGAGACTCCACCGCCAAGAACCAGGGCTCTTTGGTGAGGTGGAATTGAAGATTTATAGACAGGTTCCAGGACAGCTGCCCTTCCCACACCGAGTCGAATTAATTCCAGACCTTTTCTGGTGGCCATTTCCGGCTGGTGGGGATGGACCCAGGCACTGAATCCTCGCAGGTTAACCATTTCCAACAGGTATGAATTCAACCCGGCTTCGCGGACAGTTTTCTGGAATAAGGATTCGTGAGTTCTGTGACTGCAAGCCGCAACAACTACCCGGTTCAAATTGTGTTTGGTAATTGAGTTCCTGATTTTATCTAATCCTTCCGGGAAACAGCCATAACCAATTTCTTCTGTGTGAACCACGTGAGGAAATTCTGCTGACCTTTCCAATAACCTTTCGATATCGATAACTCCTTCCATGGAGGGATAACAACGGCAGCTGAAAACCCCGATTCTGGGATCTTCACCAAGGATATCTTTTTCCGGTGGAAACTCAGCATTACTGAGAAAAGGGAATTCCCGGCTCGAGTATGAGGTTCCCAGCTTGTTTTGGAATAACCTCATTACATCGCCAGCTGCGCCGGCAGAGTCGATAATGGTCTCCGCGATCTCTTTAGGTGAGGAAAAAGCGCCGCAGACATAAATGCCGGGCTGACTGGTTTCCAGGGGATTAAATTTATCTGTTTGGCAGAAACCGTATTGATTGAGATCAAAACCCAATTGACTGGAGACTATCTCGGCGCCGCTGGGAGGTTGTACGCCGACAGAGAGAACAATCATATCAAACTTGTCTTCCCGGATTTGCCCATCGTTTTCCGGATCAGGGTACTGCAGGATCAAATCTTTAGTTTTGGGATCTTCCCGGATATCCGAGATTCGACAGCGGGTATATTGGACGCCGTACTGTTCTGTAGACCGGTAAAAGTAGGCGTTGTATTCTTTATTAAACGCCCGCTCGTCCATGATAAATATCTGGCAGTGAACTTCGTCCAGACGTTCTTTTGCCAGGACGGCTTCTTTGGTTGCATACATACAGCAAATTGAGGAACAGTAAGGATGTTTCTGGTCCCTGGACCCAATGCACTGCAGCCAGGCAATGCGTTTCGGGGGTGTGTTATCAGAAGGACGAAGAAGTAATCCTTCCGTTGGTCCGGAACGGCTGACAAATCTTTCGTACTGCATGCTGTGAACAACATTGAGATAACGGCCGTATCCATATTCCCCTAACTCAAGAGGATCAGTAAGCGCATACCCCATGGCGAGAATGATTGCACCAACCTGAATAGTTTCTTCCCAGGGTTCTTCATTGAGATTTATGGCGTCTGTCGGGCAAACATCTACGCAGCGGTTGCAGCCCTCGCAATAATCCCCCTTGTCAATGTAGTACGTGTCCGGGAGAGAACGAGGTGCGCTTTTATGGACAGCCATGCGGGATACCAGGGATTCTTCAAACTCACTGGGCAAGCGCTCAGGGCAGGCAATTGCGCATAGACCGCAGTTTGTACAGAGGGCAGGGTCAATGTAGCGGGGTTCTCGGAGCAAATTAATCTTAAAATCACCAGCCTGACCTGAAGCATCTTTGATTTGGGTTCTGGTCATGATTTCGATATTGGGATGACGGTTGTGGTCCATGAAGGCAGGTGAGATGGCTGGACGGGTACAGCCGTAACCATGATCTGAAGTGCCCCGGCACAGGACGCAGTCATGGGTGGGAAACATATATCCCAGTTGGGCGACTCGCCCACCCAGACTGGTGTCACGTTCAATTAAATATACTTTTAATCCGGCTTCAGCGAGGTCAACTGCTGCCCTCATGCCGCCGATGCCTCCGCCAACCACCAATACAGATCCGGCGGGTTGAAGATGGTTACTTATCATTCTTTCTCCTGAAACTGGCGAATATCTAAAATGGTTGTATTTTCGATACCGTTAATAACTTCTACCAGTCTATTTTCTTCAATGTTTTGCACCTTGCATAATGAAACCCAATCCTCAGGATTAACTTTAGAATAATATCCCACACAGACTGATAAATATCCTCCTGCTTCAGCAATAACGCTGGTTAACCGGGCAATAACGCCGCTTTGGTCAGGCTGCTGAACAGTAACCCGGATACCTGGATTGTTGGCTCCTAACAGGGAAGTCATGGTGCTGAATAAGTCACTATCAGATATGATGCCTACTAATTTATCCTCCTGAACGACCGGCAAAGTCCCGATCTTCTTTGTAGCCATAACATGGGCTGCGGCTTCAATTGGAGTACCCGGCTCAATGGTAACGACATCTTTTACCATGACAGAATGAACTTTAATTTTGGATAGAGTATAGCTGACTTCAAAACGACTGAAACGGGAAACATCAGATGGAAGTGCAGAGCGCAAGGATGTTCGTGTAACTAAACCTACCAGGTTAGTTTTGTCTATCACAATAGGGAGATGCCGAATACCTTTGGATAGCATCAAATCCTGAGCTTCTGTAACAGCCATATCCGGGTGCCCGTAAATTGGATCCGGGGTCATGCAATCTCTCACAAACATCATAGCCTCCCATTTGCAATTGCATCAACACTTTAATTTCTTCAGAGTTATCAAAGGCCACTGATAAATCTGGAAGGGTGCGGATACCGTATATTTATACCAGAATGTTACTGGACTCCACTACGAAAAACATGATTTTGTGATGAAAAGCACACATTATTTATTATAATATTGCAGATTTGTTTTTTTGAGGAAAGTAAATCTAGAAAGAAAGTAACCGGATGAAGAAATGGTTCAATCTGAACAGGGATAATTATTGCATCTAGAAATAATTATTCTTAATCAGCGGAGTAGAATCCAGGCAGGGTATTTATCATTTTCCCCTGGGGTTGGATAATAAATATTTAGTCAATAATTGATTGGGATTGCGTGAGGACGCTTTCAGAATGAAGGACATATCCTGTCTCAAGATTTACTATACCGGCTTTAATATTGGTTCCGCACAAGTCACAACCGATGTAAATAGTCATGACGATTTTTTCCATCGGCGAAAAGATTTAATTCTTGACATATTAATTTACAGCATGGATGTAAATGACAAATAAATCGCATCCACGGCTATTTTCTGGATTCAATAAATTTTTCAAATAATTGGGCAAGGACTTCTTGAAGTCTTTCTCCTAGTAATTCTCCGCCTTTGCTGGTGACGTCATCTTCGTTTTCGAAAACAACATAAGGGACAGAAACTCCTTGTATTTGAACTGTATCATGATGCCCGGCAGTGAGTTCTTCCCAGTCTACATGACGGTATAAGGTTTCCAATTTTTCGTCTGGCAGCCCGTGTTCCAGTATGCTGTCGGGGCGGTCCGGATTGTAGCGAGCCCGGTTTTTTCTAAGAGATTCTTCCCAGGAAACATTAAGATAGAGAATGGCAAGCCGGTCAGCAATTTCCTTACTTAAGTGCTCAAATGCACGGGAAAAACCGCCGTGATTTGTGCCCCGGGCAAACTCGATGATGATAGTCTTCTGATTATGATAACCAGGCTCATCACGAATATTTTTGCTGTATTCCAGGTTGATCCGCTCAATCAGCAAATCCCAGAGATGGGTATAAAGAAAGTTAAAATCGTCGTCAGTATGCAGGCGCTGGTGCCCTAAGCGGGATAAGATTGCATCTTCTTCAAACCAGGTCCACAACATGGGGAAGTCATCCAATTCTTCAAACTCTCCGATGTGATAAAGCAGGATTCTTTTTTCAACGGGTATGGATTTTAAATGGGCTATGATTTCGCTCTTCCCTGCGGCGGGACGAGCGACAAGAAGTACGATATCGAATGTATTTGATTTTGATGTATCCATAAAAGGCCTATATCCTCTATTTATTGGTTGTTGAAAATAACTTACTAATTTTTTTGATATTATCCTTCATCTTCCTGCCAGGTAGTGCTGTATTCTGTAAGTTGGTCGGGCAAGGGAATATCCGGAGGTTGAGTGATCCATTTTCCTTTCAATCCATTTTCCCTGGCAGATAACTCGAAATGAGCCATGGCTATTCCAATATCTAGGCGTTGGAGATCTGCAAGGTTAAGAATAAAATCAAACACAGGCGGGGGATATTTTGCAGTTCTCTGAAGAAAAAAATGCCAATTTCGACCTTCCTTGACAATCCGCCAGGGCTGTTTATTGGACGCTGAAGGAGCAATGCGAACCAGGTCGAGGGGTTGGTGATATTTACCAGCATCACCAGGATTGAGAGGTTTGCCGAATTTATTTGTAAAAAATATATTTTCCCAGGGCAGGCGGCGGTGGGCTCTCGCTCCTGCACGGATCGGTTTATCCTGCCAGGTAGATTGATCTGTAGGGTAGCCTATGGCAGCCACAGCAGGAATTATTTCTCCATCCAGGAGGGATAATTGACGGGAAAATCGGCTTTTTGTGAAAGTCCCTCCCAGCCAGCAGCTGCCCAATCCCAGATCAGTTGCCCGCAGCAGAATGGTTTCCATCAGGTAGCCAAAATCTTCCAGAGCTCCCAATTTTTCTTCTGAGGCTCCGATAATGAAACCAGTCGGATTTTTTATAAATCCGTAGGTACCCAAACCTTTTAAAGAGGTACTGTCACCTTCCTTGGCAGCAATCACTTTAAAGCGGGGTTGATTGCCAAGAGGCCCGATCTGGCAGGAGGCAGCAAAATCCTCCAAAGACGCCAGGTCGGAAGCCTGGATTAGGAGATCCTGATAAGTGCGGCAGGAATAGCGTTTATTGATCAGATGAGAAACGGGTTGATTGAAATCCATGATATCTGAATAATTGGCTCCAATAGAATGATTGGATTATAGCAGGACTTATCTGCCTGAGTGTGATGAAAAATTATCAATAAACAGGTAGTGGATTAATCATCTGGCCGGAAAGTTATCCAGAAAGATAATGGTAAAATTATTTTAATAAACTTGAAATCAGGGAAATTGATTAATTCTTTTCAGCGGGGAGGAGAATAAAGATGTTTGAAGAAAATAAATCTGAAATTAGTGAAGAAGATATCTGGATAGTAAAAGAAGGTGAAAAACGATCTGTTAGGATT
>Ga0255372_10041_pt1 | contig 25274 bp, 26 predicted proteins | sample ANMaggSeSYBR01E8_FD_182092 | JGI IMG/M metagenome (GOLD analysis project Ga0255372, IMG submission 182092) | Sediment cell enrichment communities from methane seep in Santa Monica Basin, California, United Staets - ANME aggregate JGI... | ecosystem: Environmental > Aquatic > Marine > Cold seeps >...
CGTGGCCATCGTCCACTGCGTTGGATCTCGAGATCAAAACTTCAATGAATACTGCTCCAAAGTTTGCTGCATGTATTCGCTAAAATTTGCCCACCTGGTCCATGAGCACATACCGGAAGCGGTTGTTTACAATTTTTACATGGATATGAGAACTCCTGGAAAGGGTTACGAAGAGTTTTATCACCGTCTGCTGAAAGAAGGCACCCACTTTGTTCGCGGACGTGTGGCAGAAATTACAGATGTAGGCCGAAACCCAGCTGAAGAAGGTAAACTTATCATCCAGTCCGAAAACACCTTACTGGGAAAACAGCAGCGCACACCCATAGATATGGTACTCCTCAGTTCGGGCATGCAAGCACGGCACGATTCAGAAGAGGTTTCTCAGTTGTTTAAAATGGGTTGCGGTTTTGACGGATTCTTCACTGAGCGTCATCCTAAACTCGCTCCTGTTTCCACGATGACAGATGGTATATTCATTGCCGGCGCCTGCCAGGGACCTAAAGACATCCCTGAAACTGTAGCCCAAGCCGGAGCGGCTGCCTCCCAGGTGGCCAAGCTTATCAATCAAGGGACCGTGATGATGGAACCCGTACGGGCGAGTATTCGTGAAGATGAATGTTCAGGATGCCGGATTTGCAATAATCTTTGCCCCTACAACGCAATTGAGTTTGACGACGAGAAGAAGGTGTCCCGGATAATTACGGCACTCTGTCAGGGCTGTGGAACTTGCGTAGCAGCCTGCCCCTCCAGCGTAATTGATGGAGCGCATTTCACAAATACCCAGGTAATGGCTGAGCTAAAAGGGCTCCTCTGGGACGTTCAACCCGCACCTCAAAAGACACCCGCCTAGAAGGAGGAAACCATGAGTGAACAATTTGAACCCGTAATTGTCGGATTTTTATGTAATTGGTGCTCCTATCGGGCAGCGGACCTCGCTGGAACTGCGCGGATCAAGTACGCGCCCAACCTGCGGCCCATTCGAGTGATGTGCTCCGGCCGTGTGGATCCCCAGTTTGTACTCCAGGCTCTCCGCAGTGGAGCAGATGGGGTGCTGATTGCCGGCTGCCACCCCGGGGAATGCCATTATGTGAATGGAAATATCAAAGCACTCCGGCGCTTCCTGCTTTTGAAAAAGACACTTTCTCAATGGGGAATTGAAGATGAGCGGGTCCAATTGCTTTGGGCTTCTGCTTCTGAATGCATAGTCCTGGCTGAAAGAGTAAACAAAATGACGGAAGAAATTCGAGCTCTGGGGCCATTGCGCTGGCATGATAAAGTCCTGGGTGATAATGGAGCAATACCAATCCCCGTAAAGGAGATATAACATGGGAGCCAAAGAAAAACCAAAACTGGCCATGTATTGGGCTTCAGCCTGCGGTGGATGTGAAATCTCAGTACTTAATATTCATGAAAACATCCTGACTGTGGATGAGGTTTTTGATATTGTTTTCTTCCCTTGTATTGCGGATTTCAAAGTCAAGGACCTCGAGTCCTACCCAGACGGATATATTGACATCTGTCTCTTTAATGGAGCGATTCGTAATTCAGAAAATGAAGAAATGGCTCATCTGCTGCGGAAAAAATCAAAAATAATGGTAGCCTTTGGTTCCTGTGCTTATGAAGGCTGCATTCCGGCATTATCCAACCTGACTACCAAAGATGCAACATTTGATAAAGTCTATCTCAACAACCCCTCAATAGACAATCCTGAAGGTATCCTGCCCCAGGTAGTGACCAAAGTAGCGGAAGGTGAATTAACCCTGCCATCTTTTTATCACACGGTAAAATCGCTTGATCAGACAATTGATGTTGACTACTACCTTCCAGGATGCCCACCTGAACCACATCAAATCTGGGCAGTTCTCCAGGTAGTCGTGGGCGCCCTCCTGGAAGGGAACCCTCTGCCCCCGGTGGGCGCTATACTTGGCGCCGGTACAGCAGCCGTTTGTGAAGAATGTGAGCGAGAAAAAGGTGAAAAGACCATCGACCGTTTTTACCGTCCCTATCAATTAGACCCTGATCCAAATCAATGCCTGCTTGAGCAAGGCATAATTTGCATGGGAATAGCAACCAGATCCGGATGCGGAGCTCTTTGCCCATCTGTAGGCATTGGCTGTCGAGGTTGTTACGGCCCTCCGGATGGCGTGATAGACCAGGGAGCCAAAATGCTCTCTGCCCTTGCTTCTGTAATTGACGCAGGTGATGAAACGATGGAAGACGATGAACTAGAACAAAAAATCCAGGCAGTTATCGATACTATTCCTGATCCTGCCGGTACATTCTACCGCTTCAGTATGGCACACTCAATTCTCCGACGCGTCAAGAACGGAAAAGGAGACTCTTAATGGAACGGATAACTATTGACCCTATCACTAGATTGGAAGGCCACGGAAAAATCGAGATCTTTCTCGACAAAAATGGAAATGTAGAAAACGCTTATCTGCAAATCCCGGAACTGCGTGGATTTGAGCAATTCTCCATTGGCCGACCAGCTGAAGAAATGCCTCGCATTACCAACAGGATCTGCGGTGTGTGTCCTGAAGCCCACCATATGGCTGCCACAAAAGCCCTGGATGCTCTTTTTGATGTAGAACCTTCTTCAGCTGTCAAAAAGCTGCGGGAACTGTTCTACTGTTCTTTTTATGTAACCGACCACACTGTTCATTTCTATGCATTAGGCGGACCTGATTTTGTCTTAGGGCCGGATTCGGATCCCGCAGAAAGGAATATCCTGGGAGTAATCCACAAAGTCGGAGTCGATATCGGAATCCAGGTGATTGAGTGCAGAAAAAGAAACCACGAAGTTATCAAGATGCTTGGAGGGCGGGGAATCCATCCTGTCGCCGGGCTGCCCGGAGGATGGAGCAAATCCATGACCAAGGATGAGCAAAAGATCATCCTTGAATACGCTCAGCAAAATGTGGATTTTGCCCTCTTTAGTTTAAAGCTATTTGACGATGTTGTATTAGCCAACCAGGCTTATGTTGACCTGATCGTCTCCGATGCCTTCACTCATGAAACGTATTACATGGGTACGGTAGATGAGAAAAATTTAATTAACTTTTATGATGGAATGATCCGGGTCACAGGGCCAGACGGAAAAGAATTTGTCCAATATCCCGCCAATGATTATACCCAGCATATCGCCGAACGGGTTGAGCCCTGGTCATATTTGAAATTCCCTTATCTCAAAAATATTGGCTGGAAAGGATTTGTAGATGGAATGGACAGTGGTGTTTATTGCGCCACCCCCCTTTCCAGGCTAAATGCTGCAGACGGCATGGCGACACCAAAAGCCCAGGAACATTTTGACCGTTTCTACGAAACTCTAGGCTCCAAGAAATCCGACGGACGTTATCTTCCCGTTCATCACCGCCTGGCAACTCACTGGGCCCGCTTAATTGAGCTTCTCTATGCAGCGGAAAGAATGCAGGAATTGGCCAAAGATCCGGAAATATTAGATCCCAGTGTTCGACCGATAATAACCAATACACCCACTGAAGGAGTTGGAAGTGTTGAAGCTCCCAGAGGAACATTAACTCATCACTACAAAACGGATGAAAATGGGATTTTAACAGACGTTAACCTCATTGTTGGCACCACCAACAACTATGCGCCCATTGCTATGTCCATCAAAAAAGCTGCCCAGGGGTTAATTAAAAATGGAAAAGTGACCGAAGGGTTGCTCAACACAATTGAGATGGCATTCAGGAATTACGATCCCTGCATGTCTTGTGCGACTCACTCCCTGCCCGGTCAGATGCCCCTGGAAATTCAAATCCACGATGCTGATGGCAATTTAATTGATACACTAAGCCAGTATATCGATTAACAGGCAAGAATTAATATTTTATCTGGTGTAAAATAAAGTTACCAGTGACCGGCTTTATCTGGCTGGAAGCTGGTTGCTTTATTTCAGGTATACCTTATGAAAACAATTATTATCGGATTAGGCAATCCAATACTTACCGATGACGGCGTTGGTGTCAAAGTTGCCCAACTATTAGAGGAAACCATCGATATGGACGCCCATCCAGATCTGACCATCACCGAAGCCAGCGTTGGAGGGCTGCGGTTAATGGAAACACTTCTGGGATATGACCGGGTGGTTCTAATTGATGCCTATTATTTAAATCAGCAAACCAATGAACCGGGAAAAATTCATCATCTGAGTCTGGACGACTTGCGCTCAGTCAGTCCTACCCAGCACAGCACGTCTGCCCATGACACATCACTGGTAACAGCCCTCGATGCAGCAGATAAAATGGGCTACAAGGTCCCCCGCGATTTCATAATCTACGCTGTAGAAGTAGAAAACATCCTGGAATTCAGTGAAACCCCTACTCCTGCAGTTGCGAAGGCCATCCCAGTTGTAACTTCAGAGATAATCGCCGAGTTATCTCTAAAAACCCTCTGATCTCTCCAATTTTCCCTGCTTACCTCGTGAAGAATGACACCTGTATTGATGTGCGGTTTATGTTATATTTTTATTGTCTTATGATGTAACCATACAGATCAAGGAAAACTCACTGATTCCGAGATTATCCACTTACCATCTTTCCAATCGCTGTTTCACAAAAGGGTTCCCCCAGAATGGATAACATCAAGCTCCTCCCTATATAACAGGATAAATCATGCTGTTCTGGTCTCAATGTTCTCAGCCCAGTCGAGGTTTTTTATGAAAAGTCTCTACCGCAAGATCTTTTTTGCCATCATCTCCGTGAGCATCCTTTTATTTTCTGCAGCAGCTGTCCATGCATACACAGCTGAGGAACTAGAATTATCCTCACAAATGGATGCAGACCAACTCCCCAGCACAGCTCCGATAAAACCAGAAAATGATACCTGCCTCCAATGCCATGTCGATGGTTCCTTCAGCAATATCTGGACCCCCACTATACGTTGGGTTCTATTCGGGGCAGCCGGGGTAGCGCTCCTGTTCGGCGTTGCCCGCAGCGCAAGTGTCTGGAAAACCAGGGAAGCCTGGGTTCCGCTTCCTGAGCGGGTAATTAACTATCTGGATGATAGGTTCCAATTAACAGATTTCCTTAAACCAATCCTCAGTAAACCCGTTCCGGATTGGCAGAGAAGGTGGTGGTACTGCCTGGGTGGGTTGACTTTCTTCTTCTTTATTGTCCAGGGTATAACTGGAATCATGCTGGCGTTTTACTACAAACCTACACCGGCTGAAGCTTTGGCAAGTATCCAATTCATAGAAAGTGAGGTTTTGCTGGGTTCCGCATTCCGGATGATTCACCACTGGTCAGCCAATGCAATGATAATAATGGCTTGTGGTCATATGTTGAGAGTATTCATCATGGGCGCTTACAAACCTCCCAGGGAGTTGAACTGGGTTTCCGGGGTGATGTTATTTGTAATGACCCTGGCCTTTGGATTTACGGGCTATTTGCTTCCCTGGGACCAAACGGCTTATTGGGCAACTACAGTCGGGACAGAAATTGCCGGAAGCATCCCTGTAATCGGTGACCTGGCGCTTGTTTTTCTTCGCGCTGGATGGAATATTTCCAGCTTGACTCTAAGTAGATTTTTTGCGATTCACATTCTCGTTCTACCCCTGATTACATTAACTTTCATGGGACTGCATTTCATCATGGTCAGAAAACAAGGACTCATGAAACCTCTCTAAAAAATCAATTAGAACTCCTTTATCCAGACAGCCAGGAGTAAGCTTATGTCTGAAAAACAAGAAGAAAACAGCGTACCATTTTATCCGGATCATTTTAATCAGGAAGCTAAGGTTGCCCTGGGCTTCGGGATTCTCGTTGTGCTTACAGGAGTACTGGGTTTATTTTTCCCTGTCGGCTTGGGAGCACCCGCCGATCCGATGAACACACCAATTCACGTTAAGCCAGAGTGGTATTTCCTCTTTCTCTATCAATTGCTGCAATTTATCCCCAAAACAATTGGAGCAACATCCCCGGTTATCGCGATCCTTCTGCTTGCAATCTGGCCTTTCCTGGATCCAAAACCTGATTCAACTAAAAAACCATTCTGGATCAGGATCTGGGTTTCTGCTGCCATAATCTTAATTATCATCGCCCTGACTATATGGGGGGAGGTGAGCTAAATGAATAATATTACCCGCCGTGATTTTTTAAACCTGGTGAAGAGAGGTTTTGCTGCCACCGGATTAACCGCACTCCTGGCACCAGTTGTAGCCTTTTTTTATCCTCCCAGCCTGGAAGAAACTCCTTCAGAAGCTGTCCGGGTTGGAACAATTGATGACATTCCACCCGGTGAAAGCCTTGCGGTTCCATTTGGCCGCTACCCCGCATTAGTAATCCACACTGTAGAAGGGTTTAAAGCATACTCAGCAGTTTGCACTCATTTTGCTTGCATCTGCAAATGGGACAGCGAAGAACAAGTAATTTTCTGCCCCTGCCATGAAGGGTATTTTGAACCCCTGGGAGGTGAAGTGATTTCTGGTCCTCCCCCGCTGCCGCTGGAAAAAATCCCCCTAACCATAACAGACGGAGAAATCTTCATCGGAGGATCCGCATGACAAAAACTGACACGCGGATTTCAAGACCCTGGTCTAGAGTAGGTGATCTTTTCCTTTACGGCCTCGGTCAATTGCGCACGATTAAGAAGATCTATCCCGGGATAATGCACTTACTAATTTTCTGGGGAGTAATCATCCAGGTCATTGGTACGGCGATAAAGATCCTGCAGATGGGTTTATTTTTCCCTTACTCCTGGCCGGTATTTTCCCAAAACGTGTACCTGGGATTCGAGCTGGTACTGGATCTGGCAGGCGTGGCAATTCTCCTGGGAGTACTGATGGCCATTATCCGGAGATGGATTATCAAACCCCGCTTCATGGAAAACTCTTGGGATGATATTTATGCTTTATTTCTGTTAGCGCTGATACCTACTGTAGGTTTTATTACTGAAGGCTTCAGGTTGTATTCTCTGCAGCCTTCCTGGGCAAACTGGTCACCAATCGGGAATTTAACGGCCAGCATTATCAGTAACTTCTCAATTTCGCCTGGGACAGCAGATTTGATCCACCCCTATCTATTCTGGGGTCATGTCAGTCTGGGATTAATTTTTGCTGCCAGCATACCTTTTACGAAGCTGCGTCACATGATATTTACACCGGTTCATATCTTCCTGAAATCTGACCGTCCAACAGGGGAACTGGCAGCAATTGAAGACATCATGGAAGCTGAAATTCTTGGCGCTGGCGCGATTAATGAATTTTCTTCCCTGGACTTATTGTCATTTGATGCTTGTCTGCAGTGCGGACGCTGCGAAGAAGTCTGCCCGGCAACTATCAGCGGTATGAGTTACTCTCCCAGATCTCTTCTTCTAATGCTGCGGGAAGATATGGCTGGATCATTACTCACTCCTGAAAATGGCTCGGACAAAACAATTAACAAGGATTTATTAAAAGAGGGATTTCTTTGGTCCTGTACAACCTGTGGACACTGTCTGGATGTCTGCCCTGCTTTTATCCGACCCCCTGAGCAGGTGATTGATATCCGTCGCGCACAGGTCTTAATGACGGGTGAAGTCCCACAAACAGTAGGAGAAACATTAAGAAACTTTGAACGCCAGGGAAACCCCTGGGGAATGCCTGCCCCTGACCGAATCTCCTGGGCAGAAGGCATCGATGTCCGCGTTTTATCACCGGGGGATGCTGTTGACGTGCTTTTCTACGTGGGCTGCGCAGGCGCTTATGATGATCGGAATAAAAAAGTTACCCGATCTTTTATTGAAATTCTCAATAAACTAAAAATCGATTACGGCATTCTTGGTGACGCAGAGATATGCTGCGGGGAAACTTCCCGGAGAATGGGAAACGAGTATCTTTTCCAGGTAGCAGCAGAAGAGAATATTTCACTTCTATCGGGATATCAATTTAATAAAATTGTTACTCTCTGTCCCCACGGTCTAAACACAATCAAAAATGAATATCCCCGGTTCGGGGGCAGCTTCCAGGTCCTTCATGCCTCGGAGTTCCTGGCCGAAATTTTCAGTGACTTAAATCTGAACTTAGATAATGGAAAGGATTTCGGCAGACTCACTTTTCACGATTCCTGCTATCTGGGACGATACAACAACATCTATACGCAACCGCGAGAATTGCTCCAGAATGCCAACCTTATTCCTCTGGAAATGAAGTCTGCCAAAGAAGAGAGCTTTTGCTGTGGAGGCGGCGGAGGAGCAATGTGGTTGGAAACTGACGCGGATACCAGAATTAATCACCAACGACTCCAGCACGCCCTGGATATCAATGCTGACACAATCACCACGGCCTGTCCCTATTGTCTGATTATGTTTGATGACGCCCTCCGTTCCAAAGGCCTTACAGATCAAATCCAGGTCTATGATCTGGTTGAGATACTTAATCAATATCTTGATTAAACCAAGGGGCTGTCTAAATGTAATTAGCACAGCCCCTATGTATTTAAGGATGCGTAATCCTTAAGTTACTCTAAGGCTGTAGATTTCCGCGATAATTTCAATGCTTGCTAACCCTCAGAGGATTATGCATCCTTTGTGCATCCTTCCCTATCGAGGATGCGTAATCCTTAAGTTACTCTAAGGCTGTAGATTTCCGCGATAATTTATATGCTTACTACCCTCAGAGGATTACGCATCCTATGTGCATCCTTATGTTATTCTAAATTTACAGTACTCCGCGATAATTTAAATGCTTTCTAATCCTCAGAGGATTACGCATCCTGTGTGCATCCTTTACGCATTTGTGATCCATGATTCAGTCTTAATTAAAAAGCGGCAGTTCAATGACTGCCGCTTTTATCATCCACCAGAAGGTCTATTTATTGGTTACTTTTTACAAGTTTTTCTGCTATCCACAAGAAGAGCACCACTAGAAGGACTGGTATCAGCATTCCCACCATGCAGGTTAACCCCATCAAACCCGCCCCCGTTCCGTAAAAATAAAAAATCAACCCATCCCCTACCAAAAAGACTAGCACCAAGAATCCGATGATCAATCTAGTTTCCGTTTGTTTTGTATACTTCCTGAGATCTCTACTCACTTCGTTTATTTCCTCCCGCTCCCGGTTCTTTCTACAGGGTATCTTAAATAATATCGGCTGCTGTCAAATAATCAGCCAGGTTTTAATTCTCCGCAGAATTCCATACTTTTACTATTTGAGCCATAACAGCTAAAGCTATCTCTTCGGGTGACCTCCCCCCAAGGTTCAAACCTATCGGGGCATGAATGAGATTGAGTTTTTCACTTTCCACACCATCCACCGCTAGCCGATCCACCCTCTTTTTATGGGTCTTTTTACTGCCTAAGGCGCCAATATAAAATGCCCGGCTTGATAAAGCAATCTTCAACGCAGGGTCATCAATTTTTGGATCGTGGGTCAGCATAACAATCGCTGTAGAATTATTTATTTTGATCTTTTGAAAAGCTTTTTCCGGCCATTCACTTAAGACCTGCTTAACACCAGGAAATCTCTCCTCGGTGCCAAATAATCTCCGCGGGTCTATCACAATCACCTCAAACCCAACTATCTCCGCTAGATTCACAAGCGGTACCGCAATATGTACCCCTCCGACTATGATTAAAGTCGGTTTCATTTGGATCCGATTGAGAAATAATTCTCCCAGGTTATCTGCTTCAATTGTCTGAGAAGAGGGTTTACCCCCTGTTTTCACTTCCCCAACTGCTTTGGCGATTAATTGCTGCTGGGTAATTTGAAAATCGCCCCCCAGTTTATTTCCATCTTCCAATAAAATCAGCTCATTCCCGAGCAGCTTATCCGCTCCATAGACCAGCAATGCCGACCAGAAAGCTTGACCAGTCTGGAAAGCACTTTTCCAGACCTCTAATTGGGCTCTGCTAAAAACCCTGACGAAAACCTCTATCTCCCCTCCACAAGCCAATCCAATTTCCCAGGCTTCAGAATCAGCAACTCCAAAGTGAAGCCGGCTGGTTTTTCCGGATTTTAATACTTCCAGGGAAGCATCGATAACCGCTCCTTCAACACAGCCCCCACTGATCGATCCTGCCATCCCCCCATCCGCAGTTAAAGCCATACCAGCGCCGACCTGGCGTGGAGATGAGCCCCAGGTTTTGATAACAGTAGCAAGAGCAACAGATTGCCCGCTATCTATCCAGGTTTCAATCTGCTCCAGCAATTCTCTCATAAATACCCCTTTAAGTTAGTATCAGAAAATTTATCTACTCAGGGTTGAACACAGGTTTTTCTACTTGATATGTGTACCCTGCGGAAAGCTCACTTTGCGCCATTACATGCTTTTGAACATATTGTCCGCAGTTGGATCCGATCCGGTTCTCCTCTTTATCACCTATGCTGAGGATCACCTGGTACCCAGCCTCACGTAATTCATCAAAAATTGGATAATTTTCCTTATCATTATCTGGATTGATGTAGGATTTTAAGCCGGAAGATTCTGCCTGATAAGTGGGGTTCAGCGGCGTAATTTTAATCAGGTACCGATCCGGATCAAAGTAATCCAACAATATGTCTGACTGAATTGGGCTTTGCTTTGCCAGGGCAAAATTAAGGGTAATTTTCCTGTCACCCGGTTGATAAAACCTGTCACCAAAGGCTGCTATCTTTTGAAAATCCCATTTTTTTACTGGAATTAACTCATCCCTTAATTTTTGATCTGTGGTGTGGATCGAAAACTGGAATTGAAAACGTCCGCCAGGATATACGCGGTTTTTTATCTCAGTCAAATGCTCGAAAAACTCACCTGTGCCATGAGGCGCTACAGTAGAAAATGAGGGAATCAAACCCGGTGCGTTGATTTTTTCAGGAAGAGATTCCAACAAATCCAGCACAGCAGGATTTAAGGCTGGCTCGCCCATTCTCGCAAATTGAATTTTAAATTGTTCAGAGGGAACAAAACCATCCGGATACCGTTGCTTAATTAAATAATCAATCTGAGCATACATTTCGGATTCGGTTAACTTTCCTCGATAGTGCCCCCCGGCATCGCACATCTGACAGGCTATTGGACAGCCAAACAGGGTGGATATCATCAAAACCCACTTCTCTTCTCTGGGTCTGGGAGGTTGGACAGCCTCGACGCATTCGATCAAATTGCCGTCAAAGTCCATCACGTAAACCATGGCAATATCAGGGTGTCCAGCAGAAGCAACAATTTTCATACCTTATCCTTTCTCAGTTGTTTTTCAATTTCCATCGCAGCCCGGATACCATCTCCCACAGCAAGGGATGTCTGTCTGAAGGCACCGTTCTTCAAATCGCCGATCAGATACAATACTTTCTGGTTCTGCAGTTCCTCTGACTGTTTAATAAATTCCATATCCGCAAATCCCAACTCCGGTTCTCTGCCTATTGCGGTTAACAAGTAATCAGGTTCGAAATTCATTGTCTCAGATCCAGATCTGGCAAGGACATCCATTGATCTCTTTTCCGAACTGGCTATTTTTTCAATTTCCATCTCTGGAAAATATTTTATTGAATCATTCTCCTGGACTCGATTCCACAACAATGATAAACCTTTTATCCTTGATCCCCGGTTAAGAATAATTACCTGATTCTTATTCGCTAAATTCAATGCATAATCCAGGGCAGCATCACCTGCTCCCACAATCAGGATAGTTTTTCCTTCTTCTTTTAACAAAGGAAAGACTTCTGAGAATATTTTACCCTCCAGATTTCCTGAAAAAACACCCGGGGAGAAAATTCTTGCCTTTGTCCCCGTTGCAATAACTAAAATTTTTGTTACTACCTCTCGCTTATTAGTTGCTATACGAAACAGTTTATCCTGATATTCAACCGCAATTACTTCTTCTGGGGTAACAATCACTCCTATCCGTTCTACCTGTCGGTGGAATAGATCCACCAGGTCTGGGCCTGATATTCCCTCTACAAACCCGGGGTAATTCTCAACCCAATGGGCATTATTCAATAGCCCACCTACCTTGTGCCGCTCCAGCAGCAAAGGTGGAATACCCTGCCTCTGAAGTTGGAGGGCAGCTGTTAATCCGGCAGGCCCCGCACCAATGATTGCAACCTTATAATCTGCCATAATCAGGACTGGGATTCCTTTTGCAAATCTTCTATCATAGTCAGGACAGCAAATCCATGGGCCAGATTTTGAATAGACGCCTGGTGGTATTCCCTGTTATAGGTGGCAGTTCCGTCAACCAGAAAAAAGACCTCATATCCCTGGACAAAAGCTGCCCTGGCTGAAGTCTCGCAGCATAAATGTGTCATTACTCCACCAATTACCAGTTGGTCAACCTCATATGTATTCAGCACAGCTGCCAAATCAGAGTGATAAAAAGCATCATACTGGGATTTGATTAATACCTCATCCCTGGTTATGTTCAAATCCGGATGAATATCTGAAAGGCCGTGACTATCGGTAATCAGCTCCGACCACCAGGAACCCATCATCCCGGCATCCTCAGCTGTGTTGATATGTTTGGTGGCAATAACTGGCCGTTTTTTTGATCTGAAAAATGAAACAGCTTGATTGAGTCCGGGCAATATTGCCGTTGAACTGGGGATATACGCGTGCGAATCCGGATTCAGGAAATAGCCCTGCATATCCAGGATCAGCAAGGCTGCCCGTTCAACATCAAACAACTGATACTCTGCCTTTTCTGACCAAGCGTAAGCATTAAGCCATTGCCTGGACAGTTCATTAATTGTTTCTGGAGAAAAATACTGCTCTTTCATGAGGAAAATTGTAGCACACAAAACGGCCAGGTATCTTTCTCCAATCAAGCATTTAACCAATTACTTATAATAAGAAAGTCCCGTGAAATCACGGGACTTTTGCTGCCAGGCTGGCCAGACATAGAATCAAACTAATAAATTGTAATTCAAGTACCTCGGTCCAATTACTGAACCTATCCTTTGAACTTGCCGCTTTAAATCGACGTGGCTTGTTCTGGTTTCCGCATTCTGGGCAAACTCTTCGAAATGGACTGGAATTTGGCAGGCCAAGTAGTTAATGACCGGATCAATGTAACCACCATCACGGCCAATCCAACAACACCGCCGGCGACCAATAAGCCAGTCTTCACCTTCTTGCTTTTGGTTCTCTTCGCCATTTCCTGGTCCAATCGCGAACGAAGATCTTCCACAAATGCGATTTGGGGGCTGATCGGCTGAAAAACCTCCTGCAAGCGCCTTTCGATTCTCAACAAATCCCTGGACAAATTACCTTTTTTAACCATACTTAACTCACCCTTTCGTCTACCGGGTAGGCAACAATGCCTATTGTTCCGGGACCTAAATTTGCTGCTATTGCGATTGACAACTCTTCAACAAATAGCTCTTTTATATTCAAAATACCCTTTATCCGTTCTGAAATTTCCAGGGCGGTGTCGAGATCATGAGCATGAATAATGGCAGCATTAATAACCTTTTCGCCCATTCTGTCAGCCATTTCCTGTAAAATAAAAGCCAGTGATGCCTTGCGAGTTCGGACTTTATCGACAGCCGCAAGGGTTCCTTCTTTTAGTGTGATGATTGGTTTAATATTCAAAACGGAAGCCAGGATAGCCTCCAGTTTTTTTACCCGTCCGCTTTTCTGGGCAAACTCCAGAGCATCCAGGGTGAAAATTACTTCTGAATGATCTCTAATCTGCTCCAGACGTTTGATGATCCTTTCAATCCCAGCTCCTTGCCGGTCCATTTCCCTGGCTTCCCGGCACATATATCCCTGAATACCTGTCCCTGACAGTGTGTCAAAGGGTATTATTTGATAAGGTTCATCCGTCAATTCCTGGGCCGCTATCACTGCCGATTCATACGTACCGGAAAGTTTGCCGGTCAGATGAATGGATAAAATCACATCCCCAGTTTGTGCAATTTTCTGGTATAGCTCAATCACTCTATGAGGTGATGGCTGGGATGTTTTCGGTATCCTGCCGGTCTTTTTTACCCAGCTGTAAAATTGATCAATATTTATATCCACATTTTCAAGGAAAACTTTGTCATCCATGTGAACATTGATCGGGATGATATCTATCTGGTATTCTTTGATCCATTCAACCGGCAAATCACCGGCGCTGTCCATCACAATTCTTAACATTTTTTCCTTTTAATCAAAGCTTGTAATCATCTCTAAGTGACTCTAATGTTCGGTGGTAGAGAGCTTTGATTGCTCCTTCTGTGCGATCCATTATCTCACCAATTTCAAAATTCGTTAATCCTTCCACGTGCTTCAGGATCAACAATTCCTTCCGGTCTTCGGGCAAACCGCGGATGATCCCCAGCAGCGCGTTAGTTTCATCCATCTTTTCGATCTTCTCTTCCACTGACCCATCCATTGTAGGTGGAGGGTATTGATCGAGCAGGGAAATTTCATCGGTTTTTTCACTGTCCCTGTACCAGTTTACAACCAGGTTATGAGCAATTCGATACAGCCAGGCTGAAAACGGATATCCACGGTCTTCATACCTCTCGATATGATTTAAGGCTCGTAAGAAAACCCGGGAGCAAATATCTTCCGCATCTTTGCCATTGCTGGTCCGAAAATAGATATAGTTGTAAATCTGATCAATATACTTTTCGTATAAAGCGCCGAATGCTTCAGCATCACCATTAGATGCCAGTTTTATCAGATCGCTTTCAGATTTAATCTCTAAATCAGAACCTGAATTACTACTCATAACACTTCCAACGCGATTAGGTTACTCATCTTGAGCAAGTATAACACAGCATTAACAAAGCACAATTTTCAAAGCATTGCCGTTGAATCCCTATCAGTTATACTTATCTTTAAGCACAATTGATCAAACCCACCAACGGCAATCTCCACTGGTTGATTGACCAGGAAGCAGAACGATTGTTCCCTGCCTCTCAATCCTGACAAAAGTTTTTCGATCTCACTTCCTCGATTGGTGTAAAATAATAATGACGAACTAAACAAAATCCCTCCATATCTTATTCAGGTTGGGATGAAACATAACTCCTAAAAACGGGTTTCCTGCATGAAAAATCCTTCTTATTCCCTACCTTATCCGCGAAAAAGGCTAGCCCGTTTCTGCATCCGCGCAATTTTCAGATTTCTGCTCCTGATACTCTTCCGGATAGAACTCAGTGGAAAAGAAAATTTCCCAAAAAAGGGTCCCCTGCTGGTTGTCGGCAATCACACGGGAGCTATGGAAGTGATTCTGCTTAATGCGTATTCCCCCAGGCAGATTGAAATGCTGAGCGCCGCAGACACCCCAGTTGAAAAAGTCACAGAAACAATCAGTAATCTATACGGCACCATTCCACTCCACCGGGGATCGTATGATCGGGCAGCTTTAACTAAAGCTCTGGATGTCCTCGAGCAAGATGGAATTGTTGGTCTTTTCCCGGAAGGAGGTATCTGGGAAGAGGGGAAACAAAAACCGCTATCTGGGATTTCCTGGTTGAGCTACCGTTCAGGTGCGCCAATACTCCCGGTAGGCTTTAATAATACAACTGGGGCACTTAATGCCGGATTAAAGTTAAAAAGACCTCACTTAAAAATGAACGTCGGCCAAATCCTTCCAGCTGCCAAACTTCCTCAAGGTATGCCAAAAAAAACCTATTTTCTAAAATACGCCACACAGGTAATGGATGCAGTCTATGCGTTGGTACCTACCGAGGATAATGCATCCGAAACAGGAATCATTAATGAATATTTTGAGATGGAACTTTACCTGAAAGATAAAATAGGCAAAACCCTGGAATTGCCCGGGGAACTCCAATTTCAGCAAGCTTCCCAGCTGGCGAAATTTCTGCACCGGCCGGCAATTCTAGACATATTTGAAACAAATCTAGAACTTCCAGTTCATTCCATTCAGATTCTGAAGGAAAAACCACCTATCTCAGAATTGATTCAAGCTCTGCAATCAATTCTCCTCTATTTGGAAGATGAAAACCCCTATCTGCTCACCTACAGGTTTGGTATCAAGGGAGGGCTGGCAATGCAGCAAGGATTGGGAGAGCTGCTTCGTATCCTGGAATGGTGCTCCAGGAATAACCATCAGGTCACCATCACTCCCGTACGCCGCTACTATTCCCTCAAGGAAGAACGGGAGATCATCGAGAGAGATCAAGAACTTTATCAGCCCTGGATGTAATCTCTCTATCTTCATCTATTTGACCACTAAATCAATTTCTGATCCTTATCGTACTGTCCACTCAAAGGGCCGGATTCCTGTGTTAAAATAGTAGTGCTTGTGTTTTTATCATTGACATTGGAGAAATCACTTGGCGAAGGGAAAAACATCAGTAATTCAGGCTGCAGGGGGAATCATCTGGAAAGAAGAGGGACAGCAGAAAAAACTCGCAGTTGTTCATCGTCACAAACACAACGATTGGTCCCTTCCCAAGGGAAAGCTGGACCCTGGTGAAAGTTGGAAAAAAGCTGCTCTCAGGGAAGTCCTGGAAGAAACCGGGTGTATAGGCAAAATCCAGAAGTACGCCGGGAGCATCTCCTACGTTCTGAATGGAAAACCTAAAGTTGTCCTCTTCTGGCACATGAAAATTAAGAGCTTTGCCCCCGAAAAGATGAACCGCGAAGTTGATGAAGTTCGTTGGTTAACTGTGGAAGAAGCCCTGGAACTCATAGACTACGAGGATGAAAAAGACCTCATCCAGACCAGTCCTTACAAGCGGAAAAAAGGAACCTGAGTCATGATTAATGTCCTTGTGCTGGGTGCTGCTGGATTCATAGGGGGACATATCGCCAAAAAAGCACAGGATGTCGGTTGGAAAGTCTACGGTTTCCGAAGAAATTCAGCAGCAGCAGGTCATCTCCAAAATCAGCAGATCACCTGGGTGGAAGGCGATCTTGGTAACCTTTCTTCTCTCAAGGCAGCCATGGTTGGTATGGATTATGTCTTTCATGCAGCCGGCTATTACCCTACTGACTATGATCCCCGAAAAGTCTCCCGGCAAATTAGTTTTGCAGCTGAACAAATGAAAAATGTACTCCGGGCAACCAGAGAAGCCGGTGTAAAACGGTTAATTTACACCAGCACATTGGCCACCATCGGGTTACCTCCTGAAAATGAAAGCCGGCTAGCAGATGAGCGGGATTTTTACCGACCCGGATCCCTTCCTGAAAATGGGTACTACGAAGCAAAATGGGCCATGGAAAAAGTTGCTCTTGAAGCAGCAAGGGTCGGTTATGACATTGTTGTGCTAAATCCGACAACAGTCTTCGGCCCTGGAGATGTCCATTGCAGCACAGGCCAAATTCTGCTTTTGATCGCCGAGGGAAAAGTGAAGGCTATTCCCCAAGGCACGATAAACATCATTGATGTTCGTGATGCAGCTGCTGCTCATATCAATGCAGCCCGGATAGGCAAAACAGGTGAGCGGTATATCCTGGGAGGAGCGAATTATTCTATCTTGGAAGCAGCTGGTGTCATAGCAGATATTGCTGGTACCAAACCGCCAAGATTAACCCTCCCAGACTGGGTTCTCAATTTTTACATCCGCCTGGCCGATTTCTTACCCTTCATACCCTACCCTCCATTTCACATCAGTGCTTACAAACAATGGCAAGGGTATAACATAGACAAGGCCAAAAGAGAATTAGGCTTGCAATCCCGCTTCCTGGAAGAAACCGTTCGGGATAGTCTGCGTTGGTTCAGTCAGCACGAGATCCTTTAATTCACTTAATCTTCTACTGTAGAGACCTCCGAGGTTTTATAAACCTCGGAGGTCTGTTGGTTAGTGGTGATGGTGATCATCATCCATGGTCATTGGCCCCAGCAGCTTGCGTAGCGACCCAAAGCTATACTGTTTCGTTACAATCAGGGATGATAGGATCGTTGTTAGCGGAACCGCGGCAATTAACCCCAGCGAACCGACCATTGTCCGTACAACTTCCTCCGCTACATATTCCAGGTTTAGTAAATATCCAATCTGTGCTCCAGATATTGAGAACAAGAGAAACATCGGCAAGGCTGCTCCAGCATAAGCAAGAACCAGGGTATTCACCGTGGCAGCAACGTGATCCCGCCCTACTCTCATCGCCCGGCTGTAAAGTTCCTTAACCAACAACCCTGGATCAAGATCATACAGCTCAAACACAACGGAAGCCTGGGTGATTACCAGGTCATCCAGAACACCTAAAGCGCCAATCAGCATACCTCCCAATACCAGACCTTGCATGTTAATAGTTACTTCAGATTGCTGAATTAAGAACAATGCATTTTCATCTCCAAAGCCGGTCAGCCTGGTCAAGTTAACAAAGTAATTTGCCAACAGAGCAGTCAGGATCAATGAGGCAAGCGTCCCCAGAACAGCAGCATGGGTTTTTAAGGTCCATCCATAAACCAGGTAGAGTGTGACCGCTAGCAGGAAAAATGCACCGCTGACGGTGATCAACACCGGGTCCCTTCCCTGCAGGATTTGAGGAGTGATATAAAAAATAATTACTGAAAGGCTGGCCACCATCCCCAACAAACTCCTGACTCCTTTCCAACCGCTTATCAGTACACTGAAAAACACAAATGTGCCAAACAGGATCAACAAGGGACCGGTACGGACAAAATCCAGGAATCGGGCCTGGATCAGATTATCAACTCCCCGTCTGAGTGTTAATATCACCTTATCCCCGGGTTTAAGGTTCAATCCCTCAGGGCGAAGCTGATGTTTTCCATAATCGACAGTTATCTCTAAATCCTGGTATTCTCCCTCCAGTAGTTTCACTTTCAGTACCTGGTAAAGCTGAGTCACTTCTCCCAGCTGGGTTTCCCCTTCTTCCAGGATTTCCAGGATTTCTCCTTGAATCGCGTCGCTTCCATATCCTAATACCGGACCCTCTTGAGCCTCTTCAGAATCAGGAGAAATTAAACCAGGCAAAACATAAAAAATAAATCCAGCAGCAGCCAGAGAGATCACCAAGCCGATGAGGATTACCTGTACAAAACCCTTTTTCATAATTGAATATCCTTTTCAGACCTTCACTATCGTCTAATCAGTGATGAATCCTTCAAAATTAATTGTCCCCTCAAACGCCTGATCCCAATCCCTGAAAGCTTTTTCCCGCCAGCTTTGGATTCCGGGGTAATCTCTTGCGTTATTGCAAAGTCAGAAATTGGAAGGGACCAACTCAGCTAAGTCTAACACAATAGGATACTTATCAATCCAGGAAACGTTTATATTCCTCAAATCCTGGCAGTAAAAGCGAACAGAAAACCTCAACAGTATTGATTAAATTTTTAAGGGTAAATAATCGGGTTATGATGTATGATATTCCTACACCTTACAGAATTGTTAGGTTGCGTAATACTCCTATCCGTATTCTTGCTACCTTTGAGATTCTCTCAATTTGAGAGTCCGTTATCAATAATAATTCACTTTACGAAAAGGAGGTGACGTCCCTCAAACTACTGTTATTTAATTGCTACCAGACACACATCTTATTTCTCATAAATTTCTACTTGGAGGAAAATAAAATGAAAAAAAGAACTATAGCAGTTATACTCGCCCTTATTTTACTGTTGGTAGCAGTTATACCAGCTGCTGCCATCACTGATGGTGAACTAGATGGTGATGGTCATCCCTATGTGGGTTTAATGGTCGCTCTGGATGCAAATGGTAATCCTCTCTGGCGCTGCAGTGGAACTTTACTCTCACCGACTTTATACCTCACTGCCGGCCACTGCACTGAAGCTCCTGCAGTTAGAGCAACGATCTGGTTTGACGCTGATGTTGAATCTGGTATCCCAGCTAATGGTTATCCTTTCCTGGGCGACGTGAGTGGTACTACATTTACCCATCCGGAATATACTACTTATCCCTGGTTCATGAAGGATCTTGGTGTTGTTGTTTTAGATGAGTCTTATCCCATGGATGAATATGGTGTTCTACCAGAATTGGATCAGCTGGATGTGATGAAAACCAAACGAGGTAAACAAGACACCACTTTCACTGCAGTTGGATATGGTTTGCAGAGTATTAACCCTGTTCATGTGGAATCGGAGAGAGTCCGGATGTTTGCAAGACCTAAACTGATTCAAATTAATGTTCCCGGTTATGTAGGAGACTTCTCGATACTGCTTTCCAACAACCACTCCACCGGAGGCACCTGCTTCGGAGATTCAGGTGGTCCAAACTTCATCAATGAAACCAACGTGATAGGCGGAGTTACTTCATTTGGGAAAAATGGCAACTGCGCGGGAACCGGCGGTGTTTATCGGGTTGACAAGGCAGATGACTTGGATTGGTTATATGGTACATTTGGTGATCATCTCCCCTAATAGTAAAAAAATATGTGTATTAAAAAAAGAGCTGTGCTTTGGCGCAGCTCTTTTTTTTTTATTTAGCTGTTTCTCAATTTTCCCTGCAACCTTCTCAGATATCTTTCGTATATACTTATCAGTGCAATAATTAGCAAACCTTTCTTAAACATTCGGAGGAATAAATGGAAGAAAATAACTTGCCCGCTCCACAACCTGCAGCCAGGAAACGCTCCCGATCCTTCTTCTGGCCCATCATCCTGATTTCATTCGGGGTGCTGATGCTCTTAAGCAACCTGGGCATTGTGCCCTGGACTACCTGGAATCTGCTCTGGCGCTTCTGGCCTTTAATTTTAGTCGCCGTTGGTATTGATGTTCTAATCGGTCAGCGATCCGCCGTCGGTTCTGTGATCAGCGCTTTTCTTATCCTGGCTCTGGTTGGAGCTGCTGCTAGCGCGGTATTCTTTGCTGAACAGCTGCCATTTTTATCCCGCTATGTCAATGAAGCTCCCTGGCAAACCGACCACGTGGAACAAGCGCTGGAAGACTACGAATCTGCTTCCATCCTGATCGACTGGACCAGCCAGCCAGGAACTCTGGGGACGCTGAACAAATCAGGGAACCTGATTGAAGGCGACCTCACCTACCAGGGAGAATTGACCTTTGATGTTCAATCACGGGGATCTGAAGCAGATATCCTTCTGGATACTCGGTTAATTGAAAATTGGGGAATAATTCCTTTCCAAACCAGTCCGGATGCAGAATGGGATATTTACCTAACCCCGGAAATTCCTCTTGATCTCACTCTGGACACAGGATCAGGAAGCTGTGATTTTGACCTCAGCGGACTTATTCTGGAAGATTTCTTTCTTGACAGCGGGTCCGGTTCAATAAACCTAGTCCTGCCAGAAGAGCAATCCTATCCAGTGAAGATCGACAGTGGTTCAGGAAGCCTGCGGATTACCATTCCTGAAGATACAGGAATCCGGGTAAGGATAGATTCAGGCAGTGGTTCTTTCAACCCCGGGGGTCGTTTCGAACTGGTCAGCGGCGACCATGATGGTGATGGTATTTGGGAAACTAATAATTTCAGCTCGGCCCTTGACACCATAGAGATGTCGATTGACCAGGGTTCCGGTTCAATCACATTCCGCTAACAAATAAATTCCCCCAAACTACCTAAGCACATCAAATTTAATATCTTAAAACCCTCGGGTATAAATGTCTCCGAGGGTTTTTGTTTTGCTATTCCCAATAATAATCGAGGGTGAATTGGGCAAAGAGAATAATTACATCCTTACCCCATCCGGCCAGTAATGTAGGCTTCAGTTAACTCATGATCAGGGGTAGTAAATAATTTTTCTGTAGGATTAAATTCAATTAATTCACCCAGCCAAAACAATCCTGTTTGATCTGACACGCGAGCTGCCTGCTGCATATTATGAGTGACGATCACGATCGTATATTGCTCTCGCAGTTCCCGGATTAAATCTTCTACTTTCCGGGTATCAATAGGATCCAGCGCTGAACAGGGTTCATCCATCAAGATCACTTCTGCTTCTACTGCCAGGACTCTTGCGATACAAAGTCGCTGCTGCTGTCCCAAAGATAAACTAAATGCATCCTCATTTAAGTGATCTTTTACAGTCTCCCATAGGGCAGCTCTCCTTAAGCTTTTTTCCACAACCTCCATCAGATCGCTTTTTTTTCTTGAATACCCCAGCACTCGAGGGCCATAAGCAACATTGTCAAATACAGATTTTGGGAAAGGATTTGGTTTTTGAAATACCATCCCTACTCTTTGCCGAAGTTGAGCCAGATCCATTTCCTCGGCATAGATGTTTTCTCCTTCCAAAATCACCTGCCCCTCAAGTCGTATCCCAGAAATAGTATCGTTCATTCGGTTCAAGCAGCGCAAGAATGTTGATTTGCCGCAGCCCGAAGGACCAATGAGCGCAGTAACTTCACAAGGTTTGATATCCATGCTTATCTGACTCAAAGCCCGGAATGACCCGTAAAAAAAATTAAGATTCCTGATAGTAAAAGTATTGTCCTGGGCATCCATAACGAAAATTATATACTATTTACCAGATGGAAACCAAATATTGTCTGCTATAAGACCGGCATTATCTTTCTATCTACCATCAAAATACTTTTTCGCCAAAAGTATCAGCTATGTCAATTCCAATTTGAAATTACTCCAGAGGCTCAGTCACTTGTTTCCCCCCTCCTTTCAGAATATAATCGTAGGGATGAAAACTTCCAGTATTATCCTTCTTGCAATTTTTCTTCTCCTCTTAATTACACCAGGCTGTTCTCTCCTTTCGGAATCCTCAGAGAATCCATCTGATCAATTTACAACCATAGAAAACAAGGGATCGGACACCATCGTGAATCTAGCCCTCGCCTGGGCAGAAGAATACCAGGTAATAAACCCCAATGTGAGACTCTCGGTCACGGGTGGAGGTTCTGGCACAGGGATTGCCGCCTTAATTAACGGGACAGTAGATATTGCCAACGCCTCCCGGCGAATGAAAATCGAAGAGAAAGAAAACGCCGTTGCCAACGGATCAGATCCTGTGGAATTTGTCATAGCCAGAGATGCTATCGCTATTATTGTTCACCTGGAAAATCCGGTTAACAATTTGACTTTGCAGCAACTTTCAGACATTTACAGCGGAAAGATTAATAACTGGCAGGAGCTTGGTGGGGAAAACCGGCCAATCGTCCGCCTTTCAAGAGAAACAAATTCCGGAACCCATGTTTATTTTTTAGAAGAAGTCGTCAGATTGGGCGAGAAGGATAACAAAACGCTTTTTTCCCCTGATACATTGCTCCTGCCTTCCTCTGAAGGCATCGGAGCTGAAATCAGGGAAAATCCAAACGCAATTGGTTACGATGGACTCGGTTATGTAACGGATGAGATGAAAGTCATTGGGGTGTCCGCGGTAGATAGTAAGGAATATATCCTGCCCTCGGCTGCAACAGTCAACAGCGGAAAATACCCAATCGCCAGAGATTTATACATGTATACCAATGGTACCCCTACTGGCGCTATCGCAGATTATCTGGATTGGATCCTCTCGGAACAAGCTCAAGAAATTGTCACCGAACTCGGCTTTGTGCCAATTTTAGATTAGTTGGCAAAGAATGATAATAAACTAGAACTAATGTGAGTGGCTTTCAATAAATATGGATAAAAATATAACAAGGCATGAATCATTAATCACCTTTTTTATCAAGAGTACAGGGTACTCAGCCATTGTGTTTGTGGGAATGATATTCATCTTCTTGCTCCTGGAAGGTCTGCCTGCAATCCAAAAAGTTAATTTAGCGACCTTGTTTTCTTCCCGCTGGTACCCGATAGAGGATTATTTCGGTCTTCTGCCTTTAATTGGCGGATCCCTCATTATCACCCTGGGAGCAATTTTAATAGCTGTGCCTTTCGGAATAGGCTCAGCAGTTTATTTATCTGAAATTGCGCCGCGTTGGGTTCGGGATTTGATGAAACCCTTCATTGAAATTCTCGGCGGACTTCCCTCGGTTGTTTTGGGTTTTTTGGGCATGCTGATTTTATCTCCATTTCTGCGGAAATTATTAGAACTTCCCACCGGATTAACAGCACTAACCGGATCGATCCTGCTGGGAGGTATCGCCATCCCCACAGTTGTTTCTGTTGCCGAAGATGCTCTCGATGCTGTCCCGAAATCATTCCGGGATGCTTCCCTCGCAATCGGCGCTACAGAATGGCAGACAATTTGGAGAGTTACTCTGCCTGCCGCCCGTTCTGGTGTTCTTACCGCCATTATGCTGGGAGTTGGCCGGGCTATTGGGGAAACCATGACGGTTATGATGGTTACCGGTAACGCCCCTATCCTGCCGAAGGGAATTAACGATCTGTTCTCACCGGTCAGAACAATGACAGCAACAATAGCTGCTGAGATGGGTGAAGTTGCCAGCGGCAGCGTACACTATCATGTATTATTCCTTATCGGCATCGTTCTATTCCTGATCTCACTAATAGTAAATATCACAGCTTCGGCAGTCGTGTTTCGTCAAAAAAAACGACAAGAAAGGATTCTCTCCTAACCTATGAAATCCTCTTCTCACCTCAGGTACAAACAGCAGCAATTTGGTTTCAGCCTGCTGACAATCATGACCTTTTTAACTATCATCCCTATTGCCGGGGTGGTGATATATATTCTTGTTTTGGGCACACCTGCAATTAGCTGGGAATTTATTTTCGGATTTCCCCGGGGAGGTATGCGGGAAGGCGGCATTTGGCCAGCAATTGTAGGCACTTTTTACTTGACCCTGGGTACAGCTGCTTTCGCGGTTCCCATAGGAATAGGAGCGGCAATTTACCTTTCAGAATATGCTCCTGATAACAAAGCAACTCGATTAATTCGGATTGCCATCATCAACCTGGCGGGGATACCGTCAGTTGTGTATGGCTTGTTCGGATTGGGATTATTTGTCCTTTTCCTGCAATTTGGAACAAGCATTTTAGCTGGTTCTCTCACTCTTTCCATCATGACTTTGCCAGTTATTATCAGCACCACAGAAGAGGCATTAAAATCAGTCCCGCAGGCATTCCGCACTGTGAGCATCTCTGTAGGTGCAACAAAATGGCAGACAATCCGGAAAATAATCCTACCCCAGGCTCTACCGGGAATATTGACCGGCGTCATTTTAGGGTTGGAACGGGCTGCTGGTGAAACCGCACCCATTCTGTTTACTGTTGCTGCCTTTTTCCTTCCCCGTTTGCCGTCTTCTCCCCTGGACGCAACCATGGCGCTTCCCTATCATCTTTTTGTGATCTCAACTCAAGTTCCAGGCATGCCCATAAAAATTCAGTACGGGACAGCCCTGGTTCTTCTGGTATTTGTACTCAGTATGAATATAATCGCCACTACAATACGGTCCAGGGCCCGAGCCCGACGTCAGTGGTAACTGAAAAAAATTATGAACAAAATTTCGATCCAAAATTTTTCCCTTCAATATTCCGATGGAACGGAGTCATTACGAAATATCTCTCTGGAAATTCCTGCCAATCAAATCACTGTCCTTTTCGGACCCGCCG
>Ga0255372_10045_pt1 | contig 24902 bp, 21 predicted proteins | sample ANMaggSeSYBR01E8_FD_182092 | JGI IMG/M metagenome (GOLD analysis project Ga0255372, IMG submission 182092) | Sediment cell enrichment communities from methane seep in Santa Monica Basin, California, United Staets - ANME aggregate JGI... | ecosystem: Environmental > Aquatic > Marine > Cold seeps >...
GTGCAGGGACGATGGGGAACGGAATTGCTCAGACAGCGGCAGTTTCTGGCTTCCAGGTGACGATGATGGATGTCGATCAAGATCAGCTGGAAAAAGCCAAGGCAGTCATTTCCAAATCAGTAGAAAAATTATTCCAAAAAGAAAGAATATCCGCAGAGGGCAAAGAAAATGCTCTCCAGATAAAGATGACTCATGATCTGGAAGGGATCGAAGAAGCTGATTTGTTAATTGAAGCAGCCACTGAAAACTTTGATTTGAAGCGTAAGATATTTGTTGAGCTGGATGAAAAAGCTTCCCCAAAGGCGATACTGGCCTCCAATACCTCATCCATCAGCTTGACCCAGTTGGCTTCTGCAACCAGCCGCCCTGATAAAGTCATCGGCATGCATTTTATGAATCCGGTGCCCCTGATGAAGTTAGTGGAAATCATCCGCGGACTGGATACTTCTGATGAAACCACAGAGGCGGTGATCAAAGCGGCTGAAAAGATGGGCAAAGTAGCGGTAGAAGCCAATGACTTCCCGGGATTCATCTCCAACCGGATTTTATGCCCCATGCTTAATGAAGCCGTATTTGCTCTCCAGGAAGGCGTAGGCAGCCGGGAGGCAATCGACGAAGTCATGAAGTTGGGCATGAATCATCCGTTGGGGCCGCTTGCTTTGGCGGATTTGATTGGTTTGGATGTGGTGCTTTCGGTGATGGAGGTACTGCAGGCCGATCTGGGTGAAGATAAATACCGTCCGGCGTATTTGCTGCGTAAAATGGTCGCTGCCGGGCATTTGGGACGCAAAACAGGGCGGGGATTTTTTGAGTATTAATCACTGAACAAGCTATCGAGACCAGCGATATTCCTCCGGGAAGAAGGAGAGAGGATGACGATCAATATCCATGAAATGAACATTGAAGATTATGATGTTGTCTATGAGTTGTGGAAAAGAAGTGACGATATCATGTTAAGTAAAGCGGATTCACACCATGGCATCAAAAACTTCCTGGAAAGGAATCCGGGCATGAGCTTCACAGCCTGGAAAGAAGGAGTGATGGTGGGCAGTGTGCTCTGCGGACATGACGGCAGGCGGGGTTATATCCATCATTTGATGGTCCACCCGGATTTCCGCCGGCAAGGAATAGGGCAATCGCTGGTCAGCCGCTGCATATTCGCCTTAACCCGGATAGGAATCCAGAAATGCCACTTGTTTGTTTGTGATGATAATGAGGGGGGAGTTAAGTTCTGGGAAAGCCTGGGATGGACCAAACGGGTGGAGTTGTCCATGATGTCGCAGTATATACTGGAATAAAAAAAACACTTTACCAAATGAAAAACCAGGTGATCGAAAATTACCTGGTTTTTTTATTTCTGCTAATGATTTTGAGTAGTGGAAATCATCCTTCCAACCTTTAAACCTGTAACTTGCACCTTTGCATATTCATTTCTCTCCTTGTAACCTCTCACACTTTCTCGTAGTTCCGTGAATCTGGTCATGATATCCCCCGCGGCTTCCTCAGAAAGAGGGTCATGATATACTGAAATTAATTACCAGCCAGGGGCGGTTTATGGAAAGTAGGGCATAAGGTCCAGTAGATTATCGCGCATTTGAAACATAATTAACGTTAGGTTCGCTTACTGAAAAATCAAAAACACTAAGGTAGACAAATGGCAGAGAAAATCAATCTTGAACTTTTAGCAAAGGATGTTCTTGGAATCCTTGAAAAATATGGAATCCACCCAAGTGGTTTTGGAGTTTCATGCACATTGAAGAAAAGTGATTTTGAGGATATTGCAAGAAATCACTCCGATCGCACTCATCCAACGATTATGCTGAAATCAAATACCGATTTGGATGGACCAAAATGGTATGTGCAAATTACTCAGGATTACGAAGTCAAAGGATATCCTGATAATAAAGCATTGTCAGACTTGCAGTAGTATGACAATATCAATAAATAAGCGAACCTAACCCGCGCTCCACCTGACCGCCGGTTAAGGACGGAGAAACTGGGCTAGGGGATCGCCAAGGAAGGCCCGGCGCCAGGTGAGCTCATCCGTTAGCTTCCGTACTGGTGTTGAGAAGTTTAAGCAACAAACATTTCAATGCTTCAAACATTTTTGGATTCATTTATATTTGCTCACAGTGCGATAGTAATTAAAAGAAACATATAGATTTTTCTGGTGTATGTTCATAATAAACAATAATGAAAAATTGGAGAGAGGGTAAATGAAAATCAAAAGAAAACTTGTAATCGGAGTATTGACAGGTCTAGCACTGGGCTTATCCCTTTTCATTGTTGGTGCGATCGCTTCCCAGATTATTTACGGTCCTCAATTGGCACCGGAAGGGAAATTTGATCCTGAACAATTGAATGCTTGGTATTTCATTTGGACAAAACTGGTGATCGGAATCATATTTGGTGTGCTATTTATTATTCTATATGAAGCATTGCCTGTATCGAAACGAATACAAGGTATTGGAGATGGGCTGAAGTACGCGTTTATGCTCTGGGTAGTGATCAATTTGTGGGAACTATCTCATCCTCTTGTTTATAATATTGACACATTGAATTGGCAGGATCAGATATTTTGGTTGATATATACACTTGGTGGTTTCCTGGGGTACGGTTTAGCAGTTGGCTATGCATACAAAAAACAAAGAGAAAATCTAATTCCTTCACCAGGGCCCTGATAACAAAGGCTGGCAGCTAACCACCGCTCCATCTGACTCTTCGACTGCGTTTATCCTGAGCGAACCTCGAGCACTTCGCTAAGCTTGTCCTGAGCGAAGCAAGGCGAAGTCGAAGGGCTCTGCATAAACTCCGCCGAGGGGGGAGTCGAAGGGCTCTGAGCGGGTGCCCTAAAGGATGCTTGTCCTGAGTGAAACAAAGAGGAATCGAAGGGCTTCGCGAAGCTCATCCGTTAAGATTTTTATCAAATTTTCAATACTTCATGAGGAATGATGGGTAAAGACGTAATCAAGGACGAGACTCCAATAATCTTTTTGGCGATGTTCTGGGGTGGTGGTGGGCCGTACACGATCTCACAGGTGATCCATGTCTACGACTGGATCAACAGAGATATTCCAAGCAGGGAAGATCTTGAGGTAGCATTTAACACACTATTATCATTAGACTTCATTTCAATGAAGGATGATAAGTTTACAATTCAACGGAAAATCGGAAATGACTTTGATGAATTTAGAAAGAAAAAGCGTATAAATAAGTTCAAAACTGCGAGATTGTACTTCGAACAATATCCTCTGCCTACTGATATCCCAAATGTAATTAGTATTTCGCAAGAAAGATATGCCGAAGAGTATGCCAAATATTCCAAGGCATTCGAATCCTAGTAAATCGCTGCAACGGACGCTGGGGTTCGCGCCGCGAAGCTCATCTGTTAGCCTAAAATGGAGAATAATCATGAAAATTTTTGCATTAGGAGGCTATGGCAAAGTAGGATTACCAGCAAACAAGCTGCTTGCCCAGTCCGATCTGGTTACTGAGATCGCTGTTGTTGGGAGGAATCTAGAACTTGCAGAAAAGGCTGCCACAGAAATCGGCGATAAAGCCATCGCAATCCAGGCTGATGGCACCGATGAAGAGAAGCTGATGTCACTAATGGCAGGATACGACCTTATCATGAACTCTGCGGACAATGAATTTGTTCTTCCTTCTATACGGGCTGCGATACACAATAGGGCTCACTACTGCGATGCAGCATTTGGAGGCATTCTCGAACAGGCGCTGCCGCTTGCATCTGGAGCTGAGGCTGTCGACATTACCGCTGTTGTCGCCAATGGCGTTCACCCTTCGATCACCAACCTGATGGGAGTGCATGTGGCGCGGCAGTTGCAGGAAGTAGAGCAACTGCAGCTCGGGGACGCCAGCATGTACAACTTTCAGAGCGGGCAGGATTTAACACCTCGACAATGGCTCGAGGAGCCGCGGCAGAGTTTAGCCGCTTTGCACGAGTTCACAGAGGGCATTGGGTGGATGTTGCAGATAGTGCAGGACAGCGGCGCGAAGACAGTGCTTGATTTCCAGGATGGCCAATGGGTGGATCTGGATCCGGTCAGACACGGCCTGGATGTACCGCAATTGCAAGGCGGCACGATCATCGCACACCCATATCTGAGCAGCGATCCGCTCTTTGGATCACTACCATCTGATCTTGCCAGGGTATCACCGGTGGAGATGTTATTTAGCCCACTCCCCCCTCAGCTTCATGAAGTCCTCCGGGAGCTTTCTCTGCGTGTGCTCGAGGGAAACATTGATGCCGACACTGCTCTAGTTTCCTTCCTCGATACAGCTGAGAGTGATCCCCGCCGCTACCTGACACTCCCAGACGACTTCGTTCCCATCCCGAAAACGTGGGCACGCGCTGTAGGTCGTAAAGAGGGGCGCGCGGCACGTTTTAGCTGTTGGTTCACCGCTCCCATGTGGGACGTGGGAGGATACTTTCTTACCAGTGTGGCTTTGGTTGTTGCTGTGCGCAAGATCTTGCGTGGTGAAATACGAGAGCGGGGGGTTATGACAGCCGAAACAACTTTCGAGCCCCAATCCTTCTTCGATGAAGTTGTCGCTGTGCTACCGGAACCTCCGGCAGATGGGAAACTGATCGGCGAATCATTTGAATGGTTGGAGTGACAGCGATTGCGCCATCTCGGTTACTCGCGGTGGAATGAAGCATAAGCACGGTGGTAAAGGTGGGGCTTTATCCGTTAGATAGTTATGGAAAATATCAAACTAGAGGACAGGGAGAATGAATCATATGCGTAGATACCGGTGGATAATAATTACTTTTATCCTGATTTTGTTCATTGGCTCGTCGTGTATTGTGGCTCAATTTCCATATCGAGAAACACAAGTTATCCAAGATGACGATTTATTAAAAGAGCAGCAAGTTTTATTCATCGGAAACAGCTACACATCTTCAAATAACTTTCCTCAAATATTTACCAAATTAGCCCAAGCTGGTGGTTACAATGTGAGTGCTTTAATGAAAGCAGAAGGAGGTTGGACACTAAGTAAACATAGCCAATCAATAGGATCAGATAACCTGATACAACAACAATCATGGAATTATGTAGTACTTCAAGAACAAAGTATTATCCCGTCTAATCCCAAAGACCGTGAGCAAAGTATGTATCCAGCAATAAGACTATTGAATGAGGAAATTGAAAATTCGGGGGCGGATGTCGTTTTATTTATGACTTGGGGGCGTCGTGACGGCTTGCCAGAATCAGAATACAATGATTTCCTTGAAATGCAAAAGGAGTTGGAAAAAGGGTATCAACAAATTGCTGATGAGTTAAATGTGATGGTTTCTCCAGTAGGTACAGCATGGCAAAATGCCCTAGAGAAAAATACGCAATTGGTCCTGTGGCAAGAAGATGGAAGTCATCCAAACATGAATGGTTCCTATCTGGCGGCTTGTGTTTTTTATGCAGTAATTTTTGGAGAGAGTCCAGAAGGATTAGCCTACATGGCTGGTTTGCAAGAAGATTTAGGTTATTTCTTACAATCTGTTGCAGCCGATACTGTTTTTGATGATTTAGAACGTTGGAATATCGAGTAATATTTGTGGGTGGTATTCTAATGAGAAAAAAGCTGCCCGACCCCCGCTCCACCTGTCCTGTGAACGAAGGAAGTGTCGAAGGGCTCAGGATCTGCGACACCTGGCCGCCTTTTATGTGACCTAGTGACTTTGAGACCAGGTGATGGGGTGAAGCGAGATTCGCCGAATTGGAAAATACTGCATACCGATTACTGTAACCCGCCGTCAGATATACTCTTTCTTTATTATGGGGTTCAATCCCAACTTACAGGGGGTTAAGTGATCAAAGTGTTGAAAATGTGTTTATTTCAAAAGTTTTTCTAATAGCTCCCGCACCAGCTGGGGGTCTGCTTTCCCGCCCGATTTAGCCATCACCTGGCCGATCAACCAGCCGATCACCCCACCTTTTCCAGATTTATATTGCTCCACCTGGGAGGGGTTACCCTGGATGACTTGTTCGCATATTGTTTGGATGTCACTTATGTCGGTCAGTTGTGCTAATCCTTCATTTTCGATTATGGTATCTGGATTTAACTTCGACTCATATACTTTTCTGATTAATGCAGATCCTGTTGAATTATTAATTTTTCCATTATCAACAAGATAAAGTATTCTTGCAAGATTCTCTGGAGAAATAATCAATTCCGGGGGAATTGAAAGTTCATTGGAAAGAGAAAGAATATCATTCATTATCCAATTTGAGATATCCTTTTTATTACCTTCATACAAAATGCCTGTGGATTCAAATAAATTTGAAATTCCAATAGTACTTGTTAGAATTTTTAAATCGTAACTTGGTAAGCCATAATCATGATGAAATTTTTCTTTCTTCACATCCGGCAGTTCTGGAAGGCTTTCCACCAATTCTTTGATTCGCTCTTCTGTGAGTTTAACTGCCAGCAGATCCGGTTCTTTGAAATAGCGGTAATCGGCTTCAGTTTCCTTGGAGCGCATCTTGGAAAGGGTCTGGGTATCTTCATTCCAGTCCAGCGTCCAGGATGCTATTTTATTTCCGGCTTCAACTTCCTTGATCTGGCGTTTGATCTCTGCCTTCATGGCATCCCGGCCGTGCTCAACCGAGTTGACATTTTTGATTTCAGTTTTGGGATTAAGGATAGTTGCTCCTTTTTCCCGGATAGAAACATTGGCGTCAAAACGCATCTGACCTTTTTCCATACTCGCTTCCGAAACCCCAATCCAGCGCAGAAGCTGCCGGAACTGCCGGATAAAATTGGCTGCTTCATCCGCGGAACGCAGGTCGGGTGCTGTGACCATTTCCACCAGGGGGACGCCGCAGCGGTTGAAGTCAAGCAAACGCCGGCCTGGTTTATGGATGGTTTTCCCCGCATCCTCCTCGATGTGCAGCTTCTCGATCTGAACCCGCCGGGTAGAGCCATCCTCCAGCGGCAGATCCATGAAACCGCCTTTGGCAATCGCCAAATCATACTGTGAAATCTGGTAACCTTTGGGAAGATCGGGGTAAAAATAGTTTTTCCGGTCAAAGAATGATACTGGTTGAATATCCGCGTTCAGGGCCGCAGCCAGCAGAACGGCTTTTTCTATCACTGCCTGGTTTGGCACGGGTAGAATACCGGGCTGACCAGTGCAGACCGGGCAAATATTGGTATTGGGCGGATCACCCCATGAATCTGCCTTGCAGGCGCAGAATATTTTACTTTTTGTGTTGAGTTGGACATGGATTTCCAATCCGATTACTACTTCATAAGAGCTCATATTATCCGCACTTCCTGGTTTTCTAATTTTCCACTAAACCCTATTTTTACCACAGATTAAGCCGCCGTACAGGGGTGTTCGGGTACTGTCGCTGTACCTGATATTATACATGGAGTATAATTAAAGCTATGAAAAAATCCTCCTGGATACTGATCCTGGCTGGCTTAACTCTGATTGGTTTGGTCTCTATAGCCCTTACATACCAGTCACCAGTTCTGGCGGCGCCCAATCCCCAGATGACAAATTTCCCGACGCCAACGCCTGGATCGGATGGCAGGATCATCTATATCGTGCAGGATGGAGATACCCTCTGGCGCATTGCAGCAGTCTCGGGCCTGGATCTTGCCGATTTACGGGACCTCAACCAATTGGGCGTGGAAGATATCGTATTTCCCGGGCAGCAGTTGTTCTTGGGGCTGGGCGGCCCTGCTGGAGAGCAGCCGACTGCAGCTCCTTTTATTACTGAATCATCGGCTGAGCCAACCGATACTCCGGTTCCTGGACTGGGTACTTTATGTGTGCTGTTGTTTGAGGATATTAACGGGGATTCCATGCGCCAGGAAGAGGAAATTAGTTTATCTGGCGGCGCGATCAATATCAGCAACCGGGATGGATCGATTTCCATCACCGAGGATACTCTGGAACACGATCCCAATTCAGTGACTGATGATTATTTTTGTACCGAAGGGTTGGATGAGGGGGACTACAATGTCAGTGTTGCCATTCCGGAAGGCTACAATCCCACCACATCATTAAATACCGGAATTCAATTGTTGGCAGGGGATACCACCTTCCTGACTTTTGGCGCCCAGGCTGGATCGGTAGTGATTGAAGATGACCCATCGCCCCCGGGAACTTCAGGCAGTACACCGCTGCTGGGTGTGATTGGGGCCATTTTACTGTTGGGTGGAATTGGATTAGGTGTGTATTCGATCTGGTTCAGACGCTAAACACTTCCGAGTCGATAAAAACGGGCAGGTAATCTCTGCCCGTTTTTTCATTTAAATTCACCAATTTTGCGGGAGACCTCCGAGGTTGGTTTGACCTCGGAGGTCTCATCGACCTCGGGATAATTCTGCAACCATAAAAAAGAACCAGCTGCAAAGCCGGTTCTTTTTTGCTCATTATTACAAAGGCATACTCTTTTTCGGTCGGGAGCGCAGCGCCTACATATATCCGTCTGGATGCGATTGATGCCAGGACCAGGCGCTGTGGATGATGTCTTTTAAATCGGGGATTTGTGGTTCCCAGCCCAATTCATTTCTGATCTTCTCCGAGGATGCCACCAATCGAGGTGAGTCGCCCGGGCGGCGGGGAGTTTCTTCAACCGGGATGGAATGACCGGTGACTTCCCGGGCGGTTTCTATGACCTCTCTGACAGAATATCCTTTTCCGTTGCCCAGGTTATAAACCAGCTTCTCCTGGTTCTCCAGAGCAGCCAGAGCCAGAAAGTGAGCGGAAACCAGGTCAACGATGTGAATATAATCCCGGATGCAGGTGCCGTCCGGGGTGGGATAATCCGTGCCGAAGATCTTGATATCTTCTCGTTTTCCAAGTGGAACCTGCAGGACAAGCGGAATCAGATGCGATTCTGGCTGATGCGCTTCCCCTTGATCGGGCAGGGCGCCAGCGGCGTTAAAATAACGCAGCGCAGCGTAGCGAAGTCCGTGAATTTCCCGGTAGAAATCCAGCACCTCTTCTATCATCAGTTTTGTGTGTCCATAGATATTTACCGGACCCAGCGGTGAGTCTTCCCCTAAAGGTTGATCGCTGGATTTGTAGACAGCGGCCGTTGAAGATAAAACAAAACGGTCAATGCCGGCTTTGACTGCCAGGTCGATCAGGTTCACAGAATTAATGAGGTTATTTTGATAATACTTTGGGGGATTAACCATGCTTTCCCCGGCTTCAATAAACGCCGCAAAATGCATCACGGCATCATATTTATTTGCCTCCAGGGCTGAACCCAGAGTTTTGTGGTCCCCGAGGTCACCCTGGATAAATTTTGCATCGGCTGGGATGGCTGCCTGGTACCCAGTAACCAGGGAATCATATACCGTTACCTGGTGTCCGGACTCGAGCAGTTGTCTGGCAGCAATCGATCCAATGTATCCGGCTCCGCCGGTTAGAAAAATATTCATAGTTTTTTCCTTTTTCTAAAAGGTTGCCTCAGATAGTATACTCCATGCTCTTCTGATAGGGTAACAAGTTTTTATTGCACCTCAAACTTTCTGTTTCTACCCGGAACTTCAGGCTGCTGCCCACCAATCTTGCCCTTCAATAAGATTCAGCTTGTTTAGATTTTCTCGGATCAAGGGACGGGCTTTGCGGGCTCTGACCGCAGCCAGCAGGATTGGATTTTGATATTGTTTCCAAAGAGAAGGCAGGTCATCCCGGGAAATGATCGGTTTTCCCCGGCGGGTACTCCCGATCTTCTTGGGATCGACATCAATGAAGGCAGTCAGGGGTAGACCTTCCCGTACCAGGTGTTTGCTTATCCGCCGGCCGGTCATTCCAGCTCCCCAGATGAATACCGCATCCCGGTTTCTGGCGGGTCCTTTGGCCAGGTAATGGGCTTTTGCACGTAAAAAATTCTCCACAGAGTATCTTGAATCCTGGTGGGTAAGCCTTTCCGGATGCTCCCGCCACTCAAGCAGCACCTGGGGGATTTTGGCAAATTGAGCGCCGGCCAGGTAAAGACGGAGCCAGAGATCATAATCCTCGGGCCAGCCGTGGTCTTGGTACCCTCCTGCCTGGTCAACCCAGGATTTGCGAAAGGCAGTGCCGGGATTGGCGAGCGGGCTTTCAATGAAGATTTCGCGGGAGATATCTTCATGAGTTACCAGGGAATTCAACCAATCATAATAGAGTTTAAATCCCTCGCCGACAAGCTCTGCGGGGAACCCACTTACCAGTGAACCAACGACAGCGACAGCCGGATTATCGAGTAAATATTCTCTTTGCAACCTGATCCGGTCAGGATGGCAGCGGTCATCGGCATCCATGCGGGCGATTATCGGCGCCCGGCAGAGAGTAAGTCCGGTATTGGCTGCTTGGATAACTCCCCTGTGGGGTTTTTTCACCAGCACAAAACGTGAATCCCGCTGGCTCCAATTTTCCAAAATAGAGGGTGTCTTGTCTGTTGAGCCATCATCCACACACAGCACTTCAAAATCCCGGTAGCTTTGGTCCGCTAGTGAGGATAAAGCTTCTTCGATCGTAGATTCAGCGTTATAACAGGGCAGCAGAACAGATACCTGGGGCATCCCTCACTCCAGATCCTGATTGGGATGGATGATTTCCTGGGCTAACTTGTTGAGGGATTCGATTTCATCTTCAGGGGTTTGGCTGGTTTTCCAGTATTGGTCCAGCAATTCCTCCGGGGAAAGGCTGCCGATAACCCGGTCTTTTGGCAGCCGGATTCTGACTTTTGATTGGGGTTGCTTCACGAAGTGGAATTCAAAACTCCCCTTAACCAGCTCCCGGATCGCGGATTCGTCAATTAGCGGATCCCAGGCTCGCGGGTATTCGAGTACCAATCGAATAATTGCATCTTTTAATAAATCTGATGAAGGCAGGGTTTTTTTAATCTGATCAGTAATTTTATCCTTGGAAGTCAGTTTCAGGTATTGATCTACAAACGGCCGAATATTTTCCAGTTTGTGCCAATCCAGCTTTGTTTTTCCCTGGTTAACCTCCGCGATGACAAAATACTTATCATCTTTGGCTTCTCCAAAATCTATCCGCTCAATTGATCCCGGGTACACAACCGGGGGATGCTTACCTTTATTCAGGTTTTGTTTTTTATGAAGATGCCCCAGGGCAGTGTAATCCAGGCGGTGATCCTGAACCAGCGCCAGCGGCAGGACCAGGTCATTCCCCAGGCTGACAGACCGTTCACCGCCAAAGACAGCCCCCTCGACAGACGCATGAGCTGCCAGCACGATGGGAAGCTGTGGATCAGCTTTCATTAACCAGTTATCGATATCATTAGTTAACTTCTTGGTCATTTCCTGGTAGATCAGGTCCAAATCGCGGGTTTGCAGATCCAGGGCGGTCATCATGCCAGTCCGGGAGAGCCAGGGCAGTGCAATTAACTGCAGATCGAGGGATTTCCCCTCCGGGCACAGCCGGGAGAGTTCTTCACTGGACAGGAAACAAGGTTTGTCAACGATCAGCACATGGGGAACATTTAAGGTGGCAAACTCGGTCAGCGCGTGCGCCCTGCCGATTGATGGGGAAATATCATGATTGCCCACCAGCAGGATTGTTGGAATCCCTGCCTGCGATAGGCGCATGATCCTGCTGCCCCATTCCCGCTGAAAAGTTGGTGCAGGGTTTCGATCTTTGTAGGCATCTCCGGCAAAAAGCACACAATCCACTTCTTCCTTGATAGCGCAGTTAATGATCTCATCCAGGGAAGCCAGGAAATCGAGGATGCGCAGCGGCAGCCCGGTTTCAGGGTCTCTGCGGCCGTAATTGGCTATATCAATATGCGCATCAGCGAAGTGAAGTATTTTAGGCATAGGTTTCAATTAAGGATCCCGGTCCTTTCTAAAGAGGATCCCGGAGTTTTTAAAACTCCGGGATCCTTCATATATCAATCAAAATTAAGCTGGCTGATTTGAGATTTCGCTGCCTCAAAGTTTGGATTCAGCCAGACTGAATTGTATAGGTCTAATTTTGCCTGGGCTTTGTTCCCCAGGGCATAATGAGCCATACCACGCCAATATAGGGATTCTTCCAGACTGTCATCCGAGATAGTATCCAGGGTAAAGTTGGCCAGGTTGATCACATCCTGGTAGCGCCCGCTAAAATAGTAAGCCATATAAGGCCAGGTCTGGTACCAGGTGATCCTGTAGGGACGGATGGCGTCGTTATCCGTCAATCCTTCATAAACCTTGTAGGCCTGGTCAAAGGCTTCCCCGGCTTCCAGGTAGTGCTCCATTTTTACCAGGCTGGTGCCTTTATTGAACCAGGCATAAAAGGAATTCACTCCGGTCAGGGTTTGTATTTCTTCCTCTGCTATTTCAAGCGCATGAGCGTAAGCCCAGGCAGGGTCTGCCCAATTTCCCAACAAGGTATATACCTGGTCCTGCCGGTCAGGGGGATAAACCACCATAAAGAGATAATCAAAGGAACGCCAGCCTTCCAGGTAGGTTTGATAATCCACCCGCATATCCTTGCCAGGCACGAGATATGCATCCTGAACAACAAATTCACCTGCAGTTTCGTCGTACCCGGTAGTGAACAAATAATGCCCCATCCAGGCTACTTTCCCGGTGTAATCTTCCTCGTAATACCCCTTTTCAACCAGGACAGGGAATCCGTTGGCGATTAGGAGTTTCAACAGATCCAGATCCCCGCCAAACCGGGCGACAATATTATAGTCGGTGTGTTCTGCCACAAAGCCGATCATCTCGGAGGGCATGACGTTTTTGTCGAGCCGGCCCTGCTGGATGAAATTTTGATCCGGGTTATTGATCCCCGGTTTAACTACCCGGGCAATGTCATCCCGATCCCCGGGCCAACCCCAATAGTTGAGTGCCATGGCCAGGTTTGCCGGTCCGCAGTAGTTCCAGCGCTCATGCTGGTCCACGTAAATCACCCCGTCCAGGATCACCCGGTCGGGAAGGGGGGTAGGTGTATATACCAGTTCGGTATCGATTGGAGTCGGGGTTGGTCCTTCGAGTGAAGGTTCAGGTGTATCGGGTGAGAATGCGATGAATGGCGTGGCTGCCGGCGTACCTGGTGTTCCACCAACCGGTTTAAAAATGGCTTCATCCGGCGGATTAATTGCATAGATGATCCGCGTTTTGAGATCTTCCACCCGCCAGGATAAACGGTCATACACAAAAGGTATCTGATATATGAGTACAGCCAGAAGGATCAGAAAGGGAATCAGGAGCAAAAACCAGGACCTGGAAGGTTTTTTCATAACGAGGGTATTATAACATTCTTAGGGAAAACCCATTAAATAGTACACAGAGTGAGGTTTTTGGTCGCTAAGAGTTGAAAAAAGGGGGAAAAACGACTTTATTCCTTGCTGATGGGATCATCCGGGTTGTGATCCAGCACCTTTCTGGCTTGTGGACCATCTTTGGCAGGTCCGATAATTCCTTCCGCGGCCATCTGGTCAATCAAGCGGGCGGACCGGGTGTAACCAATCCGCAGCCTGCGCTGCAGCATGGAGATTGAGGCCCGATCTGCCTCCCGGCCCAAGCGTACCGCTTCATCCCAGAGTTGGTCCCGCTCCTGCTCTTCCTCCATGTCATGCCACATTTCCTTTTGTTTGAGAGGGATGCTTGGCATCCGGGCATCAGGTTCTCCGGAGATGCTCGAGGATGACCGAGGGGCTTTGATTTGCGCCGCCAGGAAACGCCAGTAGCGGACTAATTTATCGATTTCAGTGTCAGAGACAAATACACCTTGCAGACGGACCGGTGCGGCAGCATCAGGCGACTGGAACAGCATATCACCCCGTCCTAGAAGGGTTTCTGCGCCGGGTTGATCCAGGATAACCCGGCTGTCCACTCCGGATGCGGTTGCAAAAGCAATCCTGGCCGGGAAATTAGCTTTAATTAAACCGGTCACCACGTTGGTTGAAGGCCGCTGGGTGGATATGATCAGGTGAATGCCGGTGGCCCGGGCCAGTTGGGCCAGACGAGTGATGGCTCTTTCGGTTTCGGTGGGTGCCAGCATCATCAGGTCAGCCAGCTCGTCAATGATCACCACCAGGTAGGGCAGTTTCTTGCCGCCTTCTTTTAATGTTTTTTTGTTATAGTCGATGATGTTGCGGGCGCCAGCCTGGGAAAATTTATGATAACGCTGGTCCATTTCCCGGGAAACCCACTGTAAAACACCGACCACGCGCTCCAGGTCCACTACTACCGGAGCCAGCAGGTGGGGGATGCCGTCATACCCGGAAAGTTCTACACGTTTGGGATCAACCATGATCATGCGTAGATCATCCGGTGTGTTATGAAGCAAAAAGCATGAGATCAAAGAGTTGACACAGACCGATTTGCCAGAACCGGTGGTACCGGCAATTAACAGGTGCGGCATATCAGCCAGATCAGCGGCAAGCGCCTTCCCGGATACATCTCGTCCAAGGGCAAACTTCAGCGGTGTTTTCAACTTTTTAAAACCGGGACCTTGAATGGCATCACGAAGCGCTACCAGGGAAATCTCTTCATTGGGCACTTCTATGCCTACATAACCTTTCCCTGGAACTGGTGCTTCCATGCGGATGCGTCTGGCTGCCAGGGCCAGCGCCAGGTCATCAGCCAGCCCGGTAATTTTGCTGACCCGGACACGTCGTTTTTGATTTCTGACCTCAATAAAATCCGGTTCCACTCCAAATTGAGTGATTGTGGGACCGCGGTTGATTTCCACCACGTGCCCCGGGGCGCCAAATGATTCCAGGGTTTCTTCGATGATGGCCGCCCGGTGCTGGTCAAATTCTTCATTGGGTTCAATGTCTTGCCCGATATTAAGGATGTCAGGGACATGAGGAAGGACCCAGTTTAGATCCGGTGTATCCTCGGGAAACATGGAGGGCTCTGCAGATGTGTCTGACTGGGCTTCGGGCGCCCGCCTGAGGATGGGAGTGGGAATTTTTGCCGCAGCAGCGGCCATAGGAGCAGGTTTTTCCTGCCTGGGGAACAGTTTCCGGAATAAATTCTTAATGGATTCCGCAAATCCGGGAACCCACTTGAATAGATCCAGAACCGGGATATCGAGGGTGAGTGACAGGCTGAGCAGGATCACCGCAAAAATGGCTATGGCAGTTCCCGCTGATCCAAAAGTGGATTGCAGCGGCGCCAGCAGGTAAGCGCCCGCATATCCACCTCCCAATCCTTCAGCGGCAATTGTCCGGGAGGCGTTAAAATCCACCGGGAATGTGAAATACTGCAGGGAGATTAATCCCGCCAGGTAGAGGATCACGAAGCTGGTTATTTGTACCGGGGAAAATTTGGGTGCTCCTTCCATTTTCCGCAGCAGGATTAACAAGCCTCCGCCTAAGAGCAGCAGTGGCAGGAGGTAACTTCCCCACCCGAATCCTTTTAAAAGCAGGGATTGGATTGTTGACAGGATGGTGTCTCTTTGGCTGGAGAATAAACCCAGTGCGGCCACGATACCCAGAGCAGACAACAATAACCCGGTCAGCGCCAGGTTCTTTCCTGGTGCTGGGGATTTAGCTTTGGTTTTGGATTTTGGGGACGATTTTACCATTTTAAATTTTCCTGCAAACCTGTCAGAATTATAGCATGATTGGTTGAATGGTAGACCTCCGAGGTCGTAGCGACCTCGGAGGTCTGGGTAAGTGGAAGTCTCACGATCGCCCGGCCCTTCGATATGCATTCGCATTGCTCATGCTACTCTGGACAGGCTTCTAATTCACGGGCTATGTAACCTAAGTCCCACTAAAGTGGGACTTTCTTCTCCTTTTGTCATCCTGAGGGAACCGAAGGATCCATACTTAGATCAAAATTAAATCAAACCAAAATATACATATATTTGGTAGTCGTAATATGAACTTATGATGGATTCCTCGTTGCACTCGGAATGACAAAATAAAAATGGTTATTCTGATTGCTTTGAGCACGACAATTTCCTGAATTGTTCAGAAGATTGCCACGTCGGCCTACAACCTCCTCTTAATGACCATATTATTAAATCCCTATGTCTCCCAGTCTCCCAATCTCCCCCTCTCCCAGCTTCCCTTCATGCGGTAAAATAAGAGTGACAGTTATTCTCGTACCGAAGGAATATATTTTGTTCGAAATTGTTTTTTTAGGAACCAGCGCCTCAGCACCCTCCGTACAGCGGGGATTAACATCCCAGGTGGTTTTACGGGGGGAACACCGCTTTCTAATTGACGCCGGAGAAGGTACCCAGCGCCAGATTTTAAAGTCCGGATTGGGTTTTAAACGCCTGGACCGCATCTTGGTCACCCACGGGCACCTGGATCATATTCTGGGTCTGGGAGGCTTAATTTCCACCTTTGTGCGTTGGGAAACGATGGATAAAATACTCATCGCGGGGGGAAAATCGGCCCTGGACCGCATCCGTGACCTGCTGTTTGGCGTAGTGCTGAAGGGTAAGTATCCTCCGGTGGAGATCATTTTCCAGGACCTGGAGTCGGGATTGATATTTGAAGAAAACGATTTTACCGTCACTGCTTTCCCGGTTTATCACCGGACTCCAGATTGTTTTGGATTTGTATTTGAGGAGTTTCCCCGCCGTCCATTTCTTCCTGAAAAGGCCAAGGCGTTGAAGATCCCTCCTGGTTCCTGGCGCGGTGAGCTGGTGAATGGAAACGCAGTCACCCTTCCGGATGGACGCAGGATTGATCCGGAAATGGTGTTGGGAGAAGTGCAAGCTGGTACCAAGTTGGTTCATGTTGGCGATGCCGGGCGTACGGATAACCTGGTGGAATTTGCCCGGGGAGCGGATGCCCTGGTGATTGAAGCCACCTATCTAGAAACGGAAAAAGAGCTGGCGGAGCAGTTTGGTCACCTGACAGCCAGCCAGGCTGGAGAGCTGGCGAATGAGGCTGGTGTGGGGACCCTGCTGCTAACCCATATCTCCCGCCGTTATCGGGAAGGCCAGGTGCTGGAGGAAGCCAGCGCGGTATTTCCGGAAGTGTATGTTGCCCGGGATTTTGACCGATTCCAGGTGAAGAGGGGAGAGTGCGTGAAGGTGTGAGCGGGAGACTTTGAGACTCGGGGACTTTGGGATTTGGAGATTGAGTGATGGGTTAGTTTTCAGTAAGTAGTAGATCAACTTCACAGGCATCCTGAGCCTATCCTGCCTGTCCTGAGCGGACACCGAGTTTGTCGAGGTAAGAGCCGAAGGGGTATCGAAGGGTGGTAGTAAGACTTAAGAGTTGGTGAAAAAGGCAGACCCGCAAATTGATTATTCCCCGAAGTTATTGATCACTCATCCTCATCCCGCCGGATCCAGCGATAAAACGCGGATCGCATGCCCGATTCAAGCAGCCAGATTTCATCTTCCTTTTGCACTACACGGATTAACGCTTCTGCAAAGAAATTAAGAAACAGCCAACTCAACAAAGCTGCCCGCTTCTGGGTGCCGCTTACCGCTGATGCAGGTTCCAATATCTTGCCGTGTTCAAATTTCCCTGCATCTGTTTCTACCGGCAGGACAAACCGGACAATGGCGGTTGTCTCTTCAACAATATATGGACCAGAGGCGAATGGCCTGGAAACGACTTCCGCACGAGAAGCGAGGACATCTGCCCTGTAGCGTCCATTCACCAGGTATATCGAGAAACCGCCGATTGTGCTTTCTATAAAGTCAAATACCATATCCCGGATTTTGTCTTCAGAATAATCAGAGGATAGTTTTAGCCCTGCGCGAATTCCTGGAATACCAATTTCTTGAATTCTTTGTTCGATTGTATCTCGATAAAACAGGTTATCGAGTGCTTCACGCAATCTGTCTTCCCGGGTTAGCGGCATAAAGAATTCATAGATAAGAACGCTTGATGACACCTCTAAAACATAATCTGCAAACAGGCGTTTTTTCTGATCCAGGAGTTCTTTGAAATCATCCAAACGCACCCGGAGAATTTCAGGTTTAGCAAAAAACCGTTCTCCTTCTTGATAAATAAGATCGCTCAGGCGATTGGAAATTCTTTCCTGGGTCTCAGAGATAGACCACCCTGTTTCAGTAGAAAATTGCTCAACTGAAAAAGATTTTTTTTCCTGGGCGTGGGTAATCAAAAAATCAAACGCTTTTTTTAATGTTATTAGTTCTTTTTTCCATGAGTAATTGTTCCCTCGTATCTGAAGAGCAGTTTCATTTCAGGTGCGGACCAAGTCCCTATTGCTGTGCTTATTGCATCCCGGATTATTTGGTTTATTACCGGGGCAATACTTTTCATTGGATTACCCAGACTTTACCCTTAAGAAGGCAATTTCTCCAGGGTAAGGTCTTTCCATTTTGTAGGGTCAGTGCTTCGTTTCAGCGCTGCCGCTTGATTAATATCGATATTGTCGCTCTTGGACTCGCCAAATGAAAACACTTTTCTACTGCCGGTACTCTTAACTTCGATTTTTATTGAACCCGTAAGGTTAGTAAGGGCAACAATTGGATTAGAGCTTTTCCGGTGATAACGCAGCATCGTGGTGCATCCAATCAAATCGGGTAATTCATCTTTTCCATTGGGATCAGATGAAACAATAACAACCCTGGGGTTTAATCGGGCTATTCTCTCAAATTGGGTGCCATTCGCGCTCCCGTGATGCGCAGATCTCAATACAGTGCAGGGATCTTCCAGCATTTTCTCTCTATCGAAATGAGCCCAGTTCTCCATTTGTGCATCTCCAGCAATTATCATTCTGAATTTTCCCCAAACCAATCGGGCAACAATGGAGTAATGGTTTACTTCAAGCTTTCCAGATTGGTAGAGATCTTCAATAAACTGGTTTGATGGCCCCAATAATTCAAGTCCAAAAGTTTTGGGATCCAAAAAGGGCGAAGCATCAGGGTTCATTTGTTTATAGCCGGACAGAAAATTCATTGGAATGTTATCTTCAGCCGCGGTATTTATAATCCCTACATAACCAGGAACCCTTTGTTCGTACCGACGCAAAGAGCTAAATGTGACTTCCTTGGCTCCATATTTCTTTATTAATCGATTCACGCCGCTGTAATGATCATTATGAGGATGTGAAACAACCAGGTGATCAATTTTCTGATCCTCTTCGAAACCTATCTGGTCGAGAAGATTTTCTATTTTTTTCGCTCTAATTGCATCGATGATAATTAAATGGTTTTTCGGGGTGATAATTATTGTCGTATCACCCTGCCCAACATTCAAACAGTAAATGATTAATTTTCCTTGCGAATTTAGCGGCATATTAAATTCTCCTGGTGCTTATATGTCCTTTGGTTCAAGATTTCCTGACAATCTTTGGAAAGCTTTTCCTGGATCCTCTCTTCCTGTACTCTTGGGTTCTTCCAATAATTTTCCCAATACCGGTTCTTGCTTTACTTCTTCCAACTCAATGTCTTTTTCAGAGAGTTTTTCAACTAATTCCTGGATATTGTTGTCATCTTTTTCCGCAACGTACTTTTGAAGTTTTTTAAGATCGACAAAATCGACCTCAGCAAACATTCCAGCTTTACTTAGCTCCAGATATGCTTCGCGAAGCGCATCAAGATCATAAGGTATAGAAATGCCGAATTCATCAAAACCATCCTGGCTAAATTCGGTTTCGATTCCAGTCGGATAATATTCTTTCAATTCAGATTCAGTTTCCGCATTTCCTCCCGAAACAAGGGCGAAATTACCCGGTGGAATCCAACAAAGCAGGTAATCGGGCTTACTGTCCTTTTGGGGATAGATAACAATTCGGTCCGGCTGCTTTAACATCTTTCCTCCTTTCTTTTTTGGAAAAACATACTTTCCAGGTGTCTTTCTTGGGCATTGTTGAACTCGAACCTTAACCTGCGGGTTAGGGTATAAAATCCAATGATCTCTAAGTTCAAAGACTTTTCGCTTCTAAATCTTCTCCTTGCTGCCGGTAAAACTGTTCCAGAGCATTCCCCTCAGCCCCATACCGGATTGGTATTCTTCTCCCTTTAAAAACAACTTTTCTACTTTTAATGAAAGCAGATCTTTGGGATCAAGCAGCAGAGGATCCTGGTTCAAAATTACCATATCTGCTATTTTCCCTTCTTCCAGGCTCCCTCGTTCTTTTTCATCAAAGCCAGTCCAGGCTATTTCGTAGGTATACATTTTTAGAGCATCTACAATCGAAACCGATTGATCTGGGTCATAAGGATGATTACAAGCTCCATAGATTCCCTCAATTGGGTCAGGATGAGTCACTGGAGCATCTGATCCACCGCTGAGATGTATTCCTGCTTCTAAAATTGATTTCAGCGGAGAACTTGTTTTGACCCGTGATCCGAGGATTTCATTTAAGTATTCTATGGGCTCCAGGGGGCTGATTAAAAATCCGGGTTGAACCGTAATTCCAATTCCTAACTTGGCGATTTTTTTCAAATCATCGGGAGGAATCAGGCAAGCATGAATTAGTGTGTGCCGATGATCTTCCCGGGGATAATCCAGCAAGGCGGCTTCAAGCGCCTTGACTGCCCGGGAAACAGCCGCGTCCCCGATAACATGCATTTCAATCTGCAAGCCAGCCCGGTTCGCTTTTTTGGTAAATTCAAACACCTCTTCTTCAGTTTGGAAAAGAATGCCTTTATTATTCGGGTCATTACTATAAGGTTCATGTAACGCTGCATCACAGGCAGCGAAGCATCCATCAAGAGCTGTGGCAAAACATCCACCAATGCGGGGAAGTTTACGCTTGAGGGCTTTTTCCACTTCCATGGTTTGAAAGAACAGTCGGGTTTGAAACTGATTTTTCTTGCTTCGGGCTCTGGCAATTAAACTAACAAGTGTGATGTCCAAATCATTGGGAAATCCGATTCCTTCTGTTACGTGGATTAATCCAATCCCTTTTTCAGCCAGGAGGTCATAAGCTCCTAGAATGCTTTTTACGAGATCCAGGGGAGGGACCATAGAGGTCGCGAAATCAACCCCAGCAAAATAGGCCTCATTAAACATGTGGCCTTTTTCCTCCTGAAAACCTGGAAGATTTTTGACCTCGTCGGGAAACTTTTCCAACATTTTGGTATTAAAAACACCTGAGTGCCCATCATAACAGAAAATAACCAATGGAATATCAGGACAGGCTTCATCCAGTTCTGCCCGGGTGATCAACCGTTTTTCCTTTACACTGTGTTTAGACACCCCGTAGGCGATAACCGTTTTTAATTTATCCTTCTGGGAGAGGTAATCATGAATAATCTCTTTGATTCCTTGAATATCTCTTGCTTCCCGGACATCAAAATAGGAGACTGCGAACAAGGCCCAGCTGGAGAAGTGCAGGTGCCCATCCCCAAAAGACGGCAATAATACACGATCCCCTAATTCTGTTACTGAACTATGTGTTTCATATTCTGGAGGTAAGGAATCTCCTAAATAGATAATTCGTCCTTGCTCTTCAACAAGGTAATTATAAATATTATTATCGGCATCTAATGAAATTATTTTTCCATGATAGATATGCATCGATTTACTGACTCCTTTTTGGATAACCAAAAACCAAAGGATAAAACCAAGAGGGGAGGGTGCTCAGAACCATGAGTACAGGTAGAAGATTCTCTACAGGTGGATAATCAGCTGATCAGCCCTGTCCAAAGGAATTAGCATCACTATTCTTCTGGTTTGGCTTCTCAGGGAACAGCGCCTAATCTGAGTATAGCATAGGGAAAGAGAGTTGAACGTTGGCAGGTTGGAACGATAAATTTTCAACTTATGAATTTTCAATCGTTTGAATGTGTGCAGGGGATGCCAGGCGCGTTGATAGAGGGAAATGATTGGGTATGTGATAAGTGATCAGTATTTAGTAGTTAGTTTAGAAAAATAAGGCAGCAGATTCGCTTGTTTTACATCCTGATTTTATCCTGCTTGTCCTGCGACCAAAGGAAGGAATCGAAGAGCGCTTTATCGAAAGGGTGCCTTGAGTTAGACACGTCCTGGGACTTATGAGATTCTTTGCCTAAACGCAGAAGAGGCGAAGAATCTCATACGGTCACAAACCCGAAGGTTATGAACCAGTTAATCCTTTTTCCTTTTTCTGTTTACGCTTTTCTTTAATGGTTAGTTTTGCTTTCTTTTTTGTTTCTCGTTTGCCCTTATCTCTTTTTCCTTTGTCACCCATATTTACCCATCCTTATTGAACAATAGGCGTTTGTAGTTCACTTTTAATCATAACATACCCGTTGGGAAATTCGGAGCAGGTCCCCCTTGAAGCAAATAGATGGTCAATAGTTTTGAACTGAGTGTTCATCATTAAACAGAAAACGTTCAGGACTGCAAGCGCACGGCAGGCGATTTTCTTCATCATGGTCGTTTATTTAAGTACTGCGCTTATTTCTGAGGCAGCATTGTGGGGATTTCCCCTTCGTTTCCTTGCGAAGTATCCCAAAAGAGGGTTTTCCCGGTTTCGGCAATGGGGAAAATCAGTTAGAATAGAGCCATCCATTCACCTGCAGAAGGAGATCTCATGTCAAATCAAAGCCTTGCCGAACAAGTAAAAAGTGATATTCAAAGCCTGCAATCTTCTTCGCGGGATTTGCAAACTTCGGTGCGGTTGACGGACATCCGGGATGGCCTGGAGGATTTGGGTACATCTGTCAACGGGATGGATCGGCGGATTGAATCCCTGCGTGAACGGGGGTACGCTTTCGAGAAAGAGCTGGAAGAGACGGCGGCAGATTTTGAAAAAGAATGGGCCGGGATCGTGCCCAACCTAGAAGCGCAAATTGAAAAAGAAGCGAGCGTCATGGAGCGATCCTTACGTCCTTTGGAGGCGCAGATCGCGGGATTGGCGGGAGAAAGTGGGGCGCCGGCAGCCCTGCAGCCGCGCCTGAGCAAGCTTAAGGCGCAGGTGGAATCTCTGGAAGGCCGCGTCGAGGCAGCGGAGCGAAGCATCCGCGGCGGATACGATCAATTTAGCAGCGACGTTCAAAAAGTAAAGAACCATCTCACAAAACTGGAATGGATGCTGACTGAACTCAGCGAGGCGAGCTTTGAGCTGCTGGCAACTGAATCAGGGATCATGGCGGTTAAGGCGGTTTGGGCGAAGGGTGGAAAGCAGACCAAAAATGACCCTGAGGGAGTGCTGTATCTGACTGACCAGCGAATCCTTTTTGAGCAGAAGGAAAAGGTGACGACGAAGAAGGTGCTTTTTGTGGCAACGGAGAAAAAGTTGGTGCAGGACTTGCTCTGGGAAGCCCCCCTGGCACTGATCGAGGAAACAAAGGCCCGCAAAGATGGTTTTTTGAATAAAGATGATTATATCGAGGTGCGCTTTGGCAGCGGCGTGCCCTTTGACCTCTTGCATATACATATCTGGCAAAGCGGCGACGAATGGAAAGCTCTGCTTAAACGTGCCAAAGGGAAGGAATTTGACGGGACAAGGGCCATTGCCATTGATGAGGCTACTGCCAAAAAAGTCAAGGATGCGCCAACGAAATGCCCATCCTGCGGCGGAGCGATCAATCAGGTTGTGCTGCGCGGGATGGAGAGTATTACTTGTGAGTTTTGTGGGGACGTGATTCGTTTGTAAGTATCAGCGAAGTCACACGAATTCCGTCTTGTCTGATTTTCTTCATCCTGAATATACCCTTGCTCAATAACCGCCGTATATGTTGTTGATTGTAACCACTAGATATGGATCATTAACTCACGAGAAATCTAAATCAGAGAAATACAGATCAAGAGAAATAGAAAAGTTCGTGGATATAAATACCAGGAATTACGGAAACACTACCTAACAGTAAAGCATATATCAAAAGGCCAATAGCCATCATTGGTTCAGTTTTATTGTCTGTGGTTTGAAGAATTTTTGCCGCGGCTTTGATCATTGTAAATATCATTATCAAGGCCAACAGTAGTCCAACATAGCCTATATCAAAAATTGACTGTAATATGAATGAGTGCAGCCCAATGAAGTTTTTATTGACATAGGACTCAAAGAGATGATGATAAGTTTGAACAACTCCCGAGATCGTTGGTCCATACAAACCAAGCAACAAAGTTGCCCGATTGAGGTCTAGCCGCTATTTGAGCCATTCTATCTTGGAAATTTGATTTCCTTTTTGCACGGAGTATCTCTATTTCAAATCGGAATATATTGGACCACCACTTTAACATTTAGCTTCTGATATTTTTTACGATGTAGTATTTTTACCATCAGTGATTAATAATGCATATCTCCAACAAAGATTGATAGAGATTAGCATCATTTGTTGCAAAGATATTTCCCCAAGATTTTGGATATTTCAGTTTGCAAGGATAGGTGCAAAAACGGTTCCAGTCGGCCGGGATACCGTAATCCTTTAATGGATACCATTCTGAAACAATAAGTTTATAGCCCTGGTCAATAAGATAATTAGCCAAATCGTGAAAAGTATACCCAAGTGTGGAAGTTTTAATATCTCCAAATTCACATAATATCAACTTTGGTGATACTTTGGTCCAAGGAATACCTTTAAGAACGTGAAGATCGTATCCTTCCGTATCAATCTTAATAAAGCTTACTTCTTTTTCGTATAATCCCTGCTCTATAAAAAAAGTCTCTAAGGTAATTACTGACACCTCATTTCCAGGTTGATGACTTGAATGGAGAGGTGAAAGGCTGCTGAACCCGGTGGATATGCTGCTCCTATATATAGTGGCTTTATCTTGATTCCGATCTGATACTGCTCGATGATCGATTACTACATTTTCAAGATCACCGTATGACCAAATAAGCCTTTCGCGGTTTTTAGAATCTGGTTCAAATGCAAACACTTGCCAATTATTTTCTGCAAATTTAGCCAATGTTTTCCCATAATGTGCGCCAACATCAATCATTACCCCAGTATCTGCATCAACCATTAATGCTTTGAAAGCGATCATTGCTTCATCTGGCCGATACCCTCCAACCCTATTGCTCACAAATCCTTTCATTGAATTGAATAATTCAATTATGCCATTATTGATTAATATTTTAATTGCCGTTTT
>Ga0255372_10047_pt1 | contig 24361 bp, 23 predicted proteins | sample ANMaggSeSYBR01E8_FD_182092 | JGI IMG/M metagenome (GOLD analysis project Ga0255372, IMG submission 182092) | Sediment cell enrichment communities from methane seep in Santa Monica Basin, California, United Staets - ANME aggregate JGI... | ecosystem: Environmental > Aquatic > Marine > Cold seeps >...
ACCTGGGCCGGCCAAGATATTATGGAGATGAGGAAATTGCCAATCGGACCTCAGTGCCTGGAGTGGCTACCGGCTTAGCCTGGACATCCACCGGAGGAGAGATTCTGTTTGTTGAAGCTACCTCAATGCCCGGTAAAAACAATTTCCAGCTCACTGGATCTCTCGGTGAAGTGATGAAAGAATCCGCCCAAGCAGCGCTTTCTTATGTGCGATCCAAGGCTGATAAATTGGGTATTGATGTGGGTTTTTTCCAGGATCAGGATATCCATTTGCATGTACCAGCCGGCGCTCAGCCAAAAGATGGTCCATCTGCGGGTGTAACCATGGCAGTTGCTCTTGTATCTTTGATTTCAAGACGCCCGGTCAAAGGAAATGTCAGTATGACTGGGGAGATTACTTTGCGGGGTCAGGTGCTGCCCGTAGGAGGCATTAAAGAGAAGGTTCTAGCGGCTTATCGGGCTGGATCAACAACAGTGATTCTTCCCAAAAAGAACCAGGCAGATCTTGAGGAAGATATCCCGGCAGAGGTTTTAGAGAAGATCAACTTTATCTTTGTTGAAAATATTGAAGAAGTCCTGGATGCCGCATTAACAAAAAAGAAGGCTGCCCCAAAAAAGAGGAAAACCAAGGCATAAACAATAATTTGGGAGGAAGAGCTTTCGGGAAGTAAGATTTGACCTGATTTGTAGTGAGCGTTAGGCAGTAAAGAACGAAAACCTGTTTGCCGGGTGAAATTTGATTATTATTAATATTACGATGAGGAACGCACATTACGTTTGAGGCGGATAACAAGACAGCTAGAATAAAAAATATTAAAAATCCACTCCAATACAGACCATTAGTAGATTTTATAGAGTGGTTATTAAAATATTCTGGTTACAAACGCCTTCTATTGTTCCCATTGTGATGCAATTTAGATAACAGATAGCAGGGATTTCAGCGAGAAAATTGAATTGAATCCTCAGACGGATTCAGTTGATTTGATTGTTTTCTCCTGATACATTCTCCTTGCTGCTAAAGTTGAGAGGATATTGTGCCTGAAAAAAATAACCGTACCGGATTAACCTGGTACACCATGGATTTACATTTACATACTCCGGCATCTGAAGATTATTTACAGCCGGAAATTGGATATTTAGATATATTAAAACAAGCTGAAAATAAAGGCCTGGATATTATCGCGTTTACGGATCATAACACTGTGGCAGGGTACCGCCGGATGCAGGAAGAGATTGAGCAATTAAAATTGCTTCAGCAGCTGAACCGCTTGCTCCCGGAGGAAGAAACCCGCCTGACGGAATACCAGCGATTGTTAAAAAGGGTACTTGTACTGCCTGGATTTGAATTTACCGCTACATTTGGTTTTCATATCCTGGCTATTTTCCCAGAAGATAAACCGGTCAGGGATATTGAGCACCTGCTGCTGGAACTGAACATCCCTTCTGAAAAATTGGATGTAGGCTCAGTTACTGTTGGTGCAAGTGTGGATGTGTTAACCGCCTATAAAGGCATCCATGATGCAGGCGGCATGGCAATTGCCGCCCACGCAAACTCGAATAATGGAGTTGCGATGCGCCGTTTTCCTTTCGGTGGGCAAACCAAAATTGCCTATACCCAGGATCCCCATTTAATTGCGATAGAAGTCACAGATTTAACAAAGAAAGGCAGGCATTCAACAGCCTCTTTCTTCAGTGGAAACAAACCGGAATATCCCCGCCGTATGCACTGCATCCAGGGTTCTGATGCTCATATGTTAACCAAGAAGCTCTCTGTCCAAAACAAGTTAGGAGTAGGGGACAGAACAACCGATGTCCGCTTGCAGGAGAGGAGTTTTCGAGCATTACGGGATCTCTTTGAAAGCAACAACTTCTCCCGGACCCGTCCCCACCAGCTGAGTTCTCAACCAGCCTATGACTTTATCCGGGATGCAAGGCAGGAAGGGGCAACCTTTGTTCAGGATTTTCACGAAAAAATCACTGTTCGGGGAGGTTATCTCTATTCCATCATCGCTGATGTATGCGCTTTCGCGAATTCGAATGGAGGTATCTTGTACCTGGGTTTGTCAGCCGAAAAGGGCAAATCCTTTGAAGGTGTACCGCGTCCGAAGCAGGGCATAGAAAAGTTAAAATCAGAGATCAGTAAACGCATCAGCCCCGAACTGGAATGTAAGTTTGAAATCCAGGAAACTGAAGGAAAGAAGGTCATCCAGATTATGATTCCCCGGGGAGAAGACCCGCCTTATGCGGTGGACGACAACAAAATATATCTCCGCACGGAAACAGAAACCGGCATGGCTGTCCGGGATGAAATTGTCGAAATGGTTCTCCAGGGAGAGAAGAAAAAAGCCACCCCGCTGGATCGGGCGCAGGCTGACCCCCTCCCGATTCCAGGATCAAAAGTTATTAGCAAAACAGTTTCTGATGAAGATGAAATACAACCCAATGATCCACCCCGCACCGGTGTGGAAATAGTCTCCGTAACCAAGCGGGAAGGTAACACATATTACACTGTCAGGGATTTGCGAAACGGAAGTGTGGTCAAGAACGTCACCTTTCAATCCTCCCGTCGCTTGTGGCATTATGCCATTTCCCAATATTCAAAACTTCCCAAGGATAAGGAAAATAAAGAAATTACCTGGCAGGGAGACCTGGGATTGATATCCCGTAAGAAGCGGGGGAATTATACTAGCTATGATTTGATCCAGCGGACCCAAGAGGGTTACCGTTATTATTATGGCGTTACTGATGACGGCATTCACGGCAGCTGGGAAGGACTCATCTAAAAGGAAAATGAGATGTCGATAAAATTCGCCATCCTTACAGTATCTGACAGGTCATCCAGCGGTTTGAGAGATGACCTGTCGGGTCCTGCGCTGCAGGGCGCAGTAGGAGATTATGGCTGGGAAGTTGCTCAGACTGATATCGTCTCTGATGAAATTTCTGTGATAAAAGAAAGATTGTGTCAATGGTCCGATTCTGGAAAAATCAATGTGATCCTCACCACCGGGGGCACAGGATTTACCCCCCGGGATGTCACTCCTGAAGCTACCAAAGAGATTCTGGACCGCAACGCACCGGGATTGGCAGAAGCTATGCGGGCGGGGAGTTTAACAATTACCCCCCATGCGATGCTTTCCCGCGCTGTGGCAGGCATCAGGAAACAGACATTGATTATCAATTTGCCGGGCAGTCCCAAAGGGGCGTTAGAAAATTTCCGGATTATCGCTCCGGTTTTGCCCCACGCAGTTCAATTACTGGAAAATGACAGTGGGGCGGAAGAAAGCCATCAGCGTCCGCTGGCAGCAGCATGACGGTATAGCTTCGCGAAGCCCTTCGATTCCTCTTTGTTTCACTCAGGACAGGCATCCTGAGCCCTTCGCCTTTCTCCTCGGTTACACTCGGAGTCCGCTCAGGGCAGGCCTACCCTCCGGGTAAAGGGCACCTGCCGCCGTGTCTTATCTTTCCGGTCCTCCGTTCCCGGTCACCCGCTCAGAGCGGAGCGCGAAGCGCGCAGTTGAAGAGTCAGGTGGAGCGTGGGTTATATGCACACACTATTTACTCTAGATTGGTATTCGAACATATTCATCTTCATCAATAACAATTGAATAAATTTTTGTAAAGAAATCTTCTAATAAATTTTGTACATTCTTGTTATTAGTACTAATAACTTCTGTTTTTTCTTTCCGAATATTCTTGAATTGAGTTTCAAAATAGGTTTTCCAATGTTGTCTTGTTTCTAACTCTAATCGCCCATCGCTTACAAAGTTCTCAATTACACCGAGTCTATCAAGCTCTGAATCAGAATAGCTTTCGGTGTGAACGTGTATTCCCCTAACACTAACAAAGTCATCAAAAAAACGAGAGTTCGATGTAAATAGCGGTTGTGTAATTCTTTTTACATTTTTTCTCTGCTCGTTCACAGCATAAACATCTTCCAATAACTTTAAAAAGTTTTTCAGTCGTTCTTTTAAAATGTAGACATTGTTAAGATAATTAGCGAATACATGTTGTAAATGACGTGATTTTGTTATTCGAGTTTTGGAATACGGAAATCTACAAATATACACTTCCGAATCAAGCAGAGATTCATACATTCCGTAGATCTCATACACTGACATTGTTAGACGAGCTAAAAATTGCCCTTTTGGAGATGAGACTCCTGCAACAATTTTTTGCCCAGCTAAGTTTAACAATCGATTCATTAACACATCAATTGCTTCATCCTTTTTGGGAACCAAAACAGAATTTATATGTTCATCAGTTGTTCGAGCCAATATTGAAAGGAATTTTTTTGAATTCTTGAGCATACTATTTCATCTATTTAGTGCATCTAACGGATGAGCTCACCTGCAGTGCTTAATCAGTATAAACCCAATTATTACTGATTTTGTGCTTAACAAACCTAGACCATCGCCTTTAATGGCCGACCTTACCCGCTGTCAGGTGGAGCGGGGGTTATACAGCTTTTTGTTGATCAAAATCCAATAAGAATTGCCCATCACCATAACGAATTATTACCATGCGGTTGAAATTTCCTAGGCTATTTATATTTGATTTAACAAACGCACTATCTTTAATATTCATTCCCCATCCCATTACATCAACTAATAATAACCACCAATCTTTATACTTGTTCAAATATGGATTAATTTTCTTGGATTTTTGCTCTATACAATAGTTGATATTATCAATATACATTGGCAATATTGCGCCCCCGCTATCATGATCAAGCCCACCCTCAATCACGAATGTTCTTCCTGGGATTGGACTGGCAAGAAAGAGAGAAAAAATCAAATTACTGTTAATTGGAAGATCAGCAGGAGGTGCATTTCCACTAAGTAAGAATTTATTAAGTTCCTCCCTAATAGATTTTACCGTTTCTTTTGCGGTCTTAGTGTATGGGCGGAAATATTCAATACCAATAAAATAAGTATTGCCATTGTATTTGGAATCAAATTTTGATAATTCCTTTTCTATAAGATCCCAAAGAGAAAAAGTTAATTGCTCAAGTCCCGTAGAGTCTGAGTCACCAAAATATTGTTGATTCAATCTTCTTACTTCCACACCTATTGTTTTTCCAATAGAAAAATCAGGCGGTATATTGCCATCAGGTTCGAAGACAACTTGACCAAGACCTAGCCCTAATAGATATTGCTTCGCAATACTTTCTTCTGGTTTCATATTTGTAAGCTGTATAACGTTAATTATGTTTAAACTGTGTGATAAACACTTAGTCGTTATGTTTCCTGAAGGAAGATATTATCTAGGATGCTATCGCGCAGGATTGTGCAACATCTTTTACTTATAAGATTATTTGCGTTTATTACTACTCATTGCCCTCTAGTCAGGTGCTTCAGGTTAAAGATAATTGTACTTAATCATGACAGGGCCAGTTTGGATCATCAATTGGGCAAGCTGGTGTATATGTTGGCGCTGGTGGCGGAGGAGTATTGGATGGGGGAATCGACGTAAAAGTTGGGTTTGTTTGTGTATTTATTGGTACTGAAGTCTTTGTAGGGTTCTGTGATGGGTTGACATTGGTTGATACTGGTGTTGAATCGACTGAGATTCCATAAACATTGCTCTTAGGAAGTTGATCAATCGAACCAGAATTAATATCTATATACTCAAGAAATACCCAACCCTTTGATGAGTTCCCCCAAGCCATATCTAAAGTAACTTCTGTGAGATATAAACAATATCCATATTGAATAGAATCTATCACCGAATAACCCAGACTTGGTCCTTCCCTGATATTAAGGGAAGAAATGTTTACACATCCTTTTACTATTGGAATTGATGTGGAAGTAGAGATTCTGGATGATTGATTTCCAGGAACCCATATTTTAAGGTTATCAAATTCAACAATCACTTCTGCTCCAGGTTCATTTATTCCGAATTCTAAACCTATGAAACCAGATGAGTGATTATTGTCTGTAATCGTTGCTACTGTTTTGCCATTAATTAGGAATGTAAACTTTATTCCATTTGCTATAATGGATAAGTTGTTTTGTTCAGATAAATGTATGCTTGAATCTCTAGTCCAATCGATCAATGTTATATCTTCATCATCTGTAAAAAAAGCGAACACAGCGAAATATTGATCACTTATCAAGAAACTGTAAGCTCCACTATCATTAGCACGAAAAAATATACCGTGATTGTTTGTGTTAAGTTCCCCTGATATTATTTTTGTATCAACACTAACTTTGAAATTTGTGAAAGTGTCAATATCGGGGTATCTAAATGCTTGAAATCCTTCATGGGCTTCTCCTGACCAACTGAGTCGCCCATTATTTAGGATTGATTGGTCTGTACCATATTCATTATCATAGTCTTTTTCGGTCTTCCAGTCATTCTCGTTTAGATTAAACTCATCATGAAATACAAGGAGCCAATCTTGGGCAGGTGTAGTCGTACGGGTATTAGAAGTATGTTTTGTAGCTGTAGAAAGAGGTAAATTATTTTCAGCAATGCTGGACGTAGGCTTACTCGAGTTGGCTTCAATTATGCTCAACAGGCAGACTAAACTTATGAATCCAATTGCGATGGCTCCAATAACTTTAGTATTCATATTTAGGGAATCTTTAGGTCGTATTGTAGATGATTTGCCTACAGTTTCAGTGGTCTGAGGTTTTGCTGGTGGCTTATCATCCTTGACTTTAGGTTCTTTGGTTTTTTTATTAGATGTATAACTGGAACTAGATCCCTGATAACTCCAATTTCCGAAAGGGTCGGGGCTTTCTTTAGGCGTAGGAGTTGGTTCCGTTTTTGGAACTTTAGGTTTTTGAGGAGTTGGTTGCTCTCCTTGTGCCCATTTCTTTCTTTTTTGGGGATCGCTAAGTTCACCAAAAGCCCAGTTCAATTCCTTCATCCGTTCTTCACTCGTGCCATTTTTCAAAGTGTCTGGATGATATTTTTTTGCCAGGCTTTTATAGGCAGCGCTGATTACCTCTTCCTCGGCATACGGAGTTACTTGAAGAATCTCGAATGGATTTTTATCAAAGGTAGACGAAGATTTTTTTACTTTTTGTTCAGCACCACAGAACGGGCAAAAACGTATGCCGCTTAATATGGGTTTTTTGCATTTGAGACAGGGTTTTTTATCCATGAACAGTATTTGGAAGTGACGATCTTGTATTGAATTTCTATTATTTTATCTCTGTCACTTCAATAATCAAACAACTACAAGTTTATCTCCACATTGTTGACAATAAGATAATGAACCAATATAAGCAAGCTCACAACGCATACACTTAACAATTCGGTTGTTTGTGGCTTCTAAAAGTAGCTGTGTAGCATTTTGCTCCTCCAATCCCTTTTCCATTAATGCCTGCATAATGAAATGGATGGGAACTCCTGACTCGAGTTGTTTTCTAACTTCACCAATCACTTTTTTAATATCCTCAACAGCTTGTGCCTGTCCTCTACTCCATTCGAGCACTTCTGGTTTATAGGTCATAAAACAAGTCTGGCATTCAATATACTCCCCAAGTGTACTGGTTTTGAATAAAGGAATGAAGTAAAGCGTAAAGTACTTCCCAGCAACGTGATGTAAATAGGTCCGCAAACTATTACATCTTGGACACATGAATGTCCCTCTGCTTTCAATTTTAGTTTTTCCTTTAGAACCCCAGATGATCATATAGACATCCTTGGACTTGTTGAAGACTACTCAATGATCTTATTGTAATATATTGATGACACAAATATCCATCCTTTCAAACTTACAAAATGGATAAATATAGCTCAAAGGGTATGATCAATATCTGTGTTCATTAATTTCAACAACAAAATAGCAAGAACTCCTACATGAATAGGAGGTCTTTGTTTGTCGAGTTGCCTTTCAGCCTCTGTAATTCTTCATCTGCCAGGACTCACTTGGAAGTGTGGAGAGATCTCATCACTCGTCAAATCATTAGGACCATGTTCTTTCAATGACCCTGGTCCTTATTTTCACCTGCTCACTACATCCAAGCAGCCCAAATTGAATCTCTTCTGCACTGGTAAGCTGCCTGGACTCAGTGCCATCTGAGCGCATAATCCAGACTTGGCTCCCATTACCCGGGGATTCTTGATCCCTTTCTCGTCTGATAAGTGCAATCCAGTCCCCATCTGGTGATCAGGCTGGGAAGGCATCGTTAATAATTAAATCAAGTGCGTATGCTTTGAAATTGCGGGCAAGTATAGGAATTAACGGCAGAAAGGATTGCCATTCTGAGGCTATGCCGTGAAGTAACACGATGGGTTGTCCAGAAGTAGATGCTTGGACAAAGTTAATCTGTACTCCATTGGCGTTGAATATTTGCTCTTGAAACATAATAAATTAATGTCCTTGGAAACATCGGAACAACATATCAAACTACACTATTAGCCTACCTAACGGATGAGCTCACCTGCCCTGAGCGTAGCACGAAACGTAGTGCCGCGCGCAGTTGAAGAGTCAGGTGGAGCGTGGGTTATATGACATTAATTCCACTCTTTTGGTTTCTTTAAGACATAACCATTAGGCTTCGTAATTTTCAGTGGTAATTGGCATTTTGAAATCCGCCCCCGTCCAATTCGAAAATATGAGTTTACGATGTTTTTTAGATGTGGATTGTCGCGTTCCGGGGGAAAGGCAATGACTAACTTCTTTTTGGGAAATTCTTCCTTGATAATATCAATTGGTGGTTGAAGATCTCCATCCGCTGATACAAGAATGGCAGTATCAAATCTATTCAAGAACGCATCTCTGAGTAATTCAGATGCAATTCTTACATCTGACATTTTTTCTTCATACTCTCTCCAGCTTGATTTGCATATTTTACATGTCTTAGTTTTCGCTTGGTATCTACCAAGGAATATAGATACATTTCCGACCTCTTCTAAAGCTTGCAGATATGTTGATTGTCTTTTCTCTTTAGCTGGGTCATCCCTGACAAGAGCAGTAAAATATTTGGCACCAATTAGAATCTGATTTTGATTGAGTAGAACATTAGCTAACTTGCCAACATCAAGCCAGAGATATCGATGCCATCCCTTTGAGCAAAGACCAAAATAGAGGTTAAATCCATCAATATAGACGCTTACACGTTCCATTATTTACTCCCCCTGTGTAGAACATGTATTCAGTCACATATTGACATAATAATATATTAAGGCTAATATTAAATCAGCCCAGCCAAGGTGAATAGCTTTGGCAATGACGACCCCCTTGAAAGAGGGGTTCGTTTCTTTAAGGAGAAAATTCTAATTGTTATTGGCACATAACCGGGTTTATGTTGTTGATCGTTATTCTTGAATTGTTCTAATAAAATTTACTCAATTCTCAACGGTCCCTCTTCAAAGAGCTTCCTGGCGATTACCAATCGCTGGATTTCGCTGGTTCCTTCTCCGATGGTCATTAGCCTGGCCGCCTTATACATCGCTTCCACTGGATATTCCCTGCTGTATCCATAGGAGCCATGAATCTGGATGGCACTGTAGGCTGCCCGCTCTGCCATTTCTGTGGCGAACAATTTAGCCGCCGCTCCTGCTTTGGTGTATGATTTTCCCTGGTCTTTTAACCAGGCCGCGTAATATACCATCAACCGGGCAGCGTGAATGTCTGTCGCTGCATCGGCAACCAGCCACTGAATGGCCTGGTGTTTCGAGAGAGTTTTTCCAAAGGTTTCCCGTTCTTTGGCATAGGATAATCCCTCTTCCAGGGCTGCCTGGGCAATCCCTACTGACAAGGCGCCAACACTGACCCTTCCGCCATCGAGAATTTTCAGGGTTTGCTGTAATCCTTCTCCTTCTTTACCGAGCAAGTATTCAGCCGGCACTTTTGCTGCATCATACCGGACTTCATGGCTGTGTGTGCCTCCTGCTCCCATTTTTTTCTCTGGAGGTGCAATAGATAAACCCGGTGTATCAGTTGGGACTATGATCATGCTCATCCCGCTGGATCCTTCATCCGGGTTGGTTTTTACCAGGGTGACGATAAAGTCTGCTTCACCGGCATTGGTTATCCAGGACTTGGATCCTTGAATGATCCATTGATTTCCCTGTTTATGGGCTTTAGTCCGGATATTTCTTAGATCTGATCCCGCCTGGGGTTCGGTTAAAGCCAGGGAGGTCAATTTGCCCTCTCCGGATATTACTGGAGGAAGCAGGGTTTGTTTTTGATCCTCTGTTCCAAATAGCGCTACAGAAGCGCATCCCAATTCATTATGTGCCTCAATTGTTAGAGCGGTACCTCCATCTCCCCAGGCGAGTTCCTCAATAGCGATAGCGGAACTGATGGCATCCAGCTCAGAACCCCCGTAGGTTTCCGGTACGCACATCCCCAATAAACCCATCGGACCCATTTTTTGAATCACAGGCCGGGGAATCTCTTCCTTTTCATTGATTTCCTGGGCCAGTGGTTTAATCTCTTTAGACACAAAATCGTGGACAGCTTTTCGCCACAATCTTTGTTCCTCAGACAAACGGAAATCCATCTTGTTCTCCTTTTTATTGTTCTGGTCGGGTTGAAGACTCCCCAGGTTCCACCTGCCAAATTGATCAGCTGGGATCATCCTGTCTTTATTCTAAACGGAACTGATTATAGAATCAAATAAGTTTTGGGTTTTGAGCCTGGTTTTCAGTATACCGGAATTAGACCTCTGGTAGAATGAAAGTATTAATTGGATGATTAACAGGCAATAAGGATCGGATATGTCCCAACCCGTTGCGATTATTACCGGAGCTTCATCAGGTATTGGAGAGGCAGCTGCCAGAGCCTTAAGTAGCACTGGATACCGAGTTGTTTTGGCAGCCCGGCGGAAGGAACGCTTGATAAGTCTAGCGGCCAAAATCCGGGAAAGGGGAGGAGAAGCGCTGGTAATTCCAACGGATTTGAGGGAGCTGGATCAAATTCAACGTCTGGTGGAGAGCACCCTGCAAGCCTATAACCGGATTGACGTTTTAGTGAACAGTGCAGGATACGGCAAACTGGTCTGGCTGGATGAACAAACCCAGGCGGATATTCAGGACCAGCTTCAGGTTAACCTGGTGGGAGCAATTCAGATTACACGGGAAGTTCTTCCCTGGATGATAGCCCAGGAAGGAGGCCATATCATCCAAATCGCTTCAATCGCCTCCTGGGTAGGATTGCCAACCTACAGCATATATGCAGCGACAAAATTCGGGTTAAGAGGATTTTTAGAAGGTTTAAGGCGGGAGCTGCGGGGAACAGGGATAACTGTGTCTGGAATATTCCCTGGAGCTGTGGACACGGAATTTGATCAGCATGCGGGAGTACATTGGAAAACCACAAGAGTCACTCCTGATTGGCTGTTACTCACCTCAGACGATGTAGCAAATCAAATCCTGAAGGTGATAAAAAAGAAGAAAAATAATGTTCTTATTCCGGGTATCATGCGGTTGGCTGTTTGGGTAAATGCCATTTTCCCGGGGACTGTTGGATGGCTGACGGCAAAATATTTTTACCGTAAAGAGGGGAAAACGGTTGCCTGGCGGGATGCCGGAGAATAAAAAAACAGCCTTGTGAAGGGCAGTGCACCCCTTAAGGTGGACAAATAAATAAAAGTCTCTCGTAGCTAATTATTCAAGCTGACGTCTGAATTCAATAGGCGTCAGTTTTGTTTATATGCCGACTGTCCCGCCAGGATGCTTCGCGAAAGTCGTAGCAGGAGCTACGCTGAGCATCCCTCTTCAGGGATGCTTAAATTTTCTATGGATTGCTGGATCAGTGGAAAGCTTAAGCATCGACGGAGGTCGATGCTCGGTCTGAGCGTAGCCGAAGACCTGAAGCTGGGACTTAAGTCCCCTGGTAAATAGGTAGTGATAAACAGAAGATCGCTTTGTCTCTGAGATTCTCACGATTTCAGTTTAGGGAAAGATCCATCCTTAAATCAAAAACACCTTCCATATTGCATGAGAGGTGTCTTTATTTTTGTGTCCTGTTTTTGGGGTTCAGTCCAGTGAAGGGCTGTTTTCTTTGATAGAAGGAAAAACCTGTTATTCCTATTTCTCTTCTGGTTTTTCTTCTGTTGGATCCTCTTTTTGTAAAGTTTCCTCTTCTAGAATATAAATCCCGTTTCGGACCTGGTTAAGAACTCTTTCTAAAGCGATTTCCAGGTTTGTCAATGTTTCCGCAACATACTCATCTGCTTCCGATTGGGTTGTCTTGGCCCTCATCTCGGCTTCGGCTTCAATTTGTAAGGCTTTTTTCTTGGCATCCTGGACAATACTGTCCCGGTCAGTCAGCTTGTCGCTTTTATCCTTGGCAATGTTGACTGTCCGGTCGGCTTCTTCTTTCGCTTGGGCGATGACTCGATCTTTTTGGGATAGTACCTGCTGGGATTTTTTTACTTCTTCCGGGATTGCTACCCGCATTTGGTCGATAATATCAAGCATTCGGTCTTCATCAAGTATCACATTACTGGTGAATGGAATGGAACGGCTTTTATTTATCAACTCTTCCAATCGATCCACTAGGTGTAGTATGTCCATGAATTATCCCTTCAAAAGAAGTATCCTTTTAGTATAACATGAAAAGGATTTGTTCAATCTCTCAGTGAAGTATAGGGGACGATGTTTTGATCGCTTCCGAGTTCCTTAAAGCGAGCAATTAATGCTTTCTCAACCACTTCTGGGACCATTGAACTGACATCTCCGTTCAGGGCAGCAATTTCCCGTACAGTTGACCCGCTCAAGAAGGTATGGTCTTTATCTGTAATAAATGCCACTACTTCAATATCCGGGGATAATCTGTGATTGGCAAGCGCCATCCGGAACTCATATTCAAAATCAGAAAATACCCTCAGGCCGCGAACAATGACCTGGGCGTCAATTTGATGGCAGAAATCAACCGTTAATCCGCTGTAGCCCATGGTTTTTACATTAGGGATGGACTGAAGTGTTAGTTTAGCAAGCTCAATCCTTTTCTCAGGAGGAAAAAGCAATTTCTTTATGGGCTGGTCATACACGGCAACGATCACTTCATCAAATATGCGGGATGCACGCAGGGCAATATCGATATGCCCGTGGTGAATGGGATCAAACGTTCCGGGAAAGACAGCTCTTATCATAAAATTCTCCTAGACGTGTCTGGCAGCAGTGTTGTCAGCTAATATCGCCTGAGTTTTTCAGCGTCCAGAATTGGTTAACAGCGAGAGCTAATTTTTGATGGTTTTCCTGACTTAATTCAGGATCCTGACGGAAAAGTTCTGATGCATGCTGACGGGCTTGCTCGACTAATTTCAAATCTGTGATGCTGGCTAATTTCAATTCAGTGTACCCTGATTGGCGGGTTCCAAGGAATTGTCCCGGTCCGCGGATTTCCAGATCCTTTTCAGCTAACACAAAACCATCATTAGTTTCTACCATTGCCTGCAGCCTTTGATTTTCTATTTCTTCAGCGTTTCCGGGTATCAAGATGCAGTAGGATTTTTGATCGCTGCGTCCCACTCGTCCCCGGAACTGGTGCAGTTGAGCGAGCCCAAAACGATGAGCGCCTTCGACTAACATCACAGTTGCTCCCGGGATATCCACACCCACTTCCACTACTGAGGTGGAAACAAGGATCTGGATTTCCTTATCACGGAAAAGAGTCATTACACTCTCTTTATCATCTGGACGCATCTGTCCGTGCAGCAACCCAAGCGAATAAGAGGGGAAAATTTCTTTTTGGAGCCGGCTGAATTCTTCCACAGCGGCTTTTTCATCAATTTTCTCACTTTCTTCAACCAGTGGATAGATGATAAAAGCTTGATTGCCTTTATCGACCTGCCGGCGGACTAGACTATATGCCCGTTCAATTTCCCTGGGGAAGAGTACATGGGTCTCAACCGGCAACCTTCCGGGTGGTAATTCATCGATCACGGATAGTTCCAGATCACCAAATGTTGTCAGTGCCAGTGAACGGGGGATTGGGGTAGCGGTCATCACCAACAGGTGTGGATTATTTCCTTTTTGACGCAATGTTCCCCTTTGTTCAACGCCGAAGCGGTGCTGTTCATCGACTATAGCGAGCTGCAGGTTTTGGAATTCAACCGGTTCTTGGAGTAGAGCGTGGGTGCCAATTACCAATTTAATCTCACCCTGAGAGAGTTTTTTACGGATTTGTTCTTTTTGATCTTCCGGTGTAGAACCGATCAAGAGGGTGATTTCATTTTCTTTTATTTCATCTGGGTTATTGCCCAGTAATTTTTTCAGACTCTGAAAATGCTGTTCAGCCAGAATGCTGGTGGGGGCCATGAATGCCGCCTGGGCTCCCTGGCGGACAACAATTAATGCTGCCAGCGCTGCGATGACCGTCTTGCCAGACCCCACATCTCCCTGGAGCAATCGGTTCATAGGATGACCTGAGCACAGATCTTCCCGAACCTGTGTCAGAGTTTTGATTTGTGCCTTCGTTAATTGGAAAGGGAGCTGTTCCAGCCTGGAATTTATCCATACATCCGGGCTGTCAAAAACCTGACCGGGACGATTTTCCCATTGTTTTTTCTGTTTCAGGACACCCATTTGAAGCAGGAATAGTTCATCAAAAGCCAGTCGTTGTTTTGCTTTTTGAAGTGATTGATCCGAGTCCGGGAAGTGGATTTCCTGGATTGCGGTGGATAACACAGGAAGGGAGATACTTGAACGGAGTTGGTCAGGCAGGGGATCTTCTATACTGGGTCCATATTTCTGGACAGTGTCGTGCAGAACCCCGCGCAGCCATTTTTGAGTGATATCTTTGGTGAGAGGATAAACCGGGACGATCCGATTAGTGTGCAGCTGCTCATTACTCAGCGGCTCCCATTCAGGGTTATTCATGGTTAATCGGCCAAGATATTGTTCAATTTCTCCGCTTAAGACAACATGTTTTGCGCGAGAAAGCTGTCCCTCCAACCAGGGTTGGTTAAACCAGGTTACCCTTAGCGCCCCGCTTTTATCTGAAACCATGGCTTCAACCAGTTTCATTTTTCCACCACGAACGCTGCGGGTGGATACGCTATCGATTGTCCCAATTACCGTGACTTCTTCACCAAACCACAAACTGCCGATTGGTTTTAGTTTTGAGTAGTCATCATGCCGCCTCGGGAAGGTGTACAGCAAATCTCTGATGGAGGAGATACCCATCCTGGTTAGAGCTGCCGTTTTCTTTTCGCCGATTCCTTTTATGCTGTTAACCGGGGTATCAAAATCCAGTTTTTCTGCTGGGGGGGTGACAGTTTTTTTTACTTGTTGTTTTTTCTGTTTGGGTTGGCTTGGTTCTTTTTTCTGGGCAGGATGTTCTGAAATCTGTTGGGGTGCGGGAGCTGGTTTATCAGTTGGTAGATTTACCTCATCCACCTTGTCCCGTTTTTTATCCTGCAAAGATTCCTTGTTGACCCGCTTCCAGATTCCCTTTAATGCTACTTCCCTGGATTCCTCGCTTAAGCGATGGTAATCCCTTAAACGGCTGATAACTGCCTGGATAATCTGTTCCGGCAATTCATCTTCCCGGGCTTCGAGTTCCCAGGAGGATAGGATATTAGCTAATCCCCCCATGACCGCCTTGTTGTCATAATCCCGTTCAGCTTCCAACCGGAAGAATTTTCTTAACTTTTTGATTGATGTTTTCATTTGAATTATTTTACCACCGCTGCAAAACCTAGCCCATTGGGTCCAATGTGGGTTCCGATTATTGTAGTTACATTCATCAGTTGAGGATTCCGGTTTCCTTCGGGTGCAAATTGCTTAATGAAATTTGTTCCATCCTGGGCTGCATTGGTATGAAGCACAACGAGATCTTCCAGAGGACCTAACTTCTGCAGAACATCACCCAGGAATTTAATGCCTTTCTCCCGAGCACGAGATAACCCCTGGTTAATAACTTCCCCTGCCTTAAGCTCAATGATGGGTTTTATATTCAGAATTGAACCTATCCGGGCTCTCGCCCAAGATATTCGACCGCTGCGTTGGATATATTCAAAAGTGTCTAGCAAGGCATAAACATGAACTCTTTCCTTGATCGATTCGATCCTTCTTAGGATCGAATCGAAAGGGAGATTTTCCTGAGCCGCTTTTGCAGCCGCAATCACTTGAAATCCCAAACCCAGGGATAATTGTTGGCTGTCCACTACATTGATTTTTTGTGAGAATTCCAGGGACGCCAATCGTGCAGCATTATAGATGCCGCTTAATGCGCTTGCTGCATGTATGGATATAATCTCGGAAAACCCCTGAGCAAAGATTTGCTCATACAACGACTGGAATCTGCCAGCTGAAGGAGCTGCGGTTGTTGGAAGCTGTTTCAGATTGGGAAGCTGGATATAAAAGTCGTTCCTGGATAGATCAAATCCATCCAGATAAGTTTCATTGCCAATCATTAAATCCACCGGGATTTGAAAAATGTTATATTTACTCAGCACGTCGAGAGGAATATCAGATGTGCTGTCGGTTACGATGGCTGTAGTCAATAGAACCTCCCCAAGCTGTAAAAACGGCGGAGCTTATTTATAAGTCCGCCGTAATTATATTTCCGGGAAAAACCCGGATTGAATTGTAATAATTACTTCAAGGCTGCTTTACTCAATGGATAATATGAACTGATAGTGGGGTTGACCGCCGTATTGGAGTTCAATTATCTGATCAGGATACTCTTCCTGGATGAATTCAGCCATAGATTCAGCATCTTCCTGACTGATATTCTCCCCATAGAACATGGTAATCAGCTCATAATCGTTTGCTTTTGCCGTTTCCAGGAAGGTGATGCAACCCTCTTTGAGGGTTTTGTTTGAGCCTACCAGCTTCCCGTTGTGGAGGGAGATAATTTCTCCTTCTTTGACATCAATACCGTCAATTTCCACTTCCCGGACTGCAGTGGTTATTTCTCCGCTTTCAATTTCACTCATTGCGATTTGCATTTCAGCTGCTACCTGACTTAGTTCCTGTCCTGGAATGAGGCGCAGCATAGCGGCTAATCCCTGGGGGACAGTGACGGTGGGAATAACTTCTACCTTCTTGACTGAGAGTTCAGCAGCAGATTTTGCTGCCATGAGGATATTTTTATTATTCGGTAAAATGATTACCTGGTCTGTTGGCAAATCCTCGAAGGCTGCCATGATCTCCTGCGTGCTGGGATTCATGGTTTGTCCGCCTTCTACGATAGCTGCCGCTCCCAGACTGGCAAAGATTCGTGAAAATCCAACCCCGGGGGAAATAGTGACCAGGGCGACGTCTCCCTGAGATACTTTAGCCAGTTTAATGGGTTCCTCTTTTTCTTGCCCGGCGGAGGGATCCATTTGCACCATCAGGTTCTCAATATGAACCTTGGTAATCGTTCCAAGAGTCATAGTGTAGTCGATTGGCTCATACCGCTTTTCAGTTGGCACATGAATGTGCATCCGGTAGATGCCGTCACCTTCACCAACTTGAATGGAAGTGCCGATTTCTTCCAAATCCTGGTAATAATCTTCCAGTATCAATGGATTGTGAGGTTGGAAATCAACGATTACCTCGTAATCCTGGCCGGGTTCAGCGCTGTTGATGGCTTCTTGTTTTCCAATCACTGACAAGGGCTGGACATGGATCGGTTCAATATCCAAAGGCTCATCATTGATATAACGCAGCATACCTTCAAAGATATGCAGCAGTCCTTTTCCTCCTGCATCAACAACACCGGCTTCTTTAAGAACATCAAGAAGCTCTGGTGTGTAATCAACAGAGACCTGGGCTGCTTCTGTCACTTTGTTTAGGAGGAAATATGGATCTTCTGATTCCTGAAGAGCTTTTTCACCTGCCAGGGCCATATCTTTACATACGGTCAGGATTGTGCCTTCCACAGGACGGACAACCCCTTTGTAAGCGGTGTCGCGGGCTTGCAAAAGTCCTTCCACCAGGCTTTTCCCATCCAAAATTTCTGATTCTCCGATTCCTTTGGAAAATCCCCGCCAGATCTGGGATAGAATAACGCCGGAATTTCCCCGGGCGCCCATTAATGCCCCATGTGCCAGTTTCTCCGCTAAAGCACCAACATGTTTTTCAGAGGAGTTGGATATTTCATCATATGCCGCTTGGAGGGTGAGAACCATATTGGTGCCCGTATCTCCATCCGGTACAGGGAAAACATTCAGAGCATTCACTGATTCCTGATTTGTCCGCAGCCAGGTTAAGCTGGCCATCATCAGTTTTTTATACAGATCACCGTCAATTATTGGTGTTTTATTTCCAGGGTGTTCATCACTCATGCCTAAGTACTCCTAAAGAAAGGATGCTGTCATAACTACCAGAGTCAGAGAGGTTACTTCTCCTCTCCGTTGCTGATCCGGAGACCTTGAACGTGAATGTTAATTTCGTTCACGGGAATTCCTAAGGATTTTTCAACCTGGTAGCGTACTGTGTTGGCGACACTTGCAGCAACGGATTTGATTCTGGTGCCGTATTCGATGATGATGTAGATATCGATATTAATTACCTTATCTTTGTATTCCACATCAATTCCATGCGTTGGGTCTTTGACAATTGCATGGGCCAACTCATCAGCAATGTTTTTTGACGCCAGACCGACAACACCATAAGAGCGCTGGACTGCCTGGAATGTGATAGTCGCGATTGCTTGTTTGGATATTTGAATGTCGCCTAAAGGTCCTTTTTCTTTTTTCATTAAATTCACCATCTTGTTGGGAATATAGGTCAGGATAATTTACAGATGCCAAATGATAACATAAAAACAGTGGAAAAGCAGGGCGCCTCTTGTGGATTGACTTGTTGTATGGTAAGATTGGCGGGCTTGAATGAATGAATTATCCTGGCTTCGATTCTGGATTTTCCAAGCATAAATGAAATCATAAATAATCACTATTGAACGAGGGTATTACCAATGGCGAAATGTGAAGAATGTGGAAAAGTCACAAAATTTGGGCGAAGCCGCCCCTGGTCGAAAAAAACGACCAAACGTAAATTTAAACCAAATTTACAGCAAGTTACGGTATATGAAGACGGAAAGAAAATCCGGAAAACTTTGTGCACCCGCTGCATCCGTACTTTGACAAAAGTCTGAATCAATACCATTAACACTAAAATATAGATTTCGTTGTGGGAGACAGGTAGATTATTTGCCTTCTCCCGCAATCTATTTAATAGGGTCCCAGAGCTTTAAAAGCTCGGGACCCTTGTTTATTGCTCTGGGAGACTTATTTAGGGGAGCAGATCTCGAAGTGATTGAATACCCCTTTGTATCCCGAGGGGGTGATTAAAAATCGCGCTGGCTGCAACAAAAATCTCTGCCCCTTGATCAAAGGTCTGCCGGATAGTTTTTTCATTGATCCCTCCGTCTACTTCAATTAAAGCATCAGGATTGATCTCATCCAGGATTTTTCTGATCTGCCCGATCTTTGGGAGAACTTCCGGCATAAATGATTGTCCGGAAAACCCTGGATTTACGGTCATCACCAGTACCAGATCAACATCTTTCAGATAAGGTTTTATTTTGTCTACCCCTGTTGCAGGTTTTAGTGTAATGCCTGCCTTACAGCCCAGGTCGCGGATGGTTTGCAGGGTAAAATCCATTTCCGGGCAGGTTTCAATATGAACTGTCAGAACATCGGCACCGGCATTTGCAAAATCTTCCAGGTACACTTCAGGCTTTTCAATCATTAAATGAATATCCAGGGGGAGATCAGTCACTCTTTTGCAGGCTTCTACAATGACTGGGCCCATAGAAATGTTGGGCACAAAATGTCCGTCCATGACATCAACATGGAACCAATCTGCCCCTGCTTCTTCAGCTTGTTTGATTTGATCCCCCAGCTGGGTGAAATCTGCGGAGAGGATTGATGGTGAAATTAGATAAGGTTTTTTCATATAAAACCACAAAATATTTGTAATATTCCCAATATTGTCTTAGATCCCTGCCTGATACTTGCCAAACAAGGGCTGATTAAGGGGGAAACAGTTTAATTCAACTCAAAGTATACCCATATCCAAAAGGGTATCAACCCTCCCACGGTTATTAGAGATAACAAACCCAGCAGGATTGTCAACCACTGTTTACTGGTTTTTTTATTCTCGAGGTTCAAGATTGCTTGCAGATCTTTGTCTTCCGGAAGCGGAGCTGGAATTTCTACCTGGATTTGGGAATCAAGCATTTCAGTAAAGCTGATCACAATTCTCCCCAGCTGGTCCGCGGTTCTGTATCGCGAACTGGGTTCTTTGGAAAGCACCTTAACAATGATTTCCTCCAATTCGGCAGAAATCTCAGGGTTCATTTCCCTGGCGGAAGGGGGAGCTTCATATCTATGGAGCAGAGCTAATTCTTGGGGAGAAGGGTCAGTAAAGGGGAGTTCGCCTGTTAACATTTCAAATAGAACAATACCAAGGCTGTAAACATCAGAGGCGGGGGATGGCGCTCTCCCGGCAGCCTGTTCTGGTGAAAAATAAGCCGGGGAACCCCAGATAGCTTGAGATTGTTCGTCATGTTTTACGGATGCCAGTGCCCTGGCAATGCCAAAATCTGTCACTTTCAGCCTGTGATCCGGAGTAACCAGCATATTGTGGGGCTTAATGTCGCAGTGAACCAGGCCGGCCCGATGAGCATATCCGATACCTGCACAGGCTTGAATAAATAACCGGGAAGCATGGTCAGCTGGCAGGGCTCCAGACTTCTTGATGATTTGTTTTAAGTCGTTCCCAGGAACGTGCTCCATAACAATGAACAACCGGTCATTATCAAATCCAAAATCGTGAACAGTCACGATATTTGGGTGGGTGAGATTGGCAGCTGCCCGGGCTTCTTCTTTAAAACGTTCCTGAAATGCCTTGGATTTAGAGAAATCTTTTCTGAGTATTTTGACGGCGATTGTCCGTTCCAACATGAGATCACTTGCCTGGTAGACGATTGCCATTCCCCCTTCTCCAAGCTGTTTATCTAGCTGATACCGATCGTTTAAAACCTCAATCATTGGACAGCTTCCTTCCAGATTCTACCGGTTTGATTGTACCATCAACTGATTGACGGTGATATCTGGATGGAGTACACTGTGAGAGAACTTTGGAAGGATATTCAAGAGAAAAATATTGGAGAAAAAATGCGGGGACAGCTGATTTACAATCCCATGGCAGGCCGGTTTCCCTCTTTTCCGTTAGTTGAACGGGCGGCAAAAATCCTTGAAACAAATGGGTGGGATATAACGATTATCCGCACTGAAGGCGGGGATCACATCACGAAGCTGGCAAAAAAAGCTGCCGCATCAGGACAAGACGCGATTTTTGTAGCTGGCGGTGATGGTTCGGTGCATAATGCCGCGGCGGGTTTAATAGGCAGTGAAACTGCTCTTGCTGTCCTGCCGGCAGGCACTGCAAATGTATGGGCCCAGGAACAGGGTTTACCTTCTTTATCCTGGACCAATTGGGGCGCGCTGGAAACAAGTGTGAAAAAACTGCTGAGCGGATCGATCCGAACTATGGATCTGGGTGTTTGCCAGGGAATCCCTTTTCTGCTCTGGACCGGGATTGGATTTGATGCCTTTGTTGTTCACCATCTTGAACCAAGATCCCGCTGGCAAAAACAATTGGCAACTCCTACTTATGCTGCTAATATCGCCTGGTATGCCAGAAACTGGTCCGGTATGGATTTGGATATCTGGGCTGATGGCGAGAAAGTATCTGGAATATATGTTCTGGCTTTAGTGACAAACATCCACCTTTATGCCGGGGGACTGGCCGAGGTTTCTCCCGCAGCGCGAATAGATGATGGATGTATGGATTTGTGGCTGTTTGCAGGAGACACGTTATTGGAAACCCTTCAGCATCTCTTTGATCTCGCCTCGGGAAATCATTTATCTTCAGATAAAGCTAACTTTATTTCCTGTAAGGAAATTCGAATTAAATCAAAGACAGATTTATATCTGCAGCTTGATGGTGAACCAATTTCCCCATCTAAAGAAGTCTGCATTGATATTCGCCCCAAATCACTCCGGGTACTTGTACCCCGGGATGTGCCAAGACCTTTATTTACCAAGAGTCAAGAATGAAAGATTTATTGAATCCATGGGTAATTGCCGGAGCGGTATTTATTGCGAGTGTACTGCTCGTAGTGACTTTTCTGGCTGCCGGCAGTGTCACTCCACCTGATCAGTTAACCTATTCTGGAGAAGCTGCGTTAACAGTGCTGCCGGTTCCAACCCAGAAGCCAACCTTTGTGCCGCCAACCCTGGCTTTGATTGCTACACTTGAAACCGACAGCAGTATCAAAATCGGGGGTTTTGTAAAGATATCAGGCACTGAAGAGGAGGGGCTCAGATTCAGGAGGGATCCTTCCCTGAATGGGGAAATCGTATACCTCGGTTTTGAGGATGAAGTGTTCCTAGTTAAGGATGGACCGGAGGATCAAGATGGATACCTGTGGTGGTATCTGGAATCCTCTCTAAATGAAACCCGGTTTGGGTGGGCAGTATCCAATTACCTTCAACCTGCCCAAAACCCGTAAAGAAAAAACAGAAGGGATATCCCTTCTGTTTTATTGTTTATCTGAAGCGATATCTAAATTGAACCTAATCTTTGGTGAGATGAATCAGGTGGTTCCGCAGGTTATGTTTAACCGCATAGGCCGCAGCTTCTGCCCGGTTGCTTACATCCAGTTTTGAGAGAATACTGCTAACGTAGTTCCTGACAGTACCTTCCCCAAGATAAAGCATTTTTGCAATCTCTCGGTTAGTTTTTCCTTCAGAGACATGAATCAGAACATGTTTTTCCTGATCTGTGAGGTCAGAAAAAGCTGATGCCTCTTCTTCTCTGGCGGCTTTCCTAACTTCCTTAAATATCCTCTGGGTTACCGCAGGATCAAGCAGTGCCTCACCCCGACCTACTGCCTCGATGGCATCGATTAACTCGTTGCTTCCTACTTGTTTCAGGAGATAACCAGATGCACCAGCCCGGATAGAAGAGAAGAGCATTTCATCTTCGGCATAAGAGGTCAGCATAATGACCTTTGTGTCCGGGTACTGTTCAATGATTTTTTCACAGGCTTCGATCCCGGAGCCGCCGGGCAGGCGGATATCCATTACCACCACATCGGGATGATATTGTTCTACTTTGGCGATAGCTTCATCGCCAGTGGAAGCCTCGGCTACAACCTGGAATTTAGTATGTCGGTCTAGGAGGGATTTTAATCCCAGACGCACGACCTCGTGATCATCAACCAATAGTATCCGCTGAAATGACATTTTCTGAACTCCTGTATTTTTCTTGAGAGAGTATAAACTAGTCTGTACAAGATGGCAAGTAAGCTCATTTGTCGGTCATTGTGAGAATCAAGGAAGACGTAAAGTCGATCAGCTCCTAATTCTGTCCATTTTAATCACCAATAACCCGGGATCTTATTCTTTTCTTCGATTGATCAGGGGGAGAGTGAAGAAAGAGAGCCCCCGATATTATTCTGCTTTTTCCTGATCCCTGCGGTAATTGACAAACCGGTATCCAACACCTCGTTCGGTTAAGATGTATTGTGGATTGGAGGGATCTTTCTCTAATTTTTTACGAAGGTAATTTACATAAAGGCGAACATAATGGGGTTCATCCTGATATTCAAAACCCCAAACTTTTGACAGCAGCTGTTCATGCGTATTGACCCAGCCAGCATTTTTTACCAGATGGTAGAGAAGTCGGTATTCCGTTGGTCGCAGATCAACTATTTTGTCTTCAACCCATACTTCGCGTCGTGAAAAGTCAATTGTCAGTCGATCATCTACTTTGATCAGGTCAACCTGGTCTTCCTTAAATGACCGTGTTCTGCGCAATACCGCACGTATGCGGCTGACCATTTCCCTGGGACTGAATGGTTTGGTTATATAATCATCGGCGCCTAGTTCCAGACCTTGGATTCGGTCATCCTCCTCGCCTTTTGCAGTTAGCATAATTACAGGAACGGAATTGACCTCTCTGATTCTTTTTAACACTTCAAATCCACTGATATCCGGCATCATGATATCCAGCAGGATTAAATCCGGAAGCTGGGTGCGTACCTGTTCCAGGGCTTCTGCTCCGTTGTAGGCTGTGAGAACTTGAAAGCCATCCTGCTCCAGGTTCAATTGGATGAATCTCACCATGCGTTTTTCATCATCCACCACAAGTATTTTATATTTTGAGCTTTCAGAACTCATAAGCGTTATTCCCTGATGAAGCTGACTACTTCTTCTGCTGTTTCTCCTGGCAGGATTTCGATGAAGCTGATTTCTGCAATCGGCCAGATGACGGTTACCACATTGCGCTCAAGAAACAGCAAATCCTTTCCGTCCCGCTGTCGCGGATTGCTTAGCGTGATTAACAGATCGCTTGCTTGAGGTAGCTCTTCAATTTCTGCAAGTATAGGTTCTGCATTTCTGATGTGGATTATGACTGTAGTTGACATAAAATCCTTCCTTATTTCA
>Ga0255372_10051_pt1 | contig 23637 bp, 15 predicted proteins | sample ANMaggSeSYBR01E8_FD_182092 | JGI IMG/M metagenome (GOLD analysis project Ga0255372, IMG submission 182092) | Sediment cell enrichment communities from methane seep in Santa Monica Basin, California, United Staets - ANME aggregate JGI... | ecosystem: Environmental > Aquatic > Marine > Cold seeps >...
AGGTCAGGAAGTTTGCCCTTATTGTGAGGGTATAGAGTCGCCAAATAAACCCGGAAGGAGGCATTGGGCCTACTGGATCGGAGCTGGATGTATTGCAATTGTCGTTTTGGCGGTACTCTTTGCCAGAGGTGGAATAACCCCTACTCTTCCCGAGCCAACAATCACTTCCGTTCCGGCAAAGACAAGCTCTGTAGTTCCAAGTCCAACTAAAACTATTACTCAGACATCTACTCCGTCATACACTCCAACCCCAGAACCAGTAATTGGCTCTACCCGGGCTTCACCGGTTGACGGGATGGTTATGGTGTATATACCTGCGGGTGAGTTCCTGATGGGCAGCGAGGATGGCAATTTTTATGAATCTCCTGTGCATACAGTATATCTAGATGGTTTCTGGATGGATGAACATGAGGTAACACGAGGTCAATTTTCAGAGTTCATCGAGAATACGGATAACACATATGAAGATGTATTTAACTACTCATATTACGCTATTGGAGAGCCAGATCAACCAGTATTTCGCATCGAATGGGAGACAGCCAAATCCTATTGCGAGTGGGCGGGGCGACGTTTGCCTACCGAAGCGGAATGGGAGAAAGCAGCCCGGGGAGATCTTGCAGGCATGGATTATCCTTGGGGTGATACAGCACCCGTCTGCGATGCAACTAATAACAATGGGGCCGAAATTCGTGGATGTGGCGAAGGAGCAATAAATATTTCTTCTCCGGTTGAAGTAAAAAAATTCTCTCCTAACGGCTATGGTTTATTTGACATGTCAGGGAATGTTTCAGAATGGGTTGCTGATTGGTTTTCATTTGATTCTTATGAAAATTCACCGCATGAAAATCCAATAGGGCCTGACCTCGGTTATGAGCACATCTGGAGGGGTGGTTCCGTTTTTGAGATTGTTGGAAATACTAGAGTCTTTATCCGTGGAGTGGGAATTTCTGGTTATCAAATTGGTTTTCGCTGTGCTGAATCCCTTCAGACAGATGACACTTTATCCGCTGGAGAGGACTCAAGTTTGCAACCTCAAACAACTATAGATCTAGTAGCTGGTGCTACACAGGTATCTCTATTGGATAACATGGTTATGGTATTTATCCCGGCTGGAGAATATCAAATGGGAAGTGATAATAGCGAACCGGACGAAGGACCAGTGCACAGTGTTTATCTCGATGCTTATTGGATGGACCAGCACGAGGTAACTTTTGATCAATACAAACAATTTGAGAAAAACACTCTGGTAAATATTTCTGCAAATCCTTGTGGTGGAGGAGGCAACCATCCTGTATCCTGCATCCATTCGTATATTGCAGAAACATACTGCAAGGCAAATGGTCGGCGTTTACCAACTGAGGCTGAATGGGAGAAAGCTGCAAGGGGAGGATTAGTGGAAAAAATATACCCTTGGGGTGACGAGGATCCTGTTTGCACTGTGGGTGCCGAAAATGGGGCTCAGTTCCCGGATTGTGCTGGTATTTCTGTGCCAGTGAAAACATTTGCTCCCAATGGCTACGGCTTATATGACATGGCAGGGAATGTTGAGGAGTGGGTAAGTGATGCGTTTGATCCAGATTATTATGAAGGGTCTCCATATAGGAACCCAGAACGGCGCTACTGTTGTAGTTATTTTAGTAATGTCCTTCGAGGTGGTTCCTGGTTATCCCTTAGTGATAATTCTGATCGGGTAGCATACTCGTTTGTTACTAGATACTCATGGACTGATAGCGATGAAACTTTCTACGGCGACGGTTTCCGATGCGCTGCTGATGTTGTGACACCATGAACATTTTTTATTATCGAACCACTCTGGATAACTTTATATTAGGGAACATACTCAATGATAGACTTTGAACCTTCTCCTCGCATTCTGCCAAGCCTTCCAAGTGGAAAGATAAATATTATTTCGCCAGACACCGCCCCCACAGAACCAAGTACTTCCCTGGTCACAATCCTGGTACCTATTGTTGGGTTTGTTATTAGTATGGCGATCATGGTCACACTTAGCACTTCGGGTTCAGGGTTCGGAATAAGTATATTGTATTCTATCCCTATGTTGCTTGGCTCTGGGGCAGTATCACTGTTTAACTATCGTAAAAATCGAAAGAATTACCGGGAATTGAAGTCTGAGCGCCAAAAACTTTACGGTGAATACTTGGTAGACCAGCGGAAAGATCTAGAGCAGCTATACCATCAACAGCACAAGGCTTTATTAGAAGTCAATCCTCGCCCAAAAGAGTGCCTGGATCGCGTGTCTCGTACTGATTCTAGCTTATGGGAGCGGTCACCGGAAGATTTGGATTTTCTGAATTTGAGATTAGGCATCGGAGATCAACCATTTAGTGTAGAAATCAATCCTCCAGCAAAAAACCCCACAAAAGTTTCAGACCCTCTTGAAGATGAGGCTCGTAAACTTGCCAACTCGTTCAAAATTGTCGATGAAGCACCTGTAACCTTTCCCTTGATTGAGGCTGGCGTAGCGGGTCTATCTGGGGAACGCTCCTCTGTGCTCAATATTGTCCGCGCGCTCACTCTCCAGATAGCAACCCATCACTCACCCGCGGATGTAAAAATTCTGGCTGTATTTCCAGCGAGTGAAGAGAATGAGTGGAGTTGGATGCGTTGGTTGCCACACGTTTGGGCAGATGGAGGGCGTCAGCGGTTTTTGGCGTGTCAGAAAGAACAAGCCCATGAATTACTTGCTTCCATATTTGATAATCTTAAGGCAAGAAAAGAAAAAAACATGCTAGCGAATGATACAAAAATCACGCACCTCCCCCTTTTTGTGTTATTTTTAGCCGATCCTGCTCTTGTGGAAGGAGAGCCAATTAAATCTTTCCTGCTAACAGAGGGGGCTAAATACGGCGCGTACCCGGTTTTTCTGGGAGATCAGCCAGACAATCTGCCCCAGAAGTGCAAAGCAATTGCTGACATCCAACCCAAGACTTCAGAATTGTTATTTACTTATAAGGGAGCCAGAGAAAATTTCAAACCCGACAATGTTCCCGCAGAAATGGCAGAGCAATTTGCCCGTGCCATGGCTCCCTTTATTTTGAAATCGCCGAACTCTGCCCTCGGTATCCCTCCTATAGTAACTCTTTTTGACCTGCTGGGCGTTGACAAAATTGAGGATCTGGATATTTTGGAAAATTGGAAGAATAGCGAGCCACAAAATTCTTTGGAGGTCCCAATTGGCAAAATATCTGGGGGAAAACTAATGACCTTAGACATGCACGCCAAGGAACAGGGCCCGCATGGGCTAGGAGCGGGAATGACGGGTTCCGGGAAGAGCGAGTTGTTGAAAACAATTATTGCTATGCTCTCCATTAATTTTCATCCCCATGAATTAACCTTTTTTGTGTTTGATTATAAGGGTAGGGCAATGTCGAATCATTTTGTCAATCTACCTCATTTGGTAGGCGCTATAAGCAACTTAGATACTCACGAACATCAGCGGAGAGCAGTGCAATCATTGGATGCCGAGGTATTAAGACGCCAACGGTTAATGGAGAGCGCAGGGGAACAAGACATTAACAATTATCTCACCAGATTTCGTGCAGGGGATTTGCCGACACCCTTGCCGCACCTGATCATCATAGTTGATGAATTTGCACAACTAAAAGTCGATGTGCCAGATGTCCACCAAGGCATCATCAATATCGCAAATACTGGGCGCAGTCTGGGCATACACCTGATCCTTACCACCCAAAGACCAGCTGGAGTAATTAACGAAAAAATAAGGTCTAATTCAAATTATCGCTTTTGTTTAAAAGTTAATGAGAAACAAGATAGTTTGGATGTTTTGAACAACCCCAAGGCCAGTGGGATCGAACAAGTTGGACGAGCGTATTTTCAGGAAAACGAGGAGCTCGTGGAATTTCAGTCAGCTTGGAGTGAAGCTCCATATCAACCGGATGATATCGTTTTCCATGATCCCTTTGAAGTACTGCAGGTCACTCTTGGGGGAGCACGACAGAACCCAAATACCTCCTCAAAATCTGCTCGACCCGAGGCCAGCAAAAAACAACTTGAAGTAATTGTTGATTGCATTTGCAAAACAGCAGTTGACCAAAAAATTGAACGCCCTCCTGATCTTTGGCGTCCTTTCTTGCCAGAACAACTTAATCTTTCTTCGGTTCGCCCAAGCAGGGGTTGGAACGGCAATAATTGGCTTCCTGTCGACAGCTGGATGCAACCAGTAATTGGACTAATAGATGACCCGGTAAACCAGAGTCAATATCCACTGAGAATAAATCTTGAAAAAGAGGGGCATCTAGTTGTATATGGTGCGCCAGAATCAGGGAAAACCACCTTGCTCCAAACACTAATTGTATCTTTGTCGCAAGACCACCCTCCTGCCGATCTTCACTTCTACCTCCTGGATTTCAACAAAGGGACACTCCAATTGTTTTCTGGTCTCCCATGTGTTGGAGATGTGGTTACGGGGAACGACGATCATGAAAAACTAACCCGGCTAATGAGATATATTGAGCGCAAGTTAGATAACAGAAAGAGGAACTTTGGCGCAAGAGGAGTAAACAATCTAAAAGCTTATCAAAAAGTTACAGGAGAGAAAATTCCTGGGATTGTGATAATAATTGATAATTACCCTGGGTTTATTACAGCGAACGATAAGGGAATCGAATTTGTTAAAAATATTGCTCAAAATGGAGGCTCTCTGGGTATCCACTTGGTCCTGACCGCCAATCAGCCCGGGGTCATGGGGGTGCCCATACCGAATGACATTGCCCTGTCCATAGCTTTAGAATTGGCTAATGCGACAGATTATTCTGATGTTGTCGGACCAACCTGCGGGCTAACTCCCGCTCCACATGCAGGCAGAGGCTTGATCAAAGAAGACCCACCGAAAGAATTTCAAACTGCCTTGCCTGCTAATGGCAAAGAGGAATCAGCCCGTATCCGTGCAATAGAAAACCTGATCAGCACTATGGACAAATGGGAAGGGCCTAAGGCACCCCCTATACCTCTCCCCCCAAAAGTCGTATGCCTGTCGGATCTATTTCCCACTGAAAACCGTATCTGGATCGAGGACGAAAAAATGCCTTTTGTTGCTCCCCTCGGTTTGGATTTGATCGAATTAGAACCCCTTGCGGTGAATTTGTCCGATGGTCCAAATTTTCTCATCACCGGACCCCCGCGGAGCGGAAAAACTACTCTGCTACAATCTTGGCTCTTGGGATTAGCAGAATTATTTCCACCGGATCGCCTGTATTTATACCTTGTAGACTATTTACAGAAGGGATTATTTCCATTCCGCGATTTACCTCAAACGCGCCATTATATCACTGATGATAAGATGTTTGACATTGCTCTACGCGAAATTGATGCTGTGTTACTATCGCGGGAAAACCTTACCGGCTCAACTAAAACCCTACAAAATAATCCGCCTACTGGTTTTCCAGCGATTGTAATTGCGATAGACGATTTTGATATCTTTGATTCTCAAACGCAACTAGAATTTCAAGATCATCTTAACCTGCTACTCCGGACCAATAGGGGACAAGGTCTATATTTACTTTTAGCTTCACCCATTAGTACTGCAACTGCCTGGGGGGGAACTCTACTCACCACAGTAAAAAATCGTCCCGCTGGCTTCTTGCTCGGAAGCACAGATTCGCAACACCTGGAAATTTTTAACCACTCGTTAGAATTTGGCAAAAGAGGTGCTGTTCTGCCGGCGGGAGTAGGAACCTATGTTCTCGCTAGCAAAGGGCAATCAGTAAAAATAGCTACCCCTTTGGAGGGTAACCTTACCCTCGAAGACTGGATTACCACTATAATGGCGCGTGGGAAATCTTAATCTAAACAACCCGGGCGCCCCAAGGAGAGAGACTGGTGTACAGTTGTATTTTAAAAAACACCAACTAAAACTCATGTACCGAATTTTAGTAACTCCCGACCAACTCAGATCAGTCAGCTTACAATTAAGAAACAAGGTTGCTGACCTGATAAGTATAGAACATTCTTCCAGAAGAGCTCTTGGGAATCTTGATTGGAAAGTTTTACAAAAGTCCAAAGTAGAGGCTCTGGTATTAACTTCCAGCAAGCAAGCAAAAGCTTTGGCCTCCCAAATGGAGTGGTTGAGAAAATTTTTAGATCAAAGTTCTACCGCCTTTTTAGAAGCAGACAATCGTGGGTTTGGGGGTTCGGTACACCTTCCGCCAAGTGGCGGGGCGCCCTGGTGGATGAACCGCATCTTTCATGTGGAGGTTTTTCTTCCCCTGATTGATTTATTTCCAAAGTTCATTAAAAATTTTTGGAATAGTGTTCTCAAGCCGATTTATCCAATATTGCCCTCGAGTTTTATTACATTTTCAACAGCAATACTCGTAAACAGTCCCTCCTGGCTTCAACATTCTGGCCCAGAGATAATTCAAAATAGTCGCCCGGAACTTGCGGAAAACGTCCAGGGGACTAGATTGCAATTTGGGGACCTGCTGGAGAAAGATCTCGAAGTCAAGCCTTTTGTGCAGGGTCCCTCAGGCGAGCCTCCGCTCACAGATACAGCCCAGTGGAGGATTAACGTACCTCTCCAAAGTCAACAAGGCCTTAAGTACAACGATAAAAACACTCAATGGGGATGCGTCCCGACTTCGACCAGCATGATCTTAGAATATTGGCACAATCAAGATCCAAATAATAAAACAATACCAGCCCAAGAATTGCTGAATTTGAACGTTAGTGATGGAGAGTTTACCGATGGTTCAGGCATGGGCATTGATGATGTTGTCGATGAATTAGCCGGGCTAAATTACGAAACAAGTATTGTTCGCAACTCCTCCCTCACTGATCTATTTGATGCCGTATCGCGGGGTCCCGTGCTAACCGTAGTGAAACTTGGGATGAAAACAAAAGGAACGAATCACGCCGTTGTCGTAACTGGCTTTTCCATAGAGAATAACACAGTGAGTGTTAACGACCCCTGGTCAGGGACAAGCGATACCTATACATGGGATCAATTTAATAATTCGTGGGGCGCCGATTATGGCAGAGACAGGAACGGCATTGCATATCCTTCTAGAAATTTTGTAACTGTACAACCCAAAGGATAAATACGTTCCATTGGGCCGCCTGCTTAAAATGCACATAAAAGATAGGGGTGCGGCCTGCGTACCGTTAGTCTTGTAAGAGTGGTTTTCATATCCGTTTTACCTACTGCCTGGTGTAAATATATGAGCGAGAAGTTGTCATGGTCAATTGAGGTAAGTAAAGAAGAACTTTATCAATTAGCGGGCCTGCTCCAGCTAGGCAACTTGCTTGGTTTTGATGACCCATTCGCGGGGTTTCTCTCTGAAGATATAGCTATCAGATTAGAAGCGTCCCAGGAAAGACTTTTGGGGCGGGGTTATATAGAACAACTTTCCAGGACAGAATTGATCCTGGACACTGGTGTAGTCGCTATAGTAAGGGCAATAACCACCTCTAACGACCTGATCGTTGTTACAAAATCAAGTGTTGGTTCCCTGTCCAGTTGTGTTTTTCATTTAACGTCTGGTTTTTATGTGGAACAGTTGGAATTACCCAGGGGGGATATTAAACTTACGGCACTAAAGGATCTGGAGGTATTGCGCGACCGCTTGGAAGAATTCTTCAATATGGTAGATTCTACACCCGGCGAGCCTATTCCCAGTTGCACAATAAGCAAAGTTGATTTTCTAGAGGCACTGCGATTGGCACAAAAAGAAGGGGGGAGTTGTAATGAATATTTGGTTGAGTCTGGTGTCCCTCGCGAAACAAGTACTGCCTTGGGGGCTGCTTTAAAAGATGGAAACCTTACCAACTCAATTGTTTCCGTGCAGAGGAACCAGAATGAAATGGGGTGTGGAGAAACCGTTACGTGGCTTGCTGTCGGCAAGGGTATCTTGTATATGGACGAATTCGAAAAAGATCAAGAACAATATATTCAGTTTAGATCAACAACATTAACCGATCTTCAACGTAGGGTCGTGTGCCTGTTAGAAAGCTTATCCAATAATGCAAACTAATTAACTCACACAAGAGGTTTTATGGAACAATCCCTCCCAGTCCAACTAAACAACTTGATAGATACTTCGCCGACCCTGGTCCATGGCGAAGGTATGTCTTATCGTTACGCTTATGCCCGCTCCAGAGACAGTCGTTCTGCGAACGAGCCCGGACAGGACTACCTGACCTTCCAAGAATCCAAAACCTCTTTCTCTTTTGCCTTATGCGACGGAGTTAGCCAATCATTTTTTGGAGAATTGGCTGCTCAATTCGCAGGAAATGTTTTACTAAGCTGGCTGGGCACTATAGGGGAAATTAGCACAACCTCCGCATTACAAGATTCATTACACCAATGCCTACAAGAAAAAAACATCTTGGCAAATAAAAAGGTGTTGGAGTATCCCCTGCCAGGAGATCTTGGCCCGTTTTTGGTCTCTGTTCTAGAAGATAAAAGAGCTCAGGGGAGCGAAACAACTTTTTTAAGTGGCCGGATTGATCTACCCTCTAAGGCGAGTCCCCTTGGACGAGTTGTGTTTTCTTGGATTGGAGATTCGCGCATTCGATTTTGGGGGCCGCGGGGAGAAAGGTCAAAGGAACTAGGAGATAATTTCCTCACTCGCCAACGTTGGTCAACCAAACATGGAGTCGTTGGGGGAAACCCTCATATCTTCCTCTCACCGCTTATTGATGAAAAGTCGGAAGAATTCACAATAACCAGAATAATGGCTTATTCTGATGGATTGCTTGACCTGAACAATATTACCCAGCCCTTATCAAACCTCGCGTTAAAAACACTGATGCTGGAAGCCGATCTTTCTGCCACAAGCGATGATATATCATTTCTTGAAATTTGGATTGGCCCGGTTCCTGAAATAGTGGACAGCCTGGTCAAGGATTAATTACTGACCACTATATGACAGGTTTTTAAGTAAGCATTTTATTCTAATTATGTGTCTTGTTGGTTTGTTGTCGGATATAAAGGTTGCCTGGGCGTTATTTTCTAACCACACATGTTTTTGGAAAACAAGATAAAAACAGAAAGCGTTTGACCTATTATTATTCTATGTACTTTGTTCTTATAAGTGATATATTAAATCTTGAGACTTGGAATGCCCGCTTATTTAATAAACTCGTCAATTCGGGAGGTTTTTGTGGAACGTGCAATTGTGACCGTTAAAAGAGCTCAAGACCCACAAGGCCGCGATTTGGATATTCCCCTGGAATTACAGGCTTCTAAATTAGCAGCGGTTGTGTCCAGCGCTTTGCAATGGGGTCAAGACAAAACCGGAACTTCAATTACTTATAATATTAACGCTGTTCCTCCAGGCCGAGTATTAGAGGACCAAGAAACACTTATTTCTGCCGGTGTTACAAATGGAACTTGGTTGATTTTTATCCCCCAAGGCTCGGTTGCTCCGCCCCCGGATATAACACCTATATCCGATACAACCGATAACGATCCATCTCCCAGCCCCTATGTTTGGAGAAAAATAGACGTTTAGTAGTATTTAGCCGGAGAAATTACATGCCTTATGAAAAACTAGCTACAAGCGATACTCCCGCATTTGTTATCTATCTTCTAGATATCAGCGCCTCTATGAGTCAACCCCTGGGTGATAAGCGCCGAATTGATGTTGTCGGAAGTGCTTTGGGAGCAACCATAAAAAAGATGATCGCGCGTTCTACCAGGGGGGCCAAGCTTTTCGATCGTTATCGAATCGCCATTTATGCCTACAGTGATAGCGTTTTTGAAATGACGGATGGAGTAAAACTAATCTCAGATATAGCAGGTTTTGGAATCCCTGAGCTAGAGACAATGCGGTCAACAAATACAGATAAAGCTTTCCTGGCTGCTGAAAATTTACTAAAATCAGAATTGCCTCATATTCAAGATTGTCCCGCGCCTGTGATTTGCCACATGACAGATGGCAAATACACAGGTGACGACCCTGAACCTATCGTACGCCGAATTATGGATATGTCAGTTCCCGACGGTAATGTCCTTGTAGAAAATATATATATCTCTGATCACATACTTTCCTCAAACATTAAGGACCCGTTTAGCTGGCCAGGAATTCATCCTAAGACAAAAATAAAATCAGCTTACGCGAAAAAACTCAGGGATCTCTCCTCGCCCATTCCCAGAAGTTATCGCAGTATGATGCTAGAGTATAACTACCACCTTCACGAAAACGCGGTGATGATGTTTCCGGGTGTAACTCCAGCGTTAGTCTCAATGGGTTTTCAGATGTCAGCTGCCACTCCTACAAAGGATTTATGACATTTCAACCAGTCCCCAACCAAACAATACTCATCGAAGGGAATTCATACCGCTTCGTTGAACACCCCGCGGCTTCCTGGATGGCCTATCAACAGGATGGGCGCAGGGCAGAAGTATGGCAGTTAGTTGGCGCAGACAACAGCAAATATGCTCTCAAGGTTTTCCTTTCTCGTTTTCGTGATGCCAGCATGGTATCCGTTGCAGAGAAACTGGAACCCTTCGCTTCTATCTCTGGCCTTGAAGCTTGTAAACGCACTGTACTCACTGCGTCTCGTCATATCGAGCTAATACAAGCACATCGGGACCTGACCTATGCAATTTTGATGCCCTGGCTGGACGGATCTACCTGGCAGGAACTACTGTCAGAAGAGGAAATGTCAGACGAAAGATCCCTGGCTTTAGGTCGCTCCTTTGCCCGGATGATGACCTCGCTTGAGGAAAAAGGGTTGGCGCATTGTGATCTCTCTGGTCCTAACGTGATCATTCAACCAGGGGATCAGCCCGGTTTAGTTGACCTGGAAGAAATGTACGGACCCGGTTTCTTGAAACCATCTATCCTCTCAGCGGGATCCCCGGGATATGCTCACCAAACAGCTCGCCACGGCTTGTGGTCCAAAGAAGCAGATCGTTTTGCGGGGGCAGTACTGCTGGCCGAGATGCTCTGTTGGTGTGATCCAGCGGTAAGAGAAGCTTCCCGGGGGGAAAGCTACTTTGCTCCGGAAAACACGCAGAAGGATAATAACCGGGCAGAAATCCTCCGGACAGCACTGGATACCCGGTATGGAGAGCGGGTAATTACACTGTTCAACCAAGCATGGAGTTCAGGCAGCCTGCGAGATTGCCCTACATTTGCGGAGTGGTTAGCGGCTTTACCCGAGAAAGTGCGTGAAATTGAAAGGGATGAGAAAATCCAGATAGTTGAGAATGATGGTCTTGTGACATTAGTGCTCCGCGCCCAGAGCTTGGCAGATAGTGGGGACATGGCAAATGCCCTGGATCTGTATCGAAAAGCCATTGCCAGGGCACCCAAAAAACTACGGGGGGAGATTACGGAGCGGATCGCAACACTGGAAAAGCGGTTTCAGGAAGAGCAGACATCAAGTGAAAAAAGAAGCCCTGCCCGACCCTGTCCTGACTGCGGGGAAGAGATCCCAGAGGAACAAGAAGTCTGTCCCCATTGTGAGGGAGTGGATCTTTCTGAGACAGATCCATTGAAAAGAACTTGGTGGAAGTATTGGGGAGCTTGGCTAGGAGCAGGATTGATTGTCGTTGTTCTGCTAGCAGTACTCATAACTAGAGGGGGAGTAACACCTACTCTTCCCGAACTAACAGTCACTCCCCTCCCAACAATGACAAACTCTATGGTTCCAAGCCCAACTAAAACAAGCACACGGGTGCCTAGCCCAACATTAACTTTCGTGCCAACTTATACTCCCTCGCTGACTCCAGATCCAAGACTAGGGATTATTTCTACTCAGATTTCCCCTGTAGACGGTATGGTCTTGGTTTATATCCCAGCTGGAGAGTTCCAGATGGGCAGCGAGGAGGGTAATGATAACGAATCCCCAGTGCATGAAGTGTACTTGGATGCTTTCTGGATGGATGAGCACGAAGTGACCTTGGGTCAGTATCAAGAATTTATGGCAACAGCCGACTATTCTGTGGAAGCCCGTTATTTTGAGGAGTTTTGCAGGGGAGCGGGAGAAGACTCCCCTGTGGCTTGTGTGAATAGGTACGATGCCAGTGCGTACTGTGAGTGGGCGGGAAAACGTTTACCCACGGAAGCAGAGTGGGAGAAAGCGGCCCGGGGAGGGCTAGAAGAGAGGATTTACCCCTGGGGTGATCAGGCGCCAGTTTGTACAAAGGGTGCGGTGAACGGCGCTCAATTTAGTTCTTGTGGTGGAAAATTTGTGCCGGTGAAATCCTTCAGCCCCAACAACTATGGATTGTACGATATGGCGGGCAATGTCGGTGAGTGGGTGTCAGACTGGTATGACGAGAATTATTATCAGGATTATCCTGTGGAAAACCCACAGGGGCCGGGAGTTGGAGATTACTCCGTGCTACGGGGCGGGGCGTTTATCGACATCAAAGACCTTGCTTACGGTGTCCGAGTAGCTCTTCGCTATAAGGAAGTTCCAAGTGTTATGTACTTCAATGTCGGTTTTCGATGTGCCAGTAGCTCAGAGATACCGTAAAAACAACGAAACACAATACGTTTGCATTACTTGGCGCGGCAACACAGTGTAGAGGACTGGCTTAGCTCTTTGTTTCCACCGCTCTTTTTCCACAAAGGATCACTAATTAATTCCTCATAAAGGAGGAACAAAGTTTGCCCCGAATTAGAATAATTGCCGAAGAAATTTGCTTTGTAGCCAACTAAGCTTCTCAAGCTCAACAATTTTCCTTTAGTCTTCCATTTCTCCATTGTTAATATCTGTCCTCGTCTATGATTAATGCTGTCCTTGAGAATATTTTATTGGTGCTCGGCAAATTCCCAAATTATCACAGCGCCATCTTCCCCCCAGCCAGAAAACATGCTCCCATCTGGAGACCAAGCTCCTCCCGTTAAAGCACCTTTATACTCTTCATTTAGGATATGCAAAACTTCTCCACTCTCCATATCCCTGATTTCCCCACTGTTAATTCCTCTCCATAAGTAGGCAAGTCTGCGCCCATCCGGAGACCACAAGAGGTATAACTCGTTTCGCCAATCGTTATATTCTCCTTCTAAGGATATAGACATTTGTTCTATTTCCTTCTCAATGTCCCAAATAGTTACAACACCAAGGTAATTACCACCTGCAGCAATCTTGCTACCATCAGGTGACCACGAAAGTATGTTCGCCCAACCGGAAAAACCATCCAAAGAATGGGTCTGCTCCCCACTCACTATATCCCAGATGATAATATTTTCTTCCGATGAATTGGCAATCTTACTCCCGTCCGGGGACCAGCTCACTAAATAACCTATATTTTCAGAACTCAGAAGAGTAATAATTCTTTCACCGGTCACTCCATCCCAAATAACAACAGAATCGTCAGACTCACCTGAAAATTTCTGACCATCAGGTGACCAGATAATATTATTTATTATTGGCCTGAACGATTGAATTTGATGTCCGTTCTCAACATTCCATGTTATTACTATTCCTTCACCAGCCAGGCTGGTGATTTGACTCCCGTCAGGTGACCAGCCTGTATAACCCACCGGATGTGTGTGACCAGTTAATGTGCGAATTATTTCTTCTTTCTGAACATCCCAAATTGTAATAGTTGCGTATTTAGACGCACAAGCAAGATAGCGTCCGTCTGGAGACCAGGAGATATCAATTACCCAGTCGTTGTATTCTTCCAAGGATCGAAGACAATTATCCCTGCATCCGTCATTCCACAAGAGCAAGCTGCTTTCCCCGACAGTTCCGATAGCAAGCTGATCTCCACTAGGAGACCAGGCAACACTTTTCACGGGTCCATCAATGGAGTATAGTTGCTCACCATTAATGACATCCCAGATAATTGCATTTTCTTGATCTGATATACTTACAACTTTTTTTCCATCTGGCGACCAGATTACATTATCTATTCCACTTGTATGACCATCCAAGATAGTTAAAGAATCATCCATTGCCGTACTTGTCGGTTGAGGAGGATTTTGTGGTGTAACTGTCATCGACTGATCAATTACAAGAATAGTAGCCTTTGTTGATGAAAACGTAACAGTAGGCTCGGCAAGAGATTTATCGGCAATAAGCGAGATTAAGAACATTATTAACAAAATTACTGATATACTTCCAACTCCCAACCAAATTGCCCAGCTCTTCCTCCGGGGATTATCTGGTTGCCCCATTCCCTCACAATAAGGGCAAACATTCTGCCCTTCAGGGATCTCTTTTCCACAATCGGGACAAGGGCGGGCAGGCAGCTTGTCCTCGTCCGGTTCGTTTTCGGGTGGCGGTTCAGGGGGATCTGGAATATCTGGACCTCCTCCTGGATGCCCGGGTTCCTTCTCCTCTTCGTCAAATTCACGTACTTTCTCCGGCAGGGCGGCTGTCCATTCCCCAAAGGTAGGGCAATCTCTCAGGCTGTCTGAGTTCCAGGCTCTATTGAACAGCCTGAGCACCCGGTCCCCATACAGGGTTTTGAGTGCTGTCCTGAGAATCTCCACCCGGTTATTTTCCTTCTGCATCTCATTGGGATCAAAATAGCTCTCATCCCAGGAGGCTTTTCTCACTGCTGGATCACACCAGCACAGCATCTCAGCCAGCATTACTGCCCCCGCAAAACGATCAGCTTCTTTGGACCACAGGCCGTGACGAGCGGTTTGATGGGCATACCCCGGGGATCCCGCAGAGAGAATATCTGGTTTTAAGAAATCGGGGCCGTACATCTCCTCAAGGTCTACTAATCCCGGTTGCTCCCCCGGCCTAATGATCACATTGGGTCCAGAAAGATCACAGTGCGCTAGCCTCTTTACCTCAAGCGCTGTCATCATCCTGGCAAAGGAGCGTCCCAGCGCCAGAGAGTTTTCGGCTGCCATCTCCTCCCCAGACATCTGTTCCATCCAGGTATACCCATCCAACCAGGGCATCAACACCGCATAAACCAAGTCCGCATGTTTTTGGATCAGCTCGAGATGATGAAACGAAGTGAGCACAGTGCGTTTGCAAGCTTCCAGACCAGGGAGTGCCGCATAGGGTTCCAGCTTCTCCGCTACCGATACCATACTGGCATCGCGAAATTTAGGGAAAAAAACCTTGAGGGCATACTTGCTGTTATCTTCCCCGACCAACTGCCAGACTTCGGCCCTTCGTCCTTCCTGTTGATAGGCCATCCAGGAAGCGCCGGGGTGCTCCGCGAAGCGGTAGGTATTCCCCCCGATCTCTATTCTTTGATTGATTGTTGGTTCAAATGTCATGGTGGTTTTGTGTAATGCAAACAGGGTCAGACTAGATCAATCTGATCCTGAAGTCAGGTCTACTGATAATGCAATTACTCCACTAATCTCTTGTCAACATCCTCCATAAATTCTGCGATCTTGTGAAGTTCTTTTCCAATCCGATTAATCAGTTCAACAAACCCTCTCGTGAAAGGATCTCATTGTTCGTATTCTCGGTAAAATGATTCCTCTTCCGCTCCTGCCCGTGTGGATTAAAGACTTGGAATGGTGTGGCGTAGGTTTAAGACAATATCGTTCGATTGACCAGAGGCTATCTCAAACTTACTAGCAACTTGTCGTACCGGGTCGGCTTTCTTCCTTATCGAATGCTCCTATCCAAGCCGGTACACGACAGCATTTGTGCAATGTAGCGAAGCTCTGAGGTAACACGGCTAAGGAGTTCAATCTGGTTGATCATGGAGACATCCCAATCTAAATATTCCTGATAAAAGGACTCGTTTTCCAAACCATCCCACTTGGCTCCAAGGCTGCTCATTGTAGCTCTCAACAATGAAACAATATCATTTGAATAGTGGATGGCTTGTTCAAATTTTCGAGCCACGTCGTACATATCTTCGGACGACAATTTTATTCGAGGTGTCACTTTTTCCTCCAGCTGAGAAGAATTATAATTCAATTCTCCCGCTATTGGATATCTAAAAATATTGGGGCCTTCCTAATCCAAATATCACAATTAGGTTGGAGCCAATATTTGGGGGTTTTCGCACATCCCCTCAAAAAGGTTCAGTCCAGGGTGGGGCTGGAAGCAGTATTGCCACAGTCTGGTTTCTGCCAGCTGCTCATTGACTTCCTCTAGGTTAAACATGTTAGCGTCATAATGACCACCGATCCAATCTTAATACTCACAATTGGTTACGTTGGTTTGGGATAATGATTAATTAGGTGTGTCGAGTCAATATCTCAGACAATTAGAGTATCAGCCAAATGTCGCTAATTATCATTTTGCACCAACATAACGGTTAAATGGCAATATTTTTTGTTATATAAGTTAAGAGCCCCTACTGTGTGTTAGGGGCTCCTATTCTGTCTCTTAATCTATCTCTACTGGGCCGGCACCACCTCCTCTACTTCCGCTTCTTCTCTAGTTTCATCCTCAATTTCTACTTCTTCCTCTTCCCCAGTGATGATCGAAGCGGCCAGGGCTTGAAGTGCCTCAGCGTCCTCTTCTGGCACATGGCTCGCCTGCCAGAATTTTTCAAGAAGTTCTGATGGGGTCAGATCTCCTACCGTTTGGTCCTGGGGAAGGCGGATCCGCTCATCCATCTGTGGACGTTTCACAAAATGGAATTCGAAAGCGCCTGAGGCATACTCCTGGATGGTTTTATCGTCGATGAGAGGAGCCCAGGCCCGGGGATATTCCAATACCAACCGGACAACAGCGTCTTTCATGACATCCTGAGCCGGCAGGGTTTTGATGACCTGGTCAGTAATATCTTTTTGGGAGGTAAGCTCGAGGGACCGATCATGGAAAGGTCGGATATCCTTCAACTTGCGCCAGTCCAGATCCGTTTTTCCATTCCCCACATCAGCCAGGACAAAGAACTTATCATCCTTGACCTCACCAAAGTCCACCCGTTCAATGGATCCAGAATAGACCACTGGGGGATGGCTTCCTTCATTCAAGTTCTGGGACTTATGGATATGGCCCATAGCAACATAATCCAGACGGGGATCTACCACCATGGATTTTGGAAGAACAAAATCCTTGCCCAGTAAGACCGTCCGCTCTCCCCCATACACTGCTCCTTCTATGGAAGCATGGGCAGTCAGGATAGTGGGCAGAGCTGGATCGGCCCCGTCGAGCCACTTTTCAAGCACATTTGAAAGGCGCTTTTCCATCTCTTCATACAGCTGCCCCAGATCCCGGGTTTGAAAGTCCAGATAAGCCATCAATCCCGATCGAGATACCCAGGGAACAGCCAGCAGCTGAAGAGCCAGTTCCTTTCCAGGAACACAGAGGGGTTTCAATTCCTCCGGGCCCAGGAACATCGGTTTATCCACAACCAGGACGTGAGGAACACTCAGCGTGCTGAATTCTTCCAGGGCATGAGCTCTGGCCACTGATGGGGAAACATCATGATTCCCCACCAGCAGGATAGTTGGGATCTCGGCTTTAGATAAGCGCATGATCCTTTTCCCCCACTCTCTTTGGAAGGTTGGTGCAGGATCCCGGCTTTTGTAGGCATCCCCGGCAAAGATCACACAGTCGACTTGTTCGGAGATTGCTGTATCCACGATCTCGTCCAGAGATTTCAGAAAATCCATTACCCGGAGAGGAAGTCCGGTTTCTGGATCCTGGCGGCCGTAGTTGGCCATGTCGATATGCGCATCAGCAAAATGCAGTATTTTTGGCATAACTATGCTCCTTTAAAGTGAATTTGATTTTTCTCTCGTATCCCCTCAGGAAACCAGGACGAGAGATCCATGTGGGCAAATTCCTGCGAGAATTCCACAACCGGTGTATCTCCCAGGGGAACTGCCGCCTCAGCCAACTCCAGCAGTTGGTACGATCTCATGTGAGCGTTCATATAGTGCGTGCTGATCACGATCCTGTTTCGCTTCTTAGTGACTGCCACGCGGACACTTCCGCATTGTCCACTCTGAGTAAATAACTGACCTCCAAAACATTCCAGGGGAGGTTCTTTAGTCAACCCAACCAATTCAGCATATTTTTGTACAGCTCCCTCTTTCAGCGGATTGGGGAAATCAAGGGCTATATTCATTTCACCTCCTTATATAAATGAGAGCCCCTCCTTTTGAGAGGGAGGGGTTTGGGTAAAGCAAGGCCAGGGACTGGCTAAAACGGGATATCATCCTCTTCCTCACCCGCGCCGCCGTTGCGGCGGCTTCCCAGCATGATCAGTTCACGGGCAACAATTTTGGTGAAGTATTTGGTTTCCCCGTCTTTGTCATACGACTCGGTCTTTAGTCGGCCTTCGATGTAGACCCTGTCCCCTTTCTTCAGGTATTCTTCAATGATTTTGGCCAATCCGGTCCAGGCCTCGATGTTGAACCACTGGGTATCATCAATGGTCTCCCCTTCCTTGTTCTTGTAAGAGCGGTTGATCGCCATCGAAAATTTAGCGAGCTGTTTGCCTTCCGGGGTGTAGCGGATCTCAGGATCCTTACCCAGGTTGCCGATAAGCTGTACTTTGTTCAATCCTTTCATGAGATTTCTCCTTTTAAATTGGACTTGGTTGAATAAAAAAGAGCCCCCTAAGGATCCGGGGACTCAAATACAGTGTTTTTGAATTGGATTGTTTTTTGTTATTGTGTTTATCTCCTTTACAAGGCTGGTTTATTCCTTCTTTTCTTTGTCATTTTTTCCGAAGTGTTTTGAAAGCCCCAGGCTGACAATGCCGTCAATTTCCACAACAACACTGATCATCAATTTGACGATCTCTGGGCTCTCTAATTACCCGTATCTACAAGCGTCTTTTTACGTCCTAATAATAGGAGACGTTCATATATCCGATCATTAAGAGGCTCCCTCGGACCGCATCTTGAGCCAGCTTATTCGAGATAGTCTTGAGTAGGTTACAGAAATTGTATTGGGGGTGGAGCCCGAAGGAAAACTAACGAAATATTCTTAGGCTTCGATTTGATCGGACAACGGAATTGGAGGTAACCTGCATTCCGCTTCCAGGAATCTTCAGTAGAAGATCCGTCAAAAATATCTCAATCTCAATGACGTCATCCACGGATGAGCTTCTTCTAGTAAAGGGTTTGGTGCGGAATGTCGCTTTATGCTCTAGGGAAGACATCCTCGTAATCATCCACAACGGCAAGTTTATCTCATTGCTCATGATTTGCGTTGTTTTGTCAGGAAATAGATTAAAGGTATGAGCAAGTCCGCCTGTCCTATTATGAAATGATAAAGGAGAGATAAGATGATAAGAACCAGACGTTTATTTTTAGGGATTGTTATAATGCTCTCGTTGTCGTCTGTACTTATAGCCGGGGCAACACCAGGCTTCGCAGACAACTTTGGTATAAATCCCCAAGGGACTGTCGCTACCACACCAACCAGCACGCCAATTGCCACACTCACTCACCCCCCCACCGAAACTCCGACAGTAACTTCAGCAGAGGAAGGCGAGATAATGAGCGTAATCACTGCTTATTTTGAAACTCGCTATAGCGCTTTCAACTCGCTGCAGATGGATGGTTTTAAGAACATGATTGCCAAATCCACAGAAGGAAAATCATTTCTGCAGGCAGAGTCCAGCAAATTGCATGTTCAACTAAAATACGCAGAATTGTTCCGGCTAAGATATGAAGATTATGAATTTTTTCTCGACTTCAAAGACATTTCTATTGACTCGTCCGAGAGAGTAGCGACAGTATCGGTCATTGAGGGCCATGATGTAATATTTGAGAAATTTAAAGAATATAACCCGTTAGATCCAACTGTCTCGAAAATGCGCAACCTTGAGCACACAATTGTCTTAGGCAAAGAACAGGGTGAATGGAAAATTGTCTCTGACTATTATGAGGACTACCTATGGGGTTTTTTACGGGCTACAGGAGTTTCCACAGATGAATTGTTACTCTATGCGGGTTCACAGGGTTCAGGGCCAAGTGGACCGGGGGATGATCCCGTCGGAGAAACTGATTGCGACCTAGTTAACGATGAAACAACCTACGCATATTATCGAGACGGTGCTGTCGATTATGCAAGAGAGTTTGCGCTCGAGCCTAACGACGAAGACTACCACTTTTTTCCTTTCGACCCCGGACCGCCCCCAACGGGGGGAGACTGTACAAATTTTATTTCACAAGCCATCTATGAGGGCGGTAACGCTCTCATGGCTAATGAAGGGAACGATTTAGGATGGTACTACATCGATGAATATGACTACGCGACGGCTTGGACGCATGTTTATAAAATGTTGGAGTTCATCACCTTTGAGTTCCTCGAAGGGTACGAGATGTGGCAAGAGGGTCCTGAAGGGTGCCATATGAAGAACGCCAATTATGTTGAAGAAGGGGATGTGATTCAATATGACTGGGATGGGGTTGGCGCTTGGGAAGAATGGGATCATGGTGTGATCATAACTAAAACCTATCAGCTTTCTCCACATGTAAGAGATCATGAAGTTGCCAGTCATACTCCAGAACGACTGGATTATCCCTACGAAAGTTTTAGAATCGACCTTCCTGCACCTGATATGAAAACGCGGTTCATACACATCGAAAGACTAGATGGCAGCCCGGTTCCTGATGTTGACATCTTGATAAGTCAAGGGAGTGACGATGCTGGGCCAAATCCGAACGACTGTATTTTTCGCCCAATTGACAATGAAGTTTATCTCGGAGGTTGTGATAACGGTGGAGACATCATAAGCGGATTTCGATTTGAAAATATTGAAATCCCACAATATTCGACTATTGAGAGCGCATACCTAACCCTTACTGTTGATGGACCATATACTGATCCAATTCAATTAATAATAAGGGGGGAGAAGATCAGCACTCCATTGACCTATAGTATGACCAGCCCACCTGAAGACCGCATCTACCTGACTTCGGCTTACCGTACTTGGTATATATCAGACGAATGGCAATTTGGCACACAGCGCAATACGCCAGATATAAAAAACATAATTCAGGAAATAGTCGACCAATCGTATTGGAATTCCGGCCAAACTATATCCCTTATCTTTTCGAACGATAACCCAGACACTACGATTCACAGACGTGTCTATGGCTATGAGCGGGAAGAAGCTCAGTTCGCCGCTCACCTCGTGATCAACTTCACTGGTCCTTAAGGGGGAACACTTCCACCAACAACCATCATCACGAGCAAAGTAAACATTAAGGTCACTAACACAAAAACAGAAACTCAGAAAACAACACCGCCGTTCCTCTAGCAATGGCGGTGTTTATTATATCTAATTGCCTATCCAGACTCAGCTCTAATATTTTCAGTGGCTGAAGCAGTGTTTTCTTAAGTATAAAGAGGCCTGTGCTCCTATGCCCACAGCCCTATCTTCTTCTTTGAGCGTTGAGTACCCAATTGATTTAACCACTCTGGTTTGCAGTGTTTGCGATGATATTAATCATCCTTTTAATCATTTTCGGTTGAATTAAATGACTCACCCATGCATCAGCCCTGGTTTTTTGTCATTTATATCCTCAAGATACAAATGTGGTCCATGCTAAATTTGATGGTTCTGAGGGAATGCTCAACGATAATTTATTAGGATCATAAATTACAAGTTGGGGTATTTAATCTGGGTAAAACTATATATATGTTCGTATTGAAAATTGCTGGATGCGGAACATATCCAAAGATGAAGATCAGAGAGATTTGTGGCCATGTCGCTACTTGATATTCCAGACCTTTGCATAGGAATGGTTAGGGCGGACAGAGGTATTCAGAAACGCCAGGCGCAGTATTGAGTTCTTCAATTCGCCAACCCAGACCATCAATTTCTTCATTTAGAACAAGAAATATCAATCTCCCTCCTTCAGGATAAGTCGGTAATTCTGGATCCACATATTTGAAATGAACCCTAGCTTGATAAAGAGGAAGGCAGCGACCGTGAATATCTAGAATACTTAGCAATGTAAAACTTTCAATGGTAGAAATAAATCTAAAATCTTCCTGCGGATTGAACAATGCCTGGTAGTCTTTGTTGAGGAATAAATCGAGGGTAAGTTTCCTGCGTGATTGAACTGCATTGTACAATTGATAATCGCCCTCGACTCTGGCTCTGAAATACAACTCGATGATTTCTTCAGGCGTCTTAGTGGACAATTCTAAGTCCAATTCATTCGACAAATCAACAACGCCCGCTGATACAAGCCATTCATTCCAGTCCTGATTGACGATTTCATCAAAATTTCTTCTATCTAAAGAACAGGCAAATCCGGTCTGGCGCCCTTGATCTATCCATGCCCCAATGATTTTGTTTTCAAATTCTATGACGATGGCGTTGGCTTTTACACTCTGGCGAAACTCTTCGGGCAAGGGTTCATTTAGCAAATACAGGGAGGCCTGGACCGTCTGACCAAGATACGGGGCAAGATCCAGTCCAATAGCCTTGTTGAACTCGTTATTGTAGGCCCAATAAATTGCATTGGGGAAATCACCTGGAGAGTGCTGAAAGCTATTTGGAAGTGTGACTGTGTGGCTCGAAATTTGCTGATTTATCGTCCAGCCGTAGCGGGTCAGAAGGTTGGATCCAACCAAATCAGGTGTACTTGTTGTGGGCGGAATGGGTGTTGGAGATGGCGTATTTGTGGGCGGAGGGGATGTTGGAGATGGCGTAAATGTTGGCTTTGCTGCATCTGTTTCAGCTATAGCAGTTTGAACAGCACTTTCCGAAGGGGAGCACCCTGATATAAAAATTACGCCGATACATAACGAAAAGAATGTAAGTAAGTAAAGATAGATTTTATACTTCATCTTACGGATATCTCCTTTTCTATGTTCTCAGTTACACGCACAGTATGGAGCTTCTACAAGGGAGACAACCCATGTTCCACCACTATTATCACAATCTGTTTGATTAGTGGCACCAGGATTGCAGGATCCTTGACCGCTGCCTGAACGATTTTGAGTTGAGCGGGCCAACTTCAACCTCGATAATACATCAAGTCTTGCATAAACTCACACGCTTCCCGGGTCCGCTCCAGCGAGTGGTTAGGGCGGACAGAGGTAATCAAAAACTCAAGGCGCAGTGCCTTCTCCATCAATCCGCCAACCCAGTCCTTCGATTTCTTCAATGAGAGAAACAGAAAACGTCCTGTCCCCCCCTGTAGAAATAGGCGATAATCGCACATCCACAAATTGGAAATTTAATCCAACTGCATATTTAGTTCGGTATCCACTTGACAATTCTCTAATATTTAGCAATGTTACACTTTCAATGCTATCAATCCACCATGTAATTCCTTTATCTTCCTGATGATTGAACAATGCCTGGTCCTCTTTATTGCGGAACAGATCGGTGGTAAGCGCCCTGCGAGAGCGTAAAGCATTGTATAGTTGATAATCGCCCTCGTTCATGGCTGTGTAATACATCTCGATGATTTCTTCGGGCGTCTTAGTGGACAACTCTCTGTCCAATTCATTCGACAAATCAACAACGCCCGCTGATACTAGCCATTCATTCCAGTCCTGATTCGCGATTTCATCAAAATTCCTTCTCTCTAAAGAGCAGGCAAATCCGTAGCCTCGAACAATCCAGGCTCCGATGATTTTGTTTTCAAATTCAATGACGATGGCGTAGGCTTTTAAATTCGGGTAAAACTCTTCGGGCAAGGGTTCATTTAGCAAATACAGGGAGGCCTGGACCGTCTGACCAAGATAGGGAACCAGATCCAATCCAATAGCCTTGTTGAATTCATTGTTGTAGGCCCAATAAATTGCATAAGGAAAATCACCTGGATAGTGCTG
>Ga0255372_10044_pt3 | contig 23403 bp, 16 predicted proteins | sample ANMaggSeSYBR01E8_FD_182092 | JGI IMG/M metagenome (GOLD analysis project Ga0255372, IMG submission 182092) | Sediment cell enrichment communities from methane seep in Santa Monica Basin, California, United Staets - ANME aggregate JGI... | ecosystem: Environmental > Aquatic > Marine > Cold seeps >...
CGATAGATGAAATTGTAAACCTGGATCGGGTGCCGTTTGACCTGGGTATACTCCATTATGCATCGGACCGCCCACTGAGTAAGGGAAAAAACCTGGGCGCTGGCACGCTTTCTTATTATGGGATGGATCCGACTTATGCTTGTACAGTGGCGATTATCCGCAGGATCATAAAGCTGGAAAAAAAGCGCCTCCTGGATTCAAAGTAGGAAGGTATAGATATAGTGAAAGATTCAAGTATTAACTCAATTGGAAAATCTTATCAAAGGATTGATGCGCTTGGTAAGGTTACCGGCAAAGCTGCATATTCAGGTGATTTGAACTCTCCTGATCAGCTTCAGATGAAAATCCTCTTTGCGGGGCGCCCCCATGCTGTTGTTAAGTCCGTCGAAATCCAACAGGCATCGGCGCTGGATGGAGTTGTTCTGGTCTTAACTGCAGCAGATGTTCCGGTCAATGAATATGGATTGCAAGTTGCCGATCAGCCTGTTTTATGCGGCCCCGGTTCTGGTATCCCCTATGCTGACCGGGTCCGTTTTATCGGTGACCAGGTTGCAGCAGTAGTAGCAGAATCAGAAGAAATTGCATCTGCAGCTTGTAATTTAATCGAGTTGGAATATGATGATCTTTCACCTGTTCTGGATCCCTTTGAGTCGTTTAAAGAAGGTGCTTTGCTGCTGCATCCGGACCAGGAATCAAATGTTTATGAATCTTACCGGATTCGAAAAGGTGATGTAGAGAAAGCCTTCCAGGACGCTGAGCTAATATTAGAAAGTGAATATCACACACCTGTCCAGGAACATGCCTATTTGCAGCCAGAAGCTGGTTTTGCCTATTATGATGACCAGGACCGGATTACAGTGGCTGCTGGCGGTCAGTGGGCACATGAGGAACAAAAAGAGATTGCCCATTCCCTGGGAGTGGATCTGGACCAGGTGCGGGTAATTCATCCTGCAATTGGCGGAGCTTTTGGTGGCCGGGAGGATCTTTCTGTTCAAATTGTCCTGGGTCTGGCTGTAGTCAAGCTGCGTGAACAGGATATTAATCGTCCGGTGAAAATTGTCTGGTCCCGGGAAGAATCAATTATAGGGCATCATAAACGGCATGCATATCATATAAAAACACGTTGGGCTGCAACGCGGGATGGGAAATTGACTGCTGCAGAAGTAGATATTACAGCGGATGGCGGGGCGTACATGTACACCTCGAATAAAGTTCTTGCAAATGCAACCCTCAACTGCACCGGACCCTATGATATCCCCAATATCAAAGTTGATGCCAGGGCGGTAGCTACCAACAATGTGCCCGGAGGGGCCTTCCGTGGTTTTGGTGGTCCGCAAGGGGCATTTGCGGCAGAAAGCCAGATGAGCAAACTGGCAGAAGCGCTGAATATGGATCCGGTGGAATTTCGTCTGAAAAACACTCTTAAAAAGGATTCATTATCCTCGGTTCAATCTCCTTTGCCGGGGCTGGTAAATATCTCACAGGTATTGGAGCGCTGTGCGGAGGAATCTTACTGGAAGAAGAATGGGAAAAAATGGGTAGTTAGGAAAAATCAATCCCGAGAAAGCAGCGAGGTTTATAAGAGGGGGATAGGATTTGCCTGTGGATTTAAGAATATTGGTTTTTCGGCGGGTTATCAGGAGAACGCCTGGGCAACGGTTGAACTTCACGGTGACAATGAAATTGAGGAAGTAATTGTCCGCCATGCCGCTGCGGAAGTAGGGCAGGGTACCCATACCGCAATCATGCAGATGGCTGCTGATGCTGTTGGAGTATCATTTGATAAAGTGCGCCTGATCAGCGCTGATACGGGAGTAACGCAAGATTCGGGAAGTGTATCTGCATCCCGAATGACATTCATGGCTGGTAACAGCGTTTATGGAGCGGCAATCAGCGCCTTAGAAAAGTGGAAAAATGAGGAAAGGCCGGCAAAAGCAGCTTACCAGTATCTGGCGCCGAAAACGACAAAATTTGATCCTGAAACCGGGGCATCTACTCCTAATTTTGCCTATGGATACGTTGCCCAAGCCGTTGAAGTTGTAGTTGATACGGAAACTGGACAAATCACTATCGAGAATATTGTTTCAACACATGATGTTGGCCGGGCAATTAACCCCGACCAGGTAGTTGGGCAAATTGAAGGGGGAGTTATCCAGGCTCTCGGGTATGTCCTGACTGAGAACTTTATTCAAGAAGGCGGCTTTGTTAAAACCGATAAACTCTCAACTTATTTGATCCCGACTATTCAGGATATACCTCAGACTCTCAAATCAATAGTAATGGAAAACCCCGATCCGAACGGCCCCTGGGGTGCCCTTGGTATGGCAGAAATGCCTATTATGTCCCTGGCGCCTGCGGTTACAGCGGCAGTGCATGATGCAATTGGAATCTGGTTCGATGACTTCCCATTAACTCCGGAACGTGTTTTACGAGGCTTGGGGAAGATCTAGAACTCACAGGCAGTATACACAAATGTCCTATTGTAATGGTAAGGCATTTAGACGATTTTTATTCAAATCTTTCTTCAAGAATAAGGGCACGCATTATAGATTAACCTCAAAAAGGTTAGGAATTCTTTTACTTTCCCTGGTTATCTATCTGCCGGCTGAATTAATAATTTGGTCTGGGTTGACCCTTGATGAGATCTTTTACCCTGCGTATCGTGAGATTAAAATCAAACAGCCTGTTTTTATCATCGGTAATCCGCGCAGCGGAACGACTTTTCTACAGCGGTTATTAGCGAAGGACTCTCACTCATTTATCTCCATGAGGACCTGGGAGATTTTTGGTGCTCCATCAATCCTGATGAGAAAAGTCTTTCACATTGCGGCAAAAATTGGCAGGGCACTTGGTGTGCCGATCTCAAAAAGAATAAATAGGTAATCCTTGGGGTCCTGGAAATAACCAGCAAGATCTGATCCAGCTGATTTTTTGCATTGGACAGGGCCATAAATATTTACCTGGCATCCAGAGCTGATAGAAGGAACCTGTTGTATAATAGTGGCTTGGTGAGATTTTGCAGTAATAATTGGTGCTCTGATGCCATCCGAAAGATAGCTGAAGTTCTCAGCGGCAGGATTAAGGCAATATTTTATTGGGAGTGAATGATGGATGACTTTTTAACTCGAGGTAGTATTAAGGATCTTGACCCAAAATTACATGATTTGATTCGGATTGAGGAAGAGCGACAATACAGGAGACTAATTCTTATCCCCAGCGAGAGCATGACGCCAAAAGCGGTCAGAAGAGCTCTCGGATCCGGTTTTCATAATATCTATGCTGAAGGATATTCATTTGATCTAACCGGGGGGTTAACTGAAGAAGAGTTGTTTGATTACGATAAACTGCTAACTGAATACCGGCGTTACTCAGATGACCGATACTATAAGGGAGTTGAGTATGCGGATATTCTAGAAGGACTCGCCGGACAGCGTGCGGCCCAGGCCTTCGAAGCAAATGGGAAAACAGCTCTTGATATTTACGTCAATGTCCAGCCGCTGTCAGGTGGACCTGCCAACAACGCGGTTTATCACGGATTGGTCAAGCTTGGGGATACCGTGATGGGGATGAATCTGCTGCATGGTGGACATCTATCACACGGTTCCCGAGTGAATCGCTCTGGAGAATTTTACAACATTGTTTCTTATTCTGTGGATTCCGAGACAGAATTGATTGACTATGATGACATTGAAAGGCTTGCTCTCCAGCACAAGCCAAAAATGATTATTGCCGGGGTTTCATCTTATTCCTGGCAGTTGGATTGGGCTCGTTTCCGGGAGATTGCAGATAAAGTAGGGGCATATTTATTAGCTGATATTTCCCACGTTGCAGGATTGGTTGTTGCTGGCGAATATCCTTCCCCAATTGGGCATGCCCATATTATTTCCTCTACTACTCATAAGACTCTGCTTGGTCCCCGGGGAGCAATCCTGATGAGTACTGACCTGGATATTATCAAGGCTATTGATCGGGCAGTATTCCCTGGAGAGCAGGGCGGCCCGCACGTTAATGTCTTTGGAGCGATGGCAATTGCCTTTAAATTAGCTCAGTCAGATCAACACAAGCTCTTAATGAAACAAATCGTTGCCAATTGCAAAGTTCTTAATGATCGTTTGGAAGAACGTGGATTCAGAATACCATTTGGTGGAACAGATACACATCTGACAAATATTGATACAAAGTCCGTGAGAGGTAAAGATGATGCCTGGTTGAGTGGAGACTTGGCCGCCAGAATTCTGGACGTTGCTGGTATCGTTACCAATCGCAATACTATTCCCGGTGATGTGTCTGCTTTGAATCCATCAGGTGTGAGGATGGGTACTCCCTGGATTTCTCAAAGGGGATTTAAGGAGGAGGAGACCACCGTCCTGGCGGATATCATTGCCGATATTTTGTTCTCCTGTGAGCCATATTATCAGGGCAAGGCTTTACGAGCCAAGGTTGATTTTAAAATTCTAGAGGATGCTAAACTTAAAATCCGGGATCTGGCGGAAAGCGCCGGAATTGATTACAAACCCAAAAAACATGGATACCCCCATTTTTATTATCTGGATGATGAGGTAGATGAAGGACAAATAACCGCTTCATATATTATCAGCGGAGAGAAATCGAGAGAATTCCTGGATTACATAGTCAGCAGTGATATAGAAACACTCGAGTGCGGAACGAATCAATCGGCAATTCTATACACACCGGAAGGGGATATTCCTGTCATGATTACCTGTGATGATCTGCAGAGTTTCCACATCACCGTGCCTGCAGAAAAATCAGGATTGGTTTTGACCTGGCTCCGGGCAGTCTCAGATGGTTATGTTCGAGTAGATGAAGATATTTTGAGGAAAATCCCCGGACCGGTTATTGTCCGCGAATCCGATAGGAAATATGACTCCCTGGTTGAAGGCGATCCCTACGGAAAAGATAAACCATTTTATCTGGGTATGGAGGAGGGCGAGGGGGAAGCTTTGCCTGATTTTGTCTGGAATGAACCTGACGATCTGCCAATCAGGAAAACTGCGCTCCATGATCTACATCTGGAACTGGGCGCTCGGATGGTTCCGTTTGCTGGCTGGGAGATGCCGGTTCGCTATGATTCTGTTCTGGAAGAGCATGATGCGGTCCGCGAAAATGCGGGATTGTTTGATGTCACCCATATGGGTGTTTTCCAGGTAGAAGGGCCAGACGCTATGGCATTTTTAGATAGCGTTGTGGGGAATGGTATTTCCTCTCTGAAAGTTGGAGAATCTGCTTATACTCATTATCTGGATCCTGATGCGAATGTCCTTGATGATACGCTGATCTATCGACGGCGCGACCTGGAATACATGATGGTTGTCAATGCTTCCAATGATGCCAAAATTTGGAAATGGCTCAATGATGTACGGGAAGGGTCTGTTAAGGTGGATAACCATCGTCCCTGGGTAAAGGTTTATGGAAGGAGTACTATCCTGCGAAACCTGCGGGACCCAGAAGAAGGCAGTGAGCAGCTGGTTGACCTGGCTTTACAGGGGCCCCGTTCAAGAGATATCCTGTTAGCGCTGGGATTTAATGCGGATGATGAGCGGAAGATAAATCATTTAAGATGGTCAGAATTGTGTGAAGCTACAAGCGGAGAATTTGATCTGGTCATCTCCCGAACCGGTTATACCGGGGAACGGATAGCATTTGAAATCTTTGTCCACCCTGACAAGGTTGAATCGTTGTTTAGAAAACTTCTGGAGGTTGGTAAACCTTTTGGGCTTAAACCCTGCGGATTAGGGGCCCGGGATTCTCTTCGGACAGAAGCCGGACTGCCCTTGTATGGAAATGAAATGGCAGGAGAATTGAATATTGGTGTTGGAGGAGCGGGTTTCGGACCCTATGTAAAAATCAACAAACCCTGGTTCATTGGCAGAGACGCATACCTGGCGCAGGAAAAGCAAAGAGAGAATGTTATTGTCCGCTTCCGGTTCAGTGAAAAACGCGTCCGAAGGGCTCATTATGGAGACCCGGTGATGGATGAGCAGGGACGGGTGATAGGCAAAGTTACCAGCTGCGCAAATGATAGCGAAGGATATTTTCTTGGTCAGGCATTCGTCAATAAACGCCATTCCAAAAAAGGAACCCTGGTGTATATCTATCAAGATGTGTCAAAGCGGAAGGGGACAGGTCTCTCTGATTTAAGTTATGGGGAGCGGGTTGCGTTACCGGATACGGCTACAATCTTACGGAGATTCCCGCGGTTGTAAGAATTAGATTCAATTCTGAATAAATGAAAAAGGGGCTGCGCTGTAAATTAAACGGCGCAGCCTTTCTTATTTAACCTCTACTGAGTTTATTACCTATCCCCTGGCCCCTTTCCTTCAGGAAAGGGGAATCAGTTACTTTATTTCTTACTCCCGATCTCATTCTTTAATCTAATCAGAAAACCCGGTCATGAATGACCAGGCTAAGAACAACGCCCAATATATTGGGCTTAGCTCTTCCCCAGTCCCCTGTCCTGAGTAGCGCGACAGAGGAGCGCATATCGAAGGGCCATGTCACCAGCATCTCTCTGGTCGGCCGGCAATGCCCCTACGGGGTTAGCCCTGAATTTGTTGAAGGGCTGCGCATAAATTTGCGGCCTGGATGAGTTAAGTCCCACTAAAGTAGGACTTCTTTTATATAACTGGGTGCTATGCCAACGGATGCGTAATCCTCTGAAGGTTGGAAAACATTTAAATTATCATGGGGAACTACAGATGTATAAAGAATGCGTGATCCTCTAAGGATTAGAAAACATTTAAATTTTTGTGAGAACTATGGGTTTGAAGTAACTTAAGGATCACGCATCCTGTAAGGAGATTACGCAGCCTATAGGGGGGATTTATCCCTCGGGTTTGGGAGCGTTTGTTTACAAAGCTCAGGCAGCCCTTCGATACGCTCTTCGTCACGTCCCTGCGGGACTGCTCTGAGCTACTCAGGATGCCTGTTTTGTCAATTTTGCTTTTTGATACCCCTTCGACTCTCCCTCAGTCACCCAGTCACAAAGTCCCCTGTCCTGAGTAGCGCGACAGAGGAGCGCATATCGAAGGGCCATGTCACCGGCATCTCCCTGATCGGCCGGCAATGCCCCTTCGGGGTTAGCCCTGAATTTGTTGAAGGGCTGCGCATAAATTTGCGGCCTGGATGATTTAAGTCCCACTAAAGTAGGACTTCTTTTATATAACTGGGTGCTATGCCAACGGATGTGTAATTCTCTGAAGGTTGGAAAACATTTAAATTATCATGGGGAACTACAGATGTTTAAAGGATGCGTGATCCTCTAAGGATTAGAAAACATTTAATTTTCCGTGAGAACTATGGGTTTGAAGTAACTTAAGGATCACGCATCCTGTAAGGAGATTACGCATCCTATATAATTTGAGCCTTGAAACTGGACAGTTCCTGGCTCCCCCTTCCATTTGGAAGGGAGAATCTTTTACTTTCCTTCTTGTCCCTCTCCCTTCAATCATGCTATAGCAGGAGAGCCAGCTGAGCGACCTAATCAAAATTGATTAATCTATTTCATTGTTCCCATAGATTAAAATCTTTCAAGTTTGATTGTCCGATAAACTCACGCAAGAGGGAGTTGTCCGGGATCATATCTATGTCAAGGGGGAGGAACCATTCCAGGAAGGCAAGCAATCTTTTGGCTTCAATCCTCGCCCGCGTACTGTGGGGGACCTGCCTGAGGATTGGTTCAGCTAAGGGTTTGAGGGCAGCCACTTCGTATACCAGGGCAGAGTTGAATATGGCATCCGCGTTATCCTGGAAGGGAAAAATGTTCTGCTTTTCACCCCGCCGGACGGATTCCCAGCGATTGATTGTTTCCAGGGCGGAATACCCCCGTTCACTGGCATCCCGAACGATCCTGCGGATAAGCCGGGTGTCAGTCGTTGAAACACGATTATGGCGATCAAGGTTCAATTGCGTCAGCGCAGAAATATAGATCCGGTATGCGCTGGATTGTGGAAAACCTGGCAGTAAATCCGGGTTTAGGCCATGGATACCTTCCAGGATGATAATTTGACCCGGGCGAAGCTGAATTGTATCGCCTTCACTGCTTTCTCCGGTTTGAAAATCATAAGAAGGCAGCTGGACAGCTTCCCCGGCGATTAGACTCTGAAGATCCCGGGATAACCGCTCCCGGTTAACTGCGTCCAGGGATTCAAAATTCCATTCGCCATTTTTGTCTTTTGGCGTGTGCTCTCTATTCACAAAGTATTTATCCATTTCCAGCGGGAAGGGAGAAATCCCCCTCGCCAGGAGCTGGATTGTCAACCGTTTAGAAAAGGTTGTTTTTCCTGAAGATGATGGACCTGCAATCAAGATAACGTTAATATTTTCAGCTCGCTCTTCTATTTGGGCTGCTATCTCGATAATATGTTGTTCGTGAAGTGCTTCAGAGACCAGGATTAATTTCCGGATTTGACCCTGGGCAATGGAGTCGTTTAAAGCACCTACGTTGTCGATTCCCAGACGATGCAGCCATCCACCATAACGTTGAAAAACGTTCAACAGGGTGTAATACTTGGGAACTGGCTGGAGAACTGTCGGTTCCTTGCGGCGTGGAAAGCGGATAATAAACCCGTCGTCCATCAAAGTTAAATCAAACCATTTCAAGTAGCTTGTTGAGGGAACCATGTATCCGTGATGGTAATCGAGGTGTTCTCCTAACTTGTATAATGTTAGATAATCCTTCTTCCTGTAGCTAAGCAGGCGGACTTTATCCTTATATCCCCTTTTATTAAAGTACTCTAATCCTTCCTGAAGCGAGATCTTTAATCTTTCAAATCGGATGTCTTCTTCGACCAATTGACGCATACGTTCTTCAAGCTGGATCAGTTCTTCTTCAATGAGGGGAGATTTTCTGTATACCTGGCAGAAATAGCCCCCTGAAGTAACAGAGTGATCAATGGTCAGGATGGCATCCTGGTGAAGATCGTGAAAAGCACGCTCGAGCAAAAAGGTTAATGAGCGCCGGTAAAATCGCATCCCATCTGAATCCCTCATTGTAATTAGATGAACTTCAACATCCATCATTACCTGGTAGGATAATTCAGTTAATTTGCCATTAACTACAGCGCCCACAATAGGAGCTAAATTCCCGTCCTGTAAGATTGAAAAGCAATCTTCCAGGGTGCTGCCCCTGGGCCCTGAAATTACCTCTCCGTTAGAGAGATGGATTTCTACTTCTTCTCGGGGTGATACAAATTTAATTTCCTGTTCGCTGCTCATAATATCCAACCTGAGTCTAATTAATTCACTCTGGTACTATTTTATCACCTCGGGCTGGACAACCAGCATCCTGATCATGACAAATTCGATAAACACGCTGCGGAACAAAAAAAACCCTGACTTCTTTGCGGTACACCCCTTAAGGTGGACAAATAAATAAAGGCCTCTCGTAGCTAATTATACAAATTGACGTCTGAATTCAATAGGCGTCAGTTTTGTTTTATGTGCCGACTGCCCCGCCAGGATGCTTAAATTTTCTAAGGATTACTGGATCAGTGGAAAGCTTAAGCATCGACGGAGGTTGATGCTCGGTCTGAGCGTAGCCGAAGACCTAAAGCCGGGACTTAAGTCCCCTGGTAAATATCGTGATAAACAGAAGATCGCTTTATCTCTGAGATTCTCATGATTTCAGTTTATGGAAAACCCCATTCATATATCAAAAACACCTCCCGTTTTTATGTTGTACGAGAAGTGTCTTTATTATTGTGTCCTGTTTTGGGGTGCACTCTTCTTAGGGACAGGGCTTTAATTTGATTCGCAGAAGATTATGATGATTAATAATCTTCTGGAAGTTGTGTCTTTAGAATTAACTCTTTGGCTGCCTTTACTTCATCCAGACGGCCAAATGGCGCCTTGGTCGGGGCATTATGGAGGATATCCGGATCGGTTTTTGCCTCATTAGCTATTTGCAGCAAGGCATCTACAAAGGCATCCATGGTTTCTTTGGTTTCGGTTTCAGTGGGCTCTATCATCAATGCTTCATGAACGATTAACGGGAAGTAGTTCGTGGGAGGATGGAATCCAAAATCAATCAAGCGCTTAGAGATGTCCAGCGCCCGAATACCAGGGGCATCTTCCCATTTCCCTTCAGCTACGAATTCATGCATGCACGTCCGCTCATAGGGGATATGATAAACGTCTTTGACCAGAGCTTGTATGTAATTTGCGTTCAGAACCGCATGGATTGCTACATCCTTGAGTCCATTTTTACCTAATGAGAGCATATAGGTAAATGCCCTGACGATGATGCTGAAGTGACCATGGAAGGATTTCACCCTTCCAATTGTCTGTTCCGGATTTATCAGATCGTAGAACGCTGGTTTGTCTTCATCGCCGGCGGATGTCATGACCACCAGGGGCGCTGGTAGAAAATCCGCCAATTCTTCTATTACACCAACGGGGCCGGAACCCGGTCCGCCGCCTCCGTGCGGAGTTGCGAAGGTTTTGTGCAGGTTAAAATGCATTACATCAATACCCATCTCAGCCGGTTTGTAAATTCCCAGGAGCGCATTCATGTTCGCCCCATCACCATACACCAGCCCCCCGGACTCATGGACAAGCTGGCAAGCTTCGATTATGTTTTCATCGAACAACCCCAGGGTGTTGGGGTTGGTGATCATTATTCCTGCTAGGGTATCGTCGCATTCGGCTTTTAAAGCGTCCAGGTCGATATTTCCCCTGTCATCTGATGTTAGTTCAATGATTTTCATTCCGCTCATAGCAGAGGAAGCAGGATTGGTGCCGTGGGCAGAATCAGGAACAAGCATCTTGGTCCGTTTTGTATCTCCCCGTGATCGGTGATAGGCCCGGATAATCAACACGCCGGTCAACTCGCCATGGGCACCGGCAGCAGGCTGGAGAGATACTGTGTTAAATCCGCTGATTTCTGCCAGCCATCGTTGGGTTTCATGCATCAATCCCAATGCACCCTGGACCGTTTCAACCGGTTGAAGAGGGTGAATTTGACTGAATCCAGGAAGACGTGAAGTCTCCTCATTAATTTTGGGATTGTACTTCATAGTGCAGGAACCCAGCGGGTAAAAACCAATATCAACAGCGTGATTCAATTGTGAAATATTGGTAAAGTGCCGGATGACTTCGTTTTCAGGTACCTCGGGAAGAGGTAGTTCTTCTCGTAAAAATTCTTTAGGCAATTCAGACAAAGGAACATCAGGCGCCGGGAAACGGATACCTTTACGATTAGGTCTGGATAGTTCAAAAATAGTGGGTTCAGTCATGAGTTTCCTCCTCCAGAACCTCAACCATGAAGTCAATTTCTGAGCGTGAATTCATTTCTGTAACCGCTACAAGCAGTTCATGAGTCAGATCGGGATAATCCTGACCAAGATCGTACCCCCCGAGGATATCATGAGCCATCAGGAGCTTATTGATTTCTGCTGCCGGGAGAGGGCAGTGGACCACAAATTCATTAAAGAATGGCTGGAGAGGGTTGACCATAAATCCCGGTACAGTACTGATACGTTCGGCTGCATAATGGGCTTTATGGTAATTCAGGCTAGCCAATTCCTGCAGACCATTCTTTCCCAGCAAGCTGAGATAAACGGTAGAAGCCAGGGCGATTAATCCCTGGTTAGTGCAAATATTGGAGGTTGCCTGTTCTCGCCGGATATGTTGCTCCCGGGTACTCAGAGTCAAGACATAACCACGCTGTCCCTGAGTATCAACAGTTTCTCCAGCAAGACGACCGGACATTTTTCGGACATACTGGTTTTTAGTGGCAAACAATCCCAGGTATGGTCCGCCAAAAGCCATCGGGATTCCCAGGGGTTGGCCTTCCCCAGTGACAATATCTGCGTCAAATTCACTTGGGGGTTTAATCAACCCCAAAGCGATAGGATTAATATGCACTGATAAAAGAGCTTTTTCTGCATGGGCAGCTTCAGAAAGTTTTGTCAGATCATGGATTCTGCCAAAGAAATCCGGGTATTGAACCAGCACCAGCGCGGTCTGATCGTCGATTAGTGAAATCAGTTCATCTGGGCCAGCTTCGGGTTTAAGGTTTTCCCCGACTATCTCCAGGTCCATTCCCTTTGTGTAAGTATGGATCGTATCTCGATATTGAGGATGAACTGTGGGGGAGAGGACTATTTTTTTTCGTCGGCCCCTGAAGTTATGATATGCCATGTTGACTGCTTCTGCCACGGCGGTAGCGCCGTCATAATGTGATGCGTTAGCGACATCCATTCCAGTCAGGGCTGCGATTAAACTTTGGTATTCAAAAATTGATTGCAGTGTGCCCTGGGCAATTTCAGGTTGGTAGGGCGTGTAAGCAGTGTAAAACTCACTGCGCCGCAGTATCGAATCGACTCCTGCAGGAATATAATGGTTATATGCTCCTGCTCCGAGGAAGGAAATCAATTCCTGGGGTGTTTCATTCACCGAAGAAATATATTGAAGCTCATCCAGAGCTTCCATCTCGGTGATACCTTCAGGTAAGGCTAACTGGGGAAACTTTCCCTCATCAGGTAGACACTGGAATAAATCTTCCACCTTATCCACCCCGATAGTTTTGAGCATAGCCTCTCTGTCAGCCTGGGTATGTGATGTATACATATCAGGTCCTTTTAACAATATGAATAGAAACTAAAGCAACTGTTAAGCGGGATGCTTCAGTCTCAGGGGAAAAATTAATGGTCTCTTTCCAGGTTTTTATAGGCTTCTGCGTCCATCAGGCTGTCCAGCTCACCAGGATCGGATATCTTGAATTTAACCAACCAGGCTTCTCCAAAGGGATCCTCATTGATCAATTCCGGGGAATCCACTAGCGCTTCATTGATCGCCATGATTTCTCCGCCTACCGGCATGTAGATATCTGCAGCAGCTTTAACGGATTCAACTACAGCACAGGTTTCCCCTTTTCCTATTGCATCTCCCTCAAATACGACGATTTCAATAAATACAACATCAGAAAGCTGGTCCTGGGCGTAGTCTGTAATGCCCATCGTGGCAATCTCATTTTCAACACGGATCCACTCATCATTTTTTGAGTATTTCAACTCAGCTGGTGCTTTCATATTCTGCTCCTTTGTCCAAAAATTATGATCTGGGTTCCTGAATTAATTAAAAAGCACACGCAAAGAGATCGGCGTGTGCCTCTGTCTTGGTACCTGAGAGATTTTAGCTCCTTCGGTGTCCGGGGACTCTCCAGAGGGGTCTGAAGTGCAAGGTCCGTTTACCTGAGAGTTTGATCTACTGGATGCCTTTTTCGACAGCAGACTTGCCCCTTCGGTGCCCAAGCATGGGACTCTCCCTTGCATTTGATTAACTAAGTTGGGCTCATTATACCAAAAGTTTTCCAGACTGCGGCAGGTCTGATCGCCCCGCCAGTAATTAACTGGGAGGTTTAACAATCAAACGCAAGGAACTATTCGTTTTGGGGAAGGGCGAGTTCTTCAGTTTTATGCCGGCGGACAAGGTTTTTTACATGAGCCAGCAAGGTGTAGGATGAAACAGGTTTGACGAGATAGTCATCAGCGCCAAGATTCAATGTCTTTGTGATGATTTCAGACGACTCTATTGCTGATATAATCAAAATTGGTGTTCTGGTCATTTCCCTTATTGCTGTACACAACTGCCATCCGTCCATTTCTGGCATGAGTAAATCAAGAATAATAAGGTCGAGCATGACCCGCTGAACTATATCCAGGCTTTCTTTGCTGGAATTTGTTGTTAAAACATGATAATCCTTTGACATCAGCAGCTTCTTAAATACTGCTGCAGTAGAAAGATCATTGTCGATCACCAGTATTGATGGATTATTGAACGGGTAAGAGTTGTTCATAAGTGGTTGTATTACAACATAAATCACTGAAGCTGTAAACAGAAATGACTTTACAGCCAGCTAACAAAATGAAAAATTCAGATATTATCAACGACATGCCATTGCAATCAGGGCTTTATTGCAGTTTTGATTTGAAATCAACCAGAAAATCACCAATAGAGTTATAATACACGCAAGAATATGTAGGCAGCATCGTCAAACATTGGTATTTTAACCAACTTCAGAAATTACGGGTTTTTCCAAAATTATGGGAGATCGCACACTTTCAGGCAAAGCGTTTACTAAAACGCTATTTGAGCTAAGCAGCTTGATCTTACAATCAGATAATGTTTCTGAGGTGATACCAACTCTAATTGACCTCTCAAGGAAAATAGTTATTTTTGATAATTTTGTAATTTACCAGAAAGAAAATGATGACATGCGCCCAACTTATGCCAGATCTGTTGGCAGGGGACGTTCTAAGGAAGCTGATGTTGCCTGGGGGGAAAACTTCGTTGAAAAAGTTCTTGAAGAGGACCGATTAATCGTCCATCAGGATGTTATCAAAGGTCCTGATGATGACCGGTTAAAAACACCGTTTTATATCGGCATCCCCCTGCGACATGGGAAAGACTGTGTCGGAGTTATGGTCATGATCCGGTTTGGAGGTCCTGAGTATTCTGATCGAGATTGCCAGACTTGCCAGTTCATAGCAGATCATATAGCTCAGCTTCTTGAACGTGATGTTTTGGTCAGCACGATAGATAAGATTGAAGGTAATCAAAGAATGTGGAAAATGCAGGAAAACTTTGTTGCCACGGTCTCTCACGATCTCAGGACTCCACTGGGATTTATTAAGGGGTATACAACAACCTTACTGCGGGAAGACACAAATTGGGATGTGCCTACTTACCGGGAATTCCTGGGTATTATTGATGAGGAGGCAGATCGTTTACAGGAATTGATCGACAATTTGCTCGATTCCTCCCGACTTCAATCCGGCACGCTGCAAATGAACTTGCAAATCGTCCAGTTGGATGTGGTGCTGCGAGATATGATCCAGCGTTCTCAGTTGAGAGATATTGATGTAACCATTGATCTGGAGATAGAAAGTCAGGGAGTAATGGCTAAAGCTGATCCAACGCGTTTGGGTCAGGTATTTGATAATTTGATTAATAATGCCTCAAAATATGCACCGGGCTCAAGAGTAGTTGTGAAACTGGTGAAAGATGAAGGAAATGCAATTATTGAAGTAAAGGATGATGGACCGGGAATCGATGAAGACCATCTTGAAAAAATATTCCAACGGTTTTATCGGGTTCCAGAAACACGAATGTCTGCACGCGGCAGCGGATTGGGTTTATATATATGCCGCCAAATCATCATAGAGCACAATGGGAAGATTTCTGCAAAATCGGAGAAAGGAGTTGGGACAACATTTAGTTTCACTTTGCCCCTTCTGCAGGATGCAGAGTCTGAATGATTAAGAAAGGAGATGGATAAACATGGAAAAGGGAACCATCTTAATTGTAGATGATGAACCCAGATATATTCAATTAATTGCCGCCAACCTGGTTGTAGACGGTTTTTCCGTCGTCGATGCTCTTGATGGGGAAAAGGCGGTTGAAATTGTATCTGAACAGGATATCGATCTGGTATTGCTGGACGTGATGATGCCGAAATTGGATGGGTTTGAAACCTGCCGGCGTATCCGCGGTTTTTCCCAGGTGCCGATAATCATGGTGACAGCAAAAGGTGATGAGAGCGACCGGGTTCAGGGTTTAAACGTGGGGGCAGATGACTATATAGTGAAGCCATTTTCTGCTTCGGAGTTATTAGCTCGAGTCCGTGCTGTGCTGCGGAGGTCTATGTTCTCCCGGGACGTCTCCCAACCGGTTATCTTCAACCATGGAAATCTGAAAATCGACTTTGCCCGGGCAGAAGTTTTTCTTCAAGGAGAAAAAATCCTGCTTTCAGCTACTGAATATCGTTTACTGCTGCAATTTTCTCATAATAAAGGCCGAATTTTAACCACGGAAGAACTATTGTCTTCTGTCTGGGGTGATGGGTATAAGAACGATAAAGAAATCCTCTGGGTAACAATCTCCCGCTTAAGAAGCAAATTGGAAGAGGATCCGAGCAACCCGGTGCACATTGTCACCCGAACAGGAATGGGATACACCATGCCTAATTTGACCGAATAATCTGCTCTCTGGAGCAGACTCGGTAATATTTCAAGTCTGGTTTAATTTTTGCTTTCAGGAAATTGGGGATTGATCAGAGACATCAAAGCGGCAAAAGATTGACAATAATATTATTGCTTGTACTAAAGCCGGGGCAGCCTCCCCGTTGGATTAGATCTGGAGTTTGAATCCTAGGAGGAAATTGGCACATGGATTACCAACTAGCGATAAACATTTTATCAAAGAAAATGGGTGTCCTGCTCAAGACTGCCAGGACCCAGAAAGGGGAATCTAAAAAAACTTGCGGTGAAATAATTGGGGCTACGTCCCGGACAATTAGCAAATATGAAGCAGGAGATAAGTCTCCTTCCCTGCCTGAACTAGAAGTCCTGGCTTTTTATCTTGATGTTCCCCTGGATCATTTTTGGGAAGATATATCGCCTGCTGGCCAGGATAAGATGGAAGCATTAAAGAACCTGGAACAAAGGATGGAACTTCGTAATTTAAAAATTGGCGCATCTTTGCGGAAATTTCGCCAGGATTCAAAACTCAGCATGATCCAAGTGTCAGAAAAAATTGGCTTGACATCTTACCGGCTGAAATCATATGAGAAGGGCAAATTTGCTGTCCCTATTGCTGAGCTGAAAGCATTGCTGCGTTTATACGATCGGGAATTGGCCGAACTGGTTGTAAGTACCGGTCCAATAGCTGAATGGGCTCATGAAAAGAAAGCTGGAGCTGCTTTTGTGGAACTTCCCCAAGACCTGCAGGAATTTATTCTCAAACCGATAAACCGCCCCTATCTGGAAATTGCTCGAAAACTTAGTCAAATGTCTGTAGACCGGATGCGTGATGTTGCTGAAGGGCTTCTGGATATAACGCTCTAACCCCCTGTAAAAAAACAATGATTGATCAAAATCACGGTGAAGCAAGCCTGCAGGAAGAAGAGGGGAAAGAACTGTACACAGCAGGAAAATTTCGACAGGCATCGACTGTTTTTTCTCAAGCTGCGGAACTCTATTTAAATCAGGGGCAGGAACAGTTGTCTGCAGAAATGAGAAACAATCAATGTGTGGCTTTGCTGCGGGCCAAACAGCCCCGGGAAGCGCTGGCTGCTGTTAAAGGAACTGCGTTAATTTTCAAAGAGGCAGGAGATCAGCAAAAACAGGCCATGGCTTTTGCTAATGAGGCTACAGCTTTAAAGGATCTTGGCCAAAAATCCGAAGCAATAGATAAATTCACCCTGGCGGCTGACTTGTTTGCCCAGCTGAATGAGGGAGCTATGCACCTTGAGGTGATGCAGTCAATTTCAGCTTTGAAAATGAAATCCCGCAATCTAATAGGCGCAGTGTTTTCTATGCAGGATGGCCTGGAGCAGGTAGAAAAACTCTCATTACGGCAGAAATTACTGATCAAGCTGCTTAAAATCCCCCAAAATTTACTGGAGAAATAAGAGACTGATTCGTGAGACCTGGATCCGGCGGGAAATAACCGCCTGTGATTGGTGTTTGCCTGTCAGCATCGCTGCCTGAAATGGATAAAATTTAGATGAGGAAAATTATGATTCTGAATGATCAGGATCTGGTTATACGAGAAGCGGATGAAAAGGATCGAGGGCAAATAGCGAAATTACTCCAGAATGAATCCTTTACCCATCGTCACTTGAGCTGGATTCCTCCCCTGGACTGGTTGGGAAATCAGCCGTACCTGGTGCTGGAGCAAAATTTAAGGATAATTGCTGCTTTGGCCTGCCCACCTGATGAGGATGGGGGTACCTGGCTGCGTTTGTTTGCAGTCTCTCCCGGCCTGTCAATTCATCGAGCCTGGAGAGCTCTTTGGCCTCCTGCCCTTAGTTGGCTGCAGGATAAATTTGTAGTGAAAAGGGTAAATGCCCTGGTAGTGCAGGATCAAATGTTGAACTTGCTTACCAATTCCGGATTTCAGGAAGGGTACCGGGTGGTGGTTTTAGTCTGGGAATTAGCTCAAGCCCGCTGGCCTGATCAAAAAGAAAAGGTTCAAATCAGGGGTATGCTGAGAGATGATTTCCTGCGGATTTATGAAATAGATCAGGTCTCTTTTGAACCGATTTGGTGCAATAGCATGAGTCATATTGAAATTGCTTATCAGGAAGCATTCTCGGCATCAGTCGCAATGATAAATAATCGACTTGTCGGTTTCCAGATCAGCACAATTAATCCGCAGGGAGGACATTTGGCGCGCCTTGCGGTAGATCATGAATATCAAAATCTGGGCGTAGGAACTGCCCTGGTCAAGGATTTATTAGATCGTTTTCAGCGGCAGGGAATTGCCCAGGTCACGGTGAATACCCAGGCCAGGAATCAAGCTTCCCTTGAGCTATACAATAAATTTGGATTTACCTTGCTGGATGAGTTTTATCCGGTTCTTCAATATAATCTGGACCGCTCACCATAGGCGTGATGCTGAGCGCTGAAACTCTAATTCCCCGGAAGCGATTAAATTAAGGACAATAGATAAACGATCAGCGGGCTGACGACCAGGCTCGGTAGGAAATTGCCAACCCGGATGGGTTTAATCTCCAATAAACTGCTGATGGCCAATCCGATTAAGAGCAGTCCGCCAGTTGCTGTCATTTCATCGATCATCACCGGGGACATGATCCCCTGCAGTTGGACTGCGAGCAGGGAGAAGCCACCCTGGTAGAGAAAAACGACGGGAGCTGAAAAAAGCACACCTATTCCCAGCGAGGAAGAGATGGCGAAGGCTGCAAAACCATCCATTACAGACTTGATTGCCAGTAATTGGTAATCTCCAATTAAGCCGTCCTGGATAGCTCCCAGGATAGCCAACGGGCCGATGCAGAATAAAACTGAGCTGGTCATAAAACCCCGCACAAAGGAACTTCCAGAAGAGGGGGCAGATGATTTTTCATTAAATAAATTTTCCAGGCGGATTCCCAATTGATTAAGGCGGGTTTCAATTTGCAAATATTCTCCCAATAACCCACCAATAAGCAAACCGCCCAGGGTAACAAGGGAGTTGTTGGTTTTAAGGAACATGCTAACCGAAATTCCAATGGTAAATAAACCCAACCCAATAATGATGGTTTCACGCGATTTTTCTGAGAGCAGCTGCCCAAAACGGAGGCCCAACAGGCCTCCAATGAGGATAGTTATGACATTTATGATTGTTCCGGTCATGAGTTTTTGCCTGCCTGGGGGTGGTTAGGATCGGATGTGTATAGTTCAAGGATAAAACATAACGAAGAAAGACGGTTGAGGTAAGACAGGATTGTTTCTGATTCCAAATTCCCATCTTCATCAAGCTGAATTACACTTCTTTCAGCCCGGCGAACAATTGTGCGTGCCAACCCAAAAGCTGCAGAAGGTACAGTCTCACCTGGCAGAATAAATCCTGAGGGTGGTTCGATCACATCTCCATATTGTTCAATCTTTTCTTCCAACCACAGCACCTGGGATTTCTTGAGGTCAGGGAACTTCTCTGGATTCGGTTTTACGAGTACCAGGAGGGTCATAATTTGATATAAATCTTCCTGTATGTTTTTCACAAGCACGTTTAGGTCAGGATTCCCTGCCTGTGCCCTCGCTAAACCTAAAGCTGCTGAGGCTTCATCCACGGCCCCGACTGCCTGAATACGGGGGTGATTTTTTGGAACCCTTTCTTCACCCAACAGCCCGGTTGTGCCGTCATCTCCTTCGGAAGTGTAGAATTTTTTCATAGTTGGATTATACAATAAGAAAATACCTTAATGGTCAAACGGATAGACCTTTCTCAAGGGGGAGACTGCCATTGATTTGGCTGCTGGAAAATAGTATTCCAGGAGGGGGAGAGAGTTTTTCAAAATCTAATTAGATGGAGGAGAAGAATTATGCTATTATTTATCATTCTCAATGGTTTTAGAAGTATGCTAGAATTAACCCGGTCATTGCGATTTGAGAATTGGATTAGGGATAGATATCTCCTTTGTATTTAAGAGTGGGCAGGGCGAAATAATGATTAAAAAGAATATTGTTAGGATAAATCTGATTTGTTCAGCGGTTTTCAGCCTGGTGGCTGCGGGAGATATCTATAGCCGGCTGAGTCAAACAAGCGGTTTTTTAGGTCTTGGTTTTATTGTATTGGACTTATTTTTTTTGGCTTTGTTATTGAGCACTCTGCTGGGATCAGCAGTTATCCTGGTCTTGAGTTATCGCTATTCAGATCTGATCTCGAGGATAATGGATCTCGTCTTAAGGAAACCCTGGTATCCGGGTTTATTCATATTCTTCACCTTGATCCTGATTGAGACCGGGCAGGATTATTTATTCCTCAAAGCGGAAATTCTGCCTCATTTATATGTGAGATACACAATTTTCCTGGCATCTTATATTTCCCTGCTTTGGTGGGGATTCTTGTTGAGCTTGGCAAGCCTGATAACTTTAATTATCATTGGGTGGGAAAAAATTGCCCAGACCAGGTTCCGCGTCTTCATCAAGAGCAGGTATCTGATACCGTTGGCAATATTGACCCTGACCTTGATTGTGATCAGTATGACGGATTATGGATTTAATCAAAATACCGCCGGAAAGGGTTATTTTTTGCCCACTAATGCACCCCTGGCGGGAATGCAGGTCTTTCTTGTTCTGGCAACCTTATTGGCGGTGCGTTCCTGCTGCTTTGGGCTCAAAGAGAAACGGGTGAAGTTTATCTCTCTGCTTCAGAAAGAATGGATTATCTTAATTGGACTCTGGATAATTGCTTATTTCCTCTGGATGAATGTGCCTTTAGAAGCCAATTATAGTATTGATTTTCCCCGCCCCCCAAATTTTGAATTTTCTTTGAACTCCGATTCCTTTTATTATGATCTCATGGCTCAAAGATTATTGGTCGGTGAAGGATTTATTGATTTCCCGGCGCATCCGATGTATATCTGGTTTTTAACCATCCTGCATGCTATCGGTGGTGACTCTTATCTCAGTATCTTATGGCTCCAGGTGGCAATCTTGAGTTTGATCCCTGTGATGCTTTATAAATTGGTCAATATAATCCATTCGCGATTTGCAGGTCTATTTACTGCTTTGCTGTTCATTCTAAGAGAGCGGAACAGCCTCCTCTTGATGGGTGAAATCACGGTTTCCAGCGCAAAGATGGTGATGACCGAACTTTTAACCGTGTTGTGTATATTATGTTTTTTATATCTTCTGATCAAGTGGATGCAGTCACCAGAAAACAACAAGATAGTTCCGCTGTTGGCTGGAGGTGTGATGGGCTTTGCCGTCCTTGTCAGGGTGGAATTGATAATTGTGATCCCTTTCGTGTTCCTGGTAGCATTGTTGGCTCTCAGAAAAAATCTCAGAAGCTGGTTTCAGGGTTTGATTGTGCTCACTATTGGGTTCTCTTTGTTGATTTCCCCCTGGATGATCAGGAACTGGCAGAGAACGGGGACTATACAAATCGATAAATACCACATTTTCCAGGACTGGTTTGAAGAAATTTGGGGGAACGATATTGAGAAACAAGACGAGTCTGAGAATTCAAGCAGTGATATTAATCAAGAGCCCCTAAAGAATTCCCGAATATACCTTTATAAAAATGCCTCTGTGCTTCCTATTCAAAACTGGGAAAGTTCGCTGGAGGACTCAGGCCCTTCATCTACAATCTCTCGACCACTGCAGAATTTTCCTTACCATCTTGTCAATAATATGCAGCAGATATTTCTTTACCTGCCAAGCAGTCATCAACCTTTGCTTTACGCAGGCGGCATAGTGGAATTTCGGCCTGGTCCGAAGGGAGAAATCTTAGCCAAAGACAATTATTTCTCTGAGCCATATATGGAGCAATATGTCCGAAGTTTACCTTACTGGTGGGTTGACTGGGACGCAAGTTTGACCCCCAGATCAATATTTCCTTTGTTCGTGAGCTTACTGCTGATCTCTATAGGGTTTGGTTCCAGCTGGGGAAAAAACCGTTCGCAGACAATTTTATTGGTGATTGCCGGGGCCTCTTACCTTTTGTTTTACTCCCTGGTGGGGTCATCTGGTGGAAGATATATCCAGGTAGTAGACTGGATAACAATGCTATTTTATGGGATCGGTTTATCAGAAATATGTTTTCTGTTTACCCGGCATAATCAGCCAGATCTTATTTTGAAGCAATCCATACCGAAAGGGAGGGGTCAAATAAAGGGGTTCTGGCGATACTCCTTGACAGGATTAACACTGCTCCTGGTGGGTTATTCTTTGCCAGCTGCTGAAATCCTCATCCCAAGCAGGTATACAGAAGAGAGAATGGACGATTCTCTCCGCCAAATCCTCGCTGAAGGGCAGGAAGTAACCGGGCTCTCTGAGTGGATTGAGATTGAGGAATTCACCAATTCCAACGGACACATCATGGTTGGGAAGGCGCTATACCCCAGATTTTTTGAAGCAGGCGAGAGGATGACCGATGACCGCGACTGGTCAATTCCTGACTATTCTTATGCCCGGATGGAGTTTTATTTGGTCGGTCTCTGGAACACCTGGGTGAACCTTCCCCTGGACACTTCGGTTGAGGTTTTTCCCCACGGCAGCGATGTAGTAGTGTTTGCTACCTGGGAGAAGGGAAAAGTAGTGGATGGCATTAAAACCCAGGGTGGTTACTTTAGGGCTTCGCGGGTTTATATTCTCCCGGGTGAGCAGGAGTTGTTCCCCCTAACCATGATTACCTGTGAAGGGTTATTTTGTGACCTGAATAATTATCCTTAATTAGATGGATAATTATCCAGGTAGGTTCGTGCTTGATTCCTGTCCAGCATTAGGCACAATTAATTACTTATGCTAGAATGGTAGTGAACCTGGAGACCCCGGTCTTTTGTTTAAGATCTGGTTAAAGAAAAACTATTAAGTGAGGGTTTTATGCAGATCCGATGTTACAGCTGTAATATACCGATTACTATCAGCCGCCAAAATGTCAATCAAGCGTTAAATATTGTGCATGAAGATGACCTGGTCTACTTTGACTTCCGCTGCCCAAAATGCAAAAAGGCAAACCGGGTATCAAAAGAACAACTTATGCATGCAGCCCCCGGGTGGAAGTATGAGTCTTCGAATAGCGAGAAAAAGAAGAATCCAAAAAAATAAGTTGAATGTTTAACGTTTAAGGTTTGTAATTGATAAGATTTATTTCTGATATTCAGGGGGTTAGCTATGGGAACGATTTCGAGATTCGAAGAAATTGAGGTGTGGAAAAATGCCCGAGAACTGACGAAACAAATATATCAGTTGTCGGCTATTGGGGCATTCTCAAGGGATTTTGGGCTAAAGGATCAAATCCGTAGAGCTGCTGTAAGTATTATGTCTAATATTGCAGAGGGGTTTGAAAGTCAAACCCAGGCTTTGTTTATTAAATATCTTGGGGTAGCAAAAGCTTCAGCAGGGGAATTGCGTTCCCAATTGTATGTCGCATTGG
>Ga0255372_10055_pt1 | contig 23242 bp, 25 predicted proteins | sample ANMaggSeSYBR01E8_FD_182092 | JGI IMG/M metagenome (GOLD analysis project Ga0255372, IMG submission 182092) | Sediment cell enrichment communities from methane seep in Santa Monica Basin, California, United Staets - ANME aggregate JGI... | ecosystem: Environmental > Aquatic > Marine > Cold seeps >...
CACTGAACAAACCTCTGGAATCTTCAAACAAATTTTTGACCCAATACAGCATGCGTACCACGAAAAGTTTCATATGGACCTCCTTGACAAAAGTGGAACCCCAGAAGATTCCAGCAGTATAGTAATGTAATGAAGCCGAATGCAGTCAGCGTTATTCTCGAAGAGATGATTATGCAGGACTAAGAATGCTTCATCAATCGGCCAGCAGCTATCGGACTAAGAAAAATAATAAGGTAGATTAGTGTAATCCAGGGCTGGTAATCAACATAGAATTCCTTAAAGGTCATTCGCCAGATGTGTGGTATCAGTACCCAGCCCAGTAAATCGACGACTATCGTGATAACCGCCCAGTAGGCACCAAGTCGAAGAGCTTCTCTTATGCGGGGTATTTGCGGGGAAAGGCTTTGTAAATACCGCCATCCAAACAGTGGCCATATGAGCAGATTCAGCAGGGGATGGTAAGGAAGGGTCATCAGGTAGGCTGGGGCTTGTGTGACTGGCACACCAAGTTCTTCTGGTGTGGGCGGGTGAAAGGTAGCAGCGAAGAATATGGTGAGCAGGATGCCCAGGATAGTAACAATCCAATAGGCGATGAAGAGATAGAGCGTTGCTTTTCCGATACGGGTGGGGATAGTAAGAAACCTTTTCATAGTAAATTCTCCTTTCTCATTTCAATCCCGGAAACCGATGTCATCCAACACGATGACACCCGCCCGGGTGCGGTCAAAGATAAAGCGGACCTGCTCCAGATGGAGAGGGTCAAAGGCGGGGTTCGCTGCTGCTGTGAAAGATTCAAGCGGGAACTCGAAGTGCTGGAATACCACCTCCGATTTGGGCAGAGGGGACATGAACCCAGCTTTGCCGATCTGACCTTCAAGCTGCGGCTGCAGGAAAGAGAAACTGCTCAACGGCAGTCGGACTGCTTCTCCCGCAGCGTCCACAATTTCCACAGTCAAATCTATGATCTCTCGCGTTTCTTTCTTCCCTTCATCCTTTATCTCAGGGGTTGGGTCTTCGTTTGCGGCAGCCAGAGAGAAGACCAGTATGCTGTTTTGATCCAGTATCAAACCACTCTTGGGCAACTGGATCGAGTAGCTGGCCTCCGCTGCTGAAGTGCCTGCATCCCAGCCGAGATAAACCGCGTTATTCTCCATATCGCCCCATTTAGCTTCTATCAATTGTTCCCGCCATACTGTCAGGTTTTCACCTTCCTGCACACCGCCAGGCAGAGTCGTAGTCACCAGGTTAATGTCTTCCTGATAAGTGCTGACCAGCTGTGTACCTGCGTCTTCGTACCGATTGATGTAGCTTGTATCCGGCAGCCACTTCTGCCCGTTACGGTGATCGCGGAAGAGGGGCAGGTAACCCAACTCTCCGCTTAAAGTGGCCTCGAGAAAGGCGCTGATGTAGACCTCTGCGATTTGTTCCTGCTGCGCGGCGGGTATTAGCTGCTGCAGGTTGAAGACCCGCATCAATGGTTCGAACAGGTCTTTGCGCCCCCAGGACGTGTTGAATTGCCCGTGGTTGGCGCCATAAATGTAGAGAGAAGTCTTAAACCAGTTCTCTCCATCAGTGAAGTGAACGCGTGTGTACTGTTTGGATCCCGAAAAACTGACCACATCCATATCATGAGCACCATGCAGGACCAGGTAATTCAGGTTCTCCAGCGGCGTCCCCCGGCCAGTCGGTTTGTATTGACCGTCTATTGGCGCAATGGCTACCACTGAGCGAATATCGAATCCGTAATCAAAGCGCACAGCTGCATCATCCGGGTAATAAGACAGCTGGTTAAATGCAGCAGCTATCGCCACTGCCTCCCCTCCCCGGGAGTGACCCATCAAGGCCACATTGTCCAGGTCTACTTTCTTGTAAAAAGGGTTGTCCAGGGCGGCATTCCAATCATGCCACACTCGCAAGTGCTCTAATAACAACCAGGCTCTCAGGTCGCTTTCCCCTTTCAAGGGACTGATTACCAGCACGTCAGCAAAGAGAGACATATTGAGAAAATTTTCATCCACTGAAACTACAATAAAGCCGCGGCTGGCCAGCAGCTCACCAAGGTATGCGTAGCCATTGTCCGAAAAGTCCTCCATTGGGTGGTTTCCATGCGCGATCAATACCAGCGGAAAAGGCCCTTCCCCTTCCGGATACCACACTCGTCCATTGAGAGGCAAAGCCTGGGGGTCAAAGCCCCAGTAGCCGGTTCGCAACCCAGTCCATCTTTCCACCAGCGCTGATCCATCTACCGTATCTGTGATCAGATCCACGTCCACGCTGTATTCCTCGCGATGGAGGTCCTGCCCGCTGCCGTAAAATAATGTTTGCACAGCATACGATCCTGGTTGGGAAGGATCAGGCATGGCCAGTGGTTCGATCTGCGCGTCTGAATACGATGGCAGCACCAGCGGTGACCCATCGTCGAGCAGCCAGATAGTACCAAAAACTAACCCCACAGCGCCGAGTGTCAGCCCGCTGATAGTGATGATTCGTTGAACCCTGCTGGCCTCCGACCAGCCCCCGCGCGCCAGCACCGCAACGCCTGCACCCAGTAACGAGGCAGCAACGATGATGCCAAATCCGGCCGCGAGCAAACCGATCAATACGGGTAGTCCAAACATCCCCAGCAGACCGAACGCTGCTAACGTACAAGCCAACACCCAGGTGTAGAAAGCAGGAAGACTTTTCAGGATGCGCCAGACAAGTGTTAAAAAGCCACCTACGAGGGCCAATGCTGCCAGGAAAAGGAGTGTGCCGATGGCGAAACGCAAAGGTCCAGCGGCGGCGAACATGCTGTAGGCTGTTGCTAATAATGTTGAGACCAACACGATCAGTGCTCCCCAGGCTGCCCCGCGCCATGCTCGTGGACCGGGAGTAATGCTGTTCCATGCCCAGCGTAACCGCTCCCCAATGCGTTTGAATAAATGCCCTTTATGATCTATCTTATTTGCTGTCATTTTGCGTCTCCTTCTAATAAAATCGCAGTATAGTTTTATCCCCAATACATCACCAAATCGGAGATTATTGAGCCTGATCTGGTGACTAGGAATTTTGTCTAATAAAGCACCCACCTGCCGATAGCAGCAGTTTCCTATTTGTCATGGGCAGTCAGGTTCCGGCCATGTACCACCATAGGAACTGGTTTCATTCCCTACCTGAATAGTTTCCCCGATGGACAACTGTCCAGGGATGACCAGCGCCAGACCGTAAGCTCCTTCTGACAGGCCATCCGGGAAGTGAATCGTTTCCTGCATACCCAAATCTTTTCCGGGCTGCAAGGAAAACTCTCCCCGCTTCAAGGTGGCTGCCACACTTTGGCGATCCAAAAGTTGTATGCAGTAGCTGCCTTGCCAGACATCCTGGCTTCCATTGTGCAGCACGAGCTTGATGGCGGATCCCTCACCTGGTTGATGCCCGCGTGCGAAGCCGCTCCATTCCACGACGACACCATTTTCATCTTCTGAGCGACTGAAGAAGGTGTCGGTCAGATTACTCCCCGGCTCCTTCACCTCCACCGGCGCAGCACAACTTACAATGAGCAGCGCCAGCACGCATACTGCCAACGAGACTAACGGTAATGCTTTTGAAAATCTTTTACTTTTCATCTTATTTTCTCCTTATAAAAAACCCGAGCTAAATTCTCACCCAGCTAATTTTTGACTAACGTTTCCACTTTGTTATTTGAATTTTTTATCTTCATTCTTCCATTCTTCTTGACTTACTTTCCATCAACTTCTCCTTTCTAATGCCTGATCTGCCATGCTCGACCCATAATCGCCAAACCCAACAACAGGGCTGTGCCGCCCAGGTAGACAAGCGGTAAACCTCTTGAAATGGCCTCACTCGACATACCCATAAAGTCGAGAGCGGCTAACCCACTGACTGGTCCGATGTACCACCAGGCAACGTAGAGCGCCTCAAAGAACTTGCTGCTGCTCCAGATACCCAGTGCGAGTGCCAGCGTGGGGATAAAGAGCGCGGCCACGCCCCAGGCCAGCAGATGAGGCCAATCACCCGCCAGCAGCAGAGATATACCCACTCCGCTCCCGGCCAAGGCAGTGACGATAACGCCGGTCAGCCAGGTCGCTGGGAATTGCCGCAGCAGCGGGCGGGGCGCTGAAAATACCATCGCCCCGGTGTGATGCTGCTTCTCCCGCACACCCAGTTTGGACCAGACCAGGACCGGCCAGATCCAGGCTGCAAGCAGTAATCCCCGCTGTGCTTCAGTATCGGAGGGTCTCAAACCGGCGACGATCAGTCCCAGCGCGATCAGATACCACCACCAATGCAATCCTTTCAGCGTCAGGCGCAGCTCAGCCAGGAGCACCTGCCCGAACGGCGGCAAGGGAAGCCGGGGGATCGCTATGAAACGCCCCAAATCGAGCCTGGGCAAACGCAGAGAACGAACCGAAGCAAGAGTCCGCGTTATGATCCCATTTGACTGCAGCGCCTTTGGTTTGCTGCCTGCCGGGTCAAAGCGGTCGAAAAAGAGCCCTGCTATCAGTGCGATCCCCAACGCCACACCCACCCAGAGCAAGCGGTCCAGGATGACATCTGTCGTCCACTCTACGCCCTCCCAATAGAAAGTTTCGATCGGACTCTTAGCTGGGGTGTAACCTACACCGAAATCCAAGGTCCGGTCGGGGAAAGCAATGTGCGCGGCCTCCCCCATACTGGCTCCGATCACTGTAGTTCCAAAAAGGTCGTTGATCGGCTGTTCGATCACACCCTGACTGCTGAATGTCGCGCCGCTCAGCGAAACTATAATTGTGATAATCCAGAACGCAAAGTAGGCTATGTTGCCGAAGCCGTCGCGCAAAAACGGAATGGTCTCAAACAGAACTGCGACTGCGGCCACCAGCGCCATCATAGGAAGCGTGACGAACAAGAACGGCGCCACGAGTTCCCACAGGTCGAGGATCAGCGCCTCGCCGCGGATAAACTGCATCACGCCGGCTGCAATGGCGAACACGGCAATGATCACTGCCAGAAAGATGAAATTACTCACAGTTTTGCCCAGCGTGTAAAGCGCTTTATTCAGCGGCGTTGTGGCAATGATCTGTCCCACACCAGTTTCCCGATCGCGTGAGATACCGTTTTTTACCAAGTAGAATCCGGGGAGGGAGAGCAGCATCGAACCCAGCAGCGCCACCACGCCGCCGATCCAAGCTGAGTTATAAACCCCCCGAATGTCGCCCAGGTCTACCGTCATCATTCCTGATTCCGCCGTTGGGATAGCACTGTAGCCAACATAGAGCATGACTCCCAGGGTGATGAAAAAACTATAGCGCCGTGTGCGCTCGAGAAAATCGGCGCGGAAAAGCTGACCGAGAATCCGCAGTTGCTTCATAATGACTCCTCCCTGCCATCCCCGGCAATAAAGTACAGGTAGGCGTCTTCGAGTGTGGGTTCCACTGCTTCAGCGCCAGCACCTGGGGGTATTTGGGAGACAACACGGACATGAACACCGTCGCTGCGGCGGGCCGTGCCGCCTACGAGCACGCGCTGTTTAAGCGCAGGAAGTTCAGCACTGGGCACTACCATCTCCCACACCTGCCCCTCCACTGCCTGCAGCAGCGTCTCTGGAAGGGCATGTTCAACCATACATCCTTTTTTAATCAATGCGATGTCAGTGGCAACGGCTTCCACGTCGGAGACAATGTGGGTGGAGAGAATCACAATCCGCTCACCGGAAAGATCAGATAGTAAATTGCGAAAGCGCACTCTTTCCTGGGGATCTAGGCCTGCTGTCGGTTCGTCTACAATGAGCAGTTGCGGATCGTTCAACAGGGCCTGCGCGATACCGACGCGCTGTTTCATCCCACCTGAATAACCACCCAGCGGGCGAGCCCGTACTTCTCCCAAATTGACCAGGTGCAGCAATTCGTCAATGCGCCGTTGAGCCGTTTCCCTGTCTAAACCTTTGATGGCGGCCATATATTCGAGAAATTCGACCGCGTTGAGGTTGGGGTAAACTCCAAAGGCTTGAGGCAGGTAGCCCAGCACAGCTCGCAGTTCGTCCGGGTTCCGATCAATGTCCACACCGTTCCACGTCACTCGGCCATCTGTAGCCTTGGTGATAGTTGCCAGGATGGACATCAAGGTGGACTTGCCCGCGCCGTTTGGTCCCAGTAAACCCAATACGCCGGGGCCGAGTTCCAGACTAAAGTCGCGCAGCCCCCACACCTTGCCGTTGTACAGTTTTCCAACACCTTCAATAACGAGTTTCATGGTAATTTCTCCTTAATTTCTTTTCTGGCTTGCTTCTGTGTGGTAATTGTTCTCTTAAGCATCATGCATCTTCTTTATCGTTCGTATCCGTTTCGCGACTCCCTAGCGCATCTATTGCCGCGCCTATCAATAGGCCCAATGCAGAGCCGATAACGCAACCCCACGCCAGGTTCTCGAACAGCAGCAGGCCAAATATCATACCGATGGCGGCTCCAATTGCCAAACCTGATCCCGCGTAATATACAGTCTTGCGGTTGTCATTTCTCTTTTTTGAATTTGTATCCATTTTTTTTATCTCCTTACTTCTTATTTCTGGTTTACCTCTACTTAAAAATTGTTCTCTTAAGCATCATGCATCTTCTTTATCGTTCGTATCCATTTCGCGACTCCCTAGCGCATCTATTGCCGCGCCTATCAATAGGCCCAATGCAGAACCGATAACGCAACCCCACGCCAGATTCTCGACCAGCAGCGGACCCAAGACCATACCGACCCCGGCTCCAATTGCCAAACCTGCTCCCGCGTAATATACAGCCCTGCGGTTGTCATTTCTCTTTTTTGAATTCGTATCCATTTTTTTATCTCCTTAATTCTTGTTTCTGGTTTGCTTCTGCGTTTAATTTTTCATTTTTCGATTGGTTATCAATAATTGACAAGGGCTGAGAACATCACTAAGTCCTAAAACTCCTGTCGGGGAAGCTTCCAAAGAGCCACGATAATAAATACGATCGACCATATCGCGGTCATAAGAATCGGCAGGTAAGCTGTAACTAATGGAATCTGTACCTGCATGACCAATTGACGGAGGATATCTGGCAGTAACCAGGGAGTGACCAATCCAAGTTGGCGAATAATTTCAGGTAGAAACATTCCCCCAAAAAGCGAACCCATCACAACACCGAGCACCTGACTCCTCGTCCTGGCTAATACACCCATCATCATAGTGAGTGTCAGGTAGAAAAATGTATGCAGCACAAGTCCACCCACTCCGAGCAGAAAGGGGAAAAACGGCAAGGCCTTCCCATTCGCGAGCGATATCAACCCGTAGGCAACAGCGCTCTGGAATCCAATCATGATGACGATTATCCCCAAGGAATGGGCAACTATTTTTGATAGTAAGTAGGCTGGGCGGGAGACAGGTTTCGAAAGGATCCAGGCAGTGATGCCGGTCTCCCTCTCTCCAATCACTTTTCCCTGGGTCATAATGATCGTGCCGATAGCCAGAGAAAGAGCTCCAAGTTGAAAAAAGGCCTGTATGCCCATAGCTATGTGACTCATTACACCTGCATTGTCATCCCAGGTCACTTCCACAACTGCAGGCAGAACCCACAACAGAAGAGCCACCATTCCATTCAGGATCAACAGCCATAAGCCGGCTTGTTTGAGCCAGCGCCGGGACCCCCACCACTCAAAGTTTTCATTGCGCAAGAGATTGGCAAATCCCATCCGCCAACCCTGTTCCTTAACTGTTACGAATGTGCTATTTATTGTCATGATTGATCTCCTTAATTTCTTTTCTGGCTTGCTTCTGTATGGAAATTATTCTCTCAAGCATCATGCATCTTCTTTATCGTTAAAGTCTGTTTCGCGACTCCCTAGGGCATCTATCTCCGCGCCTATCACCAGTCCCAATGCAGCGCCGACAGCGATAGCGGAACCCTGCGCCAGATTCTCGACCAGCAGCGGACCCAAGACCATACCAACCCCGCCCCCGATCACCAAACCTGACCCCGCGTAATACGCAGTCCTGAGGAGTTTTCTTCCCTTACTTAAATTCTTGTCCATTTTTTTATCCTTTATTGTTTCTGGTTTGCTTCTGTATTTCATTTTTCATACTTCAAACAGTTTTCAATGATTGGGTCATCCCTGAGCAACCAAGTTTCTCCAGAGCCTCCAGGAGGGTCCGGAGAAATATCACTAAATCCTAAAATTCCAGCCGGGGAAGCTTCCAAAGGGCCACGATAATAAATACCATCGACCATATCGCGGTCATCAGAATCGGCAGGTAAGCTGTGACAAATGGAATCTGCATCTGCAAAGCTAAAACAGGGAGGATGTTTGGCAGTAACCAAGGGGTGACCAATCCTAGTTGGTTAATGAGGTTAGGCAGCAGCATTCCCCCAAAGAACAATCCCATCGCAATGCCGAGCACCTGGCTCCGCGTCTTGACAAGCACACCAAGCATCAAGGTGAGTGCCAGGTAGAAAAATGTGTGCAGGATCATTCCTCCCACTCCGATCAAAAAAGGCAAAAGCGGAAAGGCTTCCCCATTTGCAAGCGATATCAACCCGTAGGCAACAACGCTCTGGATCCCAACCATGATGGCGATTATCTCCAAGGAATGGGCAACTATTTTCGCCAGAAAGTAAGCCGGGCGGGAGACAGGTTTCGAAAGGATCCAGGCAGTGATGCCGGTCTCCCTTTCTCCAATCACTTTTCCCTGCGTCATAGTGATTGTGCCAATCGCCAGAGCGGTAGTTCCTATCTGAAATAGAGCCCGGATGCCCTCAGAAACAGGATCCATCATTGAAGAGACATTTTCATCCGGCAGAATAATCGCAGGCAGAACAAACAGGTTAATGACCACGAACCCGTTCACGGCCAGCAGCCATAAACCAGCCTGTTTGATCCAGCGGTGGGACCTCCACAACTCAAGGTTTTCATTGCACAAGAGATTGGCAAATCCCATCCGCCAACCCTGTTCCTTTACTATTACGAATGTGCTATTTGTTGCCATGGTTGCTCTCCTTAATAATCTCCAGGAATATTTCTTCCAATTCAAATTTCTTGCGCCCGAATTCAGTCACCGTGACTTCACTACCACTTTGCACTGAACGCAGCAATTGTGCTTCAGCCGCGTCTTCATCATCTACGATAACCTGCCATTGCGTCCTGCCATTGACCCCGCTGCGGTTGATATCAGTTACCCAGGACATGTCTGAGAGAAGGGTTTGTATCCCGTCACCATCACCTATGGTTGTGAACAAATAAACTACATTGCCGCTCCCAACCAGAAGTTCCTCGATCGGGGCCAGCGCGACCAGCTCCCCATGATTGAGGATGGCGACCGTGTCGCTCACCTTCTGCACATCATCCAGGATATGTGTTGAGAAGAAAATGGTGCTGTGTTTTCTCAGGCGCTCCATGATCATGAGTACATCATGCCTGCCCTGTGGATCGAGGGCAGCAGCGGGTTCATCCAGGATCAGCAGATCGGGATAGTTGACCTGCGCCTGGGCGATGCCTAATCGCTGGCGCTCACCTCCGGAGAATCCCTGAACCGGACGATCGGCTTTGCCGACCAGGTCTACCAGCTCAAGGGTCTCATCAATGCGTTTCTCGATTTCCGCTTTTGGGCCAGCGTAGAAAAAACCAGCCACAAATCGCAGCGTCTCACGGGCTGTCATATGACCGTAGAAACGCTGGTCTTGCGCCATATACCCAACCCGGGTGCGGATCTCGGGGCTTTTCCTAACAGTGTCAAGCCCAAAAACCGTCGCACTTCCGCCGCTGGGATGGATCAAGTCCAACAGCAATTTGATAGTGGTTGATTTCCCGGATCCGTTTGGTCCCAGGAAGCCAAAGATAGAGTTCTTCGGTACCTGCAGGCTGAGCGGTTTGAGCGCTTCAACACCTTTGTAGGACTTGCTTAAGCCCTGTGTTTCAATGACAATTCCATTCTTCTTATCCATCATTTACCTCCGTAATTTTTTATCTGGTTTGCTTCTTTGTGAAAATTGTTATTTCAAGTATCATGTATCTTCTTTTTCGTTCTTATCCGTTTCGCGGCGCCTTTGCGTGTCTATTGCAAAATCACCTTTTCTACAAGGTCATAATCATGTAAGCTTCTCTCGCGTTGGCGGCGAGCAAAACGGCAATCGCCAATCCAAATCCAATCCACCCCTCGAGGGTCAGGGAAAACTTTGGCTTGGGAATAACAGTCTCATAAGTTGGCGGGATGAACCGCGTGACTTCATACAGGTTGATTGAGTAAGTAGCCACAGCTAAAAGCGTAAAGGCGGCCATTTCGTATAAACCCGAGCGTCCGAACACGTCCAGGGATGGAGCCATGCGCTCCGGCAGCGGAATTGAGAAAGAGTTGGTGCCCAGGCAAATAGCGTACATTGAGAGCCAAGCCAGGGGGACTATGTATCCCAGGGGAAAGCCTTTGTATCGATATATCCGGTTAGCCAGCACAACAAGCGATCCTGCCATTAGATTCATAGCCGCGATGCGCAGCCACTCGGCGATAAAGCTGCCTGCTGCCTCGTCTCCGGCCAATATCGCACTCCCGGTGCGTCCGCGGAGTATGCCTTCCGGCAGGAAGAAATAACTCAGCGTCCACATCAGCGTAAACAGGACCGCGCCAATCCCAAACAGCGCCAAAAATCGAACAAATAACTTTTCGTGAATAAGTAAACCTTTCATTAATCATCTCCTTTCTGTTACTGAAAATTTTCCTTCTCGATCATTGATTTCCAGTGTAGCGAAGATAACTCCCCAGCGCATCAGCCCCCCGGGGAGTTTCAAACCTGGTCAAATTACCAGTATTTTTTCCGGCAAGATGACTAAATTAAGAACCTGGAAACTTTAGTGCAGAAAGGCAAAATAGACATGGTCACTCCCAAATATCAAATATGCTATACTGGAATAATGCACAAAAAACGGCGCGAGTTAGAACCTGCCCGCGATCATATCTAAAGAGATAATGATCCATTTGAAACATAACGGCCCAAGTACTTATGAGACATCATTAACTTTAGCCAACCTGGTAAGCCCTGAAAGGAATCTCTAATGGTTAAAATACCCCAGGAAATCGAAGAAATAGAAAATCAGATCGAAGAAGCATTATGGTCACTGGAAATGCACGATGAAAAAGAAAAAGCCCTGGAAATCTATCTGGAAGCCGAAACAAAGCTTGATAAATTGGCTCTAACAATGGAAAAATCTGCATTTCATGAGCAGCAGCGCGTATTATCCTATTGCCTGATGCGCCAAGGCAACCTCCTGCGACAAATGGGCAAATCAGAGGAAGCATTAGCAATTAGTGAACGAGAAATAGCAGCGGCTCGGGGTTCTGAAAATGAAATAGCGTTGGCCCGAAGCCTAATGTCAAATGGTACGAACTACATTGTTACTGGAGGAGTAGGAAAAGGTAATGAATTATTAGAAAAAGCTCGTGAATTGTTCGAGGGAGGAGATAGCTACAACCATCAACAAGGATTAGGTTGGTATTGGATAATTCAAGCTGACCTGGTAAATGCAGGGATAATCGAGAAAGAACCAGCTGAAGTTATTGAAGTATCTACTCGCGCCTTAGAGATCCTGAAGCCAATAGAGAATTGGCCAGGCGTAGCAAGAGCATATGCTGCCCGGGCAAACGCCCAAGAGAAGATGGGCAATGGAGAAGCGGCAGCAGGAGACCGTCAAGAACAGGAGTATTACCAGAGTAAAGTTGAGGTGGAAGAAAAAGGCGCTGGCTAACCCTGCTCCTCCTTTAGGCTGATGGAGGGGAGTGACAAGGAGACTTTGTGACTGAGAGATAGGGTGATCGTGAGCAGAAATAACAAAAATACTGATTACTGATGTCTGGAGCCTGGTGTTAGGTAAGCAGGAGACAAAAGAGTGAAGAGATGAGACCAGATGAACTGTTCTACAAGATAGCCACGGGTTCTAAGCGCCTTCGATTAATCCTGACGCCTGTTGGACTCGTCGTGTTTTTCGGAATGCTGCTATTGATAATCTTCGAAAGCCTGTTCATAGACAGAGCACTCGGTTTTCCAGAGTTGCTCTCCGGTCTAATAGGCACGCTTATCGGAGTGGTCCTTCTATCGTTAGGATTAATATATTGGGTTTGGTGCATCGTCTGGTTTTCGAGAGCAAAGGGGACACCCGTACCGTTCAACCCTCCCCGCGAACTTGTTACTGCAGGGCCCTATGCCTGGTCGCGTAACCCGATGTTGACTGGGGTCTTTGCCTTTTTGTTCGGGATTGGTTTCTCCCTCCATTCCGTATCGATGGTCTTCGTTTGGACGCCAGCGTTTATAATATTTAACGTTCTCGAATTGAAACTGGTTGAGGAGCCCGAGCTTGAGCGTCGGTTTGGCAAGAGCTATATCGAGTATAAGCGACGCGTACCGATGTTCCTCCCCAAGGGTGCCCGGCGTCAGGAATAGTATGAAGAGGGTCGTTTGACCGCCTGGATAAGGGCTGAGGGGGTGACGAGGGGACAAGGGGACTGGGAGAGGATGTTGAAGATTTAAAGGTTAGAGAGTTTAAACGTTAAACCTTCAACTTTAAACCTTAAACCTAAACCATACCAACGTATCATTGGATAGAAATCAAATATGAATGACATCCTATTAATAAGTGGAGCAATACTGGCAGTAATAATTGGTGCAGCTCATTCGTATCTCGGTGAACGGTATATATTAGTCCGTCTCTTTCGTAATTCCACACTTCCAGAGCTATTTGGCAGTGATACCTTCACAAAGCAGACACTACGTTTTGCATGGCACCTGACTACAATCGCCTGGATTGGACTTGCATCTGTATTACTAATTGGAGTAATCGTGCCTTCACCTGGTCAATTATCCGCCATTTACAAAGCAATAAGCCTCACTTTTTTCATCAGCGCAGTTGTGACATTGATATGGTCAAGGGGACGTCATTTTGCCTGGATCGTCTTTCTTTCTATTTCATTTTTAGTTTGGATGGGTTCTCAAATAAGAATTTTGTAATCTCTTTCTAAATGCTCTTCTTCGACTGAGTTTATCCTGAACGAAGCGAAATGGAGCCGAAGGGCTCAGAGCGTGTAAACTCATCCGTCAGGCGACATATCACTGATTATTGGAGATAGGTAGTACATGGAAGCTAAACACCAAAAACATGCTGGAATGGGAGCTTTTACTGTCGCCTGGATCGGCCAGCTTGTCTCATTGCTGGGGACCGCCATGAGCAACTTTGCTCTGACCATCTGGGCTTATGAAATCACTGGCAAAGCTACAGCATTGGCATTGGTTGGTTTCTTCTTCATTACGCCCATGGTCGTGGTGAGCCCATTAGCAGGGGCAATCGTGGATCGCTCTAACCGAAAGCTGATGATGATGCTCAGCGATCTTGCAGCCGGCGCGACAACCGTGTTCATCCTCCTTCTCTATACCACAGGCAATTTACAGATTTGGCATTTGTACATCTCCGCGGCCATTTCAGGTACATTTCAAGCTTTTCAGTGGCCCGCCTTTTCGGCAGCCATCACCATGATGCTGCCCAAAGAACAGTATGCCCGGGCCAATGGGATGATGGAGTTAGCCGGGTCGGCATCGGGTATCTTTGCCCCGGTGCTGGCTGGTGCAATGCTGAGCTTAATTGGCCTGGCTGGCATCCTGATCGTTGACATCGTATCATTCGTCGTTGCCGTAGGGGCATTGCTCTTTGTCCATATCCCACAGCCCGAGACTACAGCAGCCGGGCGTGAAGCGCAAGGCAGCCTATGGAAAGAATCAGCCTATGGTTTTCATTACATCTTTAAACGTCCCAGTCTACTCGGCCTCCAGCTTGTTTTCCTTGTCCTTAATCTGACCAGTTCGCTGGCTCTAGCTGTGTTTGCACCCATGATTCTAGCCCGCACAGGCAATAATGAACTCGTGTTCGGCAGTGTACAATCGCTGGGAGCAATCGGAGGAGTGGTTGGCGGTGTGGTGATGGGCGCCTGGGGAGGACCCAAGCGCAGAGTGCACGGAGTGCTGACCGGCATGATCCTCGCCAGCCTGCTGGGTGAGCTCTTATTAGGTTTGGGACGAAGTCTTTACGTTTGGGCTGCAGCCAGTTTTTTCCTGCAGTTCTTCATCCCCATCATCAATGGTTCCAACCAGGCTATCTGGCAAGCTAAAGTAGCGCCAGATGTCCAGGGCAGGGTCTTTGCTACCCGGCGGTTGATTGCCTGGTTGGTTATGCCCCTTTCCTGGCTGGCTGCAGGACCGTTGGCTGACTTGGTCTTTGAGCCAGCTATGATGCCAGAGGGCACTCTGGCCGATCTATTTGGCCGACTGGTGGGCACTGGTCCAGGGGCTGGCATGTCGCTTATGTTTGTTTGTGTTGGCCTTTTGGGAGCGTTAGTTGGCCTGGGAGGATATGCATTTCGTAGCATCCGGGATGCCGAGGACATTCTACCGGACCACGACACGGCCGCAGTAGAAATTTAGGCATCTTTATTTAGCTGAATCGTTATAGCATTGCCAACCAACAACTCACTACTGCGGACACAGAGCATATGCAGGCAGTACCGGCAGAACAATTGAGGAAGGAACAAGGGGGAAGGGAGAGGATGTTGAAGATTTAAAAGCTAGAGAGTTTAAACGTTAAACCTTCAACTTTAAACCCTAAACTTATACCATACCAACTTATCATTGAGTAAAATTGAATACTGGAAACCGGCGTCATTTAATTCAATCCCTATCAGCGAGAAGAAGATGGATGTAACCTACACGAATAATATAGAAAACCTCACTGCCGATCAGCTGGAAGGTTTCTTCGAAGATTGGCCAACATACCCTGATGAGGAAGCACATATTCGAATCCTTGCCGGGAGCTGCAAGGTATGGCTGGCCATGGATGGCCGCCAATGCGTTGGTCGAATCAATGCCATTTCGGATGGCGTCTTTTATGCCTACATTCCTCTCTTAGAAGTTCTTCCCGCATATCAAGGGAAAGGTATTGGCCGCGAACTCGTTGAACGAATGCTCAAGAGCCTCTCCAGCATGTATGCCATCGACCTCCAATGCGATGAATCCCTGGAAGGCTATTATCGTCAACTCGGGTTTATGAGTAATATCGGGATGGCCATACGCAATCACGAGAATCAAGGAGCAGACGGGTAAATAACAAGCAATTCTACTTGACCGTCGCTTACACGCTGGCAAGTTAACCGCGATATTAGCCAGCGTACCCAACAGAGTAAAGCACTTTGCAAATCCAATCACCAGCCTGAGGAGGTTGTCTTGGAACTGAAAAACAACCCATCATCTATTTATCAGCGTCCCGCAGAATTGCTGCAGCGTCTTATCCAGTTCGATACCACAAATCCACCTGGCAATGAGGCAGAATGCATCAACTTTATCAAAAGCCTTTTAACCGAAGCCGGTATTGAAACTACCATTCTGGGTCAAACTCCAGAGCGCCCCAACCTGATAGCAAAATTGCCTGGTCAAGGCAGCGCCTCCCCTCTTTTGCTCTATGGACATGTAGACGTTGTTACGACTGAGAACCAACAATGGCAGCATCCCCCGTTTGAAGGCAAGGTGGTGGATGGGTTCGTCTGGGGACGCGGTGCCCTGGACATGAAAGGTGGCGTAGCCATGATGTTGGCCGCGTTCCTGCGCGCGAAATATGAGGATCTGAAGCTGCCTGGTGATGTAATCCTCGCTATCGTCAGCGACGAGGAAGCAGGTGGTGACTTTGGCTCCAAGTATCTGGTGGAGAACCACCCAGACTTGTTTGAAGGGATCCGATATGCAATAGGAGAGTTCGGCGGATTCACCTTTTATGTCGGCAAGCAGCGATTCTATCCAGTAATGATCGCTGAGAAACAGATATGCTGGATAAAAGCGACCATGCGCGGTCCAGGCGGACATGGGTCCTTGCCTGTTCAGGATGGTGCGATGGCAGCGCTTTCCAGGCTTCTTGAGAGATTAGATAGACATCGTCTTCCAGTGCATGTCACGCCAGTCGCCCCGCCTAATCATCGAAACAATAACGTCGGCAATTGGAGGGCTGAAAGGCCTGATCCTCAACCAATTAACAAACCCGCTGCTGACGGACAGGGTGATAAATATTCTGGGCGAAAATGGTCACATCTTTAACTCAATCTTGCATAATACGGTTAGTCCAACCATTCTGCAGGGAAGCACCAAAATCAACGTCATACCGAGCGAGGTAACGGTAGAGCTGGATGGACGTCTGCTTCCTGGATATCACCCTGACGACATGGTTGCAGAATTACACCAAATCGTTGGTGATGACATCGAGATTGAGGTAGTGCTCCATGATCCAGGGCCAACTGAGCCAGACATGGGATTGTTTGATTTATTAGCTGGTATTTTGCGGCAGGCTGATCCGGATGGCATACCGCTCCCATTCTTATTGAGTGGATGTACCGATGCGCGTTTCTTTTCCCAATTGGGCATTCAGACCTACGGTTTTCTGCCAATGACACTGCCAGAAGACTTCAATTTCTCACAAACGATCCATGCCGCGGATGAACGTATTCCAGTCGAAGCGATCGATTTTGGCGCAAATGCAATCTACGAACTTCTGCAGTGTTTCGGAGGGTAGATGTCAGAGACCAAGAATATAACCTAACAGAAAATGAAACTATGTCTGTGAAGTCACTGGGGAAACCCATCGCGCTAGGAAGGACCGCTGAGATCTATCCCTGGAAGGAAGACCAGGTCCTCAAACTGTTTAAAGACTGGTTTTCAGCTGATGGTGCAAAATACGAAGCCCAAATCGCGCGCTCTGTTCACACATCCGGTCTGCCCGTTCCCGCTGTCGGAGAAGTTGTAGAGATAAATGGTCGTCTCGGACTTATTTACGAGCGCGTAGAAGGGCCATCTATGCTGGAGTACCTTTTAACAAAGCCCTGGACGTTTAATCGAGAAGCCCGTGTTCTGGCCGAACTGCACGCTGACATGCACTCTAGCAATATCTTGCCAGAGCTGCCTTCCCAACGCCAACGATTGGGAGATAAGATCCGGTCGGCTACGGTTTTGCCGCCCGACTTGCGGGAGGCTGGACTGAGATCACTTAGCCAGATGCCGGATGGCAGCCAGTTGTGCCACGGTGATTTCCATCCGGGCAATATCTTGATTGCTGCACGTGGACCGATCATCATTGACTGGATAGATGCCACTCTCGGCAATCCCCTGGCAGACGTCGCCAGAACCTGGGTGATATTATCAGAGCCTGGATTATCCATCCCCTGGGTAGCCAAAGTATTACGAAGCAGGCTCCTCAAGTCTTATCTAAAGCGCTACTTTCAACTTCACCCCGGCGATCAGGGTCAGTTCACAGCCTGGCTGCCTATAGTCGCAGCCGCACGCTTAAACGAGAATATTCTCGAAACACAGGAATGGTTGTTGGCCCAGGTCAAAGCTGGATTGTCCTGACAAGTTAAAAGCAAACTAATGCAGCAGGTCAACAATATAAGCCAGTGTGCCAAATCGGTGGAGGATAAGCTTATCTGTTAATCTGCAGACCGAATGATCCTGATGATTTTTTTATCAAATTCAAGCTGCAGCCAGGGAAGATCACTATGAAGAATATACGAAGGTGTTATATTTTGTGCCTGATTATCCTCACGGGATGTACACAACCCCTGGTTATCACTGAAGCGGGGCTGAAAGACAAGACCCCTACTGCAAATCCAACTTTGAACAGGGCACAAGTGGAAGCTACAGCAGCCTCGCTCTTACCAACAGGAGTACATCTTCAGGCTAGCTTGAATCTTTCAGGGGGGCTTGTCGGTAAACCCGCTTCTCATGATCAGATGGGTTATCTGCTGTATCTGCCCGATGGTTATCATCAAGATCCTGACCGAGAATGGCCTCTCATCCTTTTCCTGCACGGGGCAGGAGATCAGGACAACGATTCCGGATTTTTGATGAGTTTCGGTTTACCAGGAGTACTGTACCTTCAAGAGCAGCCTGAAGAATTTCCGTTCGTGGTTGTCTCACCACAAGCTTTTCCCGATACTCCCTGGTGGAGTGGAGATACACTGCTTGTCTTGAATACATTATTGGATGAGGTAATCTCCAATTATCGAATCGACGAATCGCGAGTCTATTTGACTGGATTGAGTATGGGGGGGTATGGCTCATGGTTTTTGGCCAGTGAGTATCCTGAACGATTCGCGGCAATGGTATCAATTTCAGGCAGCGGATACCGTATGTCCCTGCCGCCAGACGAGGAGCTGATATATAAGTTAGCCTCTGTGCCCACCTGGGGAATCCATGGAGCTAACGATACGATCTCAGCCCCAGAGGCATCTGAGTTTCACTTAAAGTTTCTTGAGTCTATCTGTGGAGGTGAGGTGAAGTGGACACTATATAATGATGAGAGCCACTTAGGTGCCTTCGAACGCGCCTACCGGGATCCAGATCTCTACTCCTGGCTGCTGAACTATTCCAGGTGAGGTCTGTTTTGCAGCTTGTTTCCCTGGCTTCGCCTCCTGAACGCGAGGGCTAGACAGCCTGGATGCATTATATTGAGATCTGGCAGAGAATCAGGGTTTATAGGGTTCGCCCGGCACCAAGTTGAAATTTAATACATCATCCAGGCGTATGATCACATCACAGTCAGTCGAGCCGCTGACAATTTGGACCGTTTCCTCGGAAATTCCCATAAAGGTGACCACCGCAATGATCTCTTGATCGGGGTGCAGGTTAAAGACCTGGTAGCCGCTGAGGGGATCGGTGCTCATTCCGGCAAAGCGGAGGTAAACAGGAATGTTGAGCAATTCCTCGTTCTCGGAAACTATGAAGCTGATCCAATCGCTTCCTGTGACACCACTGGTAATCGCCGGGCAGCTGATCATGTAACCATAGCGGTGAAGACCCAGGGGGATCGACTCTTTTTCAAATTCGTAGGTAAAGGAGAGTGCCAAATCACCTGCTGCTCCCGGAGCTAACTCAGGTGGAACTGCTGTTGGAAGAGACATGAGGAGGGATGAAAGGGTAGGGGTTGGTGCCTCAACTTCATCAGGCACCGTACATGCTGTGCAGGTGAACAATAATACACCAATCAGTATAAACGCTAATCCTTTATTCTTCATTCAGTTCCTTTTTTGCTGACTTGAAAATCAAATTCTCGATGGAATTTTCCGGAGATCATGGAGATTGAAGACATTATAATGCATAAGGATAAAGGCTCAGGGCAGGCTTGGTGAAAAACTCAGGAGGAGCCAACGATAGCTGCGGGTTCGCTACCATCCACCCAGCTGCCTAATTTAGGGAGAATATAGCGCTTCACCCTGTTTATTTAGTTTTATAATCATAAATAACTTAAGGAGGACGCGATATGATAAGCAAATATTTACGATTTGCCTTTATTGCTCTCATAGCCCTTATAGTGCTGAGCATTACGAGCTGTGTGCCAACCAGCAGCCAGCCTACTGCCGTAGTGGAGGTTTCACCTTCGCCGCCTCCGCCAACAGAGACCCAGCTGCCTCCTACCCAAACGCCCTTGCCTCCCACGGAAACCCCTGCTCCCACCAAGACACCCGAGCCGACGTCGACTCTGGACCCCGCAATTTTTGAATTGAGAAGTCCTGCTTTCGGTAGTGAAGAAAGCATCCCTGGTATCTATACCTGCAAAGGAGATGACATCTCGCCCCCCCTGGAGTGGGGTAATCCACCTGAAAACACTATAAGCCTTGTTCTTCTGGTGGAGGATATTACGGCTAGTAATTTGGTGCACTGGATATTGTTTAACATCCCCCCGGAAACCCGGTCACTACCCAGGGCCGTCCCTACTTCAGGGCACTTTAACGATGGGCGGCAGCAGGGGAGAAACCAAATATTAAAGCTGGGTTACTTCGGCCCCTGTCCTATGCCTGGTCCCAATCAGTACCGTTTTCGATTATATGCCCTTGACATAACCCTTGATCTGGAAGATGGCGTGATGAAAATCCCTATGAAGGAAGCGATGAAAGGACATATTTTGGCTGAGACTGAAGTAATCGGTGTTTATCCCTGATATCCAGGGATAGGTGCAGCCGGGTACTTTTTTCTGCTGCTCGAAACAAGGGATACTGTTTGTTCCACAAAGTGAGGTAGATCGATGGCAGCACCAGATAAACAGCAAATCGGATGGAATGCGACCAGCAAAGAAGGCGTTGTTGCCGCTGGCAGCGCGGAAGCAGTCGCTGCCGGAATAACGATTCTAGCTGAGGGAGGAAACGCGGCTGATGCCGCTGTCGCTACAATCCTGGCTCTCACAGTCACTGACCACGGCGCCTGCTCCATCGGAGGGGAAGTGCCGCTTCTGATTTATGATGTGGGCAGTCAAACAGTGAAATCACTCAGCGGCCAGGGAAGGGCACCATTATCACCAGAAGCAATTGATTGGTACCTGGAAAACGGGATCCCAGGGGATATAAAGATGGCGCCTGTGCCCTCAGTAGTTGATTTATGCATTACGACACTTCAAAAGTATGGCACACGGTCTCTTGAGGAAGTTGTCTCTCCCACTCTAGCGCTCCTGGACGCAGGAACAAAATCCTGGCACCCAAAACTCGCCAGAACCCTGCGCAGAATGGTCCAAGAGGAACAAATTACTTCCGGAAGCCGTGAGCAGAAACTACAAGGGGCCTGCGACCGTTTCTACGGACGGAACAAAGACAGAAATGACATTGCAGAGGAACTGGAAGAATATTACATCCAACAAGGCGGATTCCTCCGCATTAGCGATCTTGCTGCCCACACAACTACCATAGAAGATCCGATAACTGTCACCTACAAAGGATATACGATATGCAAATGTGGGCCATGGACTCAAGGGCCCTTTCTCCTCCAGGCTTTAAAGTTATTGGAGGACTTTGATCTTAAAGGGATGAAGCAATACTCGGCTGATTATATTCATCTCGTTACAGAATCTATCAAGCTGGCAATGGCTGATCGTGACCTGTATTACGGCGATCCGGAATTTGTTGATGTGCCGCTGTCTGCTCTTCTTTCAGATACCTATACTGAAATTCGCCGCTCATTAATCGACCTGGGGAGAGGGTCCCAGGAAGCCCGTCCAGGCGATCCCCATGGTATGAAACCGCTCCTGGATCATCCTGGTATTTTTCGCCCTGGCCCTGGCGGTACAACGACCTGTGTAGTCGCAGATCGCTGGGGAAATGTGGTTAGCGCAACCCCCAGCGCGAATGTGCCCAAAGAACCGCGGGATGGAGGCAAAGCGGGTGTTACCTACAGCAACCGTTTGCGAAGTCTTAATACTACTCCAGGTCATCCGAACTGTATCCAACCCGGGAAACGTCCCCGGATAACTCTCACTCCTACCTTAGTCCTCAAAAATGGGGTGCCCATCCTGGCCATAAGTGTCGCCGGAGGAGATTTACAGGATCAAGTGACGCTGAATTTGCTGCTTGATTTTATTGAATTTGACCTGCTGCCCAAAAACGCTGTCACTGCGCCGCGTTTTGCTACGGCTCACCACGAGGACTCCTTTGATCCGGATCCTGATCGCGTTAAGACTTTCAAAGAGGCAGGGTCGCTGACTATCAGTGAGAACACAAGCAAGAGCACTCAGGAAGAGCTCAAACAGCGGGGACACAAGCTTACCCTGACAGACTCCCCAATTGGCGCGCCTGTCATGCTTTATATTGATCAAGACAATGGGGACAAATATGCAGCTGGCGATCCTGGTTCCCTCCGCCATGCAGCAGGGTTGGGTAATAACTAAAACTCAAGGGTGGTTCTCTGGTGGATGGCTGGTCACCAAGTCTCCCAGTCACCTGTCCTGAGTAGTTCGAGTGCAGCGAGAGCGTATCGAAGGGCTCCGTCTATCAGTCTCCCAGTCACCTGTCCTGAGACCGAAGGAAGGCTCGAAGAGCATATCGAAGGGCCTGTCCTGAGTAGCCCTGAGCCCTTCGTCTGCACTACGTTTCGCCCAGGAGAGCCGCAGCGAAGGGGCGTATCGAAGGGCCTGTCCTGAGTAGCTGACGCCCAGCGGCAGCATATCGAAGGGCTCTCGCAAAGCCGTAACTATTATGTTACACTTTTCACATACCAGACACTTGGACTCGTTAAAACCAGCAGGGGATAACTGTTTATCGTCTTATCCTTCTCGCCGGCAGAGATCATTTTATTGGCTTATCCTGCCTAGGGAACATAATTAACGTTAGAACGCTTAAAAGCAAAAGGAGGTGTATGGGCAAACTGTTTTTGAAGAACCAGTTGGAAGAAATACAATCCATATAACATGATAGCTTCATTGTTGCTGCTCAATAATAGGAGATTTTACGATGAAGATTAAATCAATGATGTCAATCAAGGCAATTGTTGTCATTTTCTTTGGCCTTGGATTCTTGTTTATTACCCAGACCATCATGTCACTATACGGGATGAATGTAAATTCAGGCGGAATCGCTGTTGCCAGGCTGCTGGGACAAATGTATATTCTGATCGCTTTAGTGCTCTGGTTATGCAGGAATACAACTGAAGCAACTACCAAGAAGGCGTTTGCGATTTCAGTTACTATCGGGGATGCCATTGGAACTATTGTAAGTTTATTAGCTGTTCTTTCAGGGGCAATGAATGCTTTTGGTTGGTCAGCAGTTGCAATCTATCTGATTTTTACGATAGGTTTTGGATATTTCATTCTTAAACCAGAATCTGCATAACTTGTGAACTTCAATTTTAGAACCAAATAAGCGCTCTAACCCACGCTGCAGCGGACCAGGCTGTCGCTTGTGTGTAACATGGAACAAATAACCAGAATGGGCTCAGGGCATTAATCCTCGGACTGCCCATCCGCCTGGCCGCTGAGCTCATCCGCTAGGCTTTTGCTTAGATTTTCTTAAGGAGGTGTATTCTCAAATTATATTATTGCTATATTTTTCTATGAAAGGAGATAAATGATGAAAATCCGTCCTATCTTCATTGTGAACTCCATCATCGCCACCGTGTTCGGACTTGGCTTCATGTTCATCCCTGATTTCATATGGGGTTTGTTGGGATTTTCCACTGAAGCCGATGGCCCTCTCGCAATGCGCTTTTTTGGGATTATGGTTTTGGGAGTCGGAGTACTGACATTCAGTGCTCGGAATTCTCCGGATAACATTTCCCGGAAAGCTATTGTCCTATTTCTGTTCACCATCTACACTTTGATGCCCATATTTCATTTATGGACAATATTTGGACTCGGCAAAGGAAACATCATGCTTTGGTCTGTCATTGTCCTCCATGGAATATTTGCTATCCTTTACGGTATATCCATATTTAATAAAACC